>Ga0307489_10003416_pt1 | contig 10534 bp, 11 predicted proteins | sample SB12metaG_FD_202247 | JGI IMG/M metagenome (GOLD analysis project Ga0307489, IMG submission 202247) | Sea-ice brine microbial communities from Beaufort Sea near Barrow, Alaska, United States - SB 1.2 | ecosystem: Environmental > Aquatic > Marine > Coastal | place: USA: Alaska | collected...
GTTACCCATCTACTTGCCCGCACCCCTAAGGCACAAATTTTACGCGCAAAAGGAGTTCCCACATCCAGCCAAACACCTGTCTCTCCTTCGCTTCGCTCTGTCTTTAAGCCATACTCCTGAAGGGTAAGAATCACCATTTCTTCCAGTAATCTCAAGAATTTATGAATGTCTGTAAAAAAGTTTTCAAGATCTAAAATAGGATAACCCACAATCTGTCCCGGCCCGTGATAGGTAATATCACCACCACGATTAATTTTATAATAGGTGGCGTTGATCTCGGCAAGTTTATCTTCAGAAATAAGTAGATTGCTAATGTCGCCACTTTTACCTAATGTATACACATGAGGATGTTCTACAAACAGAAAATGATTGTCTGTATCGAGACCCGTCTGTTCTCTCCTATTCTTGATTTTTGTATCGATGATCTCTTTAAAAAGAACTTCTTGATACTCCCAGGTTTCCTTGTAATCCTTTAAACCTAAATCTTGTAACTGTACTAGTTTATTCAATGGTGTGGGTTTTATTCAACAAAAATACATGAATAGAAGCATTTAAATTACTGCTGTGAGAGTAACTAAAACAAACTACTCTTCTAGCACCACTTCAAAGTTTTCCAATAACTTTTTATCATCCATCAGGGTTTTCCAATCTACCTGAAACGTTACGGTCTTGCCATCTGGCGAAATCTTTGCACCTTCCATAGAAACAGATTTTACCTTTCTAGGGAATACATATTCCAGTTTCATTTTGCTTTCTACAAGCATATCATCAAACTCTGCCAGCATCCCCTGCATCATCATATCTTCTTCCGATTCTTCAAGAACTTCAAGCACACCTTCTTCTGCGTTTAGTAGTTTTTCATCAACCCTTTTAAATGTGTTGTTCTCAAAAAAGTAACGCACCTTTTCTGTCTTTAGCATATCCCCTGCAGGCCCAGCTCCTTGTGCAGCACTATTCTTAGCTAGATCCATCATCTCATCCATTTCATAACTAACAAACTCAATATCCCTAAAGCTGGCAAACTCTTTCCCTATATTAAATTTAAAAATATTATTTTCCTCATCCATCTGCATACGCATCGTCATATTTTTCATGTTCTGCAGTTGTGCTTGCTTTTCTTTTGGCAAGCTTGAGATACTATCTTTATACTTCACGAGTATATCGTTAAACGTAATAAGCGTATCCATTTTTTTTGAGGGGGTATCGGTACTTGACGCTCCCATACTTCCGGCAGCTTCTAGCATTTGAGAAAGGTCAAAACTGGTCTCATAACTCCCTCCCATGTGCTCGTTAAAAACGATGCGCTCTTGCACGTTACAACTTATAAAGACTAGGGCAACGGCTGCACATAGCGCAAATAGTGACTTTGTCATATCTTTAGTTTTTAGGATTATTAAGAATAATGAGTGCTGCAATAACTCCAGGAATCCAACCACAAATGGTTAAGATAGTCACAAGAACAATAGAACCACAGCCTTTATCAAGAACGGCAAGTGGCGGAAACAAAATAGATAGTAAGACTCTCCAAATACTCATAGGCTAACAAAATTACAATTAATAGTTGCCTATTGGTCGGAAGCGAGGCTTTTTGTTACAAGCTCATTTTTCGCATCTTCGTTCTATTAACGCATCTAACCTTATGAGATCACTTATTACATATATTCTTTTTTTATTTCCCTTTGTTACCTGAGCACAATATGAATTTTACGGCCATGTAAATAAAAAGCATCTAGCTGGTGCTCTTGCGCAAAACAGTGATTGCGTAGACGCTATTAGTAAAACAATTACCGTAACGACTAATGGCACCGAAACCACGACGCAACTCAAAGTAAAAGGAACGATTCTCACTGCGAGATAAGAAGCAATCTACTTTTACAAATACTTTAAAAAACGGTTTTGGAAATAGGAATCACTTCTTTTTCAAAACCGTTTTCATTTTAGACTGATTTCTTCGGAAACACGCTAAGCTTGAACCTTTTATATTTCCGAAGTAAAAAAGGAATTTCACTTTGATACACTCCTACACTATCACTATCTTTGCTGCTTATTTTAACACGCTTTGTTATTAATTAGGGAAAGTATTGCAACGATTAAAAGTATTGTATACACCACTTTTCACTGATGAAACTACTGCCTACTGAATACTATAAAAATGCAACTATCTGAACTTGAAATTATTCGTCGCGAAAAACTCGCGCAACTTATCGCCCTAGGTATCAATCCATATCCGCCAGAATTATATCCGGTAGACGCGATGACCTCCGGGATTAAACAGGATTTTGAGGAAGGTAAAAAAGTAGTAATCGCGGGTCGATTGATGCGTAAAAAAATTCAGGGAAAAGCTTCTTTTGGGGAACTTCAAGATAGCGAAGGCCGTATTCAGCTCTATTTTAATAGGGATGAAATTTGCCCAACAGAAGACAAGTCACTTTACAATAATGTGTTTAAAAAATTATTGGACCTTGGCGATTTTATTGGTGTGGAAGGTGAGCTTTTTGAGACTCAAGTAGGTGAAAAGACGGTGCTAGTAAAGAATTTTAAGATGCTTTCTAAAACGTTGCGCCCGCTCCCTTTACCAAAAACAGATGCGGACGGAAATACTTATGATGAATTTAACGATCCTGAGCTGCGCTACAGACAGCGTTATGTAGATCTTGTGGTAAACCCTAGTGTGAAAGACACGTTTATTAAGCGTACCAAAATCACAAATGTGATTCGTCGTTTTTATAATGATATGGGCTTTCTAGAAGTAGAGACACCTATTTTACAGCCTATTCCAGGTGGCGCTTCTGCCCGACCTTTTGTGACACATCACAACACATTAGATATGCCTTTGTATTTGCGTATTGCAAATGAGTTGTACTTAAAGCGATTGATTGTTGGTGGTTTTGATGGTGTGTATGAGTTTTCTAAAGATTTCAGGAATGAAGGAATGGACCGCACCCACAACCCAGAGTTTACAGTGATGGAAATGTATGCTGCATACAAAGATTATCACTGGATGATGGACACGACGGAGAAGCTATTAGAAGAGGTTGCTATGGAACTTCACGGGACGACGACAGTGCCTTTTGGCGATAACGTGATTGACTATAAAGCTCCTTATAAAAGAATTGGGATTCTTGATTCTATTAAAGAACACACCGGATTTGATTTATATAAAAAGAGCGAAGAAGAAGTGCGTGAAGTTTGTCATAAATTAGACATTCCCGCAGATAAGACTTTTGGGATTGGGAAAATGGTGGATGAGATTTTTGGTGAGAAATGTGAGCATTTATACATTCAGCCTACATTTATTATGGATCATCCTGTAGAAATGAGCCCCTTGACTAAAAAGCACAGAACTAAAGAAGGCTTGACGGAACGTTTTGAACTTATGGTTAATGGGAAAGAACTTGCCAATGCCTATACAGAGCTTAATGATCCTATTGTACAACGCGAGCGCTTTGAAGATCAATTAAAATTGAGTGAAAAAGGGGATGACGAGGCGATGTTTATTGATCAAGATTTCTTGAGAGCCTTGGAATACGGAATGCCCCCAACCTCAGGTATTGGGATTGGCGTAGATCGTCTAGCCATGTTTATGACTAACAATCAGTCTATACAAGAGGTATTATTTTTTCCTCAAATGAGACCAGAAAAGAAGGCAGTCGCTTTAAATGAAGAAGAAAAAGCGGTCTTAACTATTTTGAAATCCAACTCGCCCATAACGCTAAACAGTCTTAAAGAGCAATCTGGTTTAAGTAATAAGAAATGGGATAAAACCATTAAGGGATTAACGAAGCATGGTGTTGCTCAAGTAGAAAAGACGGATGAAGGTCTATTTATTACTGTAGTTTAATAAGCCTAAAACATAGTATACAAAAAAAGAGCTACTTAAACAGTAGCTCTTTTTTTTGTATACTAATAGTCACAGATTAGTGACTAAAATGAAATAGCTTGAAAACGTTATTTATTTAATTTTGGTGAATTAACGCCATTTTTGAGTAAGAAAACACCCATAATAACCATCCATAAAACCTTTATGTGAAATATAGGTTTATATACTTCAAAGTTATCTGGAATCGATAAGATAATAACCATAGCGGCAAGACCTAAGAGCACTGTAAACCAGCCTAACCAACCGCTCACTAAATTTGATTTTATAAAGCCAGCGCCTAATAACACTAAGCCAACCCCAGAAAAAATACGCCCAAAACGGAAAAAACAGGTTACATATTGATTGGTATATAACATACTATCCATGAATTCCTGAACCGCTACGGGAGACATATCTGCTGTCTTCCCTACGCCCCAAGCTCCAAAATTATAAAAATAAGCAGCTCCAATCGCCAAAGTAAAAGTTCCTATAACAACTAAACCTGCACCCGGCAAAAGTAGCACACGATAGGGATTTCTGGAAGTTAAGGAAACCAATGCAAACATTGCGATACCCAAAAAGACCCAACCAAAAATATGTATGCGATACATCCAGATCCAAAGCCATATGTTTTCCCCTATAGTAGGAAAATCTGAAGCGACAATATACTCACCAATATGGTGTGGTGACAAGGCCCAGCCAAACCAGAGTAGCACGGCTGCGGCAATAAATGAATACGCGGTAAACTTAGTTTCAAAATTTTTAGTCATAACTTTAAGGTTGTGTGTTCTGGCAAAAAAGGCAAGTTAAAGTAATTTTTTGCTATTTTTATGTAACTTTTGTTACACGAATATAAAAAAATATTTCTTTAAATTTCCGAAACTCCATTTTATGGTGATTTGACAAAACAACAAACGTGAACGTGAAAAACAATAAATTGGTTATAGAGCGCTTAACAGCTTTATGGGCGCTTAACGAATGTGGATTAGGCGGTTTCATGCATGCCTTTGGCTCACCATTCACAGGTATCCTAGTTGGTGGTATTTCTATTTTACTCATCACCCTAATCGCTACACACACAAAAACCTTAGTGCCAGTACTCATAAAGGCATTAAGTATCGTCTTATTAGTCAAGTTAAGTGTGAGCCCACACTCCCCAATTACCGCCTATATTGCCGTTTCATTTCAAGCTTTTTTAGGCTTACTGTTATATCGATTATTTTCAGTAAACCATGTTACGGTGGTTCTTTTAGGAGTTGTCACTTTTTTAGAATCGGCATTACAAAAGTTACTCACTCTCACCATTATTTATGGACAGTCCCTTTGGGATGCCGCAGATGTCTATACCGCCTGGATAAGTGATAAGCTGGCATTCTTAGAAGTTGCTATTTCCGCTAAAACATTAATGTTACTATTCATCACATTTTATGCCTGTGCTGGGGTTTTTGTAGGCATATTAATAATTCGTGTGAGACAATTGATACAGACTGTCGATATATCGCAATTGGATAAAAACCTATCTGAGTTGCAAAGCAATTCCATCGAAAAAAAACCCACAAGACGATCTAATAAGCTGGTACTCTTTTGGGCCAGTACTCTAGTGCTTATTTTATTGCCTATATTCTTTTTTCACGATGAACTTGGAGGTGTTAAAAAGGGGGTTTATGTCATTGCCAGAAGCTTATTAATTCTCGTCTTATGGTATACAGTTATAGGGCCTATGCTATTGAAAGGTCTAAATAAAATACTTTTAAAGCGGCAATCAACTTATAAAAGTGATATTCAAAACACATTAAATTTATTACCCTATTTGAGATCAATTATACGTTTTGCTTGGCTCGATAGTAGCTCGTTAAAAGGAGTAAACAGAATACAGCACTTTCTGGCTAGAAGCATTGTTTACAGCGTTCATTATAATCCTATCAAAGAATGATCTATATTCTCACAGATGACATAGAAACTGGAAAAAGTCAGGCCTTGCTTTCTTGGGCGATAGGTAGAGAAGCTGTTTATGGGGTTTTAAGTCCAAGAAATAATCTTGACCAGCGCTATTTTTTGGATATGAGTACTAGCGTACCTTTTAGGATGGAAGCCAATGGGGAAGACGAGGATATTATTTTGGTAGGACGCTATAAATTTTTACAATCAGCTTTCGATAAAGCCAATGATATTATTAAGAATTCTGCTGAAAATACTGGGAGTGGCTTTATCCTAATAGATGAAATAGGAAAACTCGAATTACGTTCTGAAGGCTTGCATGTTTCGGCATTAATTGCATTTAGAAAGGCGATGCATCATCAAGAGTTACACGTTATAGTCATTGTGCGTACGTCACTAATCAATGAGGTTATTGAAAAATATAAAATTATTAATCCAAAACTCATTACTAGAGACCAGCTCTCATCATTATTTATTGAATAGGTGACACAAGTCACAAAAAGACCTAAAAAGTTTCCGTAATTTTATGTTTGGCATTATGAACTTATAAATAACACATTTTGAAAAGAAGAGATTTCGTAAAAAAAACAACTTTAAGTTCGTTAGCAGCGCTCATAGGAGTCGAAATTGTTTTTGGCTCTAATATTTGGGAGGGCTATATACCATTAGCGCTACAAGATCCCGACCCCTTTAAAATGTTTAATAAGAATCCAGAAATGGTTGTGCTCAATGACAAACCTTGGAATATTGAAGCACAGGCTCATTTATTAGATGATAAGATTACTCCAAATTCGTCTATGTTCATTAGAAATAATGGATTAGTACCGGAAGCAATAGATCCAAAAACGTGGACATTGACGATCGACGGTGAGTCGGTAAATAACGAAAAAACATATACACTAGCTACGTTAAAATCAAAATTTAAAGTCCACACATATCAATTAACATTAGAATGTGGTGGTAATGGTCGCAATGAATTTGACCCACCTGCTAAAGGGAATCAATGGACAGTGGGCGCAGTGCATTGTGCCACTTGGACAGGAATTCGTCTACGTGATGTATTAGAAGATGCTGGCATTAAAAGTAACGCCGTTTATATAGGATTTCATGCCATTGACAAGCACTTGAGCCTAGATCCTAAAAAAGAACCCATATCGAGAGGTTGCCCTATGGCGAAGGCATTACAAGATGAAACAATTTTAGCTTTTGAAATGAACGGTAAAGCCATTCCGCTAGTTCATGGATACCCCTTACGCTTAGTTGCTGGCGGTTGGCCAGCCTCCGTTTCAGGAAAATGGGTAAACAGAATTAGCATTCGGAATAAAATTCATGACGGCACAAAAATGACCGGGACCGCTTACAGAGTACCCTGCGAAACGGTTGCACCAGGTGAAAAAGTGAAAGATGAAGACATGTGCATCATCGAGTCGATGCCAGTAAAATCTATAATCACCTATCCTAAAACCGGCGCAATAATTAGTAAAGGAAAAACTTTAAATATAAGAGGGCATGCTTGGGCTGGTGAGTTAGAAGTTACAAAAATGGAATACTCGATAGATTTTGGATCAACCTGGAAAACATGCAGTGTCGAAAAACCAGTAAACAGACTTGCTTGGCAGCATTTTTCTGCTTTAGTAGATTTTCCGAAGGCGGGTTATTACGAAGTATGGGCGAGAGCTACAGACAGCTATGGCATTGCCCAACCCATGTTGTTACCTGGTTGGAATCCAAAGGGGTATTTGAATAACGCCTGCCATAGAATTGCAGTAAAAGTTAAATAAATGAATGAGGAAGAAACGTTCCAATCACAAGTAAAGAAAGTATACCAGCTATTGATGCGGCTTTTTGCTTTGCTTGTAATTGCGGGAAGCGGGTTATTTTATTATGTACTCCATCCTGGTTTTTTTGATTTTAATGCTAAACCAGAAATGGTTATGGTACCCGTTGAGTTAGATGAAGATCGTATTGAAAATGGCATTCACGTAACTACGGGTTTAATCGATGCAGATGGATTGATGCTGGTCGTAAATAATTGTACTAATTGTCACTCAGCAAAATTAGTGACCCAAAACAGAATGACCGCAGAGCGTTGGAATGCTACGATCAAATGGATGCAGGAAACTCAAAATTTATGGGATCTAGGAGGAAATCAAGAACTTATAGTGAACTATTTAGTTAAAAATTATCCACCAATCTCTAAGGGAAGACGGATTACCTTAACAGACATCGAATGGTATGAATTGGAAAATTAGCATCCTATTATTGGTCCTTATCGTTTCGGCGTGTAAGGAAGAAAAAACTTTTGAGACAGAACAATTCAAGGAGACCTATTTAATTGAACCCGCTATGCTAAGTGATTTAGTGGATCATCAAAATATCAAAATAGTTGATTTCAGAAAGAAAGAAATCTATAACGATGAGCATATAATAGGCGCTATAAATATTTGGCGAACGGACATCGAGGATACTTCTTACGACTATGAAGGAATGATGGCTAGCCCTTCTCAGATGGAAGAATTATTTGGAAAACTAGGAATTAAAACAGGCGACACACTTGTTATTTATGATGATAAGGGATTGTGTGATGCTGCAAGATTATGGTGGGTTTTACAAAACTATGATTATAACAATGTAAAGTTACTTCATGGCGGAATAGCGGGATGGAAAGCAATGAACGGTGAAATAACATCAACCATACCAGTGGTGACAGCGACAAGTTTTAAACTTCCGAAAAACCCTAAGATGAAATATTATGCTTCAAAGGAACAAGTTCAGGAAGCAGTAAAAAGTAATATCACAATTTTAGACACCAGAACCACCGATGAGTTTTCGGGTAAGAGACAAAAAAGAGGGGCAGCAGAAGCGGGGAGAATTCCTAATAGTATTCATATAGATTGGACCGAAGCAATTGACTATCCCGGAGATAAACGAATGAAATCGCTGCAAGAATTAGAACGTATTTATAGTAGATTAAAAATAACAAAAGACGAACCTATACTTGTGTATTGCCACAGTGGCGTGCGTTCTGCGCACACTACGTTTGTACTAACACAACTATTAGGTTATGAGAATGTAAAGAATTATGACGGCTCGTGGACAGAATGGAGTTATCACAATGATTTACCTTTACAAAGGGATAGTATAACAGTAATAAAATAAGAAAATGGAAAAATATTTAGACGCTTTTATGAACGCCTTCTTAGGCACTGTAGATTGGACTTGGAAATCTATCACTTTTGATGTTCCTTGGTATAACAACTATTTCTGGGGCCTTGTGGCCATCTCATTGTTTGTTTGGATGTTGGAAATCATTTTTCCTTGGCGCAAGGAACAATCCATATTTAGACGTGATTTCTGGTTAGATGGATTCTATATGTTCTTCAACTTCTTCATCTTTAGTATCGTAATTAGCGGTGTATACGAGATCTTAGGGCTCTTGTTTGCTGAAGTTAATATCAATGCAAAAAGTCTAGCTTTATTTGACATCTCACATTGGGCACTCGGACTTCAGTTATTAGTATTCTTTATTATACTAGATTTTGTTCAATGGTTCACTCACGTGCTATTACACAAATATCCTTTTCTTTGGAAATTTCATAAAGTGCATCACAGTGTTAAAGAAATGGGATTTGCGGCTCATTTGAGATATCACTGGATGGAGAATATATTCTATAAACCACTAAAGACTTTTGGTGTGATGATTATTGGTGGCTTTGAACCTGAACAAGCTTTTATTGTTCACTTTATCACCATTGCAATAGGTCATTTAAATCATTCAAACATTAAGATTACTTGGGGGCCTTTAAAATATGTATTTAACAATCCAGTGATGCATTTATACCATCACGCTAGCGTATTACCAGATGGTAAAAACGGTGTGAATTACGGGATTAGTTTAAGCCTTTGGGATTATATTTTTAAAACAAATTACATCCCTGAAGACAGCGGAAATGTTGAAATAGGATTTGAGGGTGATGATAAATTCCCTAAAGATTTTATTGGTCAAAACACCTATGGCTTTAAAAAAAGTGAGCAGTAACCACGCTGCGCCATTAGAAACTTGATTCAGGCTTTATACTATAAGAAAGGTTGTACTTAATCGTGCATCCTTTCTTTTTTAAACACAGTATTAAACACTTCTTGACTACTTGAAAAGAGTCGAAAACCCACACCCATTTCTACTACCATCTTAAATTCTAATGTTAACAAACAGTGTGTATCGTCGGTTATATATGCTTTTCGTCTTGTTATTGACGATAAAATATTATTTTCGCTGCAACCAAATAGGTTAAACATGAAATATCTAGTCCCTTTTATCGGGTTCTTTTGCGCAACAATACATGCGCAAGTGGGTAGCCAAATTCAAGCGCCACAAGCCAAGTTAGTTGTCACAGAAGAACCCTCAGGATTAGTCGGTGAATTAACACCTAGACTAACCGGTAATCAATTAAGCACAATAACATATACAGATAAGCAGACCGCAGCAATTGTTTATGTTACTGCAGCAGACACCTCTCCTTCTGGTCAAACCATTGACGTGACAGAAATAGGTTCCTATTATTTTAATGGAACCATATGGATCTTGATGGGATCTAAATCTAAAGACTGGATTATGAAAGGGAACTCAAAAATTATAGCTGGAACTCCTTTTATTGAAACTGTAAATTAACAAGATATAATCATTTTTTATTGGTGCCAAGCCCTTTACATATATAGTTATACAGGATGATACCGACT
>Ga0307489_10003417_pt1 | contig 10534 bp, 7 predicted proteins | sample SB12metaG_FD_202247 | JGI IMG/M metagenome (GOLD analysis project Ga0307489, IMG submission 202247) | Sea-ice brine microbial communities from Beaufort Sea near Barrow, Alaska, United States - SB 1.2 | ecosystem: Environmental > Aquatic > Marine > Coastal | place: USA: Alaska | collected 2017-05-06
GCTGGGGGTGGGAGTGGTGGCGAGTACAAGCTCTGGCAGGGAGTTTCCATGGACGGCACAAGGACTGTCCGTGTTGGCGCAGGAGGTTTGGGCTCAGGTGACGTTTCGGTCGACGGTACGGAGGGGTCCCCCTCTTCGTGCGAAGTTTATGCTGCGAGCAGGGGTGGCGGTGGGGGGGGGTTCGGTTACAGGATCAGTAGCGGGCTGGGGGCTTCTTCAGACGGCACGCGTGGTGCATACGGTGGCGGCGGTGGTGGTTTCAGTCTCGATAATGGTGACCAACGTGGTCCCATTGATGGATCAACGGGTTTGGCAGCCGATGCGACAATAAGCGGCGGTCGTGGGGAGGCACGGGGAGTGGCGCCACTCATTGGATCTGGCGGTGGCGGTGGTGGGTGTGGTGGCAATGGCGGAGATGGCAGTTCCACCGTGACTGGCGAAACCTATGGCGAGGGTGGGCTAGGTCGCAGTGCTTCAAAGTTTGGTGTCAATGTGTGTGGTGGGGGCGGTGGCAACATCCAATCTTGTTCGTTCGACATCCCGGACACCATATATGGAGGGGGGGTTCCTGACAGCGGAGACGGAACGCGCAACGGCATGCAGCACACCGGGGGGGGTGGAGCCGGTGGCGCTGCCAGCTGTGCAGTCGGAGGAAGCGGTGGTTCGGGCGTCGTGCTGATACGCTATAGAGTATGCTCCGCGGGGTACTGGTGCTTTGCGAACACCAGCCATGTGTGCCCCCTGCACTCGTCGTCGCCCGCGGACAGCAGCGCGATCACAGACTGCTCGTGCGACCCTGGCACCCACGGTGCCCGGGGCGCGCCGAGCGCGCCGTGCGCGCAGTGCACGGCGGATTATTACTGCCCCGGGGGCAACGTCGCCGTCGCGTGTGGCGACAACGCGCACTCACCGGCATCCAGCGAGGCCGCATCGGACTGCACATGCGACGGCGGGTACCAGGGCGACGGTGTTACCTGCACGCTGTGCCCCGAGGACACATGGTGCAGCAGCGGCTCGCTCAGCAAGTGCCACAAACACGCGGACTCCTCGTCTGGGAGCGACGAAGAGTCCGACTGCGTCTGCAAGGCAGGGTACACGCCGGGCGTTGACGCGGTGTGTGAACTGTGCCAGGCCGGCTTTTACTGTGCGGGGGGCGACACCTCCCCCGCGCAGTGCCTTGACAACTCGCACTCACTGGAGGGGAGCAACGCCCCCACTGACTGCACGTGCAAGTCCGGGTGGTTCGGTGACGATGGCGGGGAGTGCACGGTGTGCGGGGACCAGGCGTGGTGCTTTGCAGGCGTCAGGTACCCATGCCACGCCCACAGCACCACCTCGGAGGACGCCGCTTTCAAAGTGCAACACTGTAAGTGCAAGGCAGGCTTCGGGGTCACAGCTGACGATACATGCACCGCGTGCACGGAGGGCAGCTACAAAGCGAATCAGACCAACGGCGCGTGCACAACATGCCGCCGCAACACCTACACGGAGGAAGCTGAGGCCACCGCCTGCACCGAGTGCACGGCTAACTCATACTCGCCGCTAGGCAGCACGAGCAAAAACCAGTGCCAATGCGAGGACGGCCACTACGGCGGCGCCGAAAGCTGCACCCTGTGCATCGCAGGGGAGTGGTGCACAGACGGCGGGCGGGAGCTATGTCCGGCAGGCACGTACAGCGAGAGCACCGGTGCTAGTTCGCAGAGCGACTGCACGGTATGTCCGGCGGGCACGTACAGCGGCAGCACCGGTGCTAGTTTGTCGAGCGACTGCACGGTGTGTCCGGCGGGCACGTACAACCCGCGTACCGGTTCGAGTTCGTCGAGCGACTGCACGGTGTGTCCGGCGGGCACGTACAGCGAGAGCACCGGTGCTAGTTCGTCGAGCGACTGCACGGCCTGCAAGCCCGGGACATTCAGCGCGACACCCGGCGCCGCGTCGCAGGACAGATGCGAGAACTGCGCCGCTGGTACGTACAGTGTGGCCGGCAACGCCACATCACTACGCGAGTGTACCCCCTGTCCCAAGGGGACGCACGGGACAAGTGCGACCGCGGGAACTTGCACCAAATGTAAGGCTGGCACGTACAGTGCAATCGTTGGCGCTGCTTCAGACGATACATGCACCAAGTGTGGTGCCAACAGTTACAGCACAACTACCGGGGCAAAAGGCGCAACGGCGTGTGTGCTCTGCGCGACGGGCAAATATAGCCTACAAACGGGGGCGGCGTACGAATCCGTGTGCTTGGATGGCACACCGTTGGACACGATCACGTGCTGGTCCTGAGGACCGTGTTTCAATAAATATTTACAAGCGTATGCACGTGTGCTGCAACCAAGCCACGCATGTTTGCACCCACCCCCCCCTTCCTACGCGCCCCTGCCCCACCCTGCCGGTCCCCGCTCCTCGCGTGCCGCGCCACCCTAGATCTCACATGCGCCTCGTGTGCGAGCTAGGTCCCTACTTCGTCCGCGGCACCAGCGGTGCGAACGAGTCGTTGTGGTAGCTAGTTTTCATGTACTCAGAGAACTGGTCCCAGATGTTGTTGCCACCACCAGCCTGGTGGAACGGGACCTCGTCCACGGCAGCTCGCTTCGACCCCACCCGGGCCTCCTCGTTCGAGAACCGGCCGCCGTCGACACGAGTCTTGAGCTCCTGGTACGTCGTGTTCAGCGCCTGGAACTCCGTCTCCTTCTTGATAGCGTTCTGGCGGTCGCGGTGCGCCGACGAGGAGGCGCACATCACCACCTGCCAGATGCCATTGTCCTCTTTAGCCTCCTCTGCAAGACGCTTAATGCCACTCTTAAACTCGTCGCGAGTCTCTGCGGTCACCCCATCCTGGTCGTCGACCCACGGCGTAATCACCGTGTCGTAGATGTGCTTCATCTCACGGCGCTGCTTCTCGGAGAGCTTAGCGACGTCCTCTGACTTGGTCTGCAGCTGCACGTTCAGCTCGGCGATCTGGCTCTGCTGGTCGGCCATCTTACGCATGATGCCGTCCGTGTCGGCGCCCGCATTGTCCGGCGCGCCGCCCGCCGGCGGGGCAGAGGCCGGCGGAGCCACGTTCTGCTGCTGGGCCTGCTGGGCCTGCTGCTCTTGCACCGCCATGACCTGCTTCAGCACCTGCTGCTGGAGGGTTTCGCCGCCAATGGTGGCAGCCGCAGGTGCATCTGCGGCGGGCGCAGCAGGAGCAGGTGCAGCGGGGGCAACCTCAGAGGAAGTCGCGGTGCTCATTGTTGCGGTAGAGTCTGCGGGGGAGTCGTGTGGTACTACTAGCAGTGGGGTGGTGTTCGTGGTGTCCGTGGTGGTGGTGGTGGTGGTGGTGGTGTTTGTGGTGGTGGTGGTGGTGGTAGCAGCAGTAGTAGGTTCGTGGGGCGGGGTGTCTGTAAGGAGCGAGGGACGAGAGTAGCCTTGGCTCTTTGGGTGGCGGTGCATGGCCCAGCCCTTAAATACAACTCCACTATCGTTTCGTCTTGTTCATCGTTACCCACATGGCGGACCACTGCATCTGGCGTTCACGCACGAGCGTTCGCGCCGAGCGTTCGCGGTTGCTCCCTCTACCCGGTGGCGTACACGCCCCGGTGACATCACGCCGGCGGCCCCCGAGCGCACGGACACACCACACCCGAGCACCCCTCGTACAAGGGCAGCCTAGGCGCGATTTGCGTCACTGTCGACCCACCACGGTGCGCGGGCCAGCGCTGCTGCAAGCTCTGCGTCGTCATGCACACCGGACACGGGGCATACCTTGAACCACACGCGGTACCGTACAGTGGCAGCACCGGACACGGCAGCGGACGGCGGCGCACACGGCGCTGCCGGCGCCGAGTGCACGCCCACGCCCGAGACGCGCACGCAACCGCGGCGCAGAGAAGGGGAGAGGCACGCGGCGAGTTCCCGCGGCACAAAGCCTACCACCACCGCGGCGGCCCCGTCTGGCATGGGCGCGAGCACCTCGATTGCGTTCTCGTCGTGTTCGTTGCGCGTCTGCCAGCGCAGCGTCAGCCCCTCGCGCAATGCACAAGCGCTGCTGGTGCTGTGAAGGCTGCTCCTGCCCGTGCAGCGAGGAACAGCTGCGCAGTAGCGCGCATGCGTTGCAGTGTAGTCGACACAGATCCACCTCGCCGCAAACACAACACCCGCCGCTGCCTCTGCATTGCGCACTCGCCGCAGTGTGATACCCCCGACGAGGGCGTGCGCCGCGCCACACACGCCGCTAGCGTCCCGGACACGCCCGGGCGCGCTGTGCGGCCTCGGCTCGTGGTGGTCGCCGCGCAGGCGGCTCAGCGCCTCCGTCTCGCCCACCACAAGGACGCTGCCACTCCGCACAGCGCGCCCGTGGTTACCTCCAGACTCATGGCCACTCCAGAACGCCTCGACGCGCACTGTAACCTCGTGCGGGCTGGCGGCGGCGGCCAGCACGCGCATGCTCTGGCGCGGCTCGTATGGCCGCAGCAGCAGCATCTCACCGACGTTCAGGTACAGGTCGTCCTCGGCAGCGGCAAGGGCTGTGTCTACACCGAGTTTGCCTGCCTGTGCCGCCGTGGGGCGACGCACGTCCATACGTAGCAAGACGCCCTGGTCCCCCGCATTGCTGAGACGCGCCACAAAGCGGAGGTCGCTGTCGACCCACACAAGCTGCGCGAGCTGCGAGCTGGGTTTCTTTCTCCGGCCACTGCCACGCATATGTCTGCTCTGCCTTCTACGCGTCGGTATGCAGCTCCAAGCGCGCCCACACCACCGCCCCCACACCCCACAGACACACACACACACACACACAAACGCACACCTTTGCGTGGTGTCGTCTCTGTGCTGTGCGTGCGCGTGCACATATATAGAGACCAACTGAGCACGGGCGCTCATACGGGCGCCACTGCACCCGTGCGAGTCGTATGGGCGCTGCGGACGGCGACGGCGACGCCGCGACGCCACAGGCCTCGTGGACCGCGAGCTGGCCTATCTACCAGACGAGTCTCGCCGTGCACACGGCCATCGCCGTGGTAGGTTTCTTTCTTGTCTTCAGTGGTCCGCGTGTGGGTTGCTGAGGGCAACATATTTAAGAACCCTCGCAACGCTTCCACAAGTGCTCGCGACGACCTTAACATGTCCCGCGCGCCCGCACCGATGACGCACGAACCAACCAACGCCGAGGTGGCTTCCAACGCCAACAACGCGGGGTACGGCATGCCCCCCTACTCGATGATGCCCACCGGCAACATGATGCATATGCCGTACAACGGCACCGGGTACATGCCCACAAACATGCCCACGAACATGCCCACGAACATGCCCGCGAACATGCCCACAAACATGCCCGTGGCGCAGCAGCAGCAGGCGGCCCCCGCTCATGCCATGCAGGCCATGTACGACAACATGCAGCTTTCCCAGCAGCAGCAGCAGCAGCATCAGATGCAGCAGCAGCAGATGACCGGGCTTGGCGCACAGCAGGGTTCCCCAGCACAGACAGTGTCTGTGCTGGACTTCAAGCCGGACGTTCTGGCGCACCACCAGCAGCAGCAGCTGATGCAGCAGCAGGTCGCGCACAACGCCAGGGCCCAGGCGTCTTCGACGATGGGTCTCCTGAACGCGGAGGGGCGCTACGTCCCGGCCACGGAGGCGGCGGCATACGCAGGACAGTTCCCCGCAGGGTACCCCAGCGACCCAGCGCACCACACCGGGGCGTACGCGGGAAGGCCCTACGACTATAACACCGGCGCCATGATGTCGGCGGACGGCAACGATGCGAACTACACCAACACGGGCCGTGAGATGAACGACGCTCGTGGCGCTGGAAGGGAACGCCACGCGCGTGCCTTTGAAAGCGACCGCTTCCCGCCGGGGGCCTCGACCAACAGTGCCGCCGCAGGCGGCATGTCTCCGCGCGCCGTGAAGCTGATGATCGACTCGCGCGTGCGCCATGAAGTGAACGAGCAGCTGTCTACGTCCTCCAACATGGACGCGTCATCATCCCGGCCGCCCTCAACGGAGGCAGCGCGTGACGAGCAGAAACGCCAAGTCGGCTCAGCGGTGAAGAAGGTGATGGAGCAGTACCATATCACCCCGAAGACTGACTCGTCCGCCCCGTACAGCGGGGCTGGTGAGACGTCCTCGCGGCGCGGCGGCGGCAGCGGCGGCGCACGCCGCGACTACGACTACCGCCCCTATTGAGCCAGGCATGTGTAGTGAGCGGGCGGGTGGAGTACAATTCAATAAAATTTTGTATTAATGTATAGCGTGTCGCCATATTTAAACGAGCTTACTGGTTCTCGTGAACGCGTCCGCGATGACAGAAGGTGGAGAGACGGCGTTCCTCGTCAACAGCCGAAATGTGGAGACAGAGACGGTGCGCAAACCTAGTGATGCACCATCGATACCAACGTTGTGTTGTGGCTCCAACTTTGACTACAGGTTTAAGTTTCTTGGCTATGGCCTCGAGCCAGAATTTGTGTACCAGATGAACCTTGGGACAGGTTTGCTTCACATGTTCAATGCAGTCGCTGTGCTCATTGTCTGGCAGACAACAGTGCCCGACGGTACGCCGGCCGACCTCGAGGACACGGTGGGCCCGTATCTGCCCGCCATTTGCTTCGAGCAAAGCGCCCTCGGCAGCGGCATGCCCCCCTTCAATGTAGTGCCGGAGACTGCGGTTACCGCAAGGACGTATTTGCTGGTGACCATATTGCTCTTCTTCATGCTGTCAGCGGGCTTCCAGCTATCAGCCGGCTGGTCCAAGTCAGAATACTGCGACAGACTCTGCAAGAACAGTGTCAACGACCGGCGCTACATCGAGTACAGCATATCGGCGTCTCTCATGATGGTCGCCATCGCGTGCTCGCTGTTCGTGTTCGACATGTACACGCACATCCTCGTGTTCACCTGCACCATGCTGTGCATGATGCTAGGCTTGGTGTCCGACTACCTCAGGGTCCTCGCCCGTAACATGACAAAGCTGCTGCAACAGTACCCAGGAGGAGTCCCTGCAGACACCCGCTTCCATCGGCCCGCGCCCACAAACCCCGCCCATGGCCAGCAAGATCAGCAGAGCCATGTTGGCGGTGCCAACGACAGCTCTCGAGAGGTGCTTGAACTGTGCATTCTGCACACTGGGCAGCTCAAGTGGTTCACACACGGTCTGAGCTGGGTTGCGATGCTCATGCCGTACATGTGTTTCATGGTGTCGTATTTGCGGTCCACGCTGCGGCTGTGGTGGGTGTGCGGCGACTACCCGGACGACGTGGAGCCAACCCCCGCTCTGGTGCACGCGGTGGTGATCACGCAGTTCCTGCTGTTCGCGTGCTTTGGGGTGGTGCAGGTCTTGCAGTTCATGCCCAGCCAGGCCTCGGATAAAGTGATTGGAGTATACACGGAGTTCCGCTTCATCGTGCTCTCCATCGTCTCCAAGACACTGCTCGGGTGGCTGGTGGTGGCGAGCGCCATGATCCTCTAGGCCGGCGTTTCGCACGTAGTCGCGGCGCAGAGCCGCGACTAGATGCGAAACGCCTGTCCCAGCTTGAACGCAGTGCTGTCGAAGCACACAGTCTCGATTGCGTTCATACGGTCCAGCAGAGAGGAGGGCGTGCTCCGCCCTGCGTCCATCTTCATGGCGAAGGGCACCCCCCCCACCTGCAGCGCACACGTGACGAACTCGCTGCAGAACGTGTCGTCGCTGTACCCGCGGAACCCCACCAACGGCCCGCAGAACATCTTGGCGTTGGAGAAACGCATCTGGCGCTCTGCCGCGCCTTTCGCGTACTCGTACACGAGACGGTAGCTGGGCGCGGGCACTGTAAACGCCTTGATGCGGTAGTACGGGTTTGCGTACGTGCGCGGGCGGAAGAACACGGTGTCGTCCGCGAAAATAGACGCGGCCATGTCGTCATCGAACAGGATCTCTACGTGCGAGACGTAGTGTTTGGACACGGACGCCACTGCGCGATTGATCCAGGGCTCGCGCTCGCCCCGCGGTTCGTAGAAACAGAGCCGGAGGCGTACCCCTGGCTCGTCTTTACGCATGACCCCACGCCCGCCCATCTGCAGACAGATCTCCGTCATCGCGGCTTGCGCTCTGCCTGGCGTATAGACACGCGGCTTCTATAAGCTACAGCAGGCGACAGCTACCGCGCTCGCGAATGTCCCTCCGCCCCGACGCCCTAACGCTTGTCTTTAATACCAAAAGCAAGCCGTAGTCGGCGGCACTGGGTCGTTCACGGTCCACGGCACACACACACACCGGTCCAGCGCGACACGACGTTTACGACGACTTAGAAGTGCTGTGCAGAGGGCTCTGTATTCCCCGTCTGGTTGACGAGGAAGACAGAACCGAGAATACGCGCCTTGGCCACCGGGCTACAATCTTTGGGGAAAGCCACGTCGAAGTTGCTCGCATCGGTGAGAGCCTCTTGCATGGGGTTCGTATACTTCCGTACCATCTTACCTACCTGTTCGTTTGCGACGTGCCGCGACCCCTGCCTGAAGAGGTAGTAGGGCGTGTTCATCCTCAGAGGGCCGCCCTCTGCGCATATATCGACCATGGTGCCACAGCAGCATGTAGGTTTCGAGACGACGTACTCGATGTTGCCGAACTCGTCGGTGATGTTCAACGTTGGTACGCATACGGAGCATTGCTCGACGGTGGCCCCGATTGGGACCCCCTTGCCGTCCGAGTGCTGCATCTCCTGAAAGCAGCAGCACTTCACCGGGCTCAGCGGTAACCGACAGGGACGTGCGTACTGTGCTACCACTTGCGTCGGCCCGCCCGGCGCCACAAGTTCCGTCACTGTGAGCGTGAACGCGTGCAGCCGCGGCCAGAAGCAACGCGACAAGCATGACGCCTCCTCCGATGCATGCATTACAGTAGAATCTTTCCCGACAATCGAAAACTCTGAAGTGGCCTCGCAGCCCATCAGTTCCTGCAGCCACCCATTCGTGCTTTGGTTGACGGTCAGACGCTCATGATGCCACAGCCCGGCACATGGCCCGAAAGCTTTGTGATTGGAGGCCGACTGCATTGTCAGGCCCTCTGGCAGGTTTTCCTGCTGTGCTGCGGCGCGCATCTCTTGCCGGCGTGCTGCATCTGTTGCTGGCGCGCGCGGGCGCTGCTGAGCGCGGACGCGCGGGCGCTGCTGGGACGCGCGGGCGCTGCTGTCGGGTTGCATGGCGCGTGCGAAGAGGGTGGGTGCCCGATAGCCCTACCGCAGCCGTTTCACGCGGTACTTAACTATTGTGGCCGGATACTAACGCAGCGGCCGCGCGCAAAGAAGCTCGTGCATACGGCACCCAGCGTACCCAGCGTGCCCCGACACCACCGCCCCGACACCACCGCATCGCCCGCCCCCACCATAGACTCACACCACGCACCGGTATATAACTAGCGGCCATGCACCACCAGAAGGACGCTGCTACAGGAACACCACCACCGCCCTCAAACGCTCATGCCGCACTCTGCCACCAGCAGTGAGACACCGAGCCCGCTGCACATTGCTGTCTACAAAGGCAATGTGCAAAGCGTGCGGAGTATTCTACAAAAAGGGGGCGCGGAAGTTGGCGCTGTCATCGTGTACAACCAGACCCCGCTACACACGGCCATCCGTCTAGGCGCAGCGCCCTCCGCGAGACAGGAAATCATTCGATTGCTGCTCATCCACGAGGCAGACATTCGCAAACAGGATGTCTTCGGTAACAACGCACTGCACTATGCGGCATCCGAGCACAGCGATGTATTGGCATTTCTCCTCAACGATCTTCCGCCCGCCACGGAGAAAAACACGGCTGTCCGCGAGCAAAACAAGGCGGGCTGCACCCCACTGGCTCTGGCTGTGCAGTCTGGTAACCTGGGAGCAGTGCAGAGTCTCCTGCCACTGAGCGATCTGAAAGCTAAGGACTCGCGGGGAGCGACTGCATTGCACCACGCTGCCGAACTCACCCCCCACGACGACGCCACGAAGCGCGGGATTTCGGTTGAAATCGCACTTATGCTACTCACCGACACCGACCTCGACGTTGATGACGGTACGGAAAACAACGACACCGCACTGCACTACGCCGCAGACAAGGGGAGCGTTGCGCTGGTGAACCTGCTCGTGGAGAAGTCCGGCAAGAGTCTCCATGCGGAAAACTCAGAGGGACACACGCCACTGCAGCTGGCTACGCTGTCCAACGCCCGCGCGATGTTGTCGAACGAGCAGTTGCGCTTCGCTGGGTTTCCAGGACACACCGCGAACCGCCACGCCGTCATCGCGGCCCTCTCCGCGGCCCTCTCTGAACCCCGCGCGATGCAGAATGCGGATATGGACATGGTTTCCGAGGACGACGGGTCCAAACGTGAGCGTAGAGAGGTCGGGGCACGTGTGTAATGAACAGGCAATGCCGCACCAGCTAGCCGCACCAGCACGTCGGACAATTTAGTTGCAAAAGTACCCAAATACCACCCTCCCACCAGCACCAAATTCGATCATGTTTCGGTTGTCAACTTAGACTCAAATGTCATTTTTTAGTTCGCCGGGTTTTCAACAGGGGGGACGAGAATTTTAGTTCGCCG
>Ga0307489_10003418_pt1 | contig 10528 bp, 18 predicted proteins | sample SB12metaG_FD_202247 | JGI IMG/M metagenome (GOLD analysis project Ga0307489, IMG submission 202247) | Sea-ice brine microbial communities from Beaufort Sea near Barrow, Alaska, United States - SB 1.2 | ecosystem: Environmental > Aquatic > Marine > Coastal | place: USA: Alaska | collected...
GCGGAGGCGGCGGACGCGTCGGGGCGTACAGGCGCGCGGCGACGTAGCTCATCATGGTGGTGGTGACCGCGGCGGGCGTCTCGCCCGGTAGCGCGGGCCCCAGATCAGGGACTTACACTCGTCCATTGTTTTGCTCAACCTGAGCCCTTTCTCAGACAAAAAATCACCCTAAACGCCCCGTCATACCACCCAACACCTCCTAAACACCTCCAAAACACCCCCTGAATGCACCCCCTGTCAAGCCAAAAGCGCTTACGTCGAGCATAACAATGGACGAGCCCCTACCCCAACTGCGTCGCCATCATCGCGCGTGCCGCCCCCGTCGCCACCTTGGCCGCATCCGCCGCGTTGACGTCCCCGTCCTGCGCCGGGGTCACTGCCGCCGACAGCGCCCCCAACCAGGGGCTGACACTCGTCCAATTTTCAGCTCAACCTGAGCCGATTCTGACACAAAATACACCCTCAACACCCCCTAGTAACCCCTAGCACCCTAGAGAGCCCCCAAACAACCCCTGAATGTAACCCCTATCCCACAGAAAGCGCTTAGGTTGAGCTGAAAAGTGGACAAGTGTAAGCCCCTGCCCCCAACATGCTCAGGCTGCCCCGCGTGGATAACACCACGTCGTTATCCGCACTCCCCGCGGTCGCCACCAGCCCGGCGATGAGGCTGATGCCCCCCAAACGCCAGGGCCTTACGCAACACCCTTTTACCCTCTTAGGACCCATCTATGACCCCCATACGACCCCTTCAACACCCCCTTAATATCCCCCTCAAGACCCCCTAATGCCAATTTGCGGCCCTTCAACACCCTCTTCAGACCTTCTTAATACCCCCTTATGGTAATGAGGGGATGCCCTGCCAAACGCGCGGAGGCGGAGGCCTCGCACGGGTCGGAAAGCACCTGCGCTCAGGGGCTGACACTCCATCACCTTTCGGCTCAACGTAAGCGTTATTGCATGGGGCAGGGGGTGCGTTCAGGGTGTATCCAAGGGGTGTGTACGTGGTGTAAGAATGTGTTCGGGGGTGTTTTCGGTGTGCTTTTGTGTCAGAAACGGCTCAGGTTGAGCTGAAAAGTGGACGAGTGTAAGCCCCTGCCTGCGCGGCGGTGGCGGCAACGCCGGCGACCAGTGTGGTGGACGCCGGCACGTCGGTGGCGGCGGCGGCGGTCACGTTCAGCATGGACTCGCGCTGCGCGGCGCGCTCAGCCGCGGCGCCCGTTGCGGTGCCGCCGCCCAGGGGCTTACACTCGTCCACTTCTCAGCTCAACCTCAGCGGTTTCTGACACAAGAAACACCCTGAACACTGGCCAATATCCCCTACAACGTGCTCAGCAACCTCTGAACAACCCCGAAGTGCACTCCCTATCACACAGTAAGCGCTTAAATTGAGCCGAAAAGTGGACGAGTGTAAGTCCCTGCCGCCGCCGCCGCCCACGCAACCTTTCGCCGACAGCAGCCTTCGTCTCTGTTGCTTACCCTTGAAGTTGGCCAGCTGCTGACAAGCACCAGACACGATGCTCATAGCCGTCTCGGGCCAGGGGCTTACACTCGTCCACTTTTCAGCTCAACTTGAGCCGTCTTTTTAACACAAGACACCCTCATTACCTCCTAACAGCCCTTGGCACCTCCCGAAAACCCTTAATTGGCCGCTAAATGCACCCCCTACCTATCCCATACAAAGCGCTCACGTTGAGCCGAAAAGTGGAGGTGTGTAAACCCCTGCCTCGGGCCCGCCAGCTTTGAGCGCGGCCTCGGCGTTACCCAGCAGCGCGCCGGTCGCTGCCGTGGCTTCCGCTTCGCTCTCCAGTTTCGGCCACTGCGAAATGACTTGGATGGTTTTGGGTTTTGACACCGCACCGAAGGAGTCCCGGACTTCCACGGCGACGACGACCGCCCCGCCCTGCCCCTCCAGGCCGCCCGGCAGCCAGGGGCTTACAATCGTCCGCATGTCAGCTTGACGTAAGTCGTTTTTGCCACACTGCCCCGTTCCCCCCTGTCTGATAGACTGGGGGAAAATCATGCACCCAACGTTTCCCACAAAATGTGCTTACGTTGAGCCGAAAAGTGGGCGAGTGCAAGCCCCTGCCGGTAGAGTGCCCTTGTACTCAGGCAGAGGGCTAAAGTCCGGAAGCTGCGCCGGCTGTCAGTGGCTTACACTTGTTCACGTTAGAGCTCAACTTGAGCACGCTTTGGAGACATTCATGGGTCAAGTTGGGTTACGTGGGGCACAAAGACAGCTCAAATTGAGCTGAAGGTGAACGAGTGTAAGCCCCTGCCGGCTGACCCTGCTCCCCCTTCACGTGCACGGTGTATCGGTAACTCAGCGGCGGGTCGGCGTCCTCCCAGGATTCGGCGACGATACCGAATTCGGTATTCATCGCCGTGCCGGATTGAGGGAACGCAAGCACGGTGCCGCCCGCCTGCAGGGGCTTACACTCGTCCATCTTCAAACTCAACGTGAGTGCTTTCCGTGGGATTGAGGTACATCTAGGGGTTGTTCAATGGGTGTTTAGCCGATGTTCGGGGGTATGAAGGGGGTATCAGGGTGTATTTATGTCAGAAACGGCTCAAGTTGAGCTGAAAAAAAGTGGACGAGCGTGAGTAATCCCCTGCCTGCGGGAGCTTGATTATCCTGCACGCTCAGGAATGCGGCCGCCGCGCCGTTTGGGGCTTCCACGTCAAATCGAAGCGTGTACTCCCATCCTGGTTCGAGCGCGTTGGCGGACAGCACCAGGTTCCGGCCGGTGGTGGAGGACGACGCGATGAAACCGTTAGAAAGGAGGTCCACTACCTCCTCCGCGCCACCTCCGAGCAGGGGCTTACACTCTTCCCCTTGTCAGCTCAACCTCAACCGTTTTGGGCACACCTCCCCGTGTCCTCTTATCTAATAGACTGGGGGAGAATCATGCAGCTAACGTATGCCACAAAACATGCCTACGTTGAGCCGAAAAGTGGACGCGTGTAGGCCCCTGCCGCTGAGTGCCGCGCTCGCTCTCGTCGCAGACCACTTCATCTTGAGAGTTTCCGAGGGAGCGACCGTGACAACGGCGGCGGCGAGTCGCGCCACGTCGCCGGCGCTCACTTTGCCGCCAGGGACTAGGGCCTGGCGCATACTGCAAGCCACGTCACAGGATTTCGCCGTTTAAATCAATAGACGAGGGTTCCAAGTGCGTCGGATGACGTGGCGAGCAGCTTCCGCCAGGCCTTACCGGGGACGGGGGGGATGGTGGCCGACGGCGGCGGGCCCGTCGCGCCCACGGCGGCGGCGACGACGGCCACGGAGGTGTACACCGTGGCGGAGCGTCCGCCCTTGCGCGCCGACAGCGTGAAGTTGTAGCTCTGCCCATCGGGCCCCGGGGCGCCCGCCAGCAGCAGCCCCGCCAGGAGGGGCTTACACTCGTCCACGTTTGAGCTCAACCTAAGCCGTTTGTGTCACTTAAACTTAAATCACCAATACGCTTAATGTATGACACAAAAAGTGCTCACGTTGAGCTGAATAGCGGACGAATGTCAGCCCCTGCCCGCCAGTGTAGGCGTGGATGTCCGCGACGTGGGCAGCTCCAACACATCCCCGGCCGCGGTCTTACACTCCCCAGCGGCGGGAAATACGCCCTCGCACCTCCACGCAGGGGCTTACACTCGTCCACTTTTCAGCTCAACCTCAGCCGTTTTCGACACAAATTACACCCAAAACATCCCCTAATACGCCCTGACACCCCCTAAACACCCCTCTAACAATCCCTTAACGCAGCCCCTATCCCAATCGAAGTGCTTACGTCGAGCGGAAAAGTGGACTGGTGTAAGCCCCAGCCGCCACGTGAACTCCCACGCGTACTGCGTCTCGTCGTCCGGGTCAATGGAGGAGGTGGCGTCCAGCGTCACGCCGACCCCCTCGCTGTAGCGGCCCAGGTTGAAATTGAAAGCAAATTTTGAAAGCGGTGCATAACAATTCAGTTTCAATCGCTGAAACAAAACGCGGTCAATACAGGGTCAAGCTGGGGTCAACCTGGGGTCAAGCTGCACCGCCGTACCTCGCTGAGCAGCACGGCACCGCCGGTCAGGGGCTTACACACGTCCACTTTTCGACTTATCGTGAGCACTTTCGAGGGCTAAGCTGTGTGGTTTCATGGAGTTTCGGCGGCAAAAACGGCTGAGATTACGCTGAGAAGTGGACGAGCGTAAGCCCCAACACTCGTCCAATCTTCGGCTCATCATGAGCACTTTTGAGGGATGCCCTATGTTTCATCGTGTTTCGGTGACCAAACGGCTCGGATTGAGCTGAAAAGTGGACGAGTGTAAGCCCCTGCCGCCGGTGATGACCGCCTCCAGCGCCGCGCTCTGCACGTAGAAGTCGAACTCGACGGAGGAGGACGCTCGGGTTGGCTTTCTGGCGGCCTTCGAAGCGCAGCGTGTAGGAGGTGCCCGGCGGCAGGGACTTACACTCGTCCACCTTTCGGCTCAAGATGATCGCCTTCTGTGGGATAGGGGGTGCATATCGGGGTGGTTTAGGGGGTATTAGGAGGTGTCAGGGGGTGTTACGGGGACTTTGGGGTGTATTTTGTGTTAGAAACGGCTCAGGTTGAGCTGAAAAGTGGATGAGTGTAAGTCCCTGCCCGGCGGCAGACTCTTCTTGGGGAGGAAGAGCTGCAGCGTGTCTGACTTGGTGACGGCAGGGTCCGGAGTGTAGGGCCAGGGGGATGTTGCTCGCCACGTCATAGGGTGCCATTGACTGAAGGAACGAGGGTTAAAGTGAGCTGCATGACGTGGCAAGCAATGTCCCCCAGGGGCGGATGTCGATCGCCATGTCATAGGGTGCCGTTTAATTCAAGAAACGAGGGTTCACAGTGAGCTGCATGACGTCGCGAGCAATGTCCCCCAGGCCATACCAGAATGACAGCGCTGCCGTCGGAGGCTGCCGCGGACCACCGGAAATCGTACCCAGCCTCGTTGGAGCAACTCGCCGCCATAAGCTGCACGGCAGCGATGATGCGAGTTGGGCGGCCGCGGGGTACTGCGCCGCCCACCGCCGAGGACGCCGCGATGGAAACCCCCATGGAGCACATCTCGCAGTGGGTGCCGTTGACCAGGGGCTTACACTCGTCTACTTCTCAGCTCAACCTGAGCCGTCTTTGTCACTGAAACCACCCAATCAATCTAATCAATCCAGCAAAAAGTGCTAACGTTGAGCTGTAAAGTGTACGAGTGTAAGCCCCTGCCGTTGCCCTTATACCCCTGCGGGCACCGGTCGCACATGAACCCGAGTCCAGGCGCCTTGATATCAGTGCAATTAACACCCGAAAAGCACGGGCTGCCGTACTCAACGCATCCATCGATGTCCACGCTCCCGGTGGCGCCTGTGCCGCTGAAGCCAGCGGGACACGGCCCACACGCAGGGGCTTACACCTGTCCACCTTTCAGCTCAACCTGAGCCATTTCTGGCTCAAAAACACATTCTACATGCCCCCTAACACATCCCGAAACCTGGTAAACACCCCCTGTATACCCCCTGAACGCAACCCCTATTTCGTGAAAAGCGCTTACGTTGAGCTGAAAAGTGAACGAGTGTAAGCCCCTGCCCACACGAGGAGCCCGCCCCCGTGTCCCGGCACACGGACTGCGCGTCGCAGCCCCCATTGTTCTCGGCGCACGTGGTCTTGGGCTTACACCCCGTCTTGCCACCGCCCAGGTGTAGCGGCGCAAGTTGGAATTTAAAGGAACGGTTGAAAGCGACTCGTCACATTACAGTTTCAAAGCGCAGAGTTGTTAGTTCCAGGCGGTTTCAGCGCGGTTTCAACGTTTCAACTTGCACTGGCCTACCAAGGGCCCAGTCCGGGCACGGCCCGCTTTCAGGGGCTTACACGCGTTCACTTTTCAGCTCAACGCATGCGCTTTCTGTGGTATAAGGGGTACAAATAGGGGTTGTATTGGGGGTGTTTATGAGGTGTTAGGGGATGTTAGGGGATGTTTCGGGGGTATTTTCTGTCAGAAACGGCTCAGGTTGAGCTGAAATATGGACGAGTGTATCCACTTGCCCGCACTCGACGGCGCCGGGCACGTTGACGCACACGGTGGCGGTGTCGCACCCGCCGTTGGTCAGGGGCTTACACTCGTCCACTTCTCAGCTCAACCTGAGCCGTGTTCGGTCACTGGACCTCTGAAACTACCCACCGTATCCATCAAAAGGTGCTTACATTGAGCTGGAAAGTGGACGAGTGTAAGCCCCTGCCGTTGGCGCCGTCCGCACACTCATTGACGTCAGCGCACGTCGTGCCGTCGCCCGTATACCCGGCCGGACAGTTGCCGCACGTCCTGCCGACCGCCGGCGGGGCCAAGTCCGTGCAAAGCACCATACTGTAGGGGCGCAAGTTGAAAACCTGAAAGCAAAGTTTCAAAGCAGTTTGTGATATATTGTAGCTTCGAGTGCCGGGACCAAGCGCGGTCAACCGGGGGTCAACTAGGGTCCACCTGGGGAGACCTGCACTATACTTGTCGAACTAGGCTAGTGCTGGCGAGGGGGTTTATTGAACTAGGCTAGTTTAGCCTAATTTGGTGTTGGTGGTTGAGTGGCTAGACAGGGGCCTAAAACAGGGGGGGCCCAAACTAGGCTAGTTTAGGGGCGACAAGTATAACCTGCACCGCCCAACCAGGGCATAGCACGGGTCCTTGGCGCACCCGTCGATGTTCTCACAAGCCTTGAGCTGACCCCCGAGCCGCTCGTAGCCGGCGGGACACGCGCCGTAGACCAGGGGCTTACACTCGTCCACTTTTCGGTTCAACTTAAGCGCTTCGTGTGGGATAGGGGATGCGTTTGACGGTTGTTTGGGGCTATTCATGGGGAGTTAAGGAGTATGAGGGGGTGATTAGAATTTGATTTGTGTCAGAACAAGGTTGAGCTGAGAAGTTGACGAGTGTAAGCCCCTGCCGCAGACGGCGTCGCCGGTGGCGGCGTCGGCGGCGCACGTGGTGAGCGCGTCGCACCCGCCGTCAGGGGCTTACACTCGTCCACTTCTCAGCTCAACTTGAGCCGGTTCTGACACAAAAAATGCCCTAAACACCCACTGATACCTCGTACACACGCCCTATGCATCCCCCAAACACCCCCTAAATGCACCCCCTATCCCACAGAAAGCGCGTTCGTTGAGCCGAAAAGTGGAGGAGTGTAAGCCCCTGCCCGCCGTTCTTGAGGAAGCAAGGGTTTACCTTGCAGGTCACGCCGTCGCCGAGCTGGCCGGTCGGACAGGGGCCGCCCGCCAGGGCCTGGCCACTCTCCTTCACATCATCATCGTCAAACACACAAAATGGCAACAGACAAGAGGCAACACAGGGGTATGAAGAGACCAAAGAAACGGCTCATGTGGAGCTCAGAAATGAACGAGGTAAATCCCTGGAGACAGCTACCGTACCGCAAGTGCGGGTCATGAGCGGCGCCTTGCTGTCCTCGCAGTGGATGCCCGCCGCACACGGCGCGGCGGCGGCGGCGCACGCGTCGTAGTCCACGCACCCTGAGGTACCGTCGCCTGTGAAGCCAGCGGGGCACGGCCCGCACGTGGACCCCGCTCCCGTGCCACTGTCAACGCACGCCGTTAGCGCGTCACACCCGCCGTTTAGGGGCTTACACTCGTTCACTTTTCGACTCAACGTGAGCGTTTCCTGATAGATAGGGGGTGCATGTAAGGGTTCTTTAGTTAGGGGCTGCCTAGGGGATGTGTAGATGGAGTTAGGGGGGGTTGGGGGTATTAGCTATTTAGGGGTGTTCTGGGTGTATTTTGTGTCAGAAACGGCTTAGGTTGAGCAAAAATGTGGACGAGTGTAAGCCCCTGCCGCCGTTGTTGCTCGCACACGCGCTCTCCCTCTTGCAACCCGTCTCGCCGCTGCCCTTGTTGTTGCGGCGCAAGTTGAACTGGACAGCAAAACTTGAAAGCATTTCATCAGATTTTAGTTTCAAACGCTTAGTTCCACGCGCTGTCAATGTGGTTATGATAGGGTCAACCTGCACCGCCCTACCTTGTACCCCACGGGGCAGCCGCTACACGTGCGCGCGCCCACGGTGTTGGTGCACGCCGTGAGCGGGTCGCACCCGCCGTTGGCGGCCGCGCACCAGGGGCTTGCACTCGTCCACATTTCCGACTTACCTCAAGCACTTTCTAGGCGATACGCTGGGTGTTTCACTGTTTCAGTCAGGGGACCCGCGCAGGTTGAGCAGATCAGTGGACGAGTGGACGAGTGTAAGCCCGTGCCGCGCACTCGTTCACGTCCCCGCAGGTCACCCCGCTCCATAGGGCCTGACGGATAGTGCTTGCCACGTCGTAGGGTGCCATTAGACTCCAGCGCATAACACGGGGGGCAGGGCGGAAGCCTGGTGCCTCCTTATTATACACGCGGCAGCGTCTCTCTCTCTCTCTCTCTCTCTCTCTCTCTCTGAACTGAAGAGTCGAGTATTCAAAGTGCATCAGATGACGTGGCGGGCAACGTCTGCCAGGCCTACCGTTCCCGGCGTAACCGGCCGGACATCCCCCGCACGTCCGACCGCCCACGGTGTTGGAACATACCACCAGCGGCGAGCACCCGCCGTTGATGAGCGTCGTGTCGTCACATTCGTCGACGTCGAGGCAGCCCGTGCCGGCCACAGCCGCGTCGCCGGCGTACCCGTCGGCACGGGCTTACACTCGTCCACCTTCCAGCTCAACCTGAGCCGTTTCTGACATAAAATATACCTTAAACACCCCACACCACACCCTAACACCTCATAAACATAAACACCCCCTAAACACCCCCTAAATGCAACACCTATCCCACACAAAGCGCTTGTGTTGTGCCGAGAAGTGGAAGAGTGTAAGCCCCTGCCCATTGGGGCACTGCCCACATAGGACGCCCGTTGCGGCGTTGCTTGGGTCGGCGGTGCAGGTCACGAGGCCGTGGCAGCCGCCGTTGTCGCTGGTGCACGGGTCCTCATCCGCGGCGACCAGTTGGTCGCTGATGCGCCCCGACGCCACTGCGCTCTTCGCCACCCCATCCGATTCGCGCCACGCATGCCTGGACGCCGTTGAGCGGAAGGTGGACTCGGAGTACTGCGAGCCCAAAGCGGTCCGCACCGCCGCCAGCAGGTCGCCGGTGCCGAACGCCGCGCCCAGGTTCAGCGACGCATCCGCCAAGCTCCCGGCCGGTACGGTCAGCCGCGTGACAATGGTCAGGCCGGCGGCGCCGGTGGACTGCAGCAGCCGGCGCCGCGACATCCGCCTCTTGGTGGAGGCGTGCGCCGCGGGGACGGCCGGTGCAGGCGCCGTGCTGCAGGGCCGTACACGAGTCCATAACTGTTGGCTCGTGGTGTACCAGTGCACCCCAACGCACTCGCCGCATCCTCCTACCTAACCTTACTCCCTTTTGCGCGGCGAATAATTTGAGCAACTTTGAGGTATCACCTTGAGATAACTTGGGAAACGTGAGTGGTTTTACGGACACACCGGCTCGGGTTACGCTGGAAATGAAACGAGTGTAAGGCCCCGCCGTGCTGCCATCCACAGGCGCGTACAACACCTGCGCCGTCACGCCCGCGATTGTGGTGCCCCCGCCCCCGCCCCCGCCCCCGCCGGCCGCGGCAACGAACGCGGCCTCGATGCTGGCAATCTGCGCCGCGCTCAACGTATCGTACGGCGCCTTTCCCATCTCCGCAAACTCGTCCAGGAATCCAACGTCGGTAGTCGATGGGTAGTCAGCGTAACACGAAGCATCGTAGTGCGTGAAGCCGGGGAGCAGGGCCTCACATTCGTTCCCCGGCGACTTCCCGTGAGCACTTTGTTGGAGGTGCGATGCTGGAATACGTTGTGTGAAGTATAGGTGGTTTCAGGGACCAGATGGAGGCGAAAACTCAGTGTCAGCCTGACCGTAGCCAGTAAAGTTTATCTCCTCGTCATCGAGGGTCTAATTATTCCAGGGTGACGACCAGGTCGGACTGTCGGCTGGTCGGTGGATGGGATTTATGAAATAGATTGTTCTGATTGGTATTGGTCGGACGGGAATCAATACCAGACCTTGGACACCAGACCCGACACTGAGTTTGAGTTTCGGTTAGAAAGGAGGTCGCGTGAGGCCCAGCCGGATAGGCACGACACGCAGGTGTCCGCCGTGACGCCGCTGCAGGAAGCGCAGCCGGCGTAGCACGGAGGGGGCGGGGACGGCGGCGGCGGGGGCGACGGGGGAGGCGGGGACGGTGGGGGGGAGGGAGGAGGGGGCGGGTTGGGCGGGGGCGGCAGAGGCGGAGGCAGAGGTGGGGGTGAAGGAGGTGGAGGGCGGGGCGGGGGAGGGCTGGGGGGAGGCAGCGGGGATGGAGGAGGTGGGCTCGGAGGAGGGGATGGAGGGGGCGGCGCGGGGGACGGCGGCGGGGAAGGCGGGGGTGGTGACGGCGGCGGGGGCGGGCGCGGCGGTGGCGGGCTCGGCGGAGGAGGAGGCGCCGGAGGAGGCGGGCTTGGAGGCGGCGGCGGGGATGGCGGCGGCGGCAACGGGGGTGGGGGTGGCGAAGGTGGGGGAGGCG
>Ga0307489_10003420_pt1 | contig 10525 bp, 19 predicted proteins | sample SB12metaG_FD_202247 | JGI IMG/M metagenome (GOLD analysis project Ga0307489, IMG submission 202247) | Sea-ice brine microbial communities from Beaufort Sea near Barrow, Alaska, United States - SB 1.2 | ecosystem: Environmental > Aquatic > Marine > Coastal | place: USA: Alaska | collected...
GTCGAAGCGCGAGCTGGACGACACGGTGCGGGCGCGCGAGGTGGTGCGGATCCGCTTCGAGGCGGAGGAGGAGCTGCGCGTCAAGGCGGAGCGCGACATGTACGAGGAGAAGCTGCGCAACGAGCGGCAGGCGGTGGACGTCAAGTGCGCGGAGGAGGCCACGCGCACCGCGCTCAAGGAGACCAAGCGCCTCGAGGCAGCGGAGAAGAAGCTGGACGGGCTGCTGGAGGAGACGCGCAAGGCGCTGCTGGCGGAGCAGAACGTGGTGGCGGCCATGAAGGTGCAGTACAACGACTACGACGAGACTAAAACCAAGAACGACAAGCAGGGCCAACAGCTCGAGCGCACGAGGGTGGACCTCGCAACCTGCAAGGAGCAAAAGGCAGGGACACCCACCACTGCAATAGGGTTTAGAGTTTAGGGTTTAGGGTTAGAACCCCCGCCACTGTACAACCCCAGTCATCGACACGCCTTTTGAACCCTCGTTTCTTCAAGAGTAATGGCATCTTATGACGTCGCGAGGGATATCTGCCGGACTTTAGGGGCTCGCCTCGTCATCCATCGCGTTTTGGACCCTCATTCATGTCTTGAGTTAATCTGCATGGTGTGACGTGGGTGGCGACGTGTGCGCGGCCCTGCAAGCGGGTGAAGGTGGAGGGTTCGCTGGAGGCGATCAAAGCGGAGCTGGCGTACGCCACCACTGCGATACAGGCGTCGGAGAAGAAGTCCACGGAGGAGCGCCAACAGATCGACACGGTGACCCAGGAGCGCGCCGATATCCAGGCGGAGCTGGACCGGGAGCGGGTGGCCAACGAGGAGAACGTGGCGGGGCGCGCGGCGGAGGCCGCCATCAAGAAGCGCCACGAGCGCGACCTCGCCATCATCAACAAGGTGTGGCCATGCCCCGCAACCCCTAAACCCTAAACCCTAAACCCTGAACCCTAAACCCTGAACCCTAAACCCTAAACCCTGGGTAAAACCGCGCCTGCTTTCAGCGATTTGTAGCTAAAATATGATGCACCGGTTTCAAGCTTTGCTTTTGATTTGAAGCTGCGCCGCTACGACAAGGAAAAGCTTGCGGTGGAGGGCGAGGTGGCGGAGCTGCAGGCAGGGGCTTACACTCGTCCACTTTCAGCTCAACCTGAGCCGTTTCCGACACAAAGTACACCCTAGACACCCCCTAAACACCCCCTAAACAACACCTAAATGCACCCCCTGTCCCACACAAAGTGCTTCCGTTGAGCAGAATAGTGAACGAGTGTCAGCCCCTGGGTGCAGGCGGCGCTGACGAAGAGCTTCAAGCGCGTGGCCATCGCGCGGCTGTGCATGCAGGGCCTCGGCCACGACCTGCCCGACGGCATCGAAGTGCGCGCTGTCGAGTCCAACACCTACGACGCCATGCGCTTCCTGCAGCAGGTAGGGCTTGCTGGGTGTTGCTGGCCTCGTTGGAGATTTAAATCCTAGTGCCTAGTCTGTAAAGCTCTAGTATCCTAGTACTTTAGTACTTACGTTTGGCGAGTCGTGACTCGCCAAACGTAAGTACTAAGATACTTGTACTAGTACGCTTCACAGACTAGGCACTAGGCCGCCTAGATCTAGGCGGCCTGTTTTCTTGAGTCAATAACCAGAAGAGATATGCGGTGGCGAAATATTAATTTAACACGATTCCATTCACCTGTTCTAGGGCTCTCAGCTCGTCGCCAGGCCGCCCAGATCTAAGCAGCCTAGGAAATCTCCGTCGCCTTGTCATCCAACGCGCTTTCAATCCTCATCTGTCGAGTCAAATGGCATCCTATGACGTGTTTCTCACAATATCCGCCTGGCCCACGCAGCGGGCGGACCACCAGCACAACATCCCCGTAAACTTCCTGAAGCTGAAGATCGCCACGCTGGCCAACCAGTGCAAGCGCCTGCGCCTCGAGCTGGCGGACGCCGACTCGGTGCGCCTGCGCAGCGAGCACGCGCTCATGGCAGGGGCTTACACTCGTCCACTTTTCAGCTCAACTTGAGCGCTGTGTATGGGATAGGGGGTGCGCGTAGGGCCTGTGTAGCCCGTGTTAAGGGGGTGTTAGGGGGTGTCCAGGGTGTGTAGGGTGTCTTCTTATGTCAGGCACGGCTCAAGTTGAGCTGAAAAGTGGACGAGTGTAAGCCCCTGGCTGATGGTGGCGGCCAAAGAACGCGAGGAGCAGATGTTCAAAGCGCTGCGCCTCAACGTGGAGGAGGCAGGGCCTGCCACTCATTGCTCGCCACGTCATCCAACGCATTCTGAACCCTCGTTTATTAATTCAAATGACATCCTATGACGTGGCCATTGCCCACCACGTCATCCAACGCATTCTGAACCCTCCTTTATTAATATGAATGCCATCTTATGACGTGGCAAGCAATGCCTGGCTGCCCCTTGGAGCAGGAGCGCGCCACGTCGTGGGAGACCCGCGAGGTAGGGTCCGGCAGCATTTTCCCGCCATGCCATCGACGCCTAACACGCGTTTTGACCCCTAGCTTTGTGAGTTAAACAGCACCCAATGACGTGGCAAGCAATATGTGTTAGACCCTGTTGCTCGGTACTGGCGCAGATTGGCGCGGAGCGTCGGGAGGTGGCTATGGAGCTGGCGGAGATGGGCGCCATCCGCGCCGCGGAGGACCCGCGCCTGGCCTCCTACGACAAGCGCTTCCAGCACCGCAAGGCAGGGGCTTACACTCGTTCATTTCTCAGCTCAACTGAAGCCCTTTTGCTCACACCTCCCCGTGTCCCCCTGTCTAATAGACTGGGGGAAACTCATGCAACCAACGTATCCCACAAAATGTGCCTACGTTGAGCCGAAAGGTGGACGAGTGTAAGCCCCTGCCGCGCGGACTGCGCGGTGCAGTGCAACGACTCGCTGATGGAGGCATGGCTGGCGCGCGTGCGGCGCCTGCCCGCGCCGGCCGAGGGCGCTATCCTCGAGCGCCGCTTCGTGAACCGCCTCATCGTCGACGTCTACCTCAAGCGCATCGACCTCGTGGCCAAGGCAGGGGGGTCATTCACATTCAGAACAAACACTCGACCAACGTTGTGTTCCCACGTACCGAGTCCACGCGTCTGTATGAAGTACGGTATGGCATTCACACCGAAGGTAGGTCATGCGGGCACGTCCGATCTCGGTCCGAGTCATTGTCGTGAATGATCCTAATGCAAGGAGGCACAGAAGTTGAAGGACGGCAAAGCGGTGAGCGCGGGTGACCGGCAGGCAGGGGCTTACACTCGTTCACGTTAGAGCTCAACTTGAGCAACTCCAGGACACATTCAGGGCTAAGTTGGGTTACACGGTGGACAGAGGAGCTGAAGTTGAGCTGAAATCGGAACGAGTGTAAGCCCCTGCCGACAGGGCGGCGCCGTGGCCAACGATACGGTATTCGACTGCGTGATGCGCACGGCGCTGGACGAGGTGGGGCGGTGCAGGTTGACCCTATCAAACCCGCGTTGTGAAAGCGCCTGGAAATAAGCGCTTGCACCTGATCTATGATGGACCGCTTTCAAACTTTGCTTTCAAATTCAACCTGCGCCGGTACAAGGAGGCCATCGCGCCGCTGCTGAAGGTGGAGGGCCGGACCCTGGACGCGTCCGTGGACAAGTTCCTGGCGTCGGCGCGGCACTACGGCAGCGGGGTCGACGCCGACCCCAAGTGCGCCATGTTCTGCCGCTTCACCAGCATGTCCGCCGCCGGACAAATCTCCAATCCGGGTGGGGCCATCTACGCGGTCGGCGCCCCTCTGCTTTAAGAAACTTCAGGGTTCAGTGTGAAATTACCTGATTCTGGGACTATGACCGACACCCGGCCGACCGGTTTCAGTGCCTTCTCGAGTTATTGAACCCCCAACTGTAAGTCAATGTGAGTTACCCCCCAGTTTCTTAAAGCAGAGGGGATCGGACTGCGTGGATAGCACATGTTGCTTGTGCTCGCCACGCCCGTCGCCGAATATACTCTTGCTCGCCATGTCATGGGACTATGTTTATTGCAGGAAGCAAGGGTTCAGGTTGCGTGTCGATGACGTGGCGAGCAACGTGTGGCAGGCCATACACCTGGGATTCCACTGCTTCGCTCAGCTGGTGGACTGCGCGAAGCGGCTGCTGGGCAGGGGCTTACACTCGTCCACATTTCGGCTCAACGTAAGCACATTTTGTGGGATACGTTGGGTGCATGATTTCCCCCCAGTCTATTGAACAGGGGGACACAGGGAGGTGTGACCAAAACGGCTTAGGTTGAGCCGAAATGTGGAAGAGTGTAAGCCCCTGCTGCTGGGGGTCAACTGGCGGCTGGCGCAGGCGGAGTGGGAGGGGGGCGCGGCGCCCGTGCCGCAGCCCGCGGTGCTCGACATGCTGGCAGGGGCTTACACTCGTTCCCAATTCAGCTCAACTTGAGCTCTTCTGTCCACCGTACAACCCGACTTAGCTCATGAACGTGTCCTGGAGTTGCTCAAGTTGAGCTCTGACGTGAACGGGTGTAAGCCCCTGCATGCGGGCCAACGTGTACAACACCAATACGCCGGAGAAGCTGCCCGTGTGGGGCGACGCTGTGCTGCCGCTGGTGCTGGCGGGCAGGGGCTTACACTCGTTCACTTTTCAGCTCAACCTGAGCCGTTTCTGACACAAAATGCACCCTAGACTCCTCTTGACAACCCGAAGATGCCCCTCAAACAACCCCCAAATGCACCCCATATCCCACAGAAATCGCTTACGTTGAGCCGAAAAGTGGACGAGTGTAAGTCCCTGCTTGCGGGCAAGTCCGGCCCGGGTGTGGACTTTGACGCGCTGCTGAAGGCGCTGATGAAGGAGTACGAGGGCGGCGGGGCGCCGGTGCCGCCGCTGGAGAGGCCGCGGCGGGTGGAGGCGGGGGGTGATAAGCCGGGGACGCGCGGGGGCGTGCCGGGGAGCGCGGGGAGCGCCGCGGGGGGCGCGGCGGGGGGCGCGGCGGGGGGCAGCGCGGCGGCGGGGGCGGCTAAGAAGAGCGCGGCCATGGCGGGGTGGGGTGCCGCGCTCGGCGGCGGCAGGGGCAGCGCCGCGCCCAGCGAGCGAGGCGTCTCAGTCGAGCACGGCGTGGGGTGAGACGACCATCTCTCACGTCGTCCCAACATTCATTAGCGTCACGGTCGAGCACAGAATGTCGTGAGAAACTGTCTCTCTCCGTCGTCCATCATTATTTTAGCTGAACGTGTTTTAACGGCGTTTCCTAGCACTGTAATACAACTCTTAGACTGAGAAATTACACACACCCCACGTCTCGACTGCACAGTCTGATGGTTTACAAAATACATACACGAGTGGAGGAAGGAGAGGAGAGAGACACTCCCGCGTGTATACAAGGAGGCACCAGGCTTCTGCCCATCGCCCCCGGCAAAATGCACGAGGCTCCCCTTCCACTCCCAACCCAGCACTAAGCATCAAGCACCAAGCACGGTCCTCAACATACACGGAGCTCCCACTCCCGAGCCAGCAACCGGCACGCTCCCTCATAGCCCCATCGGCCAGCCCTGCGGCCGATGATACAAGGGGGTTTAGGGTCTAGGGTTTAGGCCATAAACCCTAAACCCTTTAAAATACGGTTCCTTTCCCAGAGCTGCAGTGTCATACACCACCGCGAGCTCGGGACGATCCATCATCGGCAGGCCGCCTCATCGGCCACCTGTGTGGCCGAGGATCTACACCGAAGTGTCGACCGACTCCGAGCTGGGAACGATCCCCTCGTACGGCACACCGTCGATGTCGTCCGTCTCGAAGTTGGAGTACACCTTGCGCGTCAGGTGCTCGCCGTCTCCAGCCAGGGCCAGGTACATCACGCTGGCATCTTAATGGGCCGATTCCGGTATATCGCCTTGGTGAAATGCCCGTAAAGAGTTGCGGGCAAAGCGTCAGCGCTGCGCGCGGGAAAGCGGGTGTCAGGTTGAATGCCCATACAGAGTTGCGGGCAAAGCGTCAGCGCTCGGCGCGAGAAGCGATATACCGAAACCGGCCTATTCTTCAGGTGGGACATGTGGCGAGCAGAGTTACGTGGTGGATGACGCGGCGAGCAGAGCATGAGCTTGACCCTACACACCACCGGCTGGAACTTGGCCCCTCCGCGGCCGGCGCCCCCACAGAACTGCGGCAGCGGTGCCACCACAGCGTCGAAGTTGGGCTCATAAAAGAACGGCACCGAGATGTAACGGCGCAAGATGATTTTGAAAGCAAAGCTTGGAAGCAGTTAATCATATTTTAGTTTCAGGCGCTTATTTCCAGGCGGTTTCAACGTGGGTTTGATAGGGTCAGCCTGCACCGCCCTACCGAGATGCGCGACACGCCCGCCCCGCCGTCCCCCGCCTCGTCGCCCACGCGGTAGGGCCTGCCACATTTCGCTTGCCACGTCATACGGTGGAGATCAACTCAAGAATCGAGGTGTCAACGTGTAGGTCCGAGCAAGGGAAGGGCCGGTAGAGTGACCCAGAAATTTACCAGTTAAGAGGGGTACATTTTACAGTCTGTTAACTGGTAATTTCTGGGGTCACTTTACCGGCACTTGCTCGGACCTAACGTGAGCTTGATGACGTGGCGAGCAATGTGTGGCGGGCCCTACGAGGTGGAGCACCCGGTGCGTGGTGGAGCGGTACACGCCGTTGGTCCACACCTGCAGCATGTCGCCGATGTTGCACACGAAGGTGCCGTCCTGCGGCGCCGCGGTGTAGCGGCGCAAGTTGAAATTGTTTGAAAAACTTGAAAGCACTTCATCACATTTCAGTTTCAAGCGCTTAGATCCCGGTGGTTTCGACTTGGGTGTCATCGGGTCAACTTGCATCGCCATACCGCGGTCACCCACTGCCCCGCCGCAGGGCCGCCCTCACATAACTCGCCACCTCATAATGTGCCACGAGGGTTCAATGTGTGAAGCTGACGTGACGAGCCTAGTTCCTGGCTTACATCTCTCGCCACGTCATAGGATTTCACTTGACTCCAGGCACGAGAGTTCAGACTGCGTGTTAATGGCGTGTCGGGCGACATGCGACCGGCCGCACCCCGCCGCGTTGCGGACCTGCAGCGCCGCCACGTGCAGGTCCTGGTTCACGATGGTCAGCAGACCGTAGTCGGTGTGCTCGCCGCAGCTCAGAGGCACCGCCTTGGACACGTGCGCGCCGCCCGCCGCCGCTGCCACCGCCGCCGCGCCCTCCGACCCACCGGCAGCCCCGCCCTGCGACTCACCCGCCGCCGCGCCCTCCGACCCACTCGCCGCTGCGCCCTCCGACCCCCCGGGTGACGTAGCGTCCTCCACGTCCAGGAGTCTGTCCCCGTCCCCGCCGTTTCCAACGCCCCCGCTCTCGCCCCCGGCATCCCCGTCCCCGCCCTCGCCCCCGTCTCCCCCGGCGCCCACAACCCCGGCGCCAGAAGCAGGCAGCGGGGGGTAATGGATGACTCGCATGACCCAGACGTAGCGGCGCAAGTTGAAATTGAAAGCAAAGTTTGAATGCAGTTCGTGACATTTGGATTGCAAGGGCTCAGCTCCGCGCGCTTTCAACGTTGCCCTACCCAGAAGGGATCCCCCGCCCGACGATCTCCGGCGAACCAGTCCTCGTCCAGACCCAGGCCGAGTGCGACGCCGCGCAGGATGGCGGCACCCATGCGCAGGCTCTCGTCGCGCCATGCGTCTATGTGCGCCGTGAGCGCGGGGGCACCCTCGATGACCACGTTGGGGACGTGCAGCGGGCGCCCGGCCAGCACGTCCGGGTGGTCCGCCGCGAAGTCCTTGTACAGGTCGATGGCCTCGTGCCAGGGGCTCACACTCGTTCACGTTAGAGCTCAACTTGAGCAACTCAAGGACACACTCACGAGGTAAGTTGGGGTATACGGTGGACAGAAGAGCTCAACTTGAGCTAATGGGAACGAGTGTAAGCCTCTGCCTCGTGCCAGTCGCGCGTGAAGCCGCCGTCGTGACGCGTCACGTTGGAGCCCAGGCCCTGGTAGCCGCGGCCCTCGGTGCCGCGACGAATCTTTACCAAATCTTTCTCCGCCGTGGGTCGCGCGAACCACTCCCGGGCGGCGGCGCGCACGCCGTCGGAGACTGCCGGAGGACAACCGTGGCCAACGACATAGAAAAAACCAACGTCGCGGCAGGCTTGGTTCAGCTCGGACCCCACCGCCCTGCGCGCCTCGAGGGTGCTGGCCGGGTCCACCAGAGCCGCGATGTCCACCACGGGGATGCGGCTGAAGGAGGTGTGGCTATCAAGCTCGGCCGAATGGGTAACGCCGTCGTCGGTGGCCGAGCGCGTCATCTGCTCGCGACGCGGACGATATGAATGACGTTCCCGGTGCGGGTGCGGGTGCGGGTGCGGGTGCGGGTGCGGGTGCGGGTGCGGGTGCGGGTGCGTCTGACGGACACCGCGGCGCCGCCCCCCTCAATGGCCGGGATGTCGGGCGTTATCACGGGGGTGCCCACCCAGTTGACACCTGGGGAAAATCAACACCAGCGCAGGTTCCAAGACTTTTTTGCCCTGTCAACCTCCACAGTGACTCTAGGCACGCGCGTATCGGCGGTGCGAGGGCCGATGCAGGCGACCGAGCTGCGCCCCGTGGTTCCCAGCGCTGGCCGCGGCCGCGGCAGCCGCGGCGCGGGGCCGGCGGGCGCGGGGCGGCTCGGGCGGTTGCGGCAACGTCCGCATCCTCCAGGGTGCCCATCTCGCGCCGCCTGCGCCTCCCTCCCTCCCTCCGAGGCGGGTTTCTTCGCCGCACGCGACAAGCACTGGCCGGGCGAGATGCTCTTCGAACAGGAATCAAAGATCAATGGTAAAGTGCGCGTCGTGCAGTGGGGCGACAACTGGCGGAGCATGAACTTCGATGGGATCCCTCAGGGCATCGCGTTCGTGGGCAGCGACGGCACGGCGCGGCCCGAGGTGCTGGGGAGCGAATACACGCGCGTGATGGCCGCCGCCGCGGTGGGGTACGCGCGGCTCAACGGGCACGATATCGCGAGCGGGCGGTTCGTGTTCGCTGGGCTGGGCGCCGGGCAGCTGCCGTGCTTCCTGGAGCACCACTTCCCGGGGGCGGTGCTGGAGGTGGCGGAGATCGACGCCGTGGTAGGGCCTGGCGGATTATGCTCGCCACGTCATCATCCTGATTTTAGACCCTCGTGTCTTGAATTAAGTCCCAACCTATGACGTGGCGAGCATAATCCGCCTGGCCCTACGCCTTGGTGGCGGCGGCGGCGCGGGTGCAGCGGGGCGCCGAGGTAGGGCCCACCACACATTGCTCGCCACGTCATAAGTCGCCATTCAACTCGATACTCGACGGCTAAACGCGCGTGAGATGACGTGGCGAGCAATGCACACATTGCTCGCCATGTCATAGGTTGACATCCAACTCGATACACGACGGCTGAACGCGCGTGAGTTGACGTGGCGAGCAATATGTGGGAGGCCCTACCCCGAGTTGGCGGTGAGAGGGAACACACACGCCCCTCCGTCCCCGGTGGGGAGGAGAGCGGGGCTGGAGGTGGTGCTGGGTGACGCGGCGGAATACATGGTGTCGGCGGCGGCGGCGGCGGCCGGGGCGGCGGCAGCGGCGGGGGGGGACGATGGGGCCCGGGGGGCAGACGGCAGCGGGGGCGGGGCGATGGCGGTGTTTCTGGACGCGTACGACGGCGTGAGCGGCAACGTGCCCGCGCACCTCCAGGTTGGGCGGTGCAGGTTGACGGTATAAAAACCCGAGTTGAAAGCGCCGCCTGGTTTCAGCGCTTGAAACTAAAATATGATGACCTGCTTTCAAGTTTTGCTTTCAAATTCAACTTGCGCCACTATATCCAGGCGCCCGCCTTCCTGCGCTCGTGCGGCGCCGCGCTGCGCCCCGGCGGCGTCGTGGTGTGCAATCTGTACAACGGCGCGCCCGGCACCCGCAACCGCCGGAGCGCGGAGGCGTTCGCGGCGGATCTGGCGGCGCACGTCGGGCCGGTGGTGACCCTCGGTAGGGCGGTGCAGGTTGACCCTATCAAACCCGCGTTGAAGGCGCCTGGAACTTACCGATTGAAACTGAAATGCCATAGACCGCTTTCAGATTTTGCCGTTGAATTCAACTTGCGCCGCTACACCTCGGCGTGCCGTCCAGCGATGGGGAGAACCTGGTACTGGTGGCGGGGGTGGGGCCTGCCAGACCAGACATTGCTCGTCACATCACCCACACGCATCTTCAACCCTCGTCTAATTTAGATTGAATCCTTGACACGGCGAGCAATGTCTGTCATGCCGTCGGCGGGGGCGGGCACGGAGGTGCTGGTGCCGGGTGCGGGTTGGGGAGGCGGGGGAGGCGGCGGCAACGGCAAGCGGGCGGGGCGGAGCGCGCTGGCGGCGGCGGCGGGGGAGGTGGGCACCGCGGCGGGGTTCGAGTGGGCGGCGGACGCGGCGGTGGCGGAGATGTACTGGGTAGAGGTGGGAGATAGCGCCACTATTTCAGCCGTTTCAGCCGCCAAGGGAAGAGGAGGAGGAGGTGTCGGGTTTCGCGAGGTTGCAGCGGTGGACCAGGGCACCCGGG
>Ga0307489_10003421_pt1 | contig 10524 bp, 5 predicted proteins | sample SB12metaG_FD_202247 | JGI IMG/M metagenome (GOLD analysis project Ga0307489, IMG submission 202247) | Sea-ice brine microbial communities from Beaufort Sea near Barrow, Alaska, United States - SB 1.2 | ecosystem: Environmental > Aquatic > Marine > Coastal | place: USA: Alaska | collected 2017-05-06
TTTTTTAATTTGTCATTAACATAAAAAGGAGAACGCACGAAATCGATACTTGGATTCGGAGCCTCATAATTTAAACTCGGGGGAATTTCTCCTTTTTCAACGGCTAGAGTTGCTTTAATAATGCCAATTACACCTGCAGCAGTATCCAAATGACCGATATTACTTTTCACAGAACCGACTCCACAATAGCCAGTGCGCTCTGATGTTTGACTAAAAGCAGCTGTTAAAGCAGAAATTTCGATAGGGTCGCCTACAGGCGTGCCTGTGCCATGACACTCAACGTAACCAATACTGTCGGCATCAACATCTGCAATTTCTAAGGCTTCAGTAATTGCATGAGCCTGTCCTTCCACACTAGGAGCCAGATAACCCACTTTATTCGAGCCATCGTTGTTTACAGCAGAGCCGATAATAACACCATGAATATGATCGCCATCGGCAATAGCATCAGCTAGGCGACGAAGAACAATCGCTCCGGTACCACTGCCAAAAATAGTACCCTTAGAGCGATGATCAAATGGCCTACAATGGCCATCCGGCGACAAAATTTCGCCTTCTCTATAGGGATAACCCAGCCCATGAGGAATTTCAATTGTCACACCACCGGCAATCGCCATATCACACTCTTCACTGAGCAGACTTTGACAAGCAAGGTGAGTTGCCACAGAAGAAGTTGAACAAGCCGTTTGCACATTTATGCTAGGCCCAGTTAAATTTAAACTATAAGAAACACGCGTTGCTAAAAAGTCTTTGTCATTTCCGGTATGCCTTAATAAAAACATACCAACGGATTCAACAAGCTCAGGATTAGTAATTAGGTTTTGAGCAAAATACGCCCCCATGCCGCAACCAGCAAAAACACCAATAGCACCATCGAAACGCGAGGGAGCATGACCAGCTCGTTCAAGAGCCTCCCAGCAACATTCGTAAAACTGTCGATGCTGTGGATCAAGAATGGCTGCTTCCTTTGGACTAAACCCAAAAAAATCAGGATCAAAATATTCCATTTTGTCTAGCGGAGCACCCGCTTTGACGTAATTAGGATTTTTTAACTGCTCGGGTTTCACACCACGCGCTAGCAATTCCTCATCAGTATAAAATTGAACGGATTCCTTACCATTACGCAAGTTATTCCAATATTCATCAGGGTTACTTGCGCCAGGTACACGGGCTGCCATACCGACAATGGCGATACCATAGCCGCCAAAATCATCTTGTTCACTCATGTAAACAAATTCCTTTTATTATCTTTTATTTTTTTAAGGAGCACAAAGCACCTCATTACAATTATATTAACGGTCATCATTAATTTTATTTACGTCCACGCTTGCGCAAGCCCATGCTATCGCGCCTACGTTTTGCACGGTCGCTACTTTGTTTTAATGATGAATTCGCATCATCATTATTTAAAAACTCTGTAAGCGAACGGATGGTAGGAAAGCGATATAAATCTGTTAGCGAAATTGGCTTCTCAACACGGCTTTTAAGTTGTTGATGTACTCCTACAATTAAGAGCGAATGGCCGCCCAAATCAAAAAAGTTATCATTCATGCCAACCTTTTCAATTTGCAAACTTTCCTGCCAAATAGTAGCAATTATTTTTTGTAATTCATCTTCTGGTTCAACATAATCAGCAACAGCAGTTTTGCTCTGACTCTGTGGTGATGGCAACTTTTTGCGATCTACCTTGCCATTGGGAGTTAAAGGCATTTCGTCGAGAACGACAACATCGTTAGGAACCATATATTCCGGCAGCTGTTTACGTAAGTGTTGTTTTAATTCGGATATATCAGGTGCGATGCTGCTAGGAACAACATACGCAACCAGACGTTGGTCGCCCAGAGTATCCTCGCGCAGTAATAAAATACAATCTCTCACACTATCGTGCTTACCGAGTAATGCTTCAATTTCACCAAGTTCAATGCGATAACCTCGGATCTTAACCTGATGATCCACACGACCAAGAAAGTCGATAACACCGTCGTCTCTGTATTTCGCCAGGTCCCCAGTCCAATAAATGCGTTTTTGTCTATCAAATGGACTTTTAATGAAGCGCTCTGCTGTTAATTCAGGCCGCTCCAAATACCCGCGAACGACACCATCGCCCCCAATAAACAAATCACCTGGAACACCCGGCGGCACTGGTTGATAATTTTGGTCAAGAATAAAAATATTAGTATTGGCAATCGGACGCCCAATAGGAATTAAATCAGCATTATCGACGTCTTGTGTTGTCGACCAGATCGTTGTTTCTGTAGGGCCATACATATTCGTTAAGCGCCCCGTCAAAATAGACTTAAGGTCATTCGCCAAACTAATAGGAAAAGCCTCCCCCCCGACCATCATGTGCTTAAGTTTTGCTAATTGTGTTCGCGCTTCGTTATCAAAACATAACATTCTTGCCATAGACGGCGTACATTGGAAGTGTGTCACATCGTGCTGTGCTAACTGAGCAGGCAAAGAGAAGTCCATCTCCTCTTCAGCGTCATATGCGGCCGAGGAATGAACATTAGCTGCATCCCGCACTTCTTTTAAAAGAGGCAAGCCTCTCATTACTTTTTCAGTTTCAACACCAAAATCAAGCAAACACGCAATTTCATTGACTCCTGCGGCTTTGCATCGGTCTATCATTTTTGCGCAAGTTTCAGTCGTGCCAAACAAGCCACTGGTTTCGTAATAACGATCAAAAGCGAAGTCAAGAATCGTTTCAGACTCTTCTTCTGTTAAACTTTTCAGGTCAATATCAGCAGGATTTGAATCAGCCCCGCCGGGGCGTTTAAAAGCTGGGAATGACCAAGCGAAATCTAGTACCAATTTCATCGCACTGCGTAAATAATCTTTCATGGGCTCGCGAACTATTTCACGAACTTCGTCATCTGATTCACCAATAAAAGTATGCAACATCAATGTAACGTGACCTTCCGCTGGATCGAACCCGGCTTCTAAACGCGCTTGGCGGTAGATTCGAATTTTTTCGGTAACTTCCTCTACAGATTGCCCCAACAAATGGGTTAATACATTAACGCCCTTAGCACCAGCCTGTCTATATGACTCAGGGTTACCAGCCGTTGTTAACCATACTGGCAACTCTTTTTGCACTGGTCGAGGCAAAGTTACAATGTCAACCATACTACCCATAGGGTTTTCAAACGCTACTTTTTCACCACGCCATAACTTCTTAACAGTTTCAATCTGCTCAAGCATAATATCTTTATTATTTTTATGATTTTCTGGTTTTATGATGAAATCATTAGGTTGCCAACCCGCTGCAAATGACAAACCCACGCGGCCATCAGATAAATTATCGACTACGGCCCAATCTTCAGCAATACGAATAGGATGATGAAGCGGGGATACAATGCTCCCCGATCGTATTTTAATATTTTTAGTAATAGCGGCAATAGCAGCACTAGTCACAGCAGGATTTGGGTAGGGACCACCAAAAGCACTAAAGTGACGCTCTGGCGTCCAAATCGAATCAAAATTATTGTCGTCAAAATATTTTGCACCGTCCAACATTAATTTATATTTTGAGCTACCTGCAGCATCATCATTACCCCACATAAATAGACCAAATTGCATTGATTGTTGCTGTATCTTTTTAGCAGCAATCGTCTTTTCTGCACCACGATCTTCTTTGTATACGACTAATTTAAAGCCACGAGTTAATGTCCAGAATAATTCTAAAACCGAGATATCAAACGATAAACTGGTCACAGCCAGCCAAGTACCCGGATTCTCATGTTCGATGCGTTCATCCATTCCTAAAAAGAAATTGACCACATTACGGTGTTCCACCATAACCCCTTTAGGATTTCCTGTCGAACCAGAAGTATAAATAACATAAGACAAATGGCTAGATTGGACATTAGTTTTTGGATTCCCAAGTGACTGTTCATTGAGATTCAAACTATCGACACAAATCGCTTCTGCACTTGATGAAGGCAGTTCTTTTTCAATCGCAGTTTGAGTGATAATAAATCGCATTTTGGCATCATTAACCATGTAGCTAATGCGATCCGATGGGAACGCAGGATCCAAGGGAACGTAAGCAGCACCGGCCTTCATCACACCTAAAGTAGAAACTAATAAATCAATTGAACGCTCAACATTAACGCCGACTAACTCGTCAGCCTTAATTCCTTTATCGATTAATATCTGCGCCAGATTGTTGGCCAAATTATTGAGTTCTTTATAAGTAACTGAGCTATTTTGAAAAACGACTGCCGTCGCATCGGGATGCGCAATCACCTGCTCTTCGAATAAGTGATGTATACATTGCGTATTGTCGTAATCAACCTTTGTTTGATTCCAACTCTCAATAATTATTTGTTTTTCTTCATTCGTAAGTAACTCTAATTCAGCAACTGGGACATCTGGGTGGGCGGCAATATTAGACATTATTTGAGTGAGCTGTTGGGCAAGTTTATCTGCAGATCTCTTACTCATCTGACCATTTTTTGCATGTAATGTTGCCGAAGATTCATCCACCGACAGCGTTATTGCAGAACCACTTACAGGGCCATCGTTTCCAATCTTCAGCGCAACTGGCAACAGAGTTCCATCTATAGCGGAGAGAACATTTAGCCCCGGTAGTTGACTAACGACATCTTTTAACCAAGGTTCACGTTTTAAGTCAGCGTTTAACTCCGCAGTAATACAAGCAAGTTGAGATTTGCAGCTTAGCGCCAGATCCGTTTTCACATGGTGAATAGTAAATTCACCAAATAAGTCAGGCACCAAACTACTAGCTTGGTCTATCGTATTACCAACCAAAGCCAAATCGAATTTAGATTTAGTCCCCAGACGAGCCAATAAAAGGCAGAAAGCAGACCCAATAGATACTGAAGTATCTGAAGTAAGGTTTATTTTTTGCAAAAACAAAGAAGGCACTTCTACTTTTACGTCAGTATAGGAGCGCTCACTTGCATCTTCCGTCAAATCTTGTCTAAAGTAGGGAGGCTCAACTGGATCGAGCTCTTTAATTCTCTGGGAAAAAAATTGGTTCGCCTCATAAATATCCTTGTTTATGTTCGAGAGTTTATTATCAACATCTTGACTAAAACTCCCAACAGCATCACCTATGTTAATATTGAGTGTGCTTGTTAACATTTTAGCGCCCAGAATGTCCCTGAGCTTAGTAACGCGCAATAAGCCATTCGTTGTTGAAATAATAATAGAGTGCTCATCAAAATCGAGGATCTTACCCGGCTCAGACCCTTGACTGCTGGTCAACACCTCCGCTTGGCCTACTATTACAACCTTATCGTTCAAAAGTATCTTAGCGGCAGGAGCAGAGTTTTCGGATTCTCCGAAGTTCAAAGCTCTTACCTCTCGCTCTGCATTATCAGCTGAATCGCTCCAATCCAAAAAACCCAGTCTAGCCAAAACACCGATATCAGATATGTCAATTGGTGTTAAATCTATGCCGCCGATCCCTTTTGGACATTCATTAGCCAGCTGTCGAATGAACTGTGGCAAATCGGCTAGTAAAGCAGAAGCCCACTTAATGCTAAACGATTCGCTCGTTTCACTTTCCGACAATTTAAAACAAGATTTTTTTAACAGTTCGGCATGCTTGTCATTTTTATTTATCCTGTACCATCTAACACAACTTTCGATATCATTATTACTAATCGCTGCCAAGGGTGATGTGCTATTTCTAATATCCGCAGAGGAGCCATAGTCTAACCCCAGTACTATCCCTCGAGAAATGGCTAAAACTTTATCGTTTATCTCTTCGCTTCCATTAAACACAATTACATAATCCTCACTTTGACTATCCCTTGTTTTATCAGGAATAGAAGAAAGTGGATAACCATTAATATCTCTTTCAGCAGCCCAAGCAATCACATTTGGATTACTTGAAATTAATGAACTCACGCTTCCACCACACAAAAGTATAATTTCAGCAGCCACCTTAACAAGCTGGTCGTTACCTACCAGACTAAACGATGTATTTAATTGACTTTTGTACATAATATCTCACTAAATTGTAAATCAGCATTCGGAAAAAAATTACAGCTGGATTAATACATTCCCCGATAAACGCCAAATATTTTAGCGTTATAGAATTGACCTTTCTTCTTCGCACTTTTATATTCTAAAAACTCTAATTTGTAATTAGATTTTTCCAAAACTCTGCAAGAAGCATCGTTTCCATCGAGGACCTTAGCATATATGCGCTTTAAACCTTGATTCCAAAGAAACGATTTACTGGTATACAGGGGAACAAATAAACTAGCTAAGCCCTTCCCCCAAAATTTCTTACCTAACCAATAACTTATTTCGGCCGTACCAGGATAAGTTTGATCAAATAATATTCTTACTTGACCAATAATTTCGCCTTCGTAGACAACCTTATGCACCTGATGCCGCTCTGGCACATTATTCGACGTTTCGATAAGTGACAAAGCATCTTCAGGAGTCAAAGGAGCAGGATAATCTTCAGGGATAAACTGCCAAACGTCTTCGTCACCTAAAAGAGAAACATAAGCGTCGAGATCACTTTCAGACCATCTGGCCAATTCAAAAGAGCGTTCTTGCTCTTTCAAATGAGAACGCAAACGTGTTATTTTGTTTTGAAAATCAGGTATTTCATGAAAGTGCTTCGCAGAGTGATAGCGAAGTGCCGCAACCATAGACTCCTTATTTTCATTTTGTGCACTACCAGGCGAATTTTGATGGTAACTAATTATCGCTTCAGGCAGAGACCATAAACGCTCTTCCGCCATACCATTTTGATCTGCTGACTCGTTGACTATATCTACCGCCAGCCTTTCAAACACCGTTAAAAAATCGCCGCTAAACTTATTTAAATCATACATTGAAAAACCCCACACCCACTGTAATTTTGTAGCTAAACTATTATTATTTATTACCAACCGCAGGAAATAAAAACGGGAGAGCCTTGGATATACGCTGCGCTATAGAGCGAGACCATGTAACTTTTACTCCCCTATTGAGAGCAACGGCAATATGGAAATAGTTAAAGAGTGCCATCCTACCTCCGTCATAGCCTTCACTAAACCGACCATTCACCTGTAAAGTTTCACCGCCAAATAGATTTAAAAAACCGTAGCTAAGAGAGTCTGACCCGAGGGAGATATCGCATGCAGCTTGGGAAACATCGATCGGATTCAGACCTCGTTTCAAATCAAAAGTAAAAGCCTTACCCAAGTCCACAATATATATTTTTGCTGGTTCTAAGCGAAGAAAACAAAGCTGAAAAACGTTTTTTATTTTTGCAATACTACTTCCGGAGGCGTTAAGTTCTCGCCTAGCATAACTTGAACGCGCGAAAGAGATTAGCAATCGAAAATAACTACTGCTTGCCAATAAAGTTTTAATGAACTTCTCCGCGTCTTTAACTAGCTTGTCTTCGGGTATTACAGGGTTGGTGTAAGCCAAACTTAGACTTAAGCGTTCAAAGTCTTTTACATGCATGCTTACCGCCAAATCGTTACTATAAAATGCGCCATATTCCCACGAAAAACCAGGATACATTACGATGGGTTTTGCAGCCGTGTTCTTCTGAATTTCATCCTCTACCATATCGATGCGGTTTGACTGAGCGTTGATATAAAAATTTTCTACATTACAAAACCATATATAACTTGCAAGCGGTATCACAAACTTAGGTTTCAGAACATTCGTTTGAAGCAAAATTCTATCGAGCATAGCTTTAGCTCCGCCCATGCGCCGTTCAACCTCCTCCGGGTTACCTTCCCATGCAGAGAGCGAGAACTGCGTTAAGAGTAGATCAATATCACCAAATTTATCACCAATAGACTTAGCTTCTTTCTCTGTTAGAACTCCGCAGTCGTTTATATTTAAACAACTAGCATTAGGCCACTTAACGTACAAGTAGGTATCCCCTTCAGACCACGGGTTGCAAGTCACACTGACATCTGAAGACAATTTTAACGGCACATCCGGTGACAGCTCTATCACTTCTTTAAAACCTAGTCTTCCACAATAGTTTACTACTTTCTTATCAATTGTTTTTTGATATAACACGGTAATATTTTGACGATATTTTTCTGGAATTTTCTTAATATTAGGCGGATAAAAGTGATCAGGGTGCTCATGAGAAAACCAAATATGCGTAATTGTCGAAAAATTTTCATAATCGAATACTGTCTTGGAAATCAGATCCCATCCATTATTAAATACAGCACCCTCAATCCATGGATCTGAAATTAGTTTTATATCACCAAAATCCATTATGTAAGACGCATGATTTACAAATTCTATTTTCATTTATCGCTCTCTTTACCATTTATTATTTATTATTTATTATTTAAATCGAAAAATTAATAATCTAAATAAATTTCACATATTATTAAAAAATAAAACCACTCAAAAGAATTAATTAATGCCTATTAAATTTTGGACTTTAGATGTTCTCCAAGCCTTAGCGCAAACTTAACAATTGGTAAGGTTGGATTACCACAACCGCTAGTAGGATAAATACTACTGCCTGCTATATACAGATTATCCACACCAAAGACCTTGCAGTTAGAATCAATCACACCGTCACTTTCATTAGAAGCCATGCGTGTTGTACCCATATGATGAGCGTGTTGATTTATGGGAATTTCAGCATTTTCATCTAACATATAAGGTTCAAGCCGAATTTTACCAAAACCTGAATCAGAAAAACTTTTAGCCAACTGAATAGCAGATCTGCGATAAGAGTCAATATCAATTTCTGTAACATTCCAATCGATAATAGCTTTACGCAAACCTAAACTGTCTTTTTCATCTGATAGATATACTCTGCTGTTTTTTGAGGGAAGTTGCTCGAACTCAGTCCATATTTTTCCTGAACCAGGGCACTTAAAACTCGAAATAAATTGTACCTTATCATCTACACCTAAAGAGCATGACAAATTTTTAAAAAAGCTTTTAATTGCAGCAGTTTTCCCGTAAGAATAAACGTCACTTACCTGCTCAAAGGTAAAGTTACCTTTACTTAAACGTTGGTCGTTTACAAGTTTGTCTGAGCTATAAAATTCAAAATCATACCCTTTTTGCTCGCCAGATATCCCTTCATTGAGAAGGTATTCACCAATGACAACATTGGGGTGTTCCATAAAACATCGACCTAAGAATCCACTATGATTACCTATACCTTCAGAAACTTGGCTATCGCAATTAAGGAGCACTCTTGCATTCTCTATTCCTCCCATAGCCATAACAAAAGCATCAGCTTTCACTAGCGAATCATCACCATTATAGCTTCGCAACTTAGCACTCGCGACCGATGTGTGACCATCATTTAGTTCAATATCATACAAGTTAGCATTTAAATATAATTCAATATTTGGATTCTCTATTAGCTGTTCTCGATATTTCACACCAAATCGTGTAATAGGGTCGCTAAATAGCCCCACATCAGGCATAAAAAGACCATCTTTAGTGCCCTTATGAAAAGGCCGAAACCCAACATTTTTGTCGAGATTAAGAATCTCCATAGCCTTATCTTGATAAGACTCTATTTCATCTATCTTGATTGGCCAACCTGATAAATTTGATAAAGGCGACAGCTCAAAATCTGAGGCCTCAAAAGGCCTGCACCTGCCGAGCCATTGGTTAGATGTTCCCCCGAGATAACGCTTTCGCATAATATCAAACCAACCTTGCAAGCCAACGATTTTGCTCTGATAAATATCATTTGATTCTTCAGTAAAATTTTTTGAACCACCTTCAAAAAGGCCTATTTTGACTCCATTTTCCGCAAGTTCCAGCGCCAGAGTGATTCCGGCGGGGCCAGCGCCAAAAATACAAACATCGAAATGCTTAACTTTATCGAGAGGTGAATCCTTTAAATCAATAATCATGCTAATCTATCATCCCCAGCTAGTTCCTTCTCACTAACAACCCATCCGTTTATCGACAGATAGCCGTCACCGAGTAAGTGAATCTCGGCAGGCTTAAAAGGTTTTAACTTTAAAACCTGACCTGACACCATAAAGACAGCAGAAGACACAATGCCCAAAAAAAACGTTCTTCTTGTTAATTTCATACTTTATTACCCTATTGAGTTTTGCTTTAGAATCCAGTTAATATTATCAATCTGCAGCTCTATTTAAATTCGAACTTTTAGTTGTTTTTAAAACCAATTTTCACTAACTTTTGCGCTGCAATAAAAGGCGTTATTTTACCTTCGGTTACCTGCTGCTTGAGCTCACGTTTTAACTCATTAAAGCCAGGCTTTGCCATCACATTCGACAGAATAGCTTGGCGAAAAAGACTGTCCATCCAATGAGTATTCTGTTGAGCACGTTTAACATCAAAAACCTTATCAATTTTTGCCTGTCGGCAGCAGTCTTGAATCATGTCCCAAACACTATCAATTCGATAGTTCTTTAAGGCAGAACACGTCATTACCGTAGACTTCCAATTAGTACTGTGTACTGAACTAGGTCTCAACAAGTCTAATGCTTGCTGATAATATCCCCTAGCCTGCTCTGCAAATGGCTCTAAGTCACCATCAGCCTTATTAATCACCAAGGCATC
>Ga0307489_10003422_pt1 | contig 10521 bp, 10 predicted proteins | sample SB12metaG_FD_202247 | JGI IMG/M metagenome (GOLD analysis project Ga0307489, IMG submission 202247) | Sea-ice brine microbial communities from Beaufort Sea near Barrow, Alaska, United States - SB 1.2 | ecosystem: Environmental > Aquatic > Marine > Coastal | place: USA: Alaska | collected...
ATATATTTATATTACCCTTGTAACGTTCATATTCACCACCGCTGCGCGTCGCGCGCGCGCTAATGCGCCGTATTTTATCGCCGAGTTAGCGTCGAAATAACGACCACTAAGGTGTCCATACAGGTACTAAAAAACGCCATGGGCCTGGTGAACGGGACTAGTGATGCGTACCTGTACTCGGAATTAGGATTAGGATTAGACAGCTTGAGGAGGAGACTGGACGGCGACATGTTTGAGCGCCTGCAACGCGCGCTCCTGAAACCCACGGCCAGGACATATTGGGAAGACTGGAACGCAACGCATTGAGGCACGCGAGATCTCACTCAGGGAAACTGTCGAAGGCGAATCGGAAGACGAAGCGGCGGCGAGGTTGGAGAGAGCAGAGGTAGAGAGGGGCCAGGCAGAGGATGCGCAGCGACGAGCGAGGACGGCAGGACTCGCCCACGACGTGGCCCACATAATGCGTCTTGAGTACGGGGAAGCGAAAAGATACAGATGCAAACCAGACATAGCCACGCCGTGGGATGGAAGCAGAGTACCGAAGCTCTTCAAAGGGCGCAGAGCTGGACTGGTGGACATGAGACTCGGTCAGCTGGACATGGGACTAGAACACGGGGGCGGAGAAAGAGCGGGGGCGTCCCTCTGGCGGGCACTACCTGAAGACATGCACTATGACGTGGTCGCAGAGTTGGGGAAGCTCGGCATATACAGAGTGGGACAGATCGCAACCAGAGATGGTGCGTGCCTCAACCAATGGAAACGCCTTCAGGTGGATGGGGTGATCCAAGCGTGCGCCGGGGAGGCGCGATGGTATGAAAGGGTGCGCCGCGCGCTATGCGGGGAAACGGGACACGTCCTGGACCAGCGATGGAGGGTGCCGTCCCTGCCACTACGAGTGGGTGACTTCGTCGCTCTGACGGCCGGGAACAGAATTGGACGAGTCGCAGGTATTCAAGGCCCAGGGAACTACTATGACGAAGAAAATGGAGAGTGGAGCCACGCCAGTATAGAATGGTGGCAAGCGACTGCCCACGGAAGATTCCTAAAGAGTCCGGGGGATCCGGAGTGGATTCAGCAAATGTACTGTGGGTGGGTAGAGGGACACGCCTGGAGTGTCGGGGAGCACACCGATGGGCATGTACTCAAAAAGGAGCATCAATGTGACGCGATTCGGGACGCACGGGAAGAGGAGAGGGACGTGGACGAAGGCTTCTCCTCCGACGATAACAACGAAGAAGATCCAGGCCCAACGGAACCGTCTGAGGAATTCACGTCATACGGGGCATCAGACGGTTCCTGCTACCCGGCAAAGGGGGACCGCTGCGCTCTCACGGGGTTTAGCGCGGTGAGGTGGGCAATGGGCCCTCGAGGGTTGACCCGGTCTGTGAAACGATGAGCGCTCCGGAACGGAACGGGGGGGTGTACGGAAACGAAGCCAACCAAAGCTCTACAGGCGAGGCGGCCGGACTGCTGGCACAGCTACAGATGCAAGTGGACGACCCCGTCGCCCACAAGCACACCCAGCAAATCGACTGCAAGGGAGTACTGAATACCTACGCGAAAGTTGACAGCTTCACGGAAAAAACTGGTTTGTGCAGGCGGACCGTCGCGAGTGGCTGAAAATCGCGGAACTGAAAAGGAAGCTCCGAGCGAGACCGGGCGCCTCATTCCACACGCGATGGGTACACAGCCATGCGGGTAACTGGGAAGAGACTATGGCGGATTGGCAGGCGAAGCCGGGTGCAAAAATGTCGTACCTGGCCCGCGGAATGGCCACCCCTGAGGGTGACCTCCAGTGGACCTTTGCGTGCAGAGAGAGTGGCACAGTGAGAGGCGGGATAAAAAGGCACTGAAACGGAACGCGCAAGACAACCACTGGCGGACAATCCAGTCACAGACAGGACAGGGGGCCTGCCTGACGTACCTCCGCAAGGCGGGGGTACCAATAGCTGCGCTCACAAGGGGAGGCCGCTTCACTGCGAGAATTCTGACGGACACCTTGCCAACGATGAAAAATGAGTGCCGACGCTGGCCGCACGTGTACGGTGAAAACGGCGCGACATGTATGAGATGCTGCGCGGACGACGAGACCACACCACACTGGCGATTCTACTGCGTGGGAAATGCGGCGAGCGACGCGCGGGAAGTACGTGCACAGCTGAAGCGGGACCTGAACGAGGTACTGGAGAAACTTGGTGATGTCGGGTGGGCCAACGCTTGGGGAGTCACCCAGGCCACGTGTCGGGAAAAGCCGTGGGAGTCGGCACCCGAGGCCTAGGAACACAGACCTGAGCGCCGACGGGTGACGCACAAGGGAGGCGCGACGACGCTCCGCGGGGAAGGGGGTACCGCCAAAATCTCGCGCGCCGCCTACGAGAAAACGCGGAGACTGTGGACACACGGGTGGGAGTCACAGGGGGAAGCGTTCGTCAATGCGGCCGCGGAGGCACACCGATGGATCCAAGACGGCACGGAGACGGGGAGGCACACCAGGCGAAAGAAAATGTGCTGGGCAAACGACGAAACGTATGAAGACATTGTAGTGGACCTGGCCGGACTGTTGATGCAAGCCTTTGGGGATATCGGGAACCGGTCTGAACGATACAATGTCACGTGCACGCTGGAGGACCCGGGCCTGTTCGCGGGGGAGCAGGAAACGCTAAGACAAGATGGGCTCAGGAAGGATCGGTGGGTGGGAGCCTTCGTGGGAGCCAACCCCGAATTCACAGCAGAAGACGTCTCGGCTGGGGACAATGACCAAGTCCTAGCGGCACTGGAGTTGGCCCAACACGCGCGGAGGGCGGTCCTGGTGATACCGCTGTTCGCCGGCACGACATATAGGGAACGCATCACGGAGTTGGGGGGGCGCATCGTGTTCTTGGCGCCAGCGGGCACGTGGTCCTTCGTACCGGACAGCTTCTGGAAAGAGGGTACCGTGGAGAAACACGTGGGATGCATCCAGCACCCCGTTGCGGTGGTGGTATTCCAACAAAACCAATGCCAACCGGGAAGGGCGGAGGGCTGGGACGAAAGCCTACTCGTGCGCACGTTGGAAGCGTGGTGGGCGGCCCGCGCCCCGGGAAATGAGGTCACCCTGGCCCGAGGAAAACGAAACGAGGAAGCACGAGGCTGGCCAGCATGGTTACGGTGGTATGACACGGACCGACAGCGGGAAACAGGGTGGGGATGGGGAAGAGACTCCAGAGGGGGAAACGGGGCGTGGGGAAGGTGCGGTGAGTGGGACCCGGAAGTAGGAGGGTTGGAATGGGCCCCACCTGGGTTCAGCACGGTGTTAAAGGGATTGGGAGCGTCGCCGGAAACGGCCAAAGAAATGGTGGAAGCTATGGAAAGCCTGCTGCGGAAAGCAACGAGAACGCTATGGCTGATGAGGAACAAAGAACAAAAGTGGGAAGAAGAAGAGTACAGGAACATCACAGCGGAAGACAAACGGGACACCGCGGCGTCGAAGGAATATCGGAAGACGCACCCGGAAACGCGCGGACCGGTCGACGAGGATACCGAGAGAGGCGAACCAGGCACTATAACCATAGATGCAGGGGGCAAAGTGCTGAGGAAGGTGTGCGGAGATTGTGGACGAATCCACGACGGAAAGGAACAGAAATGTAAGGAGTGTGGCGTGAAACTCCCGTCGGGGGCGAGACATGCACAACATCCGATGAGGCGGGAACACTTCGAACGGGAAGAGGACCAATACTGGATCATGATGGCAAAAATGGGGAAGAAGCTCGCAAGGAGCAAGGAAGAACAGGAACAATGGAAAAGGAGAGAAACAATGTGGAAGAAGGTGGTGAAGGATTCGAAGAGTAGGGGAAGGGGAAGGGACGCGGACGCCCCCGCCGGGGGACCGCGTGGACCCAACCCCGAAGTACCCCCCGACGAGGAATACGACGAGGACGACTGCTACTACGATTACGACTACAACAACAACGAGGACAACGACGAGGACATGGAAGGAGATGAAGAAGGGGAAACACGAGGACACAAGAGGAAGCGTAAGGAGGAGAGAAACGGAGGAAAAGGGTAACACCCGAAAGGAGGGTGGGAGGAGTGGTTGCAGAGTAAAAGAATAACAACCGATTTAAGACGGCCTGGGTACCTTGGGGTATGGAGGCGCAAGTGAAAGATGTGGTCAAAATGATGGATTACCAAGTAACGAACATCCAGAGGGCCTACAAGACGTGTTTACGTTAACCTCCTTAGCTTTGAAAAAGAAAAAGAAAAAACAAAAACCTTGACGAGTTTCACAAGGAGCACGAGAGACCCATTTGTGTCAGATGAGAGAAATGCAAGTCGACCACCGATAGAGCCATACGCAGGAGAACTCTGGTGCCATTGCCATTGCTCAGGCGCAATGAACTCCGATTGAAGCACAGCCGCGAGAGGCGCAAAGAGATAAGACACATATTCAAAGCGGAAATTGCCAGGCGTTTCCACAGCGCAGCGCTGGAGAACGCAGCCAGTCACTGAACTATACCTTCGCATTTGAAGTAACTTGCCGCAGTTCCAAGCAACTTGCAGCAGGATCTGCTTGCTCGCAAGCAATAGCAATTCGCCGTGCGGAGACGATACCGCTCACACGCAGTCCGGAGTTCAAGGCATTCGTTGCCTCGTGCGAACGTTAACACGGGCCCAGACTACCAGGGGACCTTCGACAAGTTATATCAAAATCAAATTGGGCAAACCTGTGCTTGTGCCACGCGTCCCAGAGCTATGTACCTTGCTTAAACTCAGTGTCGGGATGACATGTCACCCTGAGATCTTCGGAATCGAGGGTCCATTTATTAGCTGACCGGCTTCGCCGTTCGGGGTTGGGAGGTTTTTTTGGGTTTCGAACTGTCGATCGATCGGAGTCAGCACTTCCAGTATGGATGGTTGTAGAAGGTTGAAGAAGGTTGAAGAAGGTGACGGAAGGGAAGGGAAGGGAAGGGAAGGGACGGGAAGCGAAGGGATGCGAAGGGAATGGCAGGGAAGGGAAGGGAAGGGAAGGGAAGCGAAGGGCAGGGAAGGGAAGGGAAGGGAAGCGAAGGAAAGGGAAGCGAAGGGAAGGGAAGCGAAGGGAAGCGAAGGGAAGCGAAGGGAAGCGAAGCAAAGGGAAGCGAAGGGAAGGGAATCGAATGGGAGGGAAGCGAAGGGAAGGGAAGCGAAGGCAGGGAAGCGAAAGGACGCGAAGCGGAGCGAAGGGGGCGAAGGGAAGCGCGGAGGGAAGCGAAAAGAAGCTTGAAGAAGGTTGACGAAGCGATTTACGGTTGAAAAAGCTGCCAGTTTTTCGATGATTCCAAGAGATCTGAAGGAAAAGTTTTTTCTTGGATCATCAACGTGGCGCTCTCACAGAGCTTTTAATGGGGTCCATCTCGCGATTTAGGGAATGCAAAAAGTTGTTGCTTTACGCTCCAGCCAATCACGGCGCTCGAATTCATTTCCTTGTTGAGTCACTGAACCGGCGAGTGGAAAACGATTCAGGGAATGCCGAGCGTCAAAAGTGGAATTGCCACGAAAAAAAACGCTAGGTGGGAGGTATGACAAAGTGCCGAAAGCTGTAAATTTTCGGGCCCTTGCTCAAAAAGTTCAACTCAAGATTCTTGAGTTGACAGACGCCATATCACGCCGGCGGATTGATATGGCGTCTTTTAACTCAATAATCTTGAGTTGATGTTTTTTGAGCAAGGGCCTGAAAATTTATAGCTTTCGGCACTTTGTCATAGAAAACCTCCCAAACTCATGGATCGCGATCCGGTCGGACTCTTGGCGAGTCGGTCGGTGGGATTTCCGAAATGGACTGTTCTGATTGGTCGAACGGGATTCGATACCAGGTCTTCGTTACCAGACCCGACACTGAGTTTAAGGAAGGTAGAATGTATCGTTTGGCGGTAAAGTCCTCATTCACAACAACACACCAAGAACTAAGCTGATGAGAAAGGGTTTTTCAATCGCAACAACGCATCGTAGGATCTGCCTGGTGCTATCCGAGAGAAATTCCCTAGCTTTTGAGGCAGCTCACCATACTGCCGCGGCAGTTTCCCTCCGAGGATGCTAGACAGATCATCGTTCCACGCTGTATTCTTATCGAAACGCTCTGCATGCATACTTTGCTCAGCGGATGAACTGGCACATTTATCTGCAGGCAAAACCAGACATGGTTGAGACGAGGTCGATCTTGGGGCAGAAGTAAATTCAGGGAAAACATGTTGACATGTAAAGCTTGGCTCACCGTTCACCCTGTTGTGTAATGCACGATGCAGTGCAAGTCTATCAAAGGCTGGAGGATTCACAAGTGCAATAGTGTCATGCACAAGAGTCTCTTTTATGATCTTATCAAGTGGTGTCGAAATAGAAAGTGAAGGCGAAGAGTTTGCCTCTAATAACCAAGGTTTCTGGTGGTCATCAATTATGACATCAAAACCGAGGAGCTCGAAACTATTTGCCTGATGCGGAATCGAGTCTTGAACAGCAAAGAGGCCTCGCAACGCAACGACGACGATACGCTCCCAGAGTGCAGAAAAATCAACACCCCCATCACACAGAAGCAATGCGAGGTGTTGAAGTGAACACTTTGTTCCTCCGTCCACGGGTGAATTATTTGCACAGCCTCGCTTAATCACATCTGGGGGTGGGCCAGCGCCATCATTATGTTTGCCTTGAATGGATGAGTTTGTCAGGTGAATGAACTCGTTTGTGATATCAGTTGCCGACGTCGAATATCCGTGGGTAGCAAATCGAGCGAAACCTTCCTTGTATATGAACGCTTCAAGTGGATTGAACGAGGTGACTAAAACATATAACCTCATATCCCACTTAAAGCCATCGATCAAATAAGGATTGCTGATGTAGCGTTGGACAACCACGGGGTCGCCCGGCGCTAAACTGCTGATCTCGTTGATGACGCGAATTCCTCGACCACGTGAAAGGCTGACGGGCTTCACGATCCACAAATTTGACGTTGGGTCAACCAATGCATACGCATCTGCGTTGTACTGCTCAACAAACGAAATGTATTCCCTCGGCAGATTGAAAGTGGTGGGCATGATATGAAATGCGCCCAGGAAGCAGAGTCACTAGCGCCTCGCAAAAAAAACACGTATCATGGGAAGGTTGCGTTTGACGTCAATGCATAAAACCAACATAATCATCACTCGCCAACAAAAGTACCTGACCTCAAGACGGCTTCGACCGTATAAACGCTGGCATCTTTCAAGGTGCCGCTTGAGAAGATCTTTACGCGTGAGCTCCTGGTGACGATCAATATCTTCAGAGCACACCTTATGCTAAACCTAAAGCACATTCATGCCTTGATGCGAGGGTAATGGTTGATGCGCTGCCAAACTAGTAAATTTGAATGGTTCACTGAAACCTTTGACGACCATGTCCACATAAGATTCCATGTTTCACACGGATTCTCATTCGAATCCTCTACCCAGGGCACTCCGCTACTTAATAAGCCTAAAAGCAAAACTAATTAGCTCACAACGGGACGTCAGAAATGTAAATCCTGACTTCACCTTGCTTGACGATGGAATAAACCTCAGGATGACTGCGCGATACACGAAATACTTGCAGAAATTGTGATTCCGTCGATGGTAGGACTGAAGGGAATGAAGGAACCCAAGCGTTTCAGTAGTAAGACGACGCATTAATCGTGCACAGGATTTCAAGGCAACTTGGAGTACTGTATTGCAAAAAGAAATGATACCAGATGTGTACTCCTGCAGATGGCAGCACAAGTTGCGATGTACTGCAGAGACGTCATGGGTGTTGTGCTGTTCTGCCTTTTTACTCGTGCCCCCAAGTCTGTCTGATACGCGCGAAACGTACATAAATATCTGATCGAACGAAACATAGATGGCTTGGAAGTGCAGCGGAGCAGCACTGCCAGATGCCCCACGACGAAGTGTGGACGTGGATTCACAACGATGATCAGCAATCTCTTCAATTGCCAGGTCATCTCCTGCAATAAGTCTTGACCCGCACGCTGGCTTGTTTCCTTTCAAGCGACAGTTGCCTGAGGATACCAGCACTTCAGGTTTCTCATAATTCGCATTCCTAAGACACAGTTTCAGTGTCAATCTTAGGCGCGTTCTGGCGGTCGCAGGGTAATTATGGCGTTGTAAGATCCGTTAATTTAGTGGGGGTAGCGTTTGTTTTGAAAACAAAATGTAGTATCACCTCTCAGCGACCACTGTTGATGTTCCAGCATCACCATCAGCAGCATGTCTCGTTGCCTATAAGCATGGCAGGAATATGATCATCACAAAACATAAATCAAGACACGAAGCTCGCAGAAACAGTTGTGAATGAGCGAACCCACCGGTGACCATCTTGGTGACCTATCCCAAGCAGTGAGATCCTCTTCACCGAGGTGAAATGCGCCAAGTCCCTCTCCGTTGCAGTCACCAAAGCTGATAGGCTTTGAGATTATACCATCGCGGCTTCTAGCTTCATCACACATCGTGGTGTCCTTTGTGCCTGAGGGAGTTTAATAGGTGTAAAATGAGGGCTGTGAGCTGTACATTTTGTTGGAAGACCTCGTAGACATAATTGCGACAGGCAGACTACCATCCTGCTTATTTGTGGCTCCAAAATCTGAAGATGAATGGAACGCACCAGATGTTTTATGAAAGAGAGACTGCCGCGCATTTCCCTCGTCGAAAATGTGCTGTTTATCTTCAATTATATAATCTGGCGAACCCTCAGAATTTCCGTCATCACTCAAGAGCTTCCGAAACTTTTGGTGTCCAACTCCAATGTCATCCTCGTGTTCATCCTCGGAGCCTTCAAGATTACTCAAAAGCTCAGAGGTGTGTGAAACTTCATGACCGCAAACTGCGTAGGGAGGTTGTTCACCACGAGCTGAACCCTTGCGTGAAAGGTCCAAGACTTGATCGGCATGTATCAATGGTTCTGCAGCCTCAGCGTCGCAGGCTTTCACCAAGTTGTCAACGTGCTCTGCATCGTTTGAGAAGTCTGAAACCATCTCCATCGATTGGTTCATGGAATTGATCATCGGTCGTGTTTGGAGGTCAGGTGAGACAAACGCACTGCATTTCTGCGAGGTCGCCAACTGCTTGCCTTTCGAGGTGTTCGAGTGTGAAGCCATAGCACTGGAGCAACCTCCAGCCCTTTCACGTAGCGTGAAACCAGTCGAAACGTTCTGTTCGCTTCCACGTTGCGCAGGAGTGAACCCAAGTGACACAGCGCGCCGTTCAATGATGCGCAGGTCCGCCGTTTCATACCCACCAATTTGTCCAACAGTCAAAGCCACCCTGGTCTTTTCTTGCAGATTTAACTGTGCACAGGTGGAACACCTTCTTAAGCTCCCAGGGTGGACGCTGATAAAATATACTCACTCACGCACAGCACAAATATCCTCACCTTCAGCCGTTCCGTGGCTGTGCACAACACTCGCTGTGCCCGCCCGGCGCGGCGTTTTTCTCCTTTAAATGCCGTCAATGCAGCCTCAAGGACTTCGTTGTTGTTTGGCCCAGTATCTTCACAGCTCGTAATTGAGGGGCTCATCTCTGGTTCAAAGTCGACGGGTCCGGCCATCGGAGGAAAGAGCCACCGAAAGACATCAAACGCCGGCAATGTTTATTTGTTGAACAGGTGCGTACGCATCGAGAGCCAGCAGGCAAAGTGGGCGACTTGCAAACCCGCCTGAGAAATTGAGTGAACAGAATATGCCTGGTCGCCCTCGTCGCTGCTTGAAACGTCTGCGAGTAGGCCAGAAGTGTCCCTCAGTTGTACGAGCTGGTCTCGCACAACAGCCGAGTTTCCCCGCTCGCCAAGTTCACGTAAGCCCGCTGCCAGGAAGCGCCACAATCTGCGTGTGTAGAAAGTGGAGAGACGGGCCAAACAGGTGAAAAGCGAGTCCAAGTCGACACATGGCGCTATGTAGTTCTCAAGTTCTGGAGTGAAATAGCGGAAGGGAAACAATTGTGTGAGCGCTCACATATTTCTTTCACTGGGCCCAGCGCGAGCTACGGCATCATTAGCGGCAACAACATGACCAGTAAGCTCGGCATCGGGAAGGTCATACATATCAAATTGCAGTTCTTCGTATGTGCGCGTCGTAAGCGTCATCCAGAGCCCGCCAGTTGTCGGGTTAGGTGTACTTTGATTGCGGAGGTGTACTCGTAAGGTGTTTATGGTCTCGTAATCTTTTTGGTGTGCTAAATATGACGTACAGGTACTGTAGAGCATACGGTGTATATGACCCCGAGCTTGATCGCGCGTGCGACCGCGCCCTTCCCCAACTGACTGTACGAGTACTGACCTTAAATCACTGCCCCCGACTTTGCGCTTTCAGAACCCTCGCGCGGGCGCAACGGGGTGTTTATTATATATACGATATTATATGTGTCCGTCTTATATTTCAAGTCTAACGATCAAAACCCTACAATAGACCCCCCATTTAGACCCCCAGAGGGAACCCAATTGAAGCGTCCACGAAGAGACCCCTCTGAACCTGGTGTTGTGTAGCCGCTGCTGCCGCTTTCGCCGCCGATG
>Ga0307489_10003423_pt1 | contig 10518 bp, 20 predicted proteins | sample SB12metaG_FD_202247 | JGI IMG/M metagenome (GOLD analysis project Ga0307489, IMG submission 202247) | Sea-ice brine microbial communities from Beaufort Sea near Barrow, Alaska, United States - SB 1.2 | ecosystem: Environmental > Aquatic > Marine > Coastal | place: USA: Alaska | collected...
GGCGTGGTGTTGCTGGCGGGGTGTTGGAAGCCGGGCCCGCTGGCAGCAGCCTGCTCACCGCCGCGGCGTCGCCCGCCACGCACGCGTCGTACAGCGCTTCGGCGGGGATGTTCCTCGGCATGATCCGCCGACTCGGAGCGTGAGGGAGGGAGTGCGTTATAGGCGGCGGCGGCGGCGCGCGCGGGGGTTTGAAGAAAGGCGCGCGGGGTCGGAGTTAGGTTAGCTTTTGGTCCGTGGTTGTATGAGTCAGCAAGTGAATCTTCCTTTGGGTCAGAATCTTACGTCTGTGCCTCCCTCTTCATCATACCCTAACGCACGCGCCTCGCCCCGCACGCGTCTCGCTGCCGCGCCACAGCTCCCACCGCGTCTCCGCGAGCGACATTGCGCACTCCTCTGATTCCGGCTTATGGAGCGGGGGGCTGGCGACGCCCTCCTTGAAGCGGGGTGGGCACCTGGAGGTGTTGCGGTGGGCGCGGCAACACGACTGCCCATGGGATCAGTCGACGAATCACGCCGCCGCTTTGAACGGGCACCTAGACGTCCTGCAGTGGGCGCGGGAGCACGGCTGCCCGTGGAATACGTGGACATGCGTCGCCGCCGCTCGGGGCGGGCACCTGGAGGTGTTGAAGTGGCTTCGGGAGCTCGGCTGCCCGTGGAATGACTGGACATGCGCCGCCGCTGCTTAGACCGGGCACCTGGATATGCTGCGTTGGGCGCGAGAGAACGACTGCCCGTGGTCGCACCCGACATGTGTCGAAGCCGCTCGGAGCAGGCACCTGTCGATGCTACAGTGGACGCGGGCGCACGGCTGCCCGTGGATCAAGTGGATGTGCTACTCCGTTTCGGTGGGGAACCCCGATACTCACGCATGGGTGCGGCAGCAGCCCAAGTAGGAATACTGCCGCAAATCACAAACACATAAAGTTACGACGGATGCGATGTTAATTCAAGCATCGCCGAGTCCTGCTCAGGACGGACGGTGTTGGGCTGATGGAGAGGCGCGGGAGATGTTCACGATGTAGCACACAGTAATCACAACAAGGTTGTGGAGAGCACCACCTAGCTGGTATCACCGCTATTGGACTATCTCTATCTACTTATTCGTGCACACAGAGCTAGCCATCTCTTCTCTCTTGGGCCACTCGACCATGAACTCCGAAACGCATGTATGTTAAGATCTGTCGTTAACCTCGGAACACATATTTTGCGGTTTCGTTTGCTTAGCTCGAGCTCTTCGCCCCTTACGCCTTCTCCCCGAAGGGTCTCCTCCCCATGAGAGAGAGACGGACGCGTCCGCGTGTATACGGATGCACCAGGCTTTCACCCTGGACCCCGTATTTCCCCCCCGTCAACATATTACAACACGTTATATCACAAACACCCGCGGATTCGGTCGTCACGCCTTCCGCCGGGTGCCTACTGGCTAGAGCTCTACAGCTACGGTCGTGCGTCACGCCCTCGGAGGCCCTTCTCACGATTCCAGCCCAATGAGCTCAGACACTGCGGCGAGCTCAATGTTGGCCAAGTGCTCCTAGCCCCAGGGCCGTCACTCATGACCTAAGTACAGCTAGAGAATCAAAGACAAACAACTTCATAAAGTTACTCGTCAGCTTCATAAAGTTCTTCTGAACGGCCACCGGGTGATGGGGCCGGTGGTGGAGCAAAGCACCAGCGAGAGGAGTCGCGGGGCTGTTGGTGCGAAGAAGCGCGGCGGGAGCTTCGAGCTGGCGGAAAGGTTCCGTACGAGTACTTGTATAAAGGCCCTGCCTCGGTCTTGATGATGGACGCCTCCATTTCCTTGAAACGCTCCTTGGCCTCCGCGTCCCGCACCTTGCGGCCTTCCAGGTCCGCCATGGTGTAGGGTCGCACGTTAATTTTGATAGCAAGGTGTGAAATCGGTTCATATCACATCTGCACTGATAATACAGCTGCAAGCGCTTCGCTTCGTCCCGGGGTCATCCGGCACCGCCCTGCCTTGGCCGCGGCGATATGCGCGTCGATGGCGCTCATGCCTCCCGCGCCGCCGAAGCAGCTGCTCGATGCCGCGGTCGTTGACACCAACGCCGCTACCGACACCGAGGGCCTGGCAGGTAGTGCTTGCCACGTCACCCAACGCATTTTGAACCCTCGTATCTTGAGATGTATAGAATCCGATGACGTGGCGAACAATACTACTTGGGAGCACGTCAACCAACGCACTTTGAGACCTCGTCGCTTGAGTTAAACGGCACCCAATGACGTGGCGATCAGTGTCCGCCAGGGAGCAGGTCAACCAACGCACTTTGAGCCCTCGTCTCTTGAGTAAAACGGCACCCTATGACGTGGCAGCGAGCAATATCCGCCAGGCCCTGCTGACGCCGACGCCGAGGTTTAGCGGCGCAAGTTGCAATTGAAACAAAAAATTGGAAGCACTTCATGACATCTGAGTTTCAAGCGCTTGGTTCCAGGCGGTTTCAACGTGGGTTTGATAGGGTCAACCTGCACCGCCCTACCGAGGGCGATGCCGCTGTCCCGGTCCCGCCGGAGGAGGAGGCCGACCCCGACCCCGACGCATAGGGCCTGGAGGATGTGCTCGCCTCGTCATAGGACGCCACTTGACACAAGAAACGAGGGTTCAAAATTATGCATGGCGTAGCGGGCAATATCTTCCAGGACCCGCCGATGCGCCACCCTTTGGTTTGTACTGCTTCGCGGCGAGCTCCGCCGTGTCGAACGCGTGTTTTTGCTGGCTTACCATGCGTTCCAGCTCGTCCAGCCTGCGGCGAACAGTCAGGACGCCGTGTCAGAGCAAGGAGGAGGATGCGCATGCGCGAGACAGTGTGAAACAGGCAGGACGCCGTGCGTGTGATGTGAGGCTTGAGAGGAGGATGCGGCGAGCGTGCACAGTACACTGAGAGCGAACAGTCAGGACGCCGTGTCAGACCATGGAGGAGGATGCGGCGATGGCGTTTCGCGGCGAGTTCATCCTAAGGGGTTGAGAGGTCACGCCCCCCAGGGGGCGTGGGAGCGGCGCCCAGCATCACCACGCTATCCCCCGTACGACACCAGGCCCATGCCCCGGTCCGCGGGTGGCGCGGCGCAGGGGCGCGGTCAGGCAAGAGCGCGGAAGCGTGGCGACGGAGCGGGATGGTGGAAGGCCGTGGAGGGGGAACGATACGGAAAGAAAACAAAGCATGTTCTTGAGTGGGATTCGTGTAAACACTGTTAAGCGGCACCTGTCGAGGCAGCCCTTGGCCTGGTCCCCCAGCTGCATGATCTGCCCCGCCGCGGCTCGCGCGTCGGCGGAAGACGACGCCGCCTCGCCCGCTGGGGCCGCGCCGTCAACCTCCATTGTTGCTTCTGGCGCGCTTTGCTTTGCGGATTTTTGCAACGGATTTTGAGATCCGTTGCAAAACTGAAAAACAGGAACGAATTCGCAAAAGTCGTGGAAAATCTTCACCATGAGTTAGAATCGATCCAGTCCGAGCGAGGCATCCGATCCAATCCGAGGCGCGAGGGGTCCTTTCAGCTCCGCACGTTTGTACTCAAAAGTGGGGCGCACCCACCATTTTGAAAGCCGCACCATCCGCGGTGGCCACGTCATCCGTGGCGGCCACCACGTCGCTTGGCCGCAGGCGTCGCCTTCGCAGCCGTGCGTCGTGTTCAGCTGTAACCAGCGACCAGTGAAAATATCGCCCCCCCCCCCCCGGGTTAGCGGGGGCGCCCCCCGCCGGCGCCGCCGCCCCCGCCCCCGCGCCCCCGCCCCCGCCCCCCCCCCAGTGGATCTGCGCAGATCGGGTGCCCACCGGCGGATGTCGAAAACAAGCCAAATTAGCGGAATGGAACACGTACGAGTACCTTGATAGACGTGCGCCTTCAACGTCGCGGTCAAGTACCAAACTTCGGGAATACCTGGCTGATATGCGCTTCGCGACGCCACCAAAGTTTGGTGCTTGACCGCGACGTTGAAGTTGCCCGTCTGCGCCGCGGCGGCGGCGTGGGTACGGTGTATGGGCATTTAGTCAAAATACTGCTTTTTTCGGTGAAAATGTGTACCGGTACACAATTACCAAAATGACGTTTCTGACAAAATGCGCATACTCGCCGCCGCGGCGAGGACGGGCGCCTTCCACTTCGCGGTCAAGCACCAAACTTTGGTGGCGTCGCGAAGCATATATCAGCTGCGTATTCCCGAAGTTTGGTGCTTGACCGCGCAGTTGAAGTGTCGGCGGCGCGCATTGCGTTGCCCCATATAAAATGACTCAAGAGTTAACTCACCAAAAGCCGAGCGCGAATCGAGGCGCCATCGCGCCGAATCTGCCAAAACGCCGCCACGAGCGTCTCACCACGAGCGACATAAAGCCTCTGGCACACTCGAAATACCGCCGCCGCCGGCGAGGCGCGCCGCCATCCCTGCATCTGCTCACGGTGTTTTTGCTGGGTTGCGGGTCTTTTTATTCTTATTTCCGGCTGCGCACCGCCGTCAATCATTTTTAGTTTCAACTTATTTCAAGCTCTGGAAATCATTTGCATTCAACTTTTAACATACGGCTTTCAACTTGCACCACCGCACCGATCATGGTCCCAGGCCGAATTAATGTCGATTACCTCGAATACGTAAGGCGAAAGGACATAAATCCTTAATTATGTTTTCGACATCCGGGTGCCCACGTGTTTTGGTCGGTTGATCCGTTACGAAGCACGAAAGTCGGCCGGTCGACGCGACACCTGCCACTCTCCCGTGGGCGTCGGATCCAACGACGCGGGGACGCCGCCGCGGACATCCCCGTGAATCCAGCTGTCCTCCGTCCCGGCGGCGGCGGCGGTGGAGGCGGGGGGTCACAACTCACCGGGCGGGCGCGCCTGCGCGCCGCTTAATAAGAATGGCGCCGATGACGTATAGAGACGGGAACCGGGTTCCGCGGGTGACGGGGGTCGCGGCGACGGCGGCGCCGGCAGCGGCGCCGGAAGCGGCAGCGGCGGGCGACACGCCGGCGTCTACCTCCCAGCCCGGCTCCGAACGCGGGAGCCACGTCAAGAAGGAGGCAGCGGACGTGAAGAGGGGTCGAAAACCATCGGGCAATAGTGTACCACCCAACCCCGGCAACGATGGTTCAACCGCCAGCGCCAACGGGACTACGCGGGGTACAGAGGTCGCGGCGCCGGCGCCGGCCGCGGCTAGGCCAACCCCGATGAGCCTCCTCAAGGAAGCGGCGGCGGAGGAAGAGGAGGCGGAGGCGGGGCCATTGTATTGTCGTTGAGAACGGGCACTCGGCCGACTTGTGTTCCCCCTCTTCCTCCTATTCCTCCTCCTCCTCCTCCTCCTCCTCCTCCTCCTCCTCCTCCTCCTACTCCTCCCCCTCCTCCTCCTCCTCCACACGTCTGTATGAGCACAAGCATTTACCCTGCAATCACCTGGTAAGTCATGCAGGCACGTCCAATCTCAGTCGAGCCTGCGCGTCTGTATGAGCATTCACCCTGAAGGGAAGTCATGCTCGATGTCAGTTCCAGTGCTTTTTCTCAATGACCCTCCTGCCCGGCGCGCGAGAAGAAGCATGAGCATAAAACCGGCGCGGAGAGCCGCAGCGACATCAAAACCTCGGCGTGGGAAATCCTCCTCGATTTCCAGAACTGCATCGAGCTGCAGTCTGTCGTCTTCATCGCGGTGCTGGTCGAAGGCTCGCTGGTCATCACGAGCTTTGTGGCGGGCGACGCGGTGTTCCCTGAGAAGCACAAGCGCATCATTACCGCGGTGGTAGGGCCTGACTCAGCCTGACTGTTTGCTCATAGTGTACTCGCGTGCGCGTACACACTCGCCGCATCCTCCACACTGTTTCCTCCTCACTGGCCCCTACTCTGGATCGCTGACCCTAACTGCTTGCTCGTGTCGGTGTACCTGTACACACTCGTAGATGCGTATTCTAACCAATGTAAGGCCAGGGAGGAGGGTGCGGCGGGTGTGTACAGGTACACCGGTACACTATGAGCAAACAGTCAGGAAACGAGTGGCCAGTCCACGTGCCAGGGAGGAGGAGGCGGCGATTGTGCACGGGTGCACCGGTACACTATGAGCAAACAGCTGAGCTGGCGCAGGGACCAGTTACAGGCCCTGCGCGGAGGTGCTGTACCTGCTGGTGGCGGATCTGCTCATCAAGATGGTCGCCAAGGGCATCCGCCGGGCGGCAGGGGCGCGCACACTCATCCACTTTTCGGCGCAATCTGAGCCGTTTTTGTCACTGAAACCACCCAACGTATCGTCCCACAAAAAGTGCTCACACTGAGCAGAAAAAGTGGACGAGTGTAAGCCCCTGCCGAGCGGTGCGTGACATCTGGCTGGTGTTCGACTTCCTGATCGTGGCCATCTCGCTGGCCTTCACCTACGTCGAGAAGGTCAAGTTCGGAGACGTCAAGGCAGGGATAACGCAACACTGCGCTGATGTGGGATAACTCAAGTGGCTCCAGGGACAACGGCTGAGGGCCTTACACGATTACTTTCACCATAGGTACTTGAGCATCTTTGAGATATTAAGCGGGATGTTCAGGTGATTTCAGGGACACACGGATTGAAGCGCCAGTTGATAAATCTACTTAGGGAAGGCCCTGGATTGATGCGGCGAGTGTGTAGAGCTACAGGTACACTATGAGCAAACACAGTCAGGTTGCAAATATACTTGAGTAAGGCCTCGCATCAATGCGGCGAGTGAGTACGGGTGCACTGGTACACTCTAGAAGCAAGCAGTGAGGTTGAGCTGGGAAAACACTTTCGTACGGCCCTTCGGCAAGGCATCGTCAGTCGTCAACATGGCTCGCCTGATGCGCATATTTGTCGTGGTCCGCGTCATTTACAATTCCTTCCCAAATAAAGGCGGGGATAAGAGCGAGGATGAGAAGTTGAACGACGCGCAGAAAGAGGCCGCGGAGTTGGAGCGCAGGCGCGAGCATGGTGGGGCGGTGCAAGTTGAAAAGTGTTGAAACCTGTGTTGAAAGCGCCGAGTGTCAGCTCTTGAAACGTATGAAAAGTGCTTTCAAGTTTTGCTTTCAATTTCAACTTGCGCCCCTACAGTACGGCAGACTGGACACCCCGAGTTTGACGCGCTGGGAGATTGTGCGGTTCACAGCGGGGTGGATGTTCCGGCACGAGCTCACCAACACCATCAAGATGATTCTGGAGGTCATTCTCATCGCCGGCGCCAGTATCGCCAAGCCGCTGCTGCTGTCGTACATCTTCGACATCTATATTCCGGCGGGGCTTAGTCGCTAGACTGTTTGCTCAGAGCGTACCAGTGACCCGCACACGCTCGCATCATCCTCATCCTGACCTTCACACGAGTGCTTTCCTTTGTCAGCTCAACTTGTCTGTTTGCTCATGCTGTACCGGTGTACCCGTACACACTCGCCGCATCTTCCTCGGCTTGGTGGTTGATGCAGGCCACATCCACCACATGTGAAATCAAAATACTCGCTTATCCATAGCATTATCCGTTTCATTATCCGTGTGACCCTACATCCCGGAGAAGGACTACGCGCGGTGCACGTACGCAGTGATCGGGGTGGTGGTGATGATGCTGGCGGGGGCGCAGATGAAATACCGCATGGTCAACGACAACCCGTCGGGCGGCAGCTTCGTGCCCATGATGACAAAGAGCCTCACGCTCAAGGCAGGGGCGTCCGCACGTCCACTTCTCAGCTCAAGCTGAGCCGTTTTAGTCACTGAAACACCCAACGTATCCCACAAAAAGTGCTCTCATTGATCTGAAAAGTGGACGAGTGTAAGCCCCTGGCTCAAGGCCATCCGCCTGCCGTGGACCACGCTGATGACGCTGCACTCGGACTTTCTCTACAACCTCATCGGGATGGACTTGACCATCGCCAACAGCAACCTGGACCACTTAGTGTCAGGCAGGGGCATACATTTGTCCAGTTTACGGCTTGACGTGAGCCGTTTATGTCACAAAACAACCTGACGTATCGCTCCAAAAGGGCTTACGTTGAGCTGAAAAGTGGACGAGTGTACGCCCCTGCTGTCAGGCTTTGCCGCGGGGCTGGACCTGATCGCGGTGTGCCTGACCATGATGCTGTTCTCGCCCGTCCTCGCCACCACCATCATGTGCACCCTGCCCTTCGTCGTCGTCTACAACAAAGCCAAGGCAGGGGGGTTATTCAGACCAAGCAATCGACCGACGTTGTCTTCCGACGAACTGAGTCCGCTAGTGTGTATGAGCATTAACCCTGAAGAAGAAGGAGAAAAATAAGAAGAAGAGGACGGATTGTAGAACTATCACAAAGGACAGCAGAGCAGCAAGAGGCAAAGAGCCCTGAAAGGTGAGTCATGCTCCCATCTCGGTTCAAGTGCTTGCTCTCAATGACCCTGCTGCAAGGCGGCGGCTGTGACTCAGTGGGCGGAGAAGCTGAACAAAAGCAACAGGCGGACAGAGGCGCACGTGTCGGAGATGCTGTCACATGTGCAGCACATCAAGCTGCTAGGGGTGGGGCCGGACATGTGGCGCAGGTTGATATCCAACACGGACAGGCTAGGCGAGGCTTACGACAACTTCGACCACCACTCCACCGAGAACCTGCGAGGCCTGGCGTTCCTTAGCATGGTGGGGTGATAGAGCTAACAGTTGTGGAAAGTTGAAACCCGTGTTGAAAGCAACTGATTGCAGCACTTGCAACTAAAATGTGATAAATCGCTTTTAAGTTTTGCTTTCAATTTCACCTTGAGCCCCTACAGCATGGTCACCACCGTCATCGTCATCTCCTTCGGCACCGTGCAGGTCATTCTGGGTCAGCTGACCATGGGCAAACTGTTGGGGTTCTTGCAGCTGGCGGGGAACGTGGACGGGCCCATCGAGGCGCTCACCTCCGCTGTGTTGGCCTTCACGGCAGGGGGGTCATTGATAACAAGCATTCGACCCACCTTGAATCAACGAACCGAGTCCGCGTGTCTGATTGAGCATTCACTCTCAAGGTAAGTCATGCTCCTCAGCTCCGATCTCGATTCGAGTACTTGTTCTTAATGACCCTCCTGCACGGCGAGCAAGCCGTCAGTGAACAATATGGTTGGGTTGCTACAGGCGGAGGAGGAGGTGCCCGGGACCAAGCCGCCTCAGGCAGGGGGGTTAATGAGTCTAAGCACTCGACCTACGTTGAATCTCCTCCTCCTCCTCCTCCTCCTCCTCCTCCTCCTCCGCGTCTGTATGAGCATCCATCGTGAAGACACGTCAAGCTCCGATCTCGGCTCGAGTGCTTGTTCTCAATGACCCTCCTGTCAGGGGGGCGCGCTGGCTTTGAAGGACGTGGAGTTCGAGTACGAGTCGGACGGGAGTGTGCAGACCATGGGTGGGGTTGATACCAACACACACCTCCATTTGATACCAACACATCCGTTTGATAAGCATACACCTCCGCTTCACACCAACACACCTCCGTTTGATACCAGCATACCTCCGTTTGAACCCTACACGTGGGGCCGTACCGGTTCACCGTGGAGCAGGGGGAGTCATGCGCCGTTGTCGGGGCGTCGGGATGTGGTAAGAGTACCATGATCAAGTTGCTGGCGAGTCTGTACAAGCCCAGCGGGGGGGTCATCACGGCAGGGTCTGGCATATATCGCCCGCCACGTCATCGACACGCGTTTTGTACCCTCATTGCTTGAATTAAGCGGCATCCTAAAACGTGGCGAGTAATATCCGTCAGACCCATTGCCCGCCACGTCATCGACACGCATCCCTCGTGGCTTGAGTCAAACGGCATCCTTTGACGTGGCGAGCAGTATCTGGCAGGCCCTCGTCCACGGTGGACGGCATGCCGCTCCACTCCATCGACACCTCGCGGCAGTTCGCGTGGATGGAGCAGGAGTGCAACCTGCTGACAGGCACGCTGCGGGACAACCTGGTGGCGGGGAGTCAGAGGCAGGGCTGTTGCCACTCGCTCCCCGTTCCCTTTTCAGCTTAAGTTGAGCACCCTGCAACGTTCCCTGTTAAGCTTCACTTGAGCACCTTGAAATATTTCCCTAGGATCGTTTACTCATCGCTGTTCTGATACCGGGCCTTAGTTCTAGGGCAATCCCCGAGCAGGAGCTGATGTTGGCGTGTGAGCAGTGCCGCTTCGACTGGGGCAACCTGGCCAAGGCAAGGCCCGCTATCAGGCCGTCTCTTTGTGATTGAGGTGAAGTTACCATGTTAAGCGGTACAGAATGGCGGCGACTGCCCCATATTGACCCGTATTTAGTGGTATCAAATGGCGGCGATCGACCCACGATGAAGCGTATTGAGTGGTATCGGGTGCTGGTGAGATGACGATGACCACGCTGACGTGGATGATACCGGGCCTTACTGGCAGGGGCTGGACACGCACCTGGGTCAGAACGGGGGCAACCTGTCGGTGGGTGACCGTCAGCGCATCGTGTGCGCGCGCACCGTGCTCATGCGCCGCCCCATTGTGGCAGGGTCTCACCCATGTACTTTTTACCAGCTGGCAATTTATTATCTTTGAGGTATTCAGTGAGATAATTCAAGTGAGGGCCTCACATGAGTA
>Ga0307489_10003424_pt1 | contig 10517 bp, 3 predicted proteins | sample SB12metaG_FD_202247 | JGI IMG/M metagenome (GOLD analysis project Ga0307489, IMG submission 202247) | Sea-ice brine microbial communities from Beaufort Sea near Barrow, Alaska, United States - SB 1.2 | ecosystem: Environmental > Aquatic > Marine > Coastal | place: USA: Alaska | collected 2017-05-06
AGCTCCCGCGGCAAGAACGCGATGGCGCGCTCTCCGGCGCACGCCACGCGCCAGGGGCTTACACTCGTCCACTTTTCAGCTCAACGCAAACGCTTGCTGTGGCATAGGCGGTGCATTCAGGGGATGTGTAGGGGGCGTTCAGATGGTGTTTAAGTGGTATTAGGGGGAAGGTAGGGTGTGTTTTGTGTCAGAAACGGCTCAGGTTGAGATGTGAAGTGGACGAGTATAAGCCCCTGCCACGCGCATCTGCATCAGCGGTCGCGCGCCATCTGTGGTCGTCTCATCGACGTCTGCCTTACCGTTGTTCACGCCAGCGAAGCGTCGCCAGCACTCTTGGTGCGTACATCGCAGCGCGTAGGAGCGGGACGACCCGTCCCACTTCACCGCGACGCTGCCCACCCGCCCGCTGCTCAAGTAAATGTCGAGCATCGTGCCATTGGCGAGCGCTCCTGCGAGACGACACGGACACACGGAAAACGAACCAGTCTCAGGTTCACACTAACTCGGTAGTCAGCTTCGGCGTACGGGGACGCTCCTTACGTCGCGCCGCGTTGGCAGGTGGATGGGTGTATCTCGCCTGCGAGCGTGAGCATGCCCGTTTTCTTCGGGCGATACTACTCATGCGCCCCTTGTTCTCCGCGGAGCGCGAGGGTGTCGTTAGTGATAAAAGTGAAGTGAGATGAGAGTAGACGGGGTTGACGGGCACGCGCCTGGCTCGAGGTTCAGGCGGGCGCTGACTCGCTTGGGGAGCCGGAAGCACTTGTCCTGCTCGTGCTCGAGGGCCAGCCGCGCGCTCACGTCCACGCCGATGCGCAGAGGCCCCTCCATGGCTCCTGCGGACGCGGTGTGGCCGTGAGTCAGTGGCGGTGGGGGTGCCACGATACTGTACTGCTTCTCAGACGTTTTTCTCGAGTCGATCCTTCCGAGAAGAATCTCGATATTTGCAAATGCGTTCAATGTAAGAGGTGGACTCTCATGTCGTTGTCATCCCACACAGTACTCGCGGGAGCGTTGGAGTGGCACCCACCTGCCTTCCGCGCGTTGGCAGACACCTCGCCCGCGGCGCGTCGCGCCCCCACGCCACGCCTGTCGCGCCGCCGCCGGGTGTCGTGCGCGCGGGCGAGAAGCGAGATTCGGGCCAAGACTTAACAAGCGATTTTTTCTTGCTTGGTGCCGACGACAGCGACAGCACCACGAGTGGCCGCAGCCATGGACCCAGTAAACGATGAAACATTCGGGGTTGTGAGGGGGGGAGCGACTTTGGTCCTGGATGTGGCCGGCGAGGACGTGCCGACAGCGGTGCTCCCATCAGGCCGCGTCGTATGCCAGCGAGACATGGTTCTGAAAGCGTGCCGCCTCCTCTCCATCGAGAAAAACTCGGAGTCACGGATGCCGCCTGGCTCGCTCGCCGGTGCCGCCGACCCCCGCGTGCCCGCCGACCCCCGCTTGGCCGCCGCCGCCGCCGCTGACGATGCTGCCGACCCCGACGGCGCCGCCGCCGTCTCGCGGTTCCACTCGCGCCACGGCGCGCGGCTGGACCTGTCACGTTGCGTAGATTTGCGCGACGAAAACATCCATGTTGAGTGTGTTGAAGTTTTCGACTTTCTGGCAGTGTTGTCGGCGGTGGAGGTAGTGCCTGGCAGATATCGGTCGTGCTCGCCACGTCATAGGGTGCCACAAACTCATCAGACGAGGGTTCAGAGTGTTTCACATGACGTGGCGAGGAACGGCTGCCAGGCTCTGGGCGGAGGGGTACCCATTCAAGTGGTCGTACGAGGTGTTGCGGCGGCTTGGGGAGCTGGGTGCGGGCGCGTCGGCGGCGGCGGGGGCGGGGGTGACGACGGGGGGGGGAGCCGGGGCAGGGTCAGGTGGGGCGGGGGAGGAGGTGGCGTCGGGGGCAGGAGCGGGAGGGGCGGCAGGGGCAAGGGCGGCAGGAGGGGCGGCCGGGGCGGGGGAGGCGACGCCCGCCGGAGTGGGGGGGGTGGTGGCGGCGGCGGTTGAGGAGAGGGTGCAGGCGGCGGTGGGGGCCGCAAGGGCGTCGGTGGCGGCGGCGGCGGCGGCAGGGGCAGCCGCTGACTTCGGTATCGAGCACGACGACGATGACGACGATGACGATGACGGCGACGATTACGATGATGCTGATGATGAAATACCGCTCTCGATGCGCCACGGTGGGACGGTGCCGGCGCCGGGGGCGGCGACTGGGGCAATGAGGGGGGCAATGAGGGCGGCGGCGGGGGCGACCGGGGCGGCGAGGGCGGCGTCGGCAGGGGCGGGGGCGGCGGGGGCGGCGGCGGGGTCGGCGGGGGCGGCGAGGGCGGCATCGTGGAGCGACGAGGAGGACCGAGTGTTGCTTGAGGGGCGCGTACTGCACGCCAGTGATTGGGCTGCAACAGCCATGATGCTGCCAGGGCGCTCGGAGGCAGCCACAAGAAAGCACTACTACGGCGCGTTGGCAAAAGGGCCGGGGTATTGGAGCTTACAGGAGGATCGCGATTTGCTCGAGGCGCACGGGCGGCTCGGCGATGATTGGGCCGCAATAGCGACGACGCTGCCGAACCGCTCAGATGAAGCCGTGAGTTGGCACTACCACAACGTGCTAACGAAGAAGGCGGAGGCCAGGGGGGTGGTGAGGGAGTTGGTGGCGGCGGCGGGGGGGCAAGCGGCGGCGATAGGAAACGCGGCGGCGGGGGAGTGGCGGCAGCGGGCGGCGGCCGCGGGAGGGGCGGCTGCGGCGGTCGATGCTTCCGGCAGTGCTTCCGGCGAGCAGCCGGTGGAGCAGGGCGCGGGCGCGACGCCGCCGCCGCCGCCGCCGACGGCGATGGATCAGATACGACGTGCGGCGGCTACGGAGGCGGCGGGAATGACAGAGGCTGCGGCGGCAGCGGCAGGGGCGAAGACAGCGGGGGAGGGGGGCGCGGTGGCTGCTCCCGACAGTGATGCAGGCGACCGGCGGGCGAATGAGAAGTTGCATCCGAGCGAAGCGAAGCGGCGAAAGCTATCGGCAACAGCAGATCCACTGAAGGTAAATCCTGTTGTCGACAGAGGAAGTGGAGGAAGAGGAGGTGGAGGTGGAGGAGGAGGAGGAGGAGGAGGAGGGAGCAGAGGAGGGGGAGGTGCAGGAGGAGTAACAGGAGGAGGAGGCGTAGGAGGAGGAGGAGGAGGTGGAGGAGGTGGAGGCGACGAGGAGGACGAGCTTCACCACGCGTCGGTCGCGGAGGCGGAGGCGGCGGGCATCTGGTTCAGCGGCGCACGTGCGGCGGCGGCAGCCACGGCGGCGGCGGCGGCACAGCGAGGCTCAGGCGCGGGTGCGGGGCGCTCGCAGCGGGCCGGCGGCAGGGGCTTACACTCGTCCACTTTTCAGCTCAACCTGAGCCGTTTCTGACACAAAATACACCAAGACAAGCCCTGATACCCCCTAGTACCCCGTAACACCCCCTTCAACAACCCCTCAGCAACCCCCAAATGCACCCCCTATCCCACACGAAGCGCTTACGTTGAGCCGAAAAGTGGACGAGTGTAAGCCCCTGCCCGGAGGGCGCACCCAGCGCGGCGCCATCACCGCCAGGCAGGGGCTTACACTCGTCCACTACCCTGCTCAACCTGAGCCGTTTTGGTCACTGCAACTCAACGACTACTCCCCCAAAAAGTGCTTATGTTGAGCTGAATAGTGCACGAGTGTAAGCCCCTGCCGCCAGGGTTCAAAGCGCAATCGACGCGGCCCGCGCCGGCGCGGGGAACCCAGCGGCGGTAGGGCCTGTCAGTTCATTCCAGCCACGTCATCGACGCGCGTTGCGAACCCTGGGGTCTTGAGTGAATCAGCATCCTATGACGTGGCGAGCATCATCTACCACAGATGCCTGCCACGTCGTCTTCCACCCTGTAGACCCTCGTATGTTGAGTTAGACGTCAGCACATGATGTGACGAGCGTGATCTGCCAGGCCCTGAGCGGCGGCAATACCTGGCGTTGCGGCTGTGGCGGCGAAGATGCTGGAAGTCATGGTGGATTATTTCGTGTTTGCGAGCCAGGAGTCTCACGAGACGCGGCCTGGCCGGACGTCGACGCCCGGCGGCGGCGGCAGCGGCGGCAGCGGTGGGGTCTCTGGCCGCTCACACTGTGCCAGCATACCCGTAGTCCCGTGCACACTCGCCGCATCCTCCTCCCTGGCAAACAGTCTAGACAAAACGCAGTGTGGGTCTGGTATCGAACATATGGTATCGAATGCTGTTCGACCAATCGGAACTGTCCATTTCGAAATTCCCATCAAGCGACTCCCCGAAGGTTCCGACCGGCTTATGATTCACGAGTACTACCAGTAGTAATTAATCCCTCTGACACTGTGTTTACATATCTGTCCGTCTTATATTTCGAGTCTAACGATCAAATTCCTACGGTAAACCCCCCATTTAGACCTCTGGAGGGAGCCCAATTGAAGCGTTTAAGCTGAAGTGCGAACGAGTGGCCGGGCCCTGGTAGACGGCCGGGGCGTGACGGGCGACGCTGTTGGGTCGAAGTGCTTGGTCGCGAGATTGACCCATGGTAGAGCGGTGCAGGTTGACCCTATGAAACCCAATTTGAAAGGAATGGAGCTAAGCGCTTGAAAGTCTGATTGACCCATGGTAGGGCGATAAAGGTTGATCCAGTGAAACCCAAGCTGCAAGGAATGGAGATAAGCGCTTGAAAGTGAAATCCCATAAACTGCTTTCAAATTTTGCTTTCGATTTCAACTTGCGCAGCTACACCATGGTCGCAATCCCACCAGTACGGACGCCGCCGAAAGCGCCGCGACGCGGTTATTGGCGCGGTGCTACGACGGCGCCACCGCGGCGCACGTCTTCGCCTCGGAGCCGGCGCTCCTCCCCGCCCTCGTCGAGCTTCTCGCCGCGGTAGGGGGGGTTTGAGCATTTGTTGCAGTGAGGCAATAATGGTGCGTAGGGGGGGTTGAGCATTTATTACAGTGAGGCATTCGTGGTGCGTAGGGGGGTTGTGCATTTATTACAGTGAGGCCTAAATGGTGCGTAGGGGGTGTTGAGCATTTATGACAATGAGGCGTTAATGGTACGTAGGGCCTGGCAGATATTGACCGCCACCTCATAGGATGCCATGTAACCCTTGACACGAGGGTTCGAATCACGTCTGATGACGCGGCGGGCATATCTGCTAGTCCCTAGGGTTTAGGATTTAGGCTTTAGTCTTTAGGATTTATACTAAACCCTAAACCCTGAACCCTAAACCCTAGACCCAAGTCTGGCATTATCTGGCAGGCCCTACGGCGTGGAGCCCGCGGCCGCGCGGTGGCGGTCCGAGAGCGACTCCACCTACCTGTTGAAGCAGCTTGACCTCACGCCCGCCGCGCGCCGAGCGGGCGGAGCCGACAACGTGAACCTCAACGCGTGCAAAGGTAGGGCGGTGCAGGTTTACCCCCCGGAGTTGATCCCAGGTTTACCCCAGGTTCACCCCAGCTTCACCCCAGCTTCACCCCAGCTTCATCTTAGGTTTACCCCAGTTTGACCCCAGGTTGACCCCAGATTAACCCCAGGTTGACCCCAGTTGACCGCAGGTTGATCCCAGGTTGGCCCCAGGTTTACACGTTGACACCAGGTTGACTACGCTTCATGTCTGCGCTTGAAGCTATAATATCATGAACCGCTTTCAAGCTTCGCTTTCAATTCAATTTGCGCCTCTACTCAGAGGGTTGCTGGCGGCGGGCACACCGCTACACGCCGCCTGCATGGTAGGGCGGTGCAGGTTGACAGTATCAAAAACCCGTGTTGGAAGCGCCCATGGTTTCAGCGCTTGAAGCTACATTATGAGGAACCGCTTTCAAACTTTGCTTTCAGTTTCAACTTGCGCCGCTACAGCATGTCCGGTAACGTGGCCGCGGCCGCCGCCGTCCTCGCCGCTGGAGCGGATCCCGACGCGCGCACGCGGCCGTCCGGTAAAAACCTTCGCGATATAAACGGCGCTTCGCGCGCGACGGGCAGGGGCTTACACTCGTCCACTTCTCAGCTCAACCTGAGCCGTTTCTAACACAAAACACACCCTAGACACCCCCTAATGTCCCCTAACATCCCATAAGCACCTCATAAACAATCCCTCAATGCACCCCCTATCTCACAGAAAGCGCTTACGCTGAGCCGAAACGTCGACGAGTGTAAGCCCCTGGCGACGGGGTTGACGCCGCTGGAGGTGTGTTGCGTCATGGCCGATGGTGACGGGCCTGACCTAGCCTGGCAAGGGGGGTTCTTGAGAACAAGCACTCCACCGACGTTGTGTTCCGGCGAATCGAGTCTGCGCGTCCGTATGAGCATTCACCCTGACGATACCCGGTCACCGACGTTGAATCGGCGTACCGAGTCTGTGCGTCCGTGTAAGCATTCACCCTGACGGTACCCGGTAACCGACGTTGTATCGGCGTACCGAGGCTGTGCGTCCGTATGAGCATTCACCCTGATGGTACCCGGTAAGCCGTGCTCTGATGTCGGTTCGCGTGCTTGTTGTGAATGACCCTTATGCCCCTCAATACGGCCATAAACCTGGATAGACTGGGGTCTATCCGCTTGAGATTGCGGAGACGGTTGTTAAGCTCACCATATGAAGCGCCTTGGGGCTCGATGAACGTTATTAATAAAAAGAAATGACCCTGATGCGTGGCGGCACCAGCGGTGTGTGAGCGGCGCGGGGGCCGGGTACGGCGGGGCGGGCGGAGGCGGCGACGGGGGTGAGCCCCGGTTGGTCATCGCGCGGATGCTGCTGGTGCACGGGGCAGGGTCTGCCAGCTGCCTGCCACGTCATCCTCGGATCGCCGCTGCGTTTGGTCCACGGACGCCGCACATCTTGCGTCGATCGTGTGCTGTCAGCCTCCTAAAAAGAGCTGAAAAGACCGCTCAAACCTGTTTTGAGCCCAACGTGCAACCTTACAGACCCGCCTGGTTCAGGGTTTATTGTTGAGGTTTTTTGGTTTACCGTAAACCATTCATGCCTGCCACGTCATCCTCTGCCTTATAGACCCTTGTTTAATGAGTTAAACGGCAGCACATGATGTGGCGAGCGTGATCTGGCAGGCCCTGACGCGGGGCGGACCCTGCGGCGGCGGAGGCGGCCACACAGTGGCGGGCCCTGCACTGGGCGGCGGAGCTCTGGCGCCCGGCGCTCGTCAGGATGCTCATCGAGGTTGGGGCTGGCAGATGCTGCTCTCCACGTCATCCCAAGCATTGCGAAGCCTCGTTTCTTCGCGCGAATGGGGATCTGACTCCCGCGGGCACTTTGTAGTCGTTGAAAGATAAATTGCATCTTCGCAAACTGTTCTTCGTATGGGCAAACAGTCGGAAAGCCTGGATTTGCGTGCACCGGTACACATGTCTATACGTGCTGTATGGGCGTTTCCGCGGAATCACACCTAGATGTCTCTCCCTCTCATAGACTGGCTCTTAAGTGAAATTCCACCTGCATCATGTTTTGAGCATTTTGTGGCGGGCCGTACATGGAGGCGGGCGCGGATGTGAACGCCGCGGCGGAGGATGGGCTTCGGCCGATGCACTACGCGTTCAACGCCGACGAACCCGGCGGCGGCGGAGGCAGCGGGCAGGGCCTGCGCCTAAACCCCAAACCCTAATCCCTAAACCCTTAAAACCTAAAACCTAAACCCTAGACCCTAAACCGTAAACCCTAATCCTGACGCGGCATCCCCTGACGGTTTGCTCTTCTCACAGTGCAACTGTACACGACCGAAATCGGGACGAGTGGCCGGGCCAGGGAGGAGGGTGCGCCGAGTTTGGTACCAGTACAGGTACACTGGTACACCATGAGCAAACTGTCAGGCTGTGAGCTGAAAAGGGTACGATTATCAGACCCGGTGGGCGGGCAGGGAACCGACGCCGCCGCCGCATAAACCCTAAACCCTATACCCTAACCCCTTGACCCTAAACCCTAAACCCTAAACCCTAAACCTGACCCTGTCGGCGGGCAGGGAACCGACGCCGCCGCCGCTGCCGCCGCCGCCGCCGCCGCCGCAGTGGGCGTGAACCCGGTAAGGCGGTGCAGGTTGACAGTAGCAAAAACCCGTGTTGAAAGCGCCTAAGGTTTCAGCGCTTGAAGCTACAATATGATGCACCTCTTTCAAACTTTGCTTTCAACTTCAACTCGCGCCGCTACAACCCGGCGCTTCTCGCCGTGGTGTCCGTGCTGTTGGAGCACGGTAAGGCGGTGCAGGTTGACCCTATCACACCCACGTTGAAAGCGCCTGGAAATTAGCGGTTGAAACTAAAATGTGACTATCTTCTTTCAAACTTTGCTTTCAAATTCGACTTGCGCCACTACAGCTCGGCGGGACGGGGCGGGGCATCCCCGACCGACCGGACGAGGCAATCACTGGGTTGTTTCCCGGGCCGCAACAGACGCATGAGGCAGGGGGGGTCGTCAGAACAAGCACATGAATCCTGATGGGAGCACGGCTACCTTCCGGGTGAAACCTCATACAGACGCATGGGGGACGGACGTGGTGAGTGTGTACGGGTACACCGGTGGCATATGAGCAAACCCTAAGCCCTAAACCCTACCCCCTAAACCCTAAACTTTAAACCCTAAATCCTAAACCTGGTACACCGGTGACATATGAGCGAACAGTGAGGGGCCGAGCACGAGGCCCTGCCTCGAGGGGTCACCGCCGCTCGCGAGCCGCACCCCGCTGCACGTCGCCGCGCTCACCGGTAGGGCCCGCCGTCAAATACCCCTAAACCCTCATTCCTAAACCCTAAACCTTAAACCCTGAACTCTAAACCCTGAACCCTAAACCCTAAACCATAAACCCTCGACCCTAAACCTACTGCTCGCCACCTCCAGTCATAGTTGGTTGGCCAAGGAATGCGCAGGCAAAAGGTGTGAAGGCCATCACAGGACACTTCCCTATGTCCTACTGAGGCGCGTAGACTTTCAGCTCCCTAGCCTAGCAATCGGGGGGGTGAGGGGGTGGGAGTTTGCCACGTCATAGGATGCCGGGGCACTCAATACACGAGGGTTCACAATTCGTTGGATGACGTGGCAGGCACTATTTGCTAATCCCTGCACACCGGTAACCTGGCGCTGCTGCGGCGGCTGCTGACGTGGTAGGGCGGTGCGGGTTAACCCTATCAGCCCCACATTGAAGGCGCCTGGAACTAAGCGCTTGAAACTGAATGTGTTGATCCGGTTTCAAGTTTTACTTTCAATTTCATTTGCGCCGCTACAACGTGGACGCCGCCCGACCGTCCGACCGATGCAGAGGATGCGGATGAAGAACATGCCGAGGTAGGGCAGTGCAGGTTGAAAGGATCAAACCCACGTTGAAAGCGCCTGGAATTAAGCACTTGAAACTGAAGTATGATGAGCCGCTTTCAAGTTTTACTTTCAAATTCAACTTGCGCCGCTGAACCGAGGCAAAGTTGGAGGTCGACGGGCAATGCCATGACGTGGTACAGTGGGAGCCGAGCAGGCGGCACGCGAGGCAGGGGCTTACACTCGTCCACTTTTCAGCTTAACGTAAGCGCTTTCTGTGGGATAGGGGGGGCATTTAGGGGATGTTTGAGGGGGGTGCAGGGGTTTCAGGGGGTATTAGAGGGGGGGGGGGTTAGGGTGTGTTTTGTGTCAGAAACGGCTCAGGTTGAGCTGAGAAGTGGACGAGTGTAAGCCCCTGGTGCGCGGCTCAACGTGGACGTGGGCGCCGCCGCGGAGTGCGCCACGCCGCTCACCGACGCGGTGCGATCGATGTCGACCGAGGGTGCGCTTATGTTGATCAACGCCGGCGCCGACGTGGACGGTCGAGCGGACGCCGCCCGGGCGTACGCGTCGACGCCGCTCATGGTGTGGCGGTGCAGTTTGAAACCACTTGGACCCGTGTTGAAAGCGCCTGTTTTCAAGGCTTGAAACTCAAGTACGAGGCGTCTGCTTTCAAACTTTGCTTTCAAATTCAAGTTGCGCCGCAAAATGATGGTGGCGGCGTCGCTGCCAGAGCGCGAGGGGGGACTGGACCTGGTAGAGCCGTGCAGGTTGACCCTATGAAACCTAAGTTGAAACCGCCTGGAACGCCCAGAACTAGGCGCTTGAAACTAATATTTGAGGTATTACTTTCAACTTCTGCTTTCAAGTTTCTTGCGCCGCTACAACCTGCTACGCCTGCTGGTCAATCGCGGCGCCGACGTGTTCGCGCGCGACTCGGTAGGGCGGTGGAGGTTGACCCTATGAAACCCAAGTCGAAACCGCCTGGAACTAAGCGATTCAAACTGAAGATTGATATACTGCTTTCAACTCTTGCTTTCAAATTCAAGTTGCGCCGCTGCAACTCGGGGGGGCGCGTTGCCGCGCACGAGGCTGCACTGCCGCCCGGAAATCCGGGCAGGGTCCGGTATCATCTGACTGTCTGCGCATAGTGTACCGGTACACAGTCGCATCCTCCTCATTCTCCTCCTTCTCCGCTTTTCCTCCTCCTCCTCCTCCTCCTCCTCCTCCTCCTCCTCCTCCTCCTCCTCCTCCACCTCCTCC
>Ga0307489_10003425_pt1 | contig 10517 bp, 17 predicted proteins | sample SB12metaG_FD_202247 | JGI IMG/M metagenome (GOLD analysis project Ga0307489, IMG submission 202247) | Sea-ice brine microbial communities from Beaufort Sea near Barrow, Alaska, United States - SB 1.2 | ecosystem: Environmental > Aquatic > Marine > Coastal | place: USA: Alaska | collected...
ACGAAGGGACGGTGGCGGGGGAGGCATCACGCCGCAACAAGCCGCGGCTGCTGCTGAAGAAACAGAAACAGAAGCAAAAGGAAAAGCACAAGGAGGGGGGCGAGGCGGTTGACATGAAGTGCTCGCTGTGCAAGCTGACGTTCACCTCTGGTAGGCTCTGGCACATAACACCCGCCACGTCATACGTCACGTTCGAGACCCTCATGTCGTGAGTCACAGGTTCTCATGTCGTGAACTACGTTTCATCACATGACGCGGCGAGCAATATCTGCTGGACACGTTGCCCGCCACTTCTTCCGACACGTTTGAGACCCTCGTTAATTTTCTTCGTATGTCATCCTATGACGTGGCGAGCAATATCTGCCTGGCCCGTTGCCCGCCACGTCATCCAACGCGTTTGGAATCCTCATGGCATCCTCCAGAGCTCCTAATTTAATTACAACCGACCGCGAGCTCCAATTTGATTACCCCAAATTATAATAATATACAAGCCCCCTATCCTCTGACGTGGCCAGCTTGATGTGCATGGCCCTCGCTTCGGGCAACGCGCTGCACAAGCACCTGAAGGACGCGCACAGCGGCACCCACAAGAAAAAAAAGTGAGCCAATGAATGTGTCGCCACCTGGCTAGGTTGATAGAAACTGTAGAAACTAGGATGATTGCTACTGGTTTTGCCCTTTGCCAATTGAATTCACATTCGTTGTCAGGCCATATGAGTTTTGTCATCATACCAAAGTCAGTCTGAGTAAAATGGGTCGCCTCACGTTATCCGAGTTCTGCTAAAGATGGAGCTGTTCGAGTGGCGTGCGTCGCGAGCAGGCCGGTCGGGGTGTCTAAAGAGGCAGCCGAGCTCTGTCAACGACCACCGCGCACGCACGTTGTCATGGGATGGTTTTCCAGTGAGTATTACATTGATGACATGCAGGTGCCTCGAGTGAGTGTGCCAGTGCGTTGGTTTCTGCCAAGTTTTGTTCTCGAGTTGTCAGCCCCCGCCGCCGCCGCCCCCGCTCCCGGGCACTCCCCGCGGAGGATTTTACAACATCAGTAATATGACGCATTAATGAAGCAGAGATATATGTTAAAGATGGTGTATTGGCATGGTGTGGATTGCTTCATTCGCGTAGCCCGGTTCGTCCCCGGATCAGACCTTGGTTCCAGCAGCCACCCGCGCCCGCCGTGCCTCAGCGCATTCCCCCTTGTGCCTCGCGAGCCGACGCTCGCTGGCACTCCTTGCCACAATAGTGCGCTCCGTCCCCCCTAGCGGGGCAGTTGACGCACCGCTTGAGGCGCTGCGCCACGCCCGGCGTCGTCGCGGACAAGCCAGCGGACGTCATGCCACACATGCTGCAGCACCGCATGCGGAGCAACGCCATCGTCTCCGCAATGTCGGTAACCAAGTTGACGTCGCCTTGGCCGATACTGCGCAAGGACGCCGCAAAGTCCACGGTGTACATGTCGGACTGAATGCGCTTGATTTCGAGCGCGGTGGACCCCGCGGCAATCCCCGCCCAGGCATGGGAGGACGTCTTGGTGCCGTCGGCGCCTCGGTTAAGGAGCATCTTCACGATGGCGGTGTGGTTCTTCATTGCGGCGTACATTAGCGGCGTGAAGCCGGGTGCGTCGTGGCGGGAGAGGGTGGCGAAGTCGATGTTGGCGCCGCCGTTCAGGAGCGCGACGGCGGCCTGGTCGGGGCCGTAGCTGCAAGCCAGGCAGAGCGGCGTCATGCCGTCGACGTCGGCGACGGGGTCGGGGGCTGCGCGGGATGGATCGTGGACGCTAGGCGGTTTAGCTGGACAGCTGTATGTGGCCACATATGTTTTCGAGGGAAAACGTTATTTCAAACAGGGTTGCGCGGGGGGCGGGAGGGGCGGGGAGGGCGGGGGGGACGGGGGTGACGACGTACCCGCGCCGAGCTGGAGCAACGCCCTCACGGTGGCGACCTGCCGCGCGCCGTCGGGGTCGGGGTCGCGGGGAGGCGCGTCCGGGGGCATCTTTCCGAAGACGAGGCGCAGCGGGCTGCCCCCCTCCACCTGCGAGGGGCTTACACTCGTTCACTTTTCAGCTCAACTTAGCCGTGTCTGACACAGGAAACCACCCTCCACACCCTGAACACCCCCTTAACACGGGCTACATAACCCCTATACACACCCACCATCCCATAAAAAGCGCTCAAGTTGAGCTGAGAAGTGAACGAGTGTAAGCCCCTGCCTCCTGCCCCCTGCTGCGGCTGAAGTGCACGCTCGCGCCGTGAGCAACCAGCAACCGGACGATATCAGCGTGGTGATACCCCGCCGCGTACATAACTGCCGTGTAGCCTTGCGCGTTCACGAAGGTCACAGCGTTGTTGGGCGCGCGCTCCAGCATCATGCGCACGATCACCGTGTGCCCGCCCTGGGACGCGATCATGAGCGGCGTACCCTTGGTGGCGGGGACCTGGGAGCAGGGGCTTACACTCGTCCACTTCTCAGCTCAACTTGAGCCGTGTCTGGCACAAGAAAATAACCTACACACCCTAAACACCCCAAAACACCCCCTATACACGGGCTACACAACCCCTACGCGCACCCCCTACGCCATACAAAGCGCTCAAGTTGAGCTGAAAAGTGGTCAAGTGTAAGCCCCTGCCTGGAAGCGCGGCCCGCTCAGGTTGAGCCGCGTGCCGCCCACTGGCAGCAGCGTGCTCACCGCCGCGGCGTCGCCACGGAAGCACGCTTCGATGAGCGCCTGGGCGGGGATGTTCGGCATGCTCTCGCGTCTCAGAGCGCGGGGGACGCAGCACTTTGCCGGGGTTGGCGGCGGTGCGCGGGAGGAAAGGGCGAAAGGAAGGTCTTCGAGGTTTGAATCTCGCGCGGACTGTCTCGCGCGGATAATGATCCCAGTAATAAGCGGAACGTATTATCCGTGGCTTCTGCGATGACAAGCTGGTTAAATTGCAATCACCTCCCAAGTGCGCTACTAGTACTATGCATGGAGCCTGGGCTAATTTGTTCAGTATTCGACGAGCTCTGCGCTGAATTCAACCCGTTTCTAACGAACTATAACTCGTCACTTCCCGCACGACCGTCGGTGCTTGAGGATATCAACAGGGGTCAGCTCCAAGGTCTGGCCACATTTCCCGCATGCGAAACTGCGCGTCTCAGCAAAATCGCCGGCGCCACCGCCCACGCCCCCGTCGTCGTCCTCCTCCTCAACCTTCACCTCAACCTTCACCCCCACCTCCTCCACCTTCACCTCGCTCCCCTCCGCCTCCACCTTGACCTCGACCTTGTTGTAGTGGTGCAAGTTGAAATTAAAAGCAAGTTTTAAAGCAGCTTATCATATTTCAGTTTCAAGCGCTTAGTTCCAGGCGCTTACAACATGGATTTGATAGGGTCAACCTGCACCGCCCTACCTCATCCTTCCCACCACCCAGCCGACCCCCCTTCGCCGTCCGCACCTCGCCCACGAACCCCGGCTGTAGGGGCGCACGCTGAGACTGAACAGCAAACTTGAAAGCAGGACATCGTATTGTAGTATCAAGCACAGCTGTATTGCAGGGGAATAAGATGAAATTGACAGCAACATCTAGGTGCAATTTATCATGTTTCGGTTTAAGGCGCTGAGATGAGGCGCTTTCAACAAGGGTTTCGACTGGCACCACCCCGCCAAGCGCCTCACGCGGCAGGCCCAGGTTTGCGCCACTCGTCATCTCCTCCTGGGAACAGGGCCAGACGTATCATGCGTGAACACATCAGTTTAATAGGCCGATTTCGGTATATCGCCTCCCGCGTCGAGCGCTGACGCTTTGCCCGCAACTCTGTATGGGCATTCAGCCTGGCGCCAGCTTTCCTGCGCGGAGCGCTGACGCTTTGCCCGCAAGTCTGTATGGGCATTTCAGGCGCGGGATTCATTCAGGCGCGGGATTCATTCAGGCGATGTACCAAAATCGGCCTATTGAACTCACGTCCATCGAGCCCCAAGGCGCTCACACGGTGGGTACTATCCAACCAAGCCCATCCGGGACCAGTCGGATCACGTGTTGGCACAACATCGCTTAGTTTTACTCACATTCGTTGTGCCCCAAGGCACGACAGAGCAAACAGCCAGATGTTACCGGGCCGAGGAGGAGGCTGACTTGTCAGGCCTGACCTGGAGGGAGGGCCCCTTGCGCCCGTCTTTGCCGAAGCCGGACGGAAGAGCGTTCGGGTCCTCCTCTGCTTTGGGCAGCCCACACTCAGGGGCTTACACTCGTCCACTTCCTAGCTCAACCTGAGCCAGATCTGAGTCAAAATACACCCTCAACATTGTGTAATACCCCCTAACACCCCCTAAATAACCCCTAAACACCCCCTTTACAACCCCTACACGCGCCCCCGATCCCACAGAAAGCGCTCAAGTTGAACTGAGAAGTGGACGAGTGTAAGCCCCCTGCCCACACTCTGCGCGGTGCTTGTCAACTTCGTGGTAAAACGCAATCATGCTCACGCCGCATTTCTTGCACTTCCAGTGCTTGCGCATGTGCGGCGCCGCGGCATGCGACGCCAGGTCATCCTCCGCCTCGCGCAGCGCCGACCGTTAGGGCCTTACACATTTACACCTTGCAGCTTAACAAGACTGCTGGCTCACATCGTACCAGTGTACTTCGAAGTTGCGCTGAAGTTGAACTGCCACGGCAACGAGGGCAACGCCCCGCCGCCCGAAGTAGCCTTTAAGGCCAGGCAGGATGAAGCGGAAAGTTTGTTTGGGTACACTGGTACACTACGAGCAAACATGCAGGGAACGAGTGGCCAGGCCCTACAGCCCAGCGCAGCCATGGGCTGACGGCGATGCCCTCCCATGGAACCCCGCTCTCACCGCCGCCACCGCCACCACCACCACCATGCAGGGGCTTACACTCGTTGCCAATTCAGCTCAACTTGAGCTCTTCGGTGCAACGTATAACCCCACTTAGCTCATGAACGTGTCTTGGAGTCGCACAAGTTGAGCTTTAACGTGAATGAGTCCCCTGCCACCATCACCATCACCGTCACCGTCAACGCCACCGTCGCCATCATCGTCATCGTCACTCCCACCATCGCCTCCCTCCTTGGGTGGCAACGGCCCGACCATCGTTGGATCAGGCGGCAGGTTGCGAAGGAGCGTACCCCGGCTCATAGGGCCTGGCATGTTGCCGCCACGTCAGCGACACGCAACTTGAAACCTGATTTCCTGAGTAAATGACATCCTATGTCTTTGGCGAGCAAAAACAGCCGGACCCTGCCGGCTCATGCACTCCACCTCGTACCGCACCGGCCACTCGATGAACTTCGCGAGATCCTCCGCCAGTTCTTCCGCCACGATTTTGTGCCTGGCCATATGGCCTTACACTTGTCCCAATATTTTGCTTACCTTGAGTCGGTATGACAAAGTGCGTGAAACCACTGGGACGTTTAGCGACAAGCAGTATGAAGTCGTCCAAACGGAGCATTCTGATTGGTCAAGCGGGCACTAAGTCAGACTAAGTAGCACAAGTCAGACTCAGTGTCTAAGTGGTTTGGCGCACTTTGTCATACTTTGTGCACTGTAACCTAACAGTCGAGGAACAAGTGGCTTGATAAGGGAGCAGGATGCGGCGGGTGTGTGCGGGCGAACATGTGTGAGATCCTACCCAGTGGGGCCGCCGGTCAGAGGCTTACACTCGGTCACTTTTCAGCTCAACGTAAGCGCTTTCAGTGGGATAGGGGGTGTTTTTAGGGGTTGTTTAGGGGGCGTGTAAGAGGTGTTATGGGGTATTGGGGGATGTTTAGGGTGTATTCAGCGTCAGAAACGGCTCAGGTTGAGCTCAAAAGAGGACGAGTGAAAGCCCCTGCCGCCGGTGCCGCCTGGGGTGGCCGCCGCGATGGTCTCCTCCGCGATCATCTTGGCAGCCTCCAGGCAGGGGCTTACACTCGTCCACTTCTGAGCTCAACCTGAGCCGTTTCTGACACAAAATACGCCCTGAACACCCCCCTGTACTCCTTAATACCCCCTGCTACCTCCTAAACACCTGCTAAACACTTCCTGAATGCACCCCTATCCCACAGAATGCGCTTAAGTTGAGCCGATGGTGGGCGAGTGTCAGCCCCCGCCTCCGGGATAGGAGCGGCGGCGAGTGCCGCAGCGAGGCCCTCGGTGTAGCGGCGCAAGTTGAATTTGAAAGCCAAAATGAGGCAAACTTGAACGCAGTTCATCATGTTTAAGTTTCAAGCACTTGGTTCCAGGCGCTTTCGACATGAGTTTGATGGGGGCAACCTGCACTGCCTTACCTCGGGGGGCGCCGCCTCCTCCCCCGCGCGCAGCCCGTGCTGCGTGCGCCGCAGCCGCCGCTTCAGCAAGGCCTGATTCGCCAGCCGAAGACGCGACGCGGCGACCAAGATGTAGGGGCACAGGTTGACTTTGTCAGCTAAGCTCGAAAGTAGGTTATCATATTTTAGGTTGAAACGCTGAAACCGGGCACTTTAAACACGGGTTCCAAATAAGCCGATTTCGGTAAATCGCCTGAGTGAAATGCCCATACAGATTTGCAGGCAAAGCGTCAGCACTCCGCGCGGGAAAGAGGGCGCCAAGCTGATTGCCCATACGGAGTGGCGGGCAAAGCGTCAGCGCTCGGCGCGGGAAGCGATAGACCGAAATAAGCCTATTGCAGCACCCTACCAAGAGGCTCTCGCCACCGCCGGGCGTCTCCACCCGCAGCATGCACCAGCGGTCGATGAGGATCCGCTCCGCGGCGAGGTCACACTCCACGTTCACCGCGGACAGCAGCAGCGCGTGCGCTGGAATCCGGGTGGTGCTGCACAGAAACGTGCGCGACGTCTCGAGCAGCTCCCCAAACAGTACCGCCTCCACCAATTTTGAGGGCCTGGTAGAAAGTGCTCAAGACATCAAAATGTGGCGTAGGCGATGGCGATGGCAGTGACGGAGGCGGGGCCGGGGTAGGGCCCGGCAGAAACTGCTCAAAACAGCACAGGGTGACTAAAGAAATGAGAGTTGAAAACGTGTTACAAACACTTTGATCGAAATCTGCCAGACCCTACCGGCGCCGGAGCGTGCATCGGGTCGTTGAGCGCGGCCGTGGGGTGCAGCACGGCGTCCCGCACGCCGCGGGTGTGGAACCGCCAGTCCTGCGGGCAGGGGCTTACACTCGTCCACTTTTCGGCTCAACGTAAGCGCTTTATGTGTGATAGGGGGCGCACTGAGGGGGCGTTTAAGGGGATCTTTTGGGGGTGTTCAGGAGGCGTTAGAGGGTATTAGAGGGTATTTAGGGTGTACTTTGTGTCAGAAACGGCTGAGGTTGAGCTGAAAAGTGGACGAGTGTAAGCCCCTGCCTGCGGCTTCTCGGGCCGCTTGGCGTTCCCTGGATCAGGCAGCGCCACTTTGGGGTACAGCGCCTACGCGCAGGGCCTGTCACAAATCAATCGCCATGTCATACAGTACGTATCCATTCAACTCAAGAAACGAAGTGAGTGTTCAACACATGATGGATGATTAAGCGGGGCAATATCTGCCACGCCCTACCTGAGCGAGGATGGCCTTCATCAGACTCAACAGAATAAGAAATGAAGTTACAAAAGTGTTGGACGACGTGGCGGTCAACATCTGCCCGGCCCTACCTGCGCGAGGATGGCTTTCATGAGGCTCAGCTCACCGCGGCCCAGCTCTCCGTTGGATGCAGCTTGCTGCGCGCTTTTCAGATCCACGTGCACCTCGAGGTCTAACGCACGGAGGTCGTCGTCGAACTTGGTCGCCTTTCGAGATGGGTCGTCCGCATCTGCCTCTTCGTCGTCACTACTGCCAGCCTCGCCGCCGCCGCCGCCCACACCGCCCTCAGCGTCCACCTGGAGCACCTTCCGCCCTCGCGATAGTGCCTTCAGATGAAAAGCTGGCCACGTCATGTGATGCCATCTGCCCTAAGGAACGAGGGTCTAGACACTGGTAGATGACGAGGCGGGCAATTTCTGCGAAGCCCTACCCCGCTCTCGCTCCCGTTGCCGCTGCATTTCACGAAGTTGTTGCTGCTTGTGACGCAACACGCCGCCGCCGCCTTTCTTACCGCCGCCGCCGCCACGACCGCCAACCTCCAACTTTACCCGCGCCCGGCCGCCCCCACCACCGCCCCCTCCATGCGAGAAGCGGCATCCCTCGCCGCGGGTGCAACGTCCGGCGGCGAAATCGTGACAGGACCCAGGCCCGCCTCCCCCGCCCCCACCGCCACCGCCCCCGCTGTGGGAAAAGCGGCACCCTTCGCCGCGCGTGCAACGCCCAGCGGCGAAATCGCGGCAGGCCCCAGCCCCGCCACCACCACCCCTACCGCTTTCGTCACCCTCGTTGCCCTCGTCGTCGCTCCCCCAACCCTGCTCAGTTGCTCGCAACCCTGACAGGAAGGTCATTGATACCAAGCATTACAACCGAGATCGGAGCATAACTACCCACAGGGATAATCTCATACAGACGCGCAGAGGAGGAGGAGGAGATTCACACAGGCACGCGGAGGAGGAGGAGGAGGAGATTCAACGTTAGTCGAGTGCGTGTACACAGACGTGATAGGAGGAGGAGGAGGAGAAGATTCAACGTTGGTCGAGTGCGTGTCCACAGACGTGAGAGGAGGAGAAGGAGGAGGAGGAGGAGATTTAAAGTCGGGCGAGTGCAGATTATTTGTTCTTAGTGGACCCCATGCCTGAGCTGTTGATGATATCCTGGAACTGTCGCTGCAGCTTAGCCATCTCGATCAACCGCTGCTCCTCGAGCCCCATGCGCTGGCACCACTTGCGCGAGTTCTCATGCCGCTGTTCCTTCACCTGCAGCCACCGCGAGAACACCTTTAATAGGGTGAAGGGGTCGCCGTGTGGTGAGATGAACTCCGCGTGTGCGTCGCGGGCCGCGGAGTAGGGAGCACCGCAGATTGTGGACCGGTACGTTGTCGATAGTTGCACATGCAAGATGAACACATTGGAATCAGACACAAGCGTTTGGTCAAGCAAGTCAAAGACTTCCTAACCCAAAAGTATGTGACAATATGCCAGTTGGCGTATATGAGACGGCAAATTTGAAGTCTATGACTAAAGAATTTCGAGGCGGTCCTGACGCGCGTGGGCGCCAAAATTTCGGCCTTTCGCACGGGGAGTCCTGTTTCGATATACGCAGCTGGTGAATTGTGGTCGGGGACCATCCGTACACTATTCATAAGCGTTTAGATTGAGAGGCCTCACCGCAGCCGCCGCATTTGCGCCCCCCATGCCCTGTGAAAACGGGGACTTGACAGACATCGCTGCAGCGATGGTGACAGCGGGACCCGTGAGGCAGGGGCTTACACTCTTCCACGTCTCAGCTCAACTTAAGCGCTTTCTATGGGATAGGGCTGGATGTAGGGGTCGTTCAGGGGGTATGTAGGAGGTGTCAGGGAGTACAAGGGGGTATTTAGGGTGTATTTTGTGTCAGCAACAACTCAAGTTGACCTGAGAAATGGACGAGTGTTACCCCCTGCCGTGAGGCGGAACAGGCTGGCCAGCACCAGCAGTTTGCCCACGTTGACATCCACGGGGAGCGAGGACAGCAGCGCGCCCAAGCCGTAGGGCCATTGAGAACAAGCAACCCAACCGATATCGGAGCACGACTTCCCTGCAGGTTTAATGTGCATTCAGACGCGTGGACACGTTTGGTGGTTGCCATCCGCTTGCCCTCAGTTCCCTCCCTACCAGGGGAGTCAGCGTCTCGGACGCACTCAGCGCGCCGTGCTCCCGAAGGCTCCACGCGGCACCCTCGATTTTCTCAATCGGCGGAGGCTCCAGCCAGGGGAACTGCCGAGGGTCCACGGTGTCGCCTGCGATCGCCTTGAGCTGCAGCGTGAGTCCCTCCAGACAGGGGCTTACACTCGTCCACTTTTCAGCTCAACCTGAGCCATTTCTGACACAAACTGCACCCTAAATACCTCCTACTTGCCCCTAACACCCGACATACCCCCATCATACAATCATTGAATGCACCCCCTATCCCACAGAAAGCGCTGAAGTTGAGCTGAAATGTGGACGAGTGTAAGCCCTACCTCCAGAGACACCCGGCGGATCTCGGGCGGCGTGCTCTTCGAAAACTTCATGAACTCCGCCTCGCCGCTGGGCCTTACGTGAGCACTGCCGTTTACGCCCTGTATCGATGCGGCGAGTTGTACTGGTGCAAACTATGAGCAAGCAGTCGGGTTGATCTATCAAAAGGTACAGCTTGTGCGGGCAGGTTGAGCTGAACAGGGAACGAGTGTGTACGGGAGTTGGATGTGGTGAGTGTGTATGGGTATGTTGGTACACTATGCGCAACAAAACAGGCTGGACTGACAACAAGAGGACGCTGGGGAGGATACGAGCAGGAAACCTAATCCCTATACCTGGAACCCTGAATCCTAAATCCTAACCCTAAACCCTGAACCTTAAACCCTAAACCTGGACTGCAAGTGCTCCCCTGCCTGGCTGTAGAAGCGGAAGCACACCCCGGGCCCCTGGCGGCAGGGGCTTTCAATCGATGCTTTTCAGCT
>Ga0307489_10003426_pt1 | contig 10517 bp, 13 predicted proteins | sample SB12metaG_FD_202247 | JGI IMG/M metagenome (GOLD analysis project Ga0307489, IMG submission 202247) | Sea-ice brine microbial communities from Beaufort Sea near Barrow, Alaska, United States - SB 1.2 | ecosystem: Environmental > Aquatic > Marine > Coastal | place: USA: Alaska | collected...
TCTGGTGGATGGCGTTGATTACATGCTCACCACGTTTCGAGCAGGGCAGTAGCGGGGAGCCGGTTCCATCACTCCTCATTCCCACACCATGCCAACACCGTTCCATTCCAACACCATTCCAACACCATTCCGACACCATTCCAACAACATTCAACCACAGACACCTACAGGTGCTTTGAATCCGAATGAATCCACCTGGCTATCTACGAGGATTGCGTAAAACGCTGACTTTGCCCGTCTGAGTATCTGACTGTCTAACTTCATAACTGAAGGGTTGGAGACCAGGAGCCGCCGAAGCCACTCCTTCCCCGCGCAGCGCCCCAGTCGGCCGCAGCCCGGCGCGCTGCCGTCGGCGCCATATCGTCGATGGACGCGCAGGAGATCGCCGACGCCATCCGGTGCACCCCCGGCTTCCTGCGCAGCGTCCTCACGGCCTGGGTCGACGGCGGGGGCGCGGGGCACACAACACCCGCCTCTTGCTCTTTCGTTATATTGTGTCACCCCCAATAGTTTAAGCCCCGTGCCGCTGTGCCGCTGCACCCACTGGCATCGGCGCGCTAGTGCGCCCGCCCCCTTCCCCTTTCCAGCTCAATGGAAGCCCCGCCTTGCCCCTGAACCCGCTGTGGGGGGGCGGGGGGCAGCCGATCAGCCAAGGACGAAAGCCTGGTGCCTCCTAACATAACACGCGGAAGCGGCTCTTCCTCTCCTTCTCGCCCCTGAACCCGCTGGCGGCGCGGCCGTGCTGGTGGCGCTGCGACGCCCTCGTCCTCTTACCCCTTTCCAGCTCGACTGAAGCGCCAGTGCCAGAACCCCAGCTTCGCCCCTGGAACCACTGGCCGAGGGGCTGGCGGCGTGGGTGCGCTGCTGGCTACTAGAGGGCCACCCCCCACTCAACAGCGCTGGGGTCGCGGAGAGAGGGACGGGACCGGACGAGTAATTCTAGCTGAAAAGGGGACGATTGGACGTGGTCGAGTGTAAGTCCCTGCGGCTGACGTTGAGCTGAAAGGGAAGCGGACGACGAGACATGGATTGGCGAGACATGGATCGAGCGCGGCCCGCGGCCCAGGGGCTTACACTCGTTCACGTCTGGGCTCAACATAAGCACCTTCTGAGGGACACGTTGGGTGGTTCTAGTGGTTCAGTGACCCAAAACGTCCTAAGTTGAGCTGTGAAGTGGACGAGTGTAAGCCCGTGCCGCGCCCCTGGTGGACGGGCAGCCGACGAAAGCCAAAGAGAAGCCGCTGTATGACTGGGCAGGGGCTTACACTCGTCCACTTCTCAGCTCAACTTGAGCCGTGTCTGTCACAGGAAAACACCCTACACACCCTAAACACCCCCTTAACACGGGCTACATAGCCCCTACGCGCACCCCCTATCCCATACAAAGCGCTAAAGTTGAGCTGAAAAGTGGACGAGTGTAAGCCCCGGCTACTGGGGCGTGCCCGAGGCAGGGGCTTACACTCGCTCACTTCAGAGCTCAACTTGAGGACCTTCTAGACATATCGCTCACGTCAGAGCTCAACGTGAGCACCTTCGGGACACATGCTTGGTTTAATTTGGGTTGTATGGGGGATGATTTCAGCTAAAATTGAGCTGGAAAGGGGCAAGGTGAGCTCAAGTTAAGCGGAAATGGGAACGAGTGTAAGCCCCTGGCCCGAGGCGAAGCAGCGCGGGCAGGGTCCGGGGCCCGGGCGCCGGGGAGATCATGCTCCCCCCGTCATGTGATGCCATTCAACTCAACGAACGTGATTGACGCAGCGAGTAGTATCTGCTGTGCCCTACACGGTGGCGGCTGGCGAGCGCGCCGCGCGCCCCGACGTTCAGCCTCACGCTCACGCACGAGGCAGGGCCCTCCGCTCGCACTCGTATCGTCATAGCGCGGCAGCTTAACTTCAGGGCCCTATACTCGTTTCCCCATTTCAAGCAGCTTAACTTCAGGGCCCTATACTCGTTTCCCCATTTCAAGCAGCTTAACTTCAGGGTCCTATACTCGTTTCCCCATTTCAAGCAGCTTAACTTTAGGGTGCTGTACTCGTTTCCCCATTTCAAGCTCTACGTCAGCGTCTTCGAGGAGAGAGAGAGACAGAGAGGCGTCCGCGTGTATAAGGTTAGCCTTGACCCCCGGCGTCCTCAGGGTATGAATCGGGATACCTGAATGGTTTCTGGCACGAAGCGGCTCAAGTTGAGCTGGCACCTGAGTGGTTCATGGCGCGAAGCAGTTCAAGTTGAGCTGGCACGGAAAAGCGAGTTAAGGACCCTGGCAGCAGGAGGTGACGGAGGCGGAGCCCTACGCCCGCTTCTCTTTTCAGCTCAACCAGACTGGTTGCTTGCCCCTGTCTGCCGCTGCCTGAAACCACTGGCAGTTATCCCAACCCACGCTTCGAAGTTGCTCAAGTTAAGCCACCGCGCTGACCACGCTAACGGCGCTACCTGCTAAATTCAGTGTAGCCGTGACTAGTCACACTCATCTCCTCAAGATCGAGGGTCTATCTACTCAAGGATCGCGACCCGGTCGGACTTTCGGCGAGTCAGTCGGTGGGATGTTCCGATTTGACAGTTCTGATTGGTCGAACGGGATTCGATACCATACTTTCGGTACCAGACCCGACACTGAGTTTAAGGAGTGTGCGGCCGTGGTATCAGGACTTGGCGAGCATCAATCGCGCGGTGCGGCGGTCGGGCAGTCCGGCCCCCGCACTGCAGTTGAGCGAGGGCACCGCGCCCGCCGCCGCCAGACGGTAGGGGGGACCTTGCAAGCGTATACTTGAGGTTAGTTGACCTAGCGTGAATGTAGTCTACGTGTGCGGGTCGGGTGACTTGGTGTGAGCGTACATCCTATGGGGGAAGATCCCTAGCAGAGTGACAAGATATCCCATATCGATGTGGGAGATGCCCGTATCGATACATTCATCTCCCATATCATTGGCAAATAACCATTTCGATATACCGTATCCCAAATCGATAACCCATATCCCATATGGATGTCCCTATCGATATCCCAATCGATATCCCATTGACGTCCGATCTCCCGTATCGATATCCCATATTGATATCGGATCATATCTTGTCACTATGATCCCTAGCGGGCGGCGGGGCGGCGGCACACGCAGCCGGTCGCGCGGGGGGTCCAAGGCAGGGGCTTACACTCGTCCACTTTTCGGCTCAACGTAAGCGCTTTCTGTGGGATAGGGGGTGTATGTAGGGGTTGTTTAGGGGGTGCTTAGGAGGTGTCATGGGGTATTAGGGGGTGTCTGGGGTGTATTTTGTGTCATAAACGGCTCAGGTTGAGCTGAAAAGTGGACGGGTGTAAACCCATGGTCCAAGGAGCCCAAGGCGTGGTTCCAGGGCGCGGGGGGCGCGGGGGGTAGTACCGCCGCCAACGGGGCAGCCGCCGAGGACACCAACGGCGAACACGTCAAGCACACCAACCTGCCGCCGCTGCACCCGTGAAGCTGTTGAGAATATGACTGACTGACCAACCGACTAGTGACGGTCCGACCATACGGACACGTGTCCCACTCCATATTGCGACGCCGCCATGTACATAGCAGACTGTCAGACTGTAGTGTAATACACTCACTCTTCAAGTCACTAGGGTCCCTACGCACACGTCTGTGCTATACAAGCCAACAGACACAGTACGACGCCCCTGGGTGAGCATTGCCAGAGCTTTGAAGTTACCGGTGCACTATGGGGACAGTCTGGAGCATCTCTGTATCATACACGGGTAGTGTTAGAGCGTCTTGAATGTGAATACAGGGATAAATGGCTGGATTTACCGGGGCAGACATTATTACTAGAGCTACAATGAAGTGCTCACAATGCTAAAGATACTATGCTGAACACGAAAGGAAGCCAAGTACACGTCGATCTGAATTACACGCTCGAGCGCTCGACACGTGGGAGCCTATTCCGACTCGTCCCCGAGCAGATCCTCCTGAAGCCGCCGTATCACCTCTGCTGTATCCGCATCGATCGCCGCCGGCGGCGCCAACGCCGCCGCCGCCGACGCCTCCGCCGCCGCCGCCGTCGCCGCCTCCGTGGCCGCCTTCTCCCCCTCCTTCCTCTGCCACACCTCCTCCTTCATCCCCTCCTCCTCCCCTATCTCCCCCTCCATCCCCTCCCCCTCCCCTCCATTATCCTCCTCCTCCTCCTCCTCCTCCTCCTCCTCCTCCTCTTCCTCGCTACTGTCGCTCTCCGACGGTGGCATTTCCTTGGTGAACGCCGATTTGCGGGTCTCGCCCCCGCCGATGCCGTGGTGTGACTTGTTTCGGTTCTTCTGCAGCTTTGGCATGCGGCCGTCTTCCTCGTCCTCGTAGAAGGGTGATTGACAACAAGCACTCCAACCGAAATCGGACGTGCCCGCATGGTTTACCGGGTACCTTCCAGGGTGAATGCTCACACAGATGTACGGAGGAGGAGGAGGAGGAGGAGGAGGAGGAGGACGAGGACGAGGACGAGGACGAGGACGAGGACGAGGACGAGGACGAGGAGGAGGAGGAGGAGATTCAACGTCGGTCGAGTGCGGCGCTCTCAACAACCCCCTTACCTCATCGTCGTCGGCGCTGCCGCTGCCGGCGTCGCTGTCGTCGCTGCCCAGCGCCTCGCGCGGCGGCGGCATGGGCCCCCCGTTGGTCAGCCACCAGTCAGGGGCTTACACTCGTTCCCATTTCTGCTCAACTTGAGCTCACATTGCCCCTTTCCGCTACACTTAAGCTGACATTGTCCCCCATATCCCCCAGATTAACCCATGAATGTGTCCCGAAGGTGCTCAAGTTGAGCTCTAACGTGAGCGATGTGTTCCCGAAGGTCCTCAAGTTGAGCTCTGAAGTGAGCGAGTGTAAGCCCCTGCCACCGGTTCTGCGTCTCCAGCACCTCCTCACCCGTGCTCAGGGGCTTACACTCGTTCACTTTTCGGCTCAACTTAAGCGCTCTCTGTGGGATGGGGGGTGCATACAGGGGGTGTTTAAGGGGTGTTTAGGAGGAGTTACGGGGTATAAGGGGGTGTGTAGGGTGTACTTTGTATCAGAAACTGCTCGCTTGAGCTGAGAAGTGGACGAGTGTGAGCCCCTGCCCGTGGTACACAGCGCGTAGCTCTCCAGCAGCTCGCGGTTGAGCGAGATGAAGCCGTGCCCCCACTTGAACTTATTCATCAGCAGCTCCGCCGCGTCGCGCTACCCAGGGCCTTACCATAGTTCCCTAAACCTTTATTAGCTCAAGTTCGGCACTTGCCAGGGATATTTCAGGTGTAGTGAGGGACTAGATGGCCCAAGTTGAGCTGAAGGGTCTAAGGCAATAATTGTAAGTACCAGGGCCGGACACGGCGTCCCCTTTCCAGCTCAACCTGACTGTTTGCTCATGGTGTACCGGTGCACCCGCACACACTCGCCGTATTCTCCTTCCTGGTCTGGCCACTCGTCCCCTCCTCAGCTCAACATCGGTACAGTAAGTTTGTCCCCCCCAGTGTATCCCCCCCAACTCAAAACCTCGAAAGTGCTTCAAGTCGAGCTAACGCGTGGACTGTTTATTGTAAGGCCCTGCCGGTAGCCGCTGATGTACAGCCCCGCCGCCAGCGCCTCCGCGCACGTCAACTTGCACGCCTTGCTATAGCGGCGCATCTTGAACTTGAAAGCAAAGTTTGAAAGCGGTTCATCAGAATCTAGCTTCAAGCGATGAAACCATAAGAGCTTCCAAGTTTCAACACGGGTTTTGATGCTGCCAGCCTGCACCGGCCTACCTTGCCGTAGTTGACCGGGTTTGCCGCCGTACTCCAGGGCCTGCCCACTCTTCTGGGTTTAGGGTTTAGGGTTCAGAATTTAGGGTTTAGGGTCCGCCGCCATAGTCCAAAGCCTATCCACTCGGTCTTGTGCTGGCTCAACCTAGCTGTTTGCCCATGGCACGCGGGGAGTGTGTGCGGGTACGGGTACAGTGAGTTGGAGAGGGAGGTGAAGGGCCCCCAGGGCCTGCCCAATCGTGACCATGCTAGCTCGACCTGACTGTTTGCCCATAGAACGCGGGGAGTGTGTGCGCGTACAGTGAGTTGGAGAGGGGGGCGGCGGGCATGCCCACTCAGTCTCGTGCTAGCTCAACCTCACTGTTTGCCTATAGTAAGCGGGGAGTGTGTGCGGGTAAGTGTACAGTGAGGTGGAGAGGGAGGTGGTGGGCCCCCAACAGTCTGCTCAACTGCCTTAATTAAGGCGATTTCAAAATCTTCCCCTATCTTGGATCGCGTATGGGCATTTCACGTACGAGATTCCACCCCCCAAACCTCTATCCCATATCCAAGTTTATTTCGTAGCGCGGCGAGCGATCAAATCTCGAAGTCTAAATGCCCATGCGCGAAAACGATATCCAAGATCGGGGAAGATTTTGAAATCGCCTTAATTAAGGCAGTTGCGCGGACTGCCCAAGCAGTCCGCTCAATCGGCTTAATATTAAGCCGACTTTCCGAACTCGGATCGCGTATGGGCATTTCACCCACGAAATTCCCACCCGCCCAACTTATGCAGCAAATCCAGATTTTCCCCCCCGTCCAACTTATCCAACAAATCTCGTGGGTGAAATGCCCATACGATCAAAGTTCTTGGCTGGTTTGGAAAGCGGCTTAATTAAGCCGGTTGTGCGGACTGGCAGGCCCCGCCACCATCCACGGCAGCAGGCGCGGCGCGGCGGAGTGGATGCGCTGCCACGGCACGTCGTCCAGCTGGTTCCACAACCCAGGGCCCTTCACTACTTCCTTTTCAGGTTAAACTCAGTGTGAGGGTGACCGGTCACCCTCATAGCTCGCAACGTGATTGGCTGAGAGGTTGACTGCTCCTGTAGTGTGCCGGGTACAATGCGTATTCGTGTTTTGGATTGGTGCAATCTGATTGGTCGAATGGCTTCGATTGGGTACCAGACCCGACACTGAGTTTAAGCTTAAGCTCCTTCGCACCTTCGCATCTCCGCCGCACCATCGAGGTATCAAGTTGGGATAATTGCCATTGGTTTCGGGGACCAAACAGCTCAGGACCCAAGTTAAGAAGGAAAAATTTGCTGGGGGAAAAACGGAATATGAGTGTAAGGGCCTGCCACGAGCAGTCCACGACAGCGAGGCCGGCGGTGTGGATGAGGTGGTAGTCGCCGGGGTGTAGCGGCGCAAGTTGAAATTGAAAGCAAAACTTGAAAGCAACTTGTCATGTGTCACTTTCAAGCGCTTAGTTCCAGGCGCTTTCAACGTGGGTTTGATAGGGTCAACCTGCACCGCCCTACCGGGGGAGACGCATGCGGTGGCGTCGGGCGTCAGCGCCACGCCGGGGAACCTCTGCTGGATGCGGAGCTCCTTCAGGCACCCCAGGCCAGGGGCTTACACTCGTCCACTTCTCAGCTCAACTTGAGCCGTGTCTGACACACAAAAACACCCTACACACCCTAAACACCCCCTCACACCCCCTTGACACGGGCTACACAACCCTCTACTTACAATCCCTATCCCATACAAAAGCGCTCAAGTTGAGCTGAGAAGTGAACGAGCGTAAGCCCCTGCCCCAGGCGCGCGAGCTTGCGGCCGCTGCATCGCTTGGGATCGCACTGCCCCAGGTCCCACATGGCGAGCGGCACGGGGAACTTGATGGCTGCCTCGGCGGCTTGCAGGTCCGCGTCGCCCTCGCAGGAGGGTCATTGAGAAACACGGCTGAGCTCGACGTTTGAGTACACGAAATACCACACTCGGGCCCCCGCCGAGGGTTACCGCTCATACGACGCTCTGAAGGCCGCGTGAATCGAATCCGCGCGTCTACGTGAGCACCACCTGAACGTAAGTTGCGCTCCTTTCTGCGTTCGAGTCGTTGTTCTCAACAAACCCCCTGCCTCGTGCGGCCGCTCGCACGCGTCAGAGATGCAGCTGCAGAGGAAGCCACCGCCGCCGCCGCCGTTGGCCCAGTCCGGCCGCAGCCCGCCGCCGTTGCCGCGTGGGCCCCGGCTGTTGTTCGAGCCTTTGGGCAATTTCCCCTTGCCGCCCCCGCCGCCGCCGCCGCCGCCGCCCCCGCCGCCGCCGGCGCCGCCGGCGGCCTTGCCCGACTTCCCCATCGCAGGAGCGTACACGTGAGCGTCGTCGGTTGAATCACCGCCGCCCTGTTGCGTGGTGGCACTGCGAAAGTGGGCCGCCGACACGACGAAACGATGTCTGTCTCGCGCAAGTGCTGTGATGACGTTGCTGTGCTGATGTGGCGTGGGTAAATTTGACCCTATTCATCGGCAGGCTCAGTTGAAGTCTTGAAAGGTAGATTATATTCAGCGTAGAAACTCGAAAAAGGTCGTATGGCGCAAGGACAGCCAGTTCGACACTCGCTAAATAAACTCCGACACAAGAAAAGCGGCGGCTCGGGAAAAACGGTCTCGGAGAGTGAGTGGTGCCGAGCAAAGTGCCGCGATCGATTGGCCCCGGATTGCGCTTCCTGCGCGGCCACTCCGCTCCGCCCCCGTCGCCGCCGACGCCCGCTGAGTCTCCAAACATATCCGCACAAATGCAGAGCGCCATGCATGCCCAGTCGCTCGCCGCCCGCCCGGTGCGCGCGCGTCCCCGGCCTCCCTTCCTCCACGAAACGGATAGCGTTTTTCTGTATTTTTCACGCGTTCACCGCCGCCGACACTGTTCCTCTTCTTCTCCCCTCCTCCCCTCCTCCTCCTCCTCCTCCTGCTCCTCCCCCTCGCCCTCACCCTCCAGCTCCTCCTCCACCTCCACCACCTCCTCCTCCTCCACCGTGTCCCCCTCCTCCCCTCTCCCTCCTCCCTCCCCGTCCACCTTTCCCTCCCCCTCTCCCTCCCCCTGCTCCCTCATTCGTGTCAACCCGCAACTCACCTCATACATTCCACGGTCTTGTCCTCCAGGCCTTCTCCGGCGCGAAGGTTAGCGCCCGCAAGGTCGCGGGCGTGCGTACGGTGCAACGCGGTGTGCGCGCAGACGCCAAGAAGCTGAGCTTCGACATGGAGGCGCGCAACAAGATCCAGCGCGGCATCGACCAGCTGGCGGACGCCGTCGCTGTCACCCTCGGCCCCCGCGGTGAGAAAGCATTCTGACACGCCTCCTGCAACCGGAATGGAATGTCCACGGGCAATCTGGCACACGCAAACGCTGCACAGCGGTGACGTTGTGCTTGTGCGTGTGTGTGAATGAAGCGACCGGCGTGCGCGCTTCCGGTGTGCGTTTTAACGTCGTGTTTGACGCCGCCGCCGCCCCCCGTGTCACCCTTGTCCCCGCGGTGAGAGGAACACATCGAGCAATCTTGAGCGGACGTGGCAGACACCGACACCTGTGTACATTGTGACGCGTTTTGTGAGCGAGGCGCTCACGCTCCCGTGTTTGTTGTACCGATATATGTTGGACGCTGACGCCGTCAACCCCCCTGGGTGTCATCGCAGGCCGCAACGTCGTGCTCGAGGAGCGCTTTGGCGTGCCGCAGGTGCGCCCGCGGCGCCCCCAGACCAACCCCCCCTCTACCATGCAAGCTGAATGATTTTCAGGGTTTCAGGGTTAGGGCACTGGTACGGTGAGAAATGCTGCTCGCTTGCAGATGCGCGGGCCGCTCGGCACGGGCACCTTGAGCCCCCGCAGTGGGCGCGGGGTCACGTGTGCGTGAAATTGTGACAGCGCGCCGGCGGCGGTGAGCAATGAAAACACAGGATGATGAGGAGGGCTCGTCGACGATTTTTAGTGAGGCACTGCGGTTGACGTGCCCGAGCTGACCAGGGGCTGACACTCGTTCACTTTTCAGCTCAACGTAAGGGCTCTGAGGGGCATAGGGGGTGCGTTCAGAGGGTATGTAGGGGGTGCTTAGGAGGTGTCAGGGGGTATTGGGGGTGTCTAGGGTGTGTCTTTGTGTCAGAAACGGCTGAGGTTGAGCTGAGAAGTGGACGAGTGTAAGCCCCTGGAGCTGACCGTGCTTCCCCATGAATGGCTTGGACGTGCAGGTGATCAACGATGGCGTGACGATCGCGCGCGCCATCGTGCTACCCGACCCGGTGGAGAACGCGGGCGCGCAGCTGATCAAGGAGGTGGCCGGGCGCACCAACGACAGCGCGGGCGACGGCAGGGGCTTACACGCATCCACTTCTCAGCTCAACCTGAGCTGGTTCTGACACAAAATACCCCTCAAACACCCCCTGATCCCCCAGGACACCTTTCAAACACCTGGAAACAATCCCAATATACCCCCTATCCCACACAAAGCGCTTACGTTGAGCTGAAAAGTGGACAAGTGAAAAGTGGAGGAGTGTAAGCCCCTGGGGGACGGCACCACCACGGCGTCCGTGCTGGCACGCGAGATGATCAAACTCGGCCTAATGTCCGTCACCGCGGGCGCCAACCCCATCAGCATCAACAAGGGCAGGGCCTGACCCTCGTCCTCCTCCTCCTCCTCCTCCTCCTCCTCCTCCTCCTCCTCCTGCTCCTCCTCCTCCTCCTCCTCCTCCTCCTCCTCCTCCTCCTCCTCCTGCTCCTCCTCCTCCTCCTCCTCCTCCTCCTCCTCCTCACCCTCGTC
>Ga0307489_10003427_pt1 | contig 10515 bp, 4 predicted proteins | sample SB12metaG_FD_202247 | JGI IMG/M metagenome (GOLD analysis project Ga0307489, IMG submission 202247) | Sea-ice brine microbial communities from Beaufort Sea near Barrow, Alaska, United States - SB 1.2 | ecosystem: Environmental > Aquatic > Marine > Coastal | place: USA: Alaska | collected 2017-05-06
TAACAGGTGTACCGATTTCCCAGTCATATTCAAGGTCATTAGGTTGACACAAGTGTCCTATCCCTAGAGTTTTATAGCCTAGACTATCCTCATATATTTCAAGGACTTCTCCTTCGTGTCTTTTAACTTGTTCTTTACATAGTTCTATGTTCATAATCCTAATCCTTCCATTTGTGATTTAAGTTCTCTATCTTCCGTGTCTTGTACAGCAGGTGACGATGCGTTAAAAGGTAATCCTGTTTGTCTATTTATCATTTCATCAGGCTCATCCTTAACATTGGGAACATTTAAAACAACACCACCTCTTGAATATTGTCTAACTTTATACTCTTTATCATTTTTAGAATCTGTTCCTCTTGCTGCAGCCCTCATAGCTTTCCTAGTATCCGAAGGTAATAAACCATATCCGGGAACATTAGTAACCATTATTTCAGGTATTCCTTTTCTATATAATACACCATCAATAAAATCTTGAGGTAGTGGACCTGCAAAAGTTTTTAATCCTGCAGTTAAAGTTCCTACATTTCTATCATATTCATTATCATATCTTGCTGCATAATCAAAAGGTCCTAAACCTCCCCATCTTCTAACAGCTTCAAATATTAATTGACCTGATTCTTTATCTGCTCCAGTTTCATAATCTTTTAAATTTTGTCCTTGACTTCTAACTATATTACCTATGTGAGCTACTGAACTCATAAGTATAACTGTAGGTATTGCTTTAGGTATTGATTGTGCTGGACTATTAACAGCTTCGTTTGCAAATCTTTTAAGTATAGTGTTATTGAATACTGTAGGATATCCTGCAAACTGTACTAACATTTGAGCTGCAGGTGTTGAAAACCATAAAGGTCTGTTAGCTTCTGCAGTACTTGGGTTAAGAATAATTTCTTTTACAAATCTATTAGCTCCTGAAGTATATTGTTCTTGATAAAACTCTTGACTACGTGCTATGTTATCATCCCACTTACCATTAACTGTAGAGTTTTTATACCATGCAACAGCATCGTCTGCTTTAACTCCTAAGTCTCCAAGTTGTTTAATGAGATATTTTTCTTTCTTTTTATTTTTTACACCTTTAGAAAGCTTTTCAGCATTTTGTTTTATTAATCTTTTACCTGTAGTAAATGATGCAAGTTGAACAGCCTTTGTCCACTGTGTAAGTAAATTAACTTTAAAGAAGCCTTGCTGTAAAGTCTTAGCTACACTACCATGTAGTCCTTCACCTGCAAGACCTTCAAGCCTTTCTTGTACTGCTTGTTCTAAAGCTAGTCCAGTTTGATATAACTCTCCCCATGCTTCATCGTCTATATCTTTTATACCCTTAACTCTTTGACGTAAGACTCCACGTTGAAATCCTTTAATAGTTCTATCAATAACACTAGCACCTTCTTTAGCTAAAGCATTTCCAATATCACTTATAACTTGAGGAGCATCAGATTTACCTGCTCTTGTTAAAAGTAAAAATGGTTCAGTAACACTAGACAAAGTAGCAAAGGGTAAGTGAGCCATCTGCTGTGTTAGTTTGCCCCAATCAGCAGCACCTCTTGCCCAACCATTTGTTTTCCATACAGATTGTGAATCAGTCTCAATTCCAGTTACACGTTTATGCATGTTTCTAAGACCATCGAGTACTTTAGTTGTTTCATTTTCTGATAAACCACTTGTTATTAACTCATCTCTAATTCCACCTTTACTAAGTAAAAACTTAGATTCAAATTCTAGTATATTTTTACCAAAATAATTAGACCTTTCAATAGCCCTAGCAGAATTAGTAAAATAATCTTCTAATATTTGTTGTGTATCGTCTTCTAATACATATGCTATTTTATTATCATCAAGATTAGTGAATCTTCTAGCTTGTAATCTTCCAGCAGAATCCCCGACTTGTTTTCCCTTCATCATTATTTTAACTTCAAAAGGAGTCCATCTTTCTTCAAGCATGTTTTCAACAATACGAGAAGCTTTTAACTGCTTAGCATATTCTATATCGCCCTTTGCAAGTTCTAAAAAATTAACACCGAATACATCTTCGTCTTTACCAACTGCGTCTTCTAAAACACCCTTAACTTTTTCATTATCAGCATTTTTAATAATTACTTCATCTAATTCATTTATAGGGTCGGCATGTCCCGCATCAATTAAATCTTTTTGAAATCTTTCTCTGTTTTCTTTTAAAGCTTTATAATTAAATAATCTAGGAAAGTAACCACCTTTATTAATAGTATCAGGTCTAAATAATCCTGCACGATTTAAATCATTAAATGATTCATCTAATATATTTCTAACACCTTCAGTACCATCAAAGTTTTTACCACCATAAGAAACTGCAACGTCTTCAGTTACTATAAATCCATTATGTTCTTTACCTATTAAATCTCTTATCCAAACTTTATTACCTGCTCTTTGAGCTTCTCGTTTAGTTCCAGTTACTCTTCTATCTCTTAATAAAGAATTTAATTCTTTTTGTTGGTCTTTAGCTAGTCTAGCTCTAAAGCCTACTCTGTCTAATACATTAAATGACTTAGCTAAACCATATAAATATTTACCTGTTCTTTCTCCAACAGCTAAACCATAAGACTTTTCTTTTACAAGCTCTGAACCTTCTCCAGTTAATGTAACATCATAATCATATCTAAACTTTTTAAGTAGTATTTGAAGTTGTGGTGACTTATCTATATAGCTTAAAAACTGTGTGGTTGGTTTACCTACAGTGTTTGCTATAAATTTATTTAAAAATACTGTGCCTTTGCTTTGAGCTTTTTTACCTTCAGCTTTTAATTTTTCTAAAGGCTCTATTAATACTTCTTCGGTTTTAGATTCTTCTAAGATTTCTTTTCTTGTTTTAGCACGAGCAACATCTTCTATAATTTCTTCGTTACTAAATTTAAATTCCAGTTGTTGATAAGGTTCTGGCATATCAGTAACAGGTACTGTGTCTACATCTGTATCTATTTTTTTAGTAGCCTCTTCTCCTGCTTCTTTAAGACCTTTACCATAAGTAGCGTAACGAAGCCCTCCTCCTAGTCCTGCTGTAAAACCAGCACCTAATAACGTAGAAGTTTGTAGTTGCGTAAAGTCTATATCGTCTTGTAATCCTAAATCTATATCTATATCTTGTACAAAATAATTATGAAGACCACCCCAAGCAGCACCTTCAGCAGCTCCGAAGATTACACTATCTTTAACAGCTTTTGTTTTTAACTGAGCTTTAGTATATTGTTTCATACTTTCTTTAGCAGCAGTTCCTAAAAGAGCCCTACCACCTAAAGATGTACCACCACTAGGAATAGCAAATATAGCAGTAACAATATTAGCAGGGTCAGTTAAAATATCTACACCTATATCTTTAATCATCCCAAATCTTTCTTTCCAATTACCAATGTCTGCATTGTTAAATCTTTCACGTAAATAAACGTAATCTTGTTTTTGTTCTTCTGTCCATTTACCTGTTTGAAAAGAACGAACAGCAGCAGCACTTAAACTATAATCAGAGTCCCTAAGGTATTCAAAGATATTATCATTACTACCAACACCGTCTAAAAACCTTGAAGCTTTTTGAGCAAACTCAGGGTCATTCCTAAGTTCAGTAAGTGTAGTTTTACCCGGAGTAGAATCGTAAGGATTTACTTGGCGTTCTGTTGTGGGTTCAGTTACAAAGGTGTCATAGCCTTCAGGAGTTTCAGATGTAGAAGTATAAAAAGATTGTTGCTCTTCTTGTTCTTCTTCTTTAGCTTTTTGTTCTTGTAAGCTTTGGATGTATAGGTCTAATTGATTACTCATAATTTATATTAAGATTTTTTCCTTCTCTTACAAATCTTCTAGAAGTTCCTTTTCCTGAACTTGTGTTATAATATTTTTTCCAATACCCACCTTGTTCTTTTATGTCTGTAGGAATAGGTTTTGGAACTGTATATAAATAAGCTCTAGCAAAAGCTGCAGCTACGATAGGTTGTTCTAAATCTTCATAAGACATTTTAGTTAAATCTAATCCAAGTTCTTTTTTTAACTGTTCATTATATCTTCTAATATTAGCACCTACATCAGCGTTAGGGTCAAGTCTTCTCATAATTTCTTTATATGCACCTGTTTTTTCAATCTGCATAATATTTGAAGAAGACACTTTAAAAGTATTTTTATCTATACCAAAATCTGATTCTACTTTAGCTGTTCTAAACATAAAACCTGCTGCATTTTTATCTCCAAATGTAACAGTTTTTATAGCTTCTTCAATTACATCTTTACCTATTGCTCTAGGCTCATAAAGATTTATCTTTTTTTTTTCGTCTTCTATCTTTGGAGGTATAAAAGTTTTATCTTGATTATAGTCTTCAATTACATTTAAAATTTCATTAGCTATTTCAGGTTGTTTTTTTAATGTTGTTCTAAGTTTTACAACATCAGGAGAAGCAATAGCATTGATATTTATTTCATATCTATTTTCAAAATAATCTTTAATTTTTTTAGTTTCTTTTTGTTTTACTTTGTTTTCTTCTAGTTCAGTTTTTGTATTAGTAAACATACTTCCTAAACCACCTGACCATAAAGTATCTACTGCTTCTTCAATCTGATTAAATTGTTCTTGAGTAACTTTTGATTGTTTAGTTTCTTCTCTAAGCTCTATATTTCTTTTAATTCTTTCTTCTCTACTAGGAAGAATAGGTCTAATGCCTTCCATAAAAGCACTTTCTTCAGGAAGCTCAGATATTTTTTGTTGTATCTCTTGTTCTAAACTTACTGAAGTTTCTTTACCCTTCATTTCTTTAGCAGCTAAACTTTCTATATAAGCTTGAGGGTCCATTCCAAAATACTTATTAATTTCAATATCTAATGCACCACCAAGTTTTATATTTCTTTCATTTTCAGTTTTAGAATTTGTTAAAATGTCTTTAACTGTAGATTCTATCATATCTTTTTTGCTATCTTTTGAACCATTAATATAACTTTCGGGTAAACTTAAACCACCTCTTTCATTAACTTTAATATCATCGCCTACCATAGTTGACATATTATATTTATTATAAATTGAAGGTAAAGTGTTAAAAGAATCAAAAGTTTCTTGTTTTAAAGGAAGCCAACTTTCATCTCTAAATCCCATATCTATTACCATCATAGCAGCATACATACTTCTATTAGATTCGTTTTCTAAAATACTTTTAAATTCATTAAAACTTTTACCGTTTGTTTTTTTAGATTCACTGTCTTCGTACACTGCTTTTAAAAATTTTGTATCTTCTTTTAAACGTAATGCTATTGTGCTAGTATATAAAGTTACATCTTCTTTTTCATCTTTAGATATATCTTCCCAAAATTCTGTTAAATTATTTTTACCAATAAAAGTACTTGTTTTTAATTCACTAGGATACCTACCTTCTTCAATTAAATTTACCATTCCCGGAATATATTTTTCACCTACATTTTTTCTATAGTTTTCAAATCTTTTACCTGCAGCTCTTTCTAACCATCTTGTAGGTGATTTAGAAGCATCTGCTAAAGCTTTACTAACTATGTTGTTAGTCATTCCTTTTAAGTTCATTGCTTGATTTAAATCTCTTATAGTTGGTCCAGCCAATGTGCTTTCATCAAATTTTTTAAAAATATCAAATCCATTTTTATTTTTAAAATCATCATTAAAGATTCCTAATACTCTTTTAAACCCACCTATTAAGTTACCTTGAGCTTTATATTGAGTTAATATATTTTGATAATTTTTTCTTTTATACATTGTTAATGTATCTGCATCTAAACCCATAGCTCTTTGAAATAATTCATTTCTATCTAAATTTATTTCGGGGTCATCTAACAATTCTCTTAATCCATCTTCATATGCTAAGTAATTAGCTTTTTTAGATTTAGGGTCTATTTCTAAATATTTTTCAGCGTATCCTTCTGTTGCTAAGTTTATAGCATTTTCATATGTGCTTGTTCCATAAATAGTATCATATTCATCAGCAGTCATAGCTTTAATTTTTTGGTCAACAAAAGGTCTTACTGATTGACTGAATCCTAAGTAGTCTTCACTATTTTTAAAACCTTCATAGCCACCTTGACCGTTCCATTTATTGCCAATAGTATTTAAAATAGTAGCATTAACATTTAATTTTTGTGCTTTATCTTTAGCATTTAAATTTTCAAACTCATAAAAATTTTCTGCTTCTTTCATTCGTTTTTTTAATTGAGTCTTCATAACTCCCTGACCCATAAGTAACAAAGCTAATCCTTGTTGAACTCTTTCATTCTTCTTAGCTTTTTTAGCTGCAGCTTTATCAGACTCTGCTTTTTTTTGTAGTAAAGATGAGCCTAGTTCATCTACACTCATACTGCTCATGTTACCATATATATCGTTAGCCATCTTTAAACTCCTGTTTTACCTAATAAACTTTCTTGGTTTTGTAAGGAAGGTTTTTGTTTTTGTAAAATACTTTGTTTTATTTTTTCACTGTCTAAAGTATCTAATTGTTTTTTAATATCTCTACCAACTGAAACAGGATTAATCTTTTGAATTTGAACATCTTTTAATCCCTTACCTTCTGGAATTACATTTCTTGCTTGTTGTCTAGAGTTTTGTAAATCTTTTAAGGATTCATCTTCATCATCTTCTATTATAACATCAGTATCTTCTCTTGTCAATACTGGGTCAATACCAGCTTTTTCTGCTATAGCCATTAACATATACATAGTAGGCTCTAAAAGATTTAACATCATGTCTGGATTCCACTTACCTTTTTGAAATCCTGCTGTTAATAATAAATTAGCAATGTCAACAACTGGAGTTTTCTGAGACATTAAAGTCGCAACAGTTGTAAGGTTATCTTTTTTTAAAAGGTCAAAGAATATTTTTTCTGTAGCTACCTTAACAGAAGTCATCTCAGGAGCTTTCTCCCAAGGATAAGGATTACTAGGGTCATTAGTTAAAGATTGACCTGCTGTAGGTCCTTCAAATAAAAATGGTTCTGCTTCTTTTGCTATTGCGTTTGGATTTTTCATATTAACTTAATTGTGCTCTTAAAAATTGTTCATAGTCAAAACCGTAACCACCTATATCCGTTGGATTTACATTATCTGTAATTCCTCTGTATGCTAGATACTGAGGTGCAGGGTCTTGACTTGCATTAAAATTACTGTAATCAACAAACATTGGCATATCACCAACGTGTGAATAGTTTTGCTGTTCTACAGCTCCTAATTGATAAGATGCTTGACCTTTAAAGTAATCAGACTTAGCAGCTTTATGATAAGCAACTTGAGCCTCGTAAGCAGCCTCTCCCTCATTTATAGCAGCACCTGCCATTCTTGTAGCTTCTATAGGTTTGTAAGCTGCATACTCTCTACTTGAAGTAATCCCTTCTTTAAAACTTAAATCATCATCTCTTACTGTTTTAAAAATAGTATCTTTCTTTTTAGTAACACTATCTATTATATCTGAGTCAGGTTTAAGCAAAGTTGTATCGGTAACAACTCCATCTAATGTATCAGTTAAACTAGACTGAACCTTTGTAGTTAAATCTAAGGCTTGAGACTCTGTTGCAAGTTCTGACTTTTCAATAAATCCATTAGTTGCCTCACTTACAAAGTTTCTAAAGTTAGTACCTATTTCACCAGCACCTCCAACGCCACGACTTACAGCATTCATACCACCTTCAACAGCTCCAGTAACAGTATTAAATACCTGACCAATTTTATCTTTAACACCACCTATAAACCCTGATGCACCTTGATAAATTTTTGTTGAAATATCTACTAAAAATTTACCTGCTGGACCCATTGAAGATATCGTTTTACCTAGCCAACCAGCTATGTCTCCTAATCCCGGAAGCATAATTGACAAAGCTATAGAACCTAAAGGTCCTAACTTACCAAAGGCTGAAGCTATTTTACCCAGTCCCTTTTTTAATTTACGACCTACTTTTCTAAAAGCACCTGCTATCTTTTTACCTTTTTTTCTTAACCATCCCATTAGTCCATCCACCCACTTATTAAGCTTGATATTGCTGTTAAATTACTGCTCCAATTACTATCTGAAGCTGCTCCTGTATCGTTACCTAGAGCTGCTGTGTATATTGAAGTCTTTCTAGTTTCATCGTTATCCCATCTTCTAAAATTAAAGTCAGCTTCATCACGCAGCTCCTGCCATAAAAAGTTCATGGAAGAGGCAGTAAGTCCAAAAGCATTCTGTGCATTCTGTTGATTAACTGCATTCTGTGCTGCTGTATCTGCTGTATTTGCTTGTCTTCTCCAAGCTACATTAGATTGTGATATAGCTGTTTCATTCTTTGTATTAAACTCTTCTCGTTGAGCTTCCATCTGAGAACTAAATTTACTTACATCTGTTTTTAACTGTGCTTCTAACTTAGCAGCTTCTGCTTCGTTACCAACTCTTCTAGCTTCTGCTACGTTTAAAGCTTGAGTGTTGAATTGCTCCATAGAATTTTGTTGACTAGCATTAAATTGAGATTGACTCTGTGCTAAATTAGCCATAAATTGATTTGTTTGATTTTCACTTTGAGAGTTAAATTGTTTTGCAGCATTAGTAGCTGATTGGTCTGATAATAATCTTTGTTGTTCTTGTTGGGCTTTCATCATATTAGCTTGTTGGTCATTGCTAAGATTAGCCATATCCATAGCTAAGAAGTTTTGAGCATTAGTAACTGCTAGTTTTTCTTGAGTAGATAAATTTGCTAAATCTAAAGATGCCATTGCTGTAGCATTTTGCATAATAGATTGTTGTTCAGCATTCATATTAGTTAATTGAACACTTTGCATAAACTTACTATTAGCTAATGCTGTCTGTTGTTCCGCACTAAAGTTTGCCATGTCCATATTAGCAGTAACCTGTGCATTATTCATTGCAGCTTGTTGGTCATTGCTAAGTTCTGCTAGTCCTAACTGCTGTGCTAACTGTGCGTTAGTTTGAGCAGCACTAATCTTTTTATTATAGTTAGCTAATTCAATTTGGTTTTCAGCAGTCATGCTTTCGCTATCTGCTTGGTTCTTAGCTGTTAAGTTAGCAAGAGCAACTTTTTCGTTCATGCTTAACTTAGCCATGTCAGCATTTTGTTTTAACTGTTCATTCTGAGACATGATTTGAACATGAGTATTTAACTCTTGCATTCTAAATCTATTTTCTTCTGTAAAGTTAGCTGCGTCAGTAGCACTTCTTTCAGAAAGATTTGCAAGTTCCATCTGTTGTTCGTTACCTAAATTAGCTAAGTCCATTTGCTGTGCCATAGCTGCATTAGTTTTTCTGAAGTCTACTAAGTTTTGAAGGTTAGCCAATCTCATCTGTTGTTCAGAACTCATGTTAGCTTTAGATGTAGCGTTACGTTCTGATAGTTCAGCTAATTCTACTTTAAGTTTAGAATCTAGATTAACTTCTTCCATACGGGAAGTAAGCTCTGCTTGTCTAGTAGACCTTTGAACTATAGCATTTAATTCACTTAATCTAAATTGATTCTCTGTTGAAAAGTTTGCAGTATCTGTAGCAGCTCTGTCTTGTAACATAGCAAGTTCAATCTGCTGTTCATTAGACATGTTAGCCATGTCCATTTGCTGTGCAAATTGTGCATCAGTTTTACGGAAGTCTATAAGAGTTTGTAATTCTGTAAGACGTTCTGTATTTTCTACTGTCATTGTGTCTTTAGCAGCTGCATTCATTTCAGAAACTCTTTGCATTTCAATCTGTAAAGCAGGAGAAAGGTTAGCCTTTTCCATATCCTGATTTAAATCTGCTTGACGCATTACTTTATTTATTTGAGCATTATAACTTTGTAATTTAGCTTGTTGGTCAGCGGTCATGTTTTGACCCTCTGCTGCATTAAGAGCTTGTAAGTTTGCTAAGTCCATTTGTGAATTAACATTTAATGTGGCTACAGCTACTTGTTGCCTCTGTGCAGATTCTTGAGAAGCCATCGCTTGTTCATTCTGAATGTTTTGCATTCTAACTTGTTGTCTATTACTAGCAGTTTGTTGTACAGCACTTTCATTAAAAGTACCTTGTTGTACAGCAATCTGTTGAGCCATCTGTGCAGTTTGCGAAGCAGCAGTTTGCCTATTAGATAGATTCTGCATTCTAAGTTGCATACTAGACTGAGCCTGTTGCAAGTTAGCTTGTTGGTCATTAGATAAATTTTGAGCTGCTCTTGCTTGTAAAGCCTGTGCGTTGCTCTGAGCCATTGGAAGAGCACTCTGTATGATTGCATTAAACAATGCATCTCTTCCTACTGTAGAGGCTGACATGCCTCTAGAAGCCATTTGTTGATTAATTGCATCAACAGCAGGTCTAGCCCATAGTGGAGTTTCTCCGTCTTCCATACCAGCAAGTAAAGATGACATCTGTGTAGATACTAAAGCCTCTGTAGGTAGTGCTGCAATTGCTGCATTTACTTCAACAGGATTTGAATCTACTTGAGCTTCTACAGTTGCTGGGTCTTCTGCTATTGCAGCTGTAATTGGTTCTGGTACATTACCAACAACTAACATCATGTCAGCAGCAGCTGTTGTACGTTCTTTACCAGT
>Ga0307489_10003428_pt1 | contig 10514 bp, 5 predicted proteins | sample SB12metaG_FD_202247 | JGI IMG/M metagenome (GOLD analysis project Ga0307489, IMG submission 202247) | Sea-ice brine microbial communities from Beaufort Sea near Barrow, Alaska, United States - SB 1.2 | ecosystem: Environmental > Aquatic > Marine > Coastal | place: USA: Alaska | collected 2017-05-06
TCTGAAGCACCACCCTGCCAGGGCGAGCGCTGCGAAGACGAGGCGGGCGGCGGGGGTGGCCTGCCAGTGGTGCGCGGCCAGCAGGCCCGCGCCGCCCGCCACCCAGGGCCCTACACTCCTACACTTCTCACCTCAACGTACACACCATGCCACTGCAACACAGCCACACCACCCAAAGTATCACACAAGACGTGTTCGCGTCCAGCCGAAAAGTGGAAAGAGTGTACGCTCCTCTTACACTCGTCCACTTCACAGTTTAATCTGAGCCGATTTGTGACTGAAAACACCCTCACATATCCCGCACAAGTGCTCAAGTCAAGCCGGAGAGTGGAGGAGTGGAAGCCCCTGCCGCCAGCGCAAGCGCGGCGCAGCTGAGCACGATGATGAGCACGCCGGTGGCGCGCGTGGACAGCGCGAGGGTGAGGGAGGGCAGGCGCCGGTGCCCGCGCCGCGCCGCCGCCGGCCGCCCGCGGTCAAACGTGAACAGCGACGACACCATCTGCGACGCAAAGCGGCAGCAGCGGGAGGGAAGAGGGGAAGGTCATAATGGAAGGGAAAGAGGTCGGCTGCAGTAGCAACAGTCCGCAGAAGCAAGAGTAGTAGCAGGAGGGCAGGTCAGGAGATGGAAGGAAGGGCGCCACAAATAAGAGGCGAGTCTGATGAAAAGAGCACACCGCCCGCCCACCACGTTGCACAGGAGCCGTCCAAACGCAACTTTGACCCCTTATTTATTTCGCCATCCCCTCCCTCAAGCTGCCTCAAGCTCCCTCAACCTCCCTCAACCTCTGTGTAGCTCCCTCAAGCGCCCTCACGCTCCATTCGAGCTCCCTCAAGCTCGCGGTGGATTGGAGGGAGGTGGCTTTTGATGAGGGGGATTGGAGGGAGGGAGGTGGGCATGTGGTGTCGGGGCCCGTGTGCTGCTCACCAGGACTTCGCTTATCAGCGCCGAGCAGATCGAGGCGCCCAGCACCGCGGGCGGCTGCACGGCGCTGGCACTGTTCGCGAAAACCTGGTCGTAGTACCCCGGCAGCAGGCAGCGCAGGAGCCCCAGGCAGGAGGGTCGCTCAGTGCAACGGCTCGACCGACGTTGAAATGGACGAAAAATCGAAATGGACCGAGGGTACAAGCTCATACTCGTACGACGGTCTGGCCATCACGAACCGAGCCCGCGCGTCACTGCAATGTATGAGTCCACCCTGAAGTTAAGTACAGTGAGTCGTGCTCCGTTGTGCGGCGAGACATTGTTCTAATTGCCCCCCCTGCCAGACAGGCGCCGGCGAAGAAGGCCCAGGCGAAGCCCTGGAACACCCGGAAGCGGGCGCCCCCGCCGAACGCGGTGGTGAAGCGCCACGCATCCTTGTACATGCCGCGGCCCGCGAGGCCGTGCGTGACGGGGACGCAGGCGATGACCGCCGCGGCCAGTACCAGCGCCATCTCTTCTGTCGTCAGAGGTACGGGTAAGAGAGGGGATCTTGACGGACGTCAAAGCGAGGGCTGGCGGGGGACCTCGGAGGTCCCTTTACGCGCACTCAAGAGCTACTTGCTTTGCGTGGTGTTCACCAAGTACGAATATTAAGTGACTACCTGCGTGTACGTCGTTGTTTCGACACGGGTACGGGTACGCGTCAACCCGCCGGTGACATTCGGTCCTCATCAGGTACACAAAAGTCCGTTTTAGGTCTGACCTCTCGCAAAAGAAGTCGGCACCCGTCGCCGCAAATCCGGTTCACTCCGAGACGAGAAATGCAGAAGCAGAAGATGGAGTCGTCACAACACGGGAGGGCAGTGGCATGGGGTTGATGACTGTTACGGTGACGCCGCGCGGTTCAGCTGGCCATACGGCAGGGCTGCGCAGCACTACTCGTAGGCGGCAACTTCGAACCTCCGTCCATCTGTTCGCTCGCGGGCATTTTACGCCTCCGCCCCGACTTCTCCTCCCCCGTTCCCCTCCCCCTCCTTCCCTTCGCCCCATCCACGACCTTCCTGGATGACTCCCAGACCGACGCCCTGCCCCACTGGGGAGTCGTGTACGTGTAAGGCCCTTCGTGTACGTGTAAGGCCCTTCGGTGCGGCGTCGCCCTGAGCCCAGTGAGTGCGATGATGTGGGCTGCTAGCGCGCCCGTGGTGTGGGCTGGACGCTATGCCCCCCCGCTGCTGCCTGCTCGCCTGACTCGCGTGTCGCGCGTCGGTGGGTGTCGCACCACCGCCAGAGGTGCCGTGCAAAGAGAGTTTGGCTCCAACCTTCCTTCGCACGTCGGTGGGTGTCGGCGGGGGTCCACCAGAGGCTGCGTTTCGCGCGTCGGCGGCGGGTGTTGCACCGCCAGAGGTGACAAGCAGAAAGAGCTTGGCTTCAATCTTGAATCGCGCGGCAGCGGCGGGTGTTGGAGCACCACGAGGAGTACCACGAGAGGCTGCGTGCAAAGACTTGGCTCCTCCTCCGATGCTGGAGCGGCGGTGGTGTTGGTGGGCGACGTTCACGGCCATCTGGCGAAGCTGGAGAGTCTGTGGACCGAGCTGGAAGCCGAGCTGGGGCCCGAGCGGTTCTCCACAGCGCGCTTTATCTTCCTGGGGGACTTTTGCGACCGCGGTCCGGCATGGGCTCACACACGTTCTCGTTTCGGCTTGAAGTGAGCCCTTTTGGTGACACACAATACGTCGGGTGTGTTGCGTGGTCTCAGTGACAAAAATAGCTCAGGTTGAGGTGATGAACGGAGGAGTGTTGCGCCCCTGGGGTTTGGATACAGCGGGCGTGCTCAGCTTCCTGGCGGCGATGCCTGAGCGCCACCCCGGCATCCGCCTGCGCCTGCTGCTCGGTGGGCAAAATCCGTCCCATCTCAGCTCAATTCCAGCTGTTCTGTCCGTGAAAACACCGAGCAGCAGCCGCAGGGTGACCTCATGGAACCCACGTGGAAAGGGCCTGAATCTAATAAGCGCTCAAAACTAAAACATGATACACTGCTTTCAAGTTTTGCTTCCAATTTTAACCTGCGCCGCTGCCGCACGGCAATCACGACCTCGGCATGGCGACGTTCCTCAACTTGATAGCCATCGAAGGCGGCGACGCCAACCACGGGTACCAGGCGCGGCGGAACGAGCCTCCGCTGTGGGAGGCAGGAGCTCTATACACTCACCTCGTCCACTTTCAAGGTCAACCTGAGGATTTTTTGTCACTGAAACCCTTAGTCCACCCAGCGTACCCCACAAAAGTGCTTAAGGTGAGCTGGGATTGTGGACGAGGGTTGCGCCCCTGGTGGGAGGATCCTAGCGGGGCGGCGCGGCATGTGGGTATGCACCTGCAGGGCCGGAGGTGGGGAGCTGTCCGCGGCGCCGGCGCCGGCGCCGGCGCCGGCACCGCGAACGCGTTTGAGAGCCACCCCACCTTCGCCTCCTACGGCGTGGCGCCCGGCGACCTGAGCGGGCTGTTGGCCGCCATGCCGGCGGCGCACATGCGGGTGCTGGCGTCGCTGGAGTTGGTGGTGGAGGCCGAGGGGGTCACGGACCACGAGAACCCGCAGGTGCGGCGCCTCGTGGCGGTGCATGCGGGGTTGGAGAGCGACCGCCCCTCGGGGCCACAGGTGGCGGCGCTGAGGACGCGGCGGGTGGACCGCCAGTGGATGGAGGCGCTGCACGGGCGGTCGAGCGTGCTGCCGCTGGGGGACCTGCCGGCGGACACCCTGCTGGCCAGCGGGCACCACGGAGTGCTGAAGCTGGAAGGTAGGAGGTTGGTGGTGGACGCGTGCGCGGGGCACGCCGACCGACCTCTCGCGGCTGTCGTGCTGCCAGAGCGCCGAGTGGTGCGCTCCCGATGCTAGAGCAGGGCTGCCATTTGCCTACACTTGACTATAATGCTCTTGACTACAGGTCTACAGAAGTCTAGCTCTTTTGAACAAAATTCTTCAGATCTAGAGAGACTTCTCCGTCTACCTTCGTATCACGATGTGTTCCCACCACCGGCGGCCTCCCCGCCCGGCGACCACTCGATCGGCTCGACGCGTGCCGGGAGCTGGTCGAGGTACGCCACCAGCGGCGCCAGCTCTGGCGGCGGCGCCTCGCCCCCGGGCGGTCGCCACGCCGCCTCGAACACCGCGCCTGCCGCCAGCTGCGCCACGGCAGCCACGCGCTCCAGGGCGGCACGGAGCCCAGCGGCGGCGGCACGACTGCCGCGGGCGTCAGCCTCGGCGTATGCGCGCGCGACATCCGGCCACAGTTGGGCGGCGTGCGGCGGCACCCGCGGCCACGTCATGCGGCACAGTAGCTCCAGGCAGCGCGCGGCGCCCAGCGCGGTGCCGTCATCCCGCGCATGCAGCCACTCCAGCAGCGGCGGCAGCAGCCTGCTCAGGTGCGCGCCCGCGCACAGTTTCACGGCGCTGAGCAGCGCCGGCGCCTCTGCCACCCACGCCGCCGCCACCGCTGGCTCTTGGCTGCGCCCCCCGGCGGCGTCCATCATGGCCGCCAGCGCCGCCGCCAGCCCTGGGTCGCGCGGGTCGTCGGAGCACACCGCCACCGCGGCCCGCACGTGCGCCGCCGCCGCCGCGCCGAACACCTCGGGCGCGGCGCCGGCCAGTGTGGCGGCCGCCGCGTCCAGCAGCGCGGCGCCGTGCCAGCGCAGCTCGGTGCGGGTGGTGGCGGCCACCAGCGCTACGAGCGCGGCGCACCCCTCGCGCCGCACCGCCGCGCTGCGGTGGTCCAGGGCGCGCAGCACGCAGGGGACCACGCGGGAGACAACGCCGCCGCCACCCCCCTGCCCTCCGCCGCTGTCCTCGCGCCCGACCCAGGGGTACCCCGCCGCCGCCAGCAGCCACCGCAGCCGCACCGCCGCCACCACCGCCGCCTCCATCGACGCCGGCCGCAGCGTCCGCGCCAACTCCGGCGGGAGCTCGGGCGCGGGGGGCTGGTCGGCTTTCCGACTGTCGCCCTGATCCGGCTCCCCGCCCCACCGCGGCTCCAGCTCGGTCGCGAGGCTGTGCGCCAGCGACGGCGCCGCCTCGCCCAAACACCGTGCCAAACACTCCCGCGTTGCGTCGTCAAGGTCCAATCGCGCGGATCCGGCCGCGGAACCGGCTGTGCGGTCACCGCCGGCGCCGGCGCCAAGGGCCCGAGTGATGAGGTCCGCCGCGGCCTCCGCCGCCTCCGCGGAGCTCCACCCGGGCAGCCATGGCCCCCCTGCGCCGTACACCGCCGCACCACGCGCGTACGCCGCACCCGCCAGCGCCGCCGCCGTCGCCACGCTCATGTGCTCGTCGTCTCGACCGCAGCCGCCGTCAGCCTTTGATGATGACCCCTCGGCCTCCTTCTTGATCGCCTCTGCGGGGGAGGGCGACTCGCTGTCATCCGTCAGCTCCACGATGAGCGGCGCGTGGCGTGCTAAAGGGTTCGGCGTCGGCGGCGTTAGCGGCGGCGGCGTGGAGCCCCCCGCTCTACCTAAGTGTGTCCCGGGCTTCGGGTCCTCCTCTCGCCCCCCGCGGCGGCGGTGGCGCGGAGGGTGCCTATCTGTCGGAGGCAGCGCGGTGAGAATCGCGGCGAGCAGGCGGATGCGGGCGGCGGCGGCGGCGGCGGCGCTGCGCGGCGCGGACGCGGCGGCCGCGGGGTCCGCCGCCAGTTCCAGAGCGGGGTCCGCGCGCGCCGTGGATGCCACGATCGCGGGGGGCGGTTCCAGCTGCCTCGCTAGGGCGTGGGCCGCTGCCGTGAAGAGCGCGCGGATGTCGGCGGCGTCAGCCGGCTCGGCCACCGCCGCCAGCGCCGCCTCCATCAGCAGCGCGTGCCCGTTCAAAACCGCGACGACTTCCTCGTGCCCCGGCGCCGGCTCCCCGTCCTCGCCACCCACGCGGCGGGCAGCTTCCCAGACGACGCGGCTTACCAGCATGGGCGAACAGTCGGCTGCGACGCGGCAAAGCAGCCCGCGGCACTCGCGCGCCAGGTCCGCGTCCCCCGCCCCATCCGCGGCGCCGAGGATGACGCATGCCGCGCGCACCATCCCCGGGGACAGCGGCAAATCGGAAGGAAGCCGCAGGGCGACGAGGCCGGTGGCGGCGCGCACCGCCGCCGCCGCCGCCGCCGCAAACCCCGCGAACCCTCGGGCGGCGTACCCCCCCCGCGCGCCCGAGCCACCGAGAGAACCCGCCGCCTTCTCTGCCGCCACCACCACGCGGCGCGCCACCCCCTCGGCCACGGCGGTCGACGGCGGGGGCGCCAGCACGCCCAGCGCGTTACGCACCGCCGCGAGCGCGCTCCCCGCGCCGAAGTCCTCGCCGCCACCCCCACCGTCCGCGGGATCGGTGACCGCGGCGGCCGCCACGAGGGACGCGGCGTCGTTGGGAAGACCGGCGGCGACGTTCGGGGGCGTGGTCCTCCATCGCGCGGCGAGCACGTCGGCGGCTGCGTGGAGGGCCGCGGCGCGCACGTCGGGCCGCTCGTCCTCCCGCGCCGTCGCCAAGAGAAGTGAGGCCACCTCGTGCAGAGAATGTCCATCTCCGCTCACGCACAGGATATCCCCGAGCACCAGCGCGCGAACTAGCCGGGCGGCCGCGCGTCGCGCGCGCCTGCGGCGAGACCAGCAAGGGGACTCGCGATTAGAGGAGGCAGCGGCAAATATGAGCCGTCAAGGATTGGTATTGGGCAACTATGACGCACCCAGCCTTGGAGCGGAGACCTGCGTCCCCGCGCAGGCTCGCCCACACGTCCACCCACGCCGCATCCGACCCCGACCCTGACCCCGACGCCGCCTCGGCGAGCCTGGCGACCTCCTCACGCCGCTCGCCGCTCGCATTTGCCTGGCGGGGAGAGGGAGGGGTGGGCACCTTAGCGCGACGCCCTCGGAGGGTAACCTCTCAAAAACTAACACACGGGGTTCAAGACGTGTTGTGAGGTGTTCCTCTCACCTCGGCCCAGGCGCTCAGCTCATCGCTCACGCGGAGCTGCATTGCGTGGCAAGAAATGGCTTCACGTGAGAGGGCGGCGCAAGGCGTCCGTGCGACGCGACCTTGCATCGCAATGTCGATCGCTCGGCTGCTTTTCTTTAGGGTTGTGGTTTAGGGTTCATTATGGTACCTCACCAAGCCAGGTCCGCGTATACATTCCGTTGCGGCACGTTGGCGGTGACGCACTCCACGCGCTCCGTCTCGTGTTAGTTGACGGGGAACATTTTATAGTTCGCGTCGGTGCTGCGGTGACCAGCCGCCGCCCGGGGGGGTTCCCGCGCTGCTAACCCAACTCGTCAGCTTCAGTCGAGAGAGAGGGTGACGAGTGACTCAGCTCTTCCCATCAGCATATATTGTACTTGAGGCAGCGGCGGTGGGTGTCTGAAGCAAAACGTACTCTGGTGGAGCGCGGACAGGGGGGAGGCTGAGCGGGCGGCGAGCATCGGGTTGCTAACGCGCGACGCCGCGCTCCGGGCGCAGCGGGCAGGCGGCGCAGCGGGCGGTGGCGCTGCACCCGGAGGTGTGGGCACGGCGTGCGTTTGCAGATTTTTACATCGCCACCCGGAGACCGAGCCCGGAGACCCGGCAAGGTACGTGTTGCGTTGGCGGCCCTAGCGTCCCACCCGGCAACCCACGATGGAGGGGCTCCTGGGCGCGGGCGCACTGGCTGCAGACCTCGCGCTCTCCGGCGTCGTCGCAATGCTGCACTTCCTGCTCGGATGGTTTCAGTGGGGCTGGCGCTGGGCCCACTTCGTCATGGGCGCCGCGCTCACCGTGGTGGGCGGCAGGGGCTTCCACCCTCCACTTTCACCTCAACCTCAGCCGTTCTTGTAACTGAACTCCACAGAAACAACCCAACGTGTCCCTCAAACAGCGCTCACTTCAAGCTGAAAAGTGGAGGAGTGCACGCCCGTGGTGGGCGGGGTGGCGGTGGCGTTGGCGCTGGGCACGAACGCGGCGTGCACCACGGCGGCGGTGGGGGCGCTGGGCTGGGCGCTGTTCCTGCCCACGGAGGACCTGGCGCGCCTGCACCACCACGGGTGGGGTTGGGGGTGACGGGGGGGGGCAGGGGCTCGAGGGAGCGGGGGGGCGGCGGGGTGGGGGGGCGCCACGCCCCGCTCCACTCCATCGACCGCCCATTCAACCAACCGTAGCTACGAGTACAGAATGTTCCCTTCCACTGGAGCCAGTAGTATCCTACTGGTGCCCGTCCGAATGTCAACGTATCAGGGACCACATCACATGTTGTACCGGGATGCACATCAACGGTAGCAAAGAACACATCACATGTTGTACCGGCGCACACATCAACGGTATCAGTGAACACATCAAATATTGTACCTGCACACACATTGACGTGGCGGCACCTGATCTGACGTTCGGACATCCGGCAACATGGCAACCCTACGCGCGGGTTTGTGAGCCCGCGGTACGTGCGGGTGGCGCTGATGTGGCTTGCTGACAAGGCGGGTGTGAGGGATGACGAGGCGGATGACCTCTTGATGGAGTATGAGGATGAGGATGCCATCTTGCAGTGGGAGGAAGAGGCGGCGGCGGCAGCGGCGGCGGCGGCAGCAGAGACAGCGGTAGCCGCGGCTGCTGCGGGGGCGGCATCGGGGGCGACGGCGGGGGGACGGTTGGGGCAAGCGGCAGCAGAGGAGGCCGGGGCTGGGGCTGGGGCCGGAAGCGGTGAGGCAAAGGGGGAGATTATATCGAGGGAAGCGGCGGCGGTTGCGGTGCCGCCGGCGATTGCAGCGGCGGCGACGAGGGCGTCGGACTTGAGTCGGCCGTCCGCACGGCGGGCGCGGCGGGGGGGGCGGCGGCGGCGGGCGCTGACGCTGCCGGCGCCGATCCAGTGCGCCATCCGCGCCGTGCTGCAGTGGCAGGGGCTGATGCAGCCACCCGGCGGCGAGGCGGGGATGTGCGGCTCTGACCAATCGCGGGGTCACTCGCTGCACCGCGGCGGCAGCAGCAACACCGCCACCGCGCTGGGGGCGGCCGGGCCCGCCCGCCGCGCCCTACCCCCCCCGGCGACGTGGCCCCACCGCCCGGTATTCGTCCGCTTCAACCCGCGCGCCCCCAACCTGGTCCCCTTGCGCGGGTGGGCCACCCGCTGGGGCCCGGACGTGAGCGGCACCAAGCCGCCATCCCCCGTGGACCTCAACGTGCCGGTCAACACCGAGTCGTGGCTGGAGTTCGAGTCCGAGCTCTTCATTGGCAAGATCGTGTGTCGCTTCAAGGGCGTGGGGTGCCCCGCCAACGAGGCTGCCACCCAAACCAAGGTGGGGCGCCGCACGCTGAATTACCCTAGCCTCGTTACTCATTCGCCCTGACTGCCCTGAATACCACTCACGTTCGTCACGCATTCGCCCTGACACCCCCGAGTGTAGACCCCTGGTGGAAACCGCCTGGTTTCAGCGCTTGGAACTACATTATGAGGCAACTGCTCTCCAGTGTTGCACACAATTTCAGCTTACGCCCCTGCGCCTCGGATGAGTATTTCCGGGGCAAGCGGTGCAGCTTCCAGGTGCTGGTGCAGGGGCAGTTCAAAGAGGAGGTGCCCATGCACCTGGTGGGTCGCCGCTGCTTCATTCCCGTGCTCAAAGCGCCTAGTTGCAGCGCTTTGAACTGAAACATGAGTTAATGCCTTGTCCACACTGCTTACCACCCGTAGCGTTTGATACTACCTGTAGTATTTGGCCCTTTTGGTCAACGGTCAAAAGTCGAGTATGCATTTTGGTGACTCACCAATATTTCAATTACTTTAACTCACAAGCCCATACGATAGGTGAGGCACTGACTGCTTTCCAAATTTTGCTTTCGGTTTGAACTTGCGCCCCTACAACGTGGTTAAGACCGGGAACGAGTTTTCTCGCCCGTTTGAGGAGCGGCCGCCCACGTATCTCGTCACCGCCGGTCTCAAGTTCTTCATGCACTTAACGCCGGTAAGGCCTCGCAGGCATTGCTCGCCACGTCACCCGACGCATTCTGAACCTCGTTTTCTTATTCGATCGGGAATCCGCGACGTAGCGATCAACATCTGGCAGACCCTGCACGGCAGATATGGCTCGGCACGTCACCCACCGCATTCTGAACCCTCCTTTCCTTATTTGATTGGCATTCCATGACGTGGCGAGCAATATCTGGCATAGGGCCTGGCAGATATTGCTCGCCACGTCACCCAACGCATTCTGTCCCCTCGTTTCCTTTACATGGACAGCAATATCAGATATTGCTTGCCACGTCACCAGACGGATTCTGAACCCTCGTTTCCTTGTTTGATTGGCATCCCCGACGTGGCGAACGATAGCTGCCAGGCTGGTTGCCTCAGTTGATTGGCATGCAATGACTTGGCTCCCAATATCTGGCAGGCCGTGCACGATGGGGCTGGAGGCTGACGTGCTGTGTGACGAGCCCTACTACAGCAACCTGCTGGGCGGTACGGTGGGGCGGTGCAGCTCGACCCCCGATACACCCGGGCTTACCGTGCTTGGTGTCATGTCAGCGTTGAGCTGAGATATGATGAACCGCCTTCAGACTTTGCTTTCGGTTTCAAGTTGCGGCAGTACATGATGGTGACCACGCTGGCGGTGCACC
>Ga0307489_10003429_pt1 | contig 10512 bp, 23 predicted proteins | sample SB12metaG_FD_202247 | JGI IMG/M metagenome (GOLD analysis project Ga0307489, IMG submission 202247) | Sea-ice brine microbial communities from Beaufort Sea near Barrow, Alaska, United States - SB 1.2 | ecosystem: Environmental > Aquatic > Marine > Coastal | place: USA: Alaska | collected...
GCGTGCCCCCCGGCAACCCGTGAACGTGAATGCTGACTGGACCGAACTGACCGATATTTTACCGATTTTCGTTATAGACGCGCTACGCGCTATCAGCTACGAAGTGTACCGCCGCCTTGGTGCTCAGTAGCGCACAACGTTGTCGTCGCCGCCGCGATGGGTATCTTCGACGGTGTCGCCGGCGTGTCCGACGATGGCGGCCTCTTTAGCACCAAGAGTGCGTTCCACCAGAAAGCCTCCATCATCACTGCGCCGCCGCCCGCTACGGCACACGTCGTGGCGCTCAAGAAACAAAATGCGAAAGGCAAGCCCGAAAGGCACGCCGCGAAGGCGATGGAGGGCGACTCCGACTCGGACAGCGATAGCGACAGCGATTCATCGTTCGAGGAGGGCAAGAAGGCCAAGAAGGGTGGGAAGAAGGCGAAGAAGACGAAGCAGCCCAAGAAGGCAGAGAAGGATGGGATTGAGGAGGCAGGGAACGGTCATGTATAGAAATAGAATGCCTCAAACCGCGTCTTTGCGGCGGCGGCGGGACACTTTGCGGCGGCGGGCTTCGATACGGTGCTGTGCGAGAGAGCGAGAGCGCGAGCGACGAGCAGCAGCACGAATTGATTCCATCCACGCCGCACTGTGCCGCGGAGGCGGCGGAGGAGACGCTCGACGAAGGGTATCGTTCGCGTCGCTGGCCGAGTCAGCCACTGAAACTGACTGACTGAAGCTCGCGCGACGTGAGGAGTGTTGTGTTCGTAACAGTGCGACGTTAACGACGTGTGCAACGTGCGCGTGCTCGGCCCTCATTGGAGGCGTATGAAGCAGCGGCGAAGGTGATGGCGGATGGCGACACGCTGGCGGAGAAGACCGCGAAGGGCGCGAAGGGGAAGGTGGTGAGCGACTTGGGTAAAGCCGCGAAGAAGCGCAAGGCCGCGGAGGACTCCGACGATTCCGAATCAGAATCAGACGGTGGCGACGACGACGACGATAGTGACGATGATAGCGATAGCGCTGACGCCGCCCCCGCGCCCGTCGTGGACGCGAAAGCGAAGGCCGCCGTCCCGAAGACCAGCGACAAGAAAAGCGCCGGCACGGACGCAAAGGATGAGAAGTCGCGCGAGGAGGACGCGCTGCCCCGCACTCTCTTCATCGGCAACCTCGCCGTCACCGTCAAGCCCAAGGCAGGGGGGCTATTGACAACAAGCGCTTTACTCGATGATGAATCTCTATCTCCTGCGCCGCGAGGGCATGGTCTGTATGAGCACTCACCCTGGAGGTATGTCATGCGGGCATACCCGATGTCGGTTCGAGTGCTTGTTCTCAATGGACACGTCCGATGTAGGTTCGAGTGCTTGTTCTGAACGACCCTCCTGCAAGGCCATCAAGGCGCTGTTCGCCAAATACGGCGACGTGCAGTCCGTGCGGCTGCGCAGCGTGCCGGTGGACGGCGAGGGCAAGATGCCGCGCGGGGGGAAGGTCATCACCGGGAAGCTGGTGGCGGACCGCAACAGCACTAACGCGTACGTGGTGTTCGCCACGGAGGCAGGGGCTTACACTCGTCCGCATTTCAGCTCAACCTGAGCCGTTTCTGACACAAAATGCAACCTACACACCCCATAATTCCCCTTAACACCCCCTGAACAACCCCTGAATGCACCCCTATCCCACTCAAAGCGCTCACGTTGAGCCGAAAAGTGGACGAGTGTGAGCCCCTGCACGGAGGCGGCGGCGGTGAAGGCCGTGGTGATGAACATGAAGGAGGTGGAGGGCCGCCACATGCGCGTGGACCGCGCGGCGGCGCCCAGCTCGCACGCCAACGAGGCAGGGCCTGCCGCACCATCCCCTGTCTGTTGTTCACAGTGAACGTGTACACAAATGCCTGACGCCGCCACGCCCTGCATGCTGCCGCCGTCCAGGGCCTGACGCCGCGTCCCCTTTTCAGCTCAACTTCCGGCCGTCACAGCTACGATAGCTGTGGTTTAGTGACTGAAACTACAGGCATTTGTGCCATCTGAACGCCTCGAGGATGCGCAACTTAACCTACAAAGAGGACGCCATGCCTGGCCCTGCCAGGAGGCGACGGCCGCCGCCGCCGCCGCCGCCGGGGGCTCCTTCGCCGCCACAGGGGGCGAGGTGGCGTACGACCACACCCGCAGCGTGTTCCTCGGGAACCTGGCGTACAACGTCGACGAGGAGGACATCATCAAGCTCTTCCACCGCAGCAAGGAGTACCCCGAGTTGAACGGGGCCGTGGAGGCGGTGCGTGTGGTGCGGGACCGCAAGATAGGGCCTGCCAGATATTGCCCGCCACGTCATAAGTTGCCGTGTAACTCAAGCCGAAACGAGGGTTCAAAACATATTGGATGACGTGGCGTGCAATGTATGCCAGGCCCTACTGCAAGACTAACCTGGGCAAGGGCATCGCGTTTGTGCTGTTCAAGAAGGGCGGGGATGCGCGCACCGCGCTGCTCCTGGACGGGCGCAAGCTGAAGGAGCGCAGCGTGCGGATAACGCGGGCGAGCAAGAACCGCTCCGCGGCGGCCAAGAAGCCGGCGCCCGTGGACGAGTCCAAGCCGCACGGGGCGTCGCGGCGCCTGAAACTGGAGGTAGGGCCTGCTTAATACTGCCCACCACGTCATGGGATGCTGGTTTAAGTCAAGGAACGAGGGTTTCAAGGGCGTCGGATGACGTTGCGAGCAACATCTGGCAGGCCGTGGCTGGAGGACGAGGAGAAGCCCGGCGGCGGCGGCGGGGGCGGCAAGGGGGGTGATGGGTGGGAGGGGGAGCGGTCGCGGCCGGGCGGCAAGCGGCAAAAAACGGCGTTCGGTAAGGTCACCCAAAGTTTCCCCACCACATCGTCGACACGCATTTCGACCCCTCATATCTTGTTCTTGAGGGTTAAACAGCATCCTATGACGTAGCAAGCGATATCTGCCAGTACCATTGCCCGCTATGTCATCCCACGCATTTGGAAGCCTCGATTATGGATCTATATGGCGTCATATGACGTTACGAGCAATATCAAGCAGGCCCTAGCATTGGGGGCGCCGGATCGGGGGCCTCCGGGGGCGGGGTCGGGGGCGGGCGGGCGGGGAGGCGGGCCGCCCACCAGCTTCGGGAGGAAGAAGGAGCCGCGCGGCAGCAAGCGCCCGGCGGTGGCGGCAGGGCCTGCCGCTTGTTGCTCGCCACGTCATGAGATGCCATGCAACACTTGGAACGAGGATTCAAAATGCGTTGGATGACGTAGCCTGGCAGGCGTTGCTTGCCACGTCATGGGATGCCGTTTGAATAAAGAAATAAGGGTTTAACATGCGAGTTGATGACGTGGAAGGCAGTAAATGCGCGTCCCTAGATGGCGGCGCGCAAGGCCAAATCTCTCAAGTCGAGCAGTGGCGGGGAGAAGAGGAAGGGGCACCGTGAGTGAGCGCGCGGCGGCGGCGGGCAGCGGGGGGAGGGGGGCGAATAGAGAACAAGCGCAACTGGCGGCGGAGGCACGCGGGGCCAGGAGTGAGTGTCAGGTCAGGGAGCAGGACGCGGCGACTGTGTACGAGTACACTGGTACACAGTGCGCAGGAATTGGGCGCGAGTAGGCATGGAACGTTATGAACCGCGCTATGCACGCGCCATGCCGCTGACATGAAACTCTTCACATGCATTGCCTCTTTTAATACCAGTTGCAACCGCTGCGCGCGCCTAAGTCAAGCCTCCGCTCGCCGCTTTACTCCGGCGTTTTTTTCACCTCCGTGGGCTCGACCACCTCCACCACAGGCTTGGCCGCCTCCTCCGCGGCCGGCGCCGCGGCCGCCGGCGCCGCTGCCGCCTCCGCCGCCTCCGCCGCCTCCTTCTCCTCCGCCTCCTTCCCCTCCTTCAGCTCCTCAGAGAACTCCTGCGGGATGCGCTAGGAGTTGGCAAAGTGAGAAACCGCAAGCAGAAACATATGATGTAAACCAACGTTCATCGAGCCTCAACACGCTTCCGGTGAGCATTCACCAGCCGCACCTGACATAAATGATCCGGAGACATGATTGGGGTCGATCCAACACCGCAGCAAACACCGTTGAAGAGGCGCCATCGTTTGTTGTGAGTGTGGGTATCAAGTCTCGAAGGAACTCTCGGCCGTGTGCCGTGGCAGTGGCAAGCTCGGTCGCGCGCATCAAGACGAAGCAAAGAGAACACGGCGCCGCGCCGCGCCGAAACCGGCGCGACGCACAGGTGGATTGATCGGGTAACCACGAACGTTGTCCGTCGTCGCCCGGGCTATCTATGTTGCACCACTTCACCCAACCCTAGTTGACGAGGTAACGTTCCGGAGAAAATGGTGGAAAATGGTGCTGGGTTAATTATCGCCGGGGGCATCTGTGAGCTGCGGCAGCACGCACCGTCGCCGCGGACTGGAAGCTCTTCACCGTCTTCCCCAGGGTCTTTCCGAGCTCGGGCAGCTTGGCGGGCCCGAACAGCAGCGCCGCGACGCCGCCGATGACCACCAGCTCCGGCAACCCCAGCCCGAACAGCCCCATCGTGGCCACGCCGCGGCTCCGAGCGCCGCTGCCGCTGCCGGCGGACGCGAGGCCGGCGCTCAGCTGCGCCGGGCGCGTAGGCAGGAAGGCCGGCGCCGCGGATGAAGTGGCGGTGCGGAGGCCGGACATGGCGGCGGCGGCGGGAGCGGCAGGCTTCGCCGTAGACGCCGGACGCACCGGCCGGACCCCGACAGAGAGAGAGGAGACGGCTGAAGCCATTTGGGCTATGTTGGTTTACTGTTGTGTCCAACGGAACAAGCGCTTGAGCAGCACGCGCACGGGCGGAGGCGCAAACCTCGGACGCGTGGCGAGACGGCGACGAAGGCCCTGTCGCGTGTCGTGCGTTGTGAGAGGCCGCCTACGTTCGTGTCGCCGTCCGTAGGTATAAAACAGTCCACGATGCTGTCGTGGCAAGTGACGTGGCGAGATCGTTGAAAGCCAATCCGAGCCTGGGAAATACCAGAGATAGGCGCGTACCGGCATCGCATGGGTCTCGTGGACAGGTAACTTCCGACTTTGACTCATTGTCAAGAACTCAAGTCACGCAGTATGAGGCCCCAGGGGCTTGCTGACTTCGACGTCGCGTGAGACGTCAGTTCCAGAAGCCTTGAACCCACGTTGCATCGTTCGTCGTGCGACGCAATCGCTTGCGTGGTCAAGCGAATTTCTCAACTTCGCACTGTTGTTGACAACCTCATAAAAATACAAAGCATTGCTGTGACTCTTCTGACAAGACCACTCGCCGCCTACTCGTCCTCGTCAACCTTTTTCCGGATGTTCCGCGAGTTGCCACGTGCGCCCCCACCCCCCCGCTTCACCCCGCCACCGGCCCCCTTCAACCCAACTCCCTCCTCGGGCCTCTCCTCCCCATCCCCGTCCTCTTCATCGTCAGCGTACGACGCCAGCACCGGACCACTCGCAGCCGTCTTTTTCATTGCATCGCCAGCGACGGCGGCGGCGGCACCGGCCGCGCCGCCCTCATACGCCACAGTTTTCTTGGCCTCGACCCGCGCCGCCGCCGCCGCCGAGAGCTGAAACACCGGCTTCTCGGCGGGTGCCTTGGGCTCGTCATCCGCCCCACCTTCACCTCCATCACCATCCCCACTCTCACTCCCCGGCACCGGCGCGGACGCAGCGGCGGCAGCGCCAGCGGAGGGGGTGGTGGCGCGAAAGGCTTCCGGTTCCGACGAACTGTCTGGGTTATGATCCTGCGCCGACTGGAAGCCGCCGCCCAAGGTGAGCGGCTCCTCCAGCACGTAGCACGTGTACTTGTGAGGGTTCTTGACGTGGTCGGGGACCCAGCTGCCGCCAGGACCGATCCTGCCGCCGCCGCGGCCCCCGCGGTTGCCGCCTCGGGGGGCGTAGTTTCCGCGGCCGCCCCGGGCAGCGGCGGCGCCGGCCGCTGACCGAGTGCCGTCGTCCGTCACTGTCTCGTCCCAGTGCACGCCCGCGCCGCCGCCGCCGCCGCGTTGGCGCTTCGCCGGCGGAGGAAGCGGCGCAGGAAGAGCCGCGAGGAGGTGACTCCCAGCGCCAGTGCCGAATGTGGTCGGCAGCGACTCATCCACCGCCGCATCCACCGCCGCGCCGCCGCCGCTGCCACCGCCGCCTACGACCGTTGATCCCCCCCCGCCGCCCGTGCCACTGCCGCCGCCGCTCTTGAATGTGTGCCGATACAGGGAGTCATGGAAGATAGAGCCACCAAGGGAAGCGGCAACGCTGCCGCCCCCACCCCCACTGCCGCCCCCGCCCCCCCCGCCGCCGCCGCCGCCGTCGCCACCACCGAGGTCGCCGCCGTCGTCGTGAGCTACGTCGTCTTCGTCCAGCCCGTCGGGGCCCTGGGCCCTCGTCCACCCCGGCGCGCTGTCAAAGTACGGCACGTCTTCCTTACACGCGGCCCTGGTGGCGCGCGCACCCGTTAGGCAGGGACAAGTGACAAATGCGCGCCGCGTCAGATAATGTCATTCGATAATCTCGGTGGGGTCCTGTGGTTGGAAGTGTGGTTGATGACGTGGTGAGCAGTGGTTGAGTGAGCCTGCCGTCATGGCGACGCCGTCGAAGAAGTCGAACTCCTCTTCGCACTCCAGCGCGTTGCACCGCCCGATGCTCCGCCCCAGCTTCTTCATTTTCGCCTGGTCGTCCCCGTCTTCGTCGTCGCTCTCCAGACAGTTCAGATCGTCCGCCCACTTGTTCTTGCGTTTCCGCTTCTTGCCGCTGCCGCCGCCACCCGACCCCCCCGCCCCCGCCCTAGCCCTAGGGCCTGCCAGACATTGCTCGCCGCGTCCATACACTGCCAGTCACCTCTGAGATCTCAGATGGGTTGGATTGAGTTGGGTGACGTGGCGAGCATAACCGCCAGGCCCTACCCCGCGCACTCATCGTCGTCCTCCTCCTCCTCGTCGCTGGCCTCGTCGTCGTCTTCGCCCTCGCCGTCGCCGCCGCCGTCGCTCTCGTCTTCGCTCTCGTCCTCGTCGATATCCTTAATCGTCCTCCCGGCGCGCACGACGCTGGTGTTGGCGGGCATCCACACGTTCCCACCCGCGCCGCCCATCACCGCGTCCAGCCCCGCGAACACGTCGTTCACGCGGTCGTGGAACTTCTCATAATGCACGGTCGTGGGCTGATCGGACCCCGCCGGCGGCGACGCGCCTCCCTCCTCCAGCGCGGGTCCCTTCCCTTTGATTGGGGGTGCCGTCGTCGTGGCTTCGGCGGGTTGACCGCTGCCTCCTCCGGCACCGCCGCCGCCGAGTCGGCTCGGCTTCAGGATGGACTTCAGTGAGGCGGCGGCGGACGACATAGTGCCTGGTTAGCTCTGTGGCGCGGTGACGGCGGCAGTGGCGCGTGTTTGTGTGCGTTCGCGCTCCTGGAAACGCCCGTGGCGACTGCACTGGCGCCACGTCAACCGACAGACCGAAGGGCGCGGAAATATCCTGGGTGGGGCAATTTCCTCGATCGCGCGCTCAGTGACACCGGTCGAGCCAGGGCGGAGGTGAGTTATTGATGGACAAACGGGCGCAAAGCTGACAATATCTGAATGCGCGATCATAATAAACTCTCCATGCAATACAATCAGATCCCTCATCCATCATAGCAACCAAAAAGCGTTCTTGCAGTTGTCACATTGTCTCGGCCCCCCGAACGCACCCGAGACGCCGCGTACCATGGACCGCGCACCCACCCCCGAGCGGGAGCCGTCGGTGGTCAAGCACATCGTCGATGACCGAACTGTAAGTCACCGCGCGCGCTCGCACCCGCTCCCCGCGCCTTTTAAAACGTTTTATCATTATTTCTCTCGGAGATCCGACTCTCGAACAAACCGAAGCGTTATGTACTCCGCGGCCCGCCGCGCCGCGTTCGCCGGCGCTGACTGTTTGCCCATAGTGTGCCGGTCACCCCACCGCCGCGACCACCGCGGGCGCCGGCCTTGACTGTTTGCTCGTGGCATACCGGACTGCCGGTTTTCCGCCGCCGCGGTCGCCGTCGCCGCCGCCGGACCTGACAGTTTGCTCATAGTGTACCGGTCCTCCACCGCCATCCCGGACGCTCACTTACTCAGATGACTAACGCCGCCCCCGCCCGCCCGCCTCGCCCACGCGGTGCCACAGAGGGAGATGCAGCTGCCCGCGTCGTCCCTCATGACCGCAATCCAGGTAAACACGCTGGCCACGTCTTACGATGCCATTCAACTCACCAAGGGCTCAAACCGCGGTCCCGAGCTTCCGACTCCGAGGCTCGTCTGAGGCAGTGGATGACGTGGTGGCTGACGTATGTACGATATCGAGGCGACGCTCTGCTCCAGTCTACCACGTGTCTATAGATGTCCTCCGTCGCTGAGACGCCAGAGAACGTGTGCCGAACACGTCCCCATAGCGGGAGGGCGCGCGAGGCGCCGGGTGGGAAAAGTGTGGAGCACCTGGAGCTTCAGCTCCACTCGTAGTTTCTTGTCTCCTGGTCTACTCTTAGATACAGGCTATACTAAGCGAACTGCCGAAAATGGACGTCGAGCGTGTTCTTCCTGCCTTGCCGCGTGCAGTCGTCGTCGCTGTGGCTGAGCACCACCTCGCGCCGGCCTCCCCCCCGCAGGCGGACCCCATGGCTGAAATAAAGCGCGAGCGAAGCACCGCCTCCTTCCCGTCCCGCGAGCTCGCTGCCCTCCTGGTAAGGCTGACGCAGATACTGCTCTTGATATTGCTCGTTATGTCATGGGATGCTGTTCACTTGAACAAAACGGGGGTACAACACGCGTGTCGGGCAATATTTACTAGTCCCTAGCTGTAGGTAGGCGGCGAGGAGCACTTAGTGCTGCGCGAGAAGGTGGCGGCCGCGGTGAGTGCGGACCCCGTGTTCAGCAAAAAGGGCAAGTACTTCCTCGAGCGTTCCGAGCTGGTGAGGCCGTGTGTACAGGTGCTCCACACCTCATCCTCCGTTCCAGCGGAGGTGGTGCCTCCGCTCAAGCGGAGCTGGTGCTTGGTGGTATATCTGACCAATGGGTGGTACATCTGACCAATGTCACAACCAGTGGCGGCGTGATACACGCGGAGTAATCATGTAGAGTGCCGTGCCGTGCTGACCTTGAGACTGACCAATCCATTGGCATGACCATGCTGACGTTAGACACGACGCGGATGCCCCCCGGGCCCTGCCTGTAGTACCGCACAACGCTGGAGAAATACCTGGCGCTGCCCAAGATGGCGATGAGTATGGGCGAGAAGGACCCCATCGCCGTGGGGCGTATCATCCGGGAGCTGATCGACGAGCCGGGCGGGTTGGACCTGCACCTGGGCAGGGGCTTACACTCGTCCACTTTTCAGCTCAACCTAAGCCGTTTCAATCACACCTCCCTGTTTCCCCCTGTCTAATAGACTGCGGGAAAATCATGCACCCAACGTATCCCCCAAAATGTGCTTACGTTGAGCAGAATAGTGGACGAGGGTAAGCCCCTGCGCCTGGGCATGTTCATCCCCACCATACAGGGCCAGGGCGACAAGGAGCAGCAGAAGCACTGGATCCCCATGTGCACCAAGCTGCAGATCATCGGGACGTACGCGCAGACCGAGCTGGGCCACGGAACCTACCTGCGCGGCCTGGAGGCAGGGCCTGCCAAACATTGCTCGCCACGTGATTTTCCACGTACCGACGCATATTGTACCCTCGATTTGTTGAGATTTCGTGTATTGAGTGTAATGGCATCCCATGAGGCAGCATGCAATATCTGGTAGGCCCTGCCTGGAGACCACGGCCATCTACGACCAGGAGAAGGACCAGTTCATCATCCACTCGCCCACGCTGACATCCACCAAATGGTGGCCGGGCGGCATGGGCAAGACGGCCACGCACGCCGTGGTAGGGCGGTCCAGGTTGACCCTATCAAACCCACGTTGAAAGTTTCTTGAACGAAACGCTTGACGCTTAAAACTGATGAAGCGCTGTCAAACGTTGCTTTCACATTCAACTTGCGCCGCTACACCGTGGTCATGGCGCGACTCTTCACCAACGGCAAGGAGTACGGCCCGCACGCGTTCATCGTGCAGATCCGCCGCAACGAGGACCACCAGAACATGCCGGGCATCACGGTGGGCGACATCGGGCCCAAGATGGGCTACAACGCTGTGGATAACGGCAAGGCCCTGTATGCCATGTGGGATTGTGACTCCCCCATAACAGTGTAGTCGTTCTACCTAAGATCGCTTCTTTGTTATGGTAATCTGACCGAACACCCTCTGGTTTACATTCTTTCCACTGTCAAGCTAGATGGAGGTATGCGGTCACGCGTTTTAGTTGGTGCCCTCTCTGCGTAACCACACCCTTTTCCTGACCTCCATTTTTGATAGTTGGGGCCCCTACACTTTGGATTCCTGCGCTTTGACCACGTGCGAGTGGGGCGGCGCGCGATGCTGATGAAGCACGCGCAGGTGGACCCGGACGGCACCTACCACCCGCCGCCGGTGTCCAAGGCCGCCTATGGCACCATGGCAGGGCGGTGCAGGTTGACCCTATCAAATCCGTT
>Ga0307489_10003430_pt1 | contig 10510 bp, 22 predicted proteins | sample SB12metaG_FD_202247 | JGI IMG/M metagenome (GOLD analysis project Ga0307489, IMG submission 202247) | Sea-ice brine microbial communities from Beaufort Sea near Barrow, Alaska, United States - SB 1.2 | ecosystem: Environmental > Aquatic > Marine > Coastal | place: USA: Alaska | collected...
CCTCTTCCCCCGTCTCCCCACCCGCCACGACTGGCATCCGTAGCGACGCTGGTCGAAGTCATCCCAGTCAGTGCTGCGATGCCGAACGGATCATCATCCACCGTCGGAGCAGCGGACGGAGCCGCGGGAGAGGCGGAAGAGGGGCCGAAGGGGTCATCGTCGAACATGCCGCCTCCGAAGCCGCCTCGACCCGCTGGTGTCGTGAACGCCAGATGCCAGGGCCTCACAGCTTATCCTTAAGACGCTTGTCCCTGGCATCACTTTATTCACATCCCAATTCATACCTCAAAGTGTGCGTATGTGTCAGCTGAGAAATAGTACATATGTTAGCCTACAATATTGCCCCCATAGAGAGAAAAAATCAAGTGTGAGGCCCTGCCGGAGGAGCCCCGAAGGGATCGTCAATGGATGGTCTGGTGCTCGCCACCGATGGCGGAGCGCCACCGCCGCCAGTGAAGCCACCGCCACCGCTGATGGAACCGATAGTCAGGGGCTTTCGCTGGTCGATTCTTTCAACTCATTGTAAGCGCTTTCTGTGGGAACGCTGGGTGGCATCAGTAGGTCAGTGAAATTACGGCTCAGATTGAGCTGAGAAGTGGACGAGTGGAAGCTCCTGCCGTCAATAGATGGCCTGGTACTCGCCACAGACGGGGGAGCGCCGCCGCCAAAGCCACCACCACCGCCGAAAGCAAACGGATCGTCGTCAGCCTCCGGAGACGCCGGCGCCTGTAACCAGGGTCAGCGAGAACGAGCACTCCAGCCGAGATCGGATGATGACTTAGCTTGAGTGTGAATGCTCATATAGACGCTTAAAATCGGTTCATCGATCTAACGCCGGTGGAGTGCTTGTTCTCCATAACCGCTCTGCCTGGAGACCGAGCCTGGACCCGGAGCCCGGCGCCGAGAGGGTTGACAACGTGGACGCTCCTGGCGGCGCCAGGGAGAAAGTGCTCGGAGAGCTGCTCGCCATCTCCGCTGCGGATTTGATTTTGATCTGAAACCTTCCAAACTTGGACCCCGAGCTCGCGCCCGTGACTAGGACCGAGTGAACCACGCCCGCCACGTCATGGGATGCTGCTTGACACGATATCAGGGTGTAGTATGATGAAATGATGGTCCAACAGCATGAAACGAGGGTCTAGTATGTGGAAATGAGGGTCTATTAGAATGAAATGAGGGTCTAATATGTTGAAATGAGGGTCTAATGTGATGTAAAGAGGGTCTAATATGATGAAATGAGGGTCTAACATGATGAAATAAGGGCGCGAAGAATGACTTGGCGAGTGAATTTACTCTTCCCTGCCGGTGTCACCCGCGCCGAATGCGTTGGCGCCGGCGCCCGCAGCCTCATCGTCGCTGCTGTCGTCAAAGCTGTCATCCCCACCGCCGCCGGTAGCGCTGACTCCAGGCGACGGTGAGAAGCCCGACTGTGCCGCCGCTTGCGCCTGTAATTGAGCATCGCCGCCGTTGCCGCTGTCGCCAACAACCGCAATCGTGCTCCCGAAGCTTCCGCGTGCAATGCCTCCGCTTCCGGAACGACCCCCAAGGGGTGACGCATGCTGCTGCTGCGGCTCCGAACCCCAACCGCCGCCGCTGCCGCCTCCACCGCCTCCACCGCCGCCACCGTTGTAACTGCCCGCGCCGTTTGGGGAGTTGCTACCGAGAGAGCTGCCATAACTGCCTGCGCCGCTACCTCCCGAGAACCCCCTCGGGATGGCCGCCGCGTAGGACCTGGCAGATATTGCATGCCATGTCATCCAAGGCATTTTGAACCTGGTTGTGTGGATGACATGACATCCTATGACCTGGCGAGCAGTATGTGTCAGACCCTACCGCCGCGGGGTCGGTCATGTCACCCTCCACGCCTCCAGCGCCGCCGCCGCTGCCTTTCACCCGCCGTCCCAGCCAGTCGGTGTGTGACAATGTCGCCGAGCGCGCCACCTCGCCTGCCACGCCAGCCACTAGGGTCGAGTAAATACATGATCACCACGTCGCGGTGTGTATGCGTGTGTGTGTGTGTTCGAAGGCAGACTAGGCAGATCAGCTATCAAGCAAACCACCTAGATTGCAGAGCAGTGAACTTTAAATTCAGTGTATACAAGATGCCGGGGAAATCTTACTGTAATTGGTAGAGAGATTGCGCTGGTGGATGACGTGGCAATAACCGGCACACTTGCTCGCCCCTACCAGGCACGCCGCCGAGCGCGCCCGCACCCACGGTGGGCGCTGTCATCGCCGCCGAGCCCAGCGCTGCGCCCGTGCCCGCCGCCACCGGAGGGGGTTGAGCCTGTGGGCGGGGAGCTGATCGTGCTTGAAGCGCGGCGACACACGCGGATTTCACAGGGCCCTCCGCTAGTTTCGATGCGACGTCGCGCTCAATCGCCGCCAAGTAGGGCCAGGCTCATAGAACTTGCCACGTCACTCAACGCACTCAAGCCCTCGTTCATGATTTGATGGCATCCTATGACGTGGCGATCAACATTGGCCAGGCAAGTCCGATAGGGCGCATGCGCCTGGACCCAGAACTCTACATTCTGAACCCTACACCCTGAGGAACCCTAAAACCAGAAACCCTAATTGTCAACCCTACCGCGAAGCCGCCGTGGCCGCCGGGCGCCGCGACCCCAGCGCGGCACAGGCTGGTCAGCGGCGTCAGGTCTGCGCCGCCCGAGGCTCCCACTGCGAGCGCGGCGGCCGCGAACGCCGTCTCGGCGTCTCCCAGTGCAGCCGCAGCGTGCGCCGCTTCCCACATTCAGGGTCCGGCAGAGAGTGCTCAGAACATCACAGGGAGTGTGAGCGAGGGTGAGAGAGTGTGAGAGTTTGACAGAGTGTGAGTGTGTGTGATGTGTGAATATGCAATGGCAGACTAGGCTCACCAGCCATCAACCAGATCACCTGGCCCACAGGTTGTCATCTATTAACTCAAGAAACGAGTGTTTATAATTTGTTGAAGGACATTTGGAGCAATTTCTGTCTGGCCCTACCCTCATCGCCGCGGCGACATCCTGGTCGAGCGCGGCGGCGGCGGTGAATGACACGGCGCCGCCGCCGCCGCTGCTGCCCGCGGCCTTGGCGGCTTCCACGGCGGCCACCACGCGCCAAACCCTAGGGACAAGCAAATATTGTCCGCCACTTCATCCAGGAATGTTGGTGATGGCTGATGAAAGGGAGGTGACCGAGTGGTCAGGCCAGGGAGGAGGATGCGCGAGTGAGTACGGGTACACTGGTACACCATGCGTCAACAATCTGCCAGACCCTACCAGGCACGCGCCGCCGCCGCCGCCCGCACCGCTGCTGGAAGGTGCGTGGCGCGCGCGGCGATGTCGGCGGCCAAGCCGGGCAGCGCCAGGGCCCCCGCGATGGCATCGATGGCGCGCCGGGACGCCCGCGTATAAGGCCAGATATCATCATCACATGGAGGTCTATTCAAGCCCGATATCATCTCAAGGAGGTGTCGTGAAGGGGTAATGAAGGCCAATATCATCACATGGAGAGGTCATGGAGGGGTATGTAGGCCAGATGTTAGCACATGGAGGGGGCATGAGGGGGCATGGTGTGGTAGTAAGGCCAGATACCGGGCCAAACCCGCGAGGCGTCGTAGCGGGCCGCCGCCGCCGCCATGGCCGCCGCCGCCCCTGCGGGGGGCGACATGCCCGCCGCGCGCCGACCCGCCGCCACCTAGGGCCAGCCAGATATCACCGCCTAATTATCGTCATCCTGCATGTGAGACCCTCGTTTATTGACATACACGACATCCCATGACTTGGCGAGTAACATCTGTAGGGCCAGGCAGATATTGCCCGCTGCGTCATCCTCCACATTTTAGACCCTGGTTTATGGACGTAACTGGCATCCTATGACGTGGCGAGCATCATCTGGCAAAAACCCCACCGCCAGCGCCCCCCACCCCACGGCCAGCACGTCGAGCAATGCTAACGGCCGAGACACAACCGCGGGCGCCGCGTCCCCTCCAGGGTGCAAAACCAGCGCCGCATCCTCCGTCACTGCCAGTAGCGCGCCCCCACCGCCACCGACACCCATCGCCTAGGGCCTGCCAGATATTGCCCGCCACGTCATACAACGCATGCTCAACCCTTGTTCCTTGAGTGAACGGCATCCTGTGATGACGTGGTGAGCAACATCCACCAGGCCCTACCGCCGCCGCGACCCGGTGCTCGCTCCCGTCCCACCCCAACAAACCCACCCCGTCGACTTGGGCCTGGCACATGATGCCCGCCACGTCATCATCCGCGTGATTTCCGCCAAGTCATCATACGCATTTGGGACCCTCGCCTCTTGAGTTAAATGGCATCACATGACGTGGCGAGCAGTATCTGCCAGACCCCACCGTCGGCGTCCGTGAACAAGAGGCTAGGGCCCACCCATATGCACGAAGTTATGGGCGGCGGTAATGGCGCTCCGACTGGTGCCGCCGCAGCGCCGCGCCGAGCCAGGCTGCCGGCGGCGGAGGCGGCCGAATGAATTGCTGCCGCGGGATGCGGCCTGTTCACAGCACCCTTGACCTCCAGGGTGTAGGACCCGGCAGATTATGCTCACCACGTCGCATGGTGTCACAATAAATGTGATCACCTCGTCAATAGGGCGATTTCGGTATATCGCCTGGGTAAAATGCCCATACAGAGTGGCGGGCAAAGCTCCAGCGCTTGGCGCGGGAAGCGATATACCGATATCGGCCCATTGGTGTCACTTAACTCTGTGCTCACCGCGTCTCCTTGCCTCGTTGTCTCATTGTCACTTGCCTCTATGTGGACACATACCTGTATGTGATGTCAATTTGAAACGGGGCCTTGCCAGCGTTTCCCCATCCAGCAGCAGCAGCCGCTGAGTCGTCAATACCGCGAGCCCTGACCCGCCCCCGGGCTCCATGGGCTGCCAGGCCGCCTGCAGCACGGCCTCGCCGGGACCCAGCTCCAGGACATTTCCTGAGAACCCCCGCGCCTCCGTCCCCTCGCCGCTCATGTTCAACAGCCCGATTGCCAGAGCCACACCTCTGAACCTTTCCCAGCTTAATGTGAGTATCTTCAAGGTATTGATCAAAGAGTTTCAAATCGTTCAATGGATAAACGGCTTAAAGCTGGCATATGAGGCATGAAGCCATTAAGTGCCATGACACACGTGGCTTAAGAGACGGCTTTACTAAGCTCAGATGTACTGATGTCATTAAGGCCTTGCCGAATTCCCCCCCGTCTGACGCTGCCGCCAGCGCCGCGGCATTTGGTCCCGGAAATACGCGAGACATTGGCGACTCGAGCGTGAACGTCTTGATCCGGTCGGTCGGCTTGCCGCACCCGAAGGCAGAGCCTGGCAGACATTGCCGGAGAAGTCATATGATGCCAATTAACTCAACATCCGAGGGCGTAGAATGCGTTGGATGACGTGGCGAGCAATCACTGCCAGGCCTCACCCGAAGACTCCAACGGACATACCCCCGGGTTCCAAAACAGCGAAACACGCGTCGCCCTCTCCGACAAAAGCGGCGTCCATGCCGGGGTGCGCCGCCTCGTTTGCCTCGCTGGCGCCTCCGGCAGCTTCGCGGACAAAGATGATTGAGTGCGGCGTCGGAGGCTCGCCTGCGCCACCCCTGTTCACGCCGCCGCTGCCTCCATTATCAACAGCTGGTCTCTCTGACTGCACGGCGACTAAGAACGCAGACTGTCTGCGCGAGTGCGCTAGGCGCACGGGCAGCCCGCCCGGCCGCGGCGGCGCTGGAAGCTGCCGCCTCACTTTCGCAGCGCCCTGCATGTAGCGTCTGGCATATTACGCTCTTCACACATAATACGGTGCCAATTGACCCCAAAAAATAGGTCAACAAAAGGGTTGAAAGACGAGCGAGGCAGTGTCACTGAACCCCGTGCTCACTGAGTCCCATGGTGTCAATGACCTCAGTGCGAAATATGTCACATGGTAATACATGCCTCAAGACACCAGGCGTGGTGAATCACGTGATAATACGGGCAGCCCCGCCTCGACGAGGTCAACAGCCCACACGGCATCCTCCCCGAGTAAGAAGACGTCGGGGTGCCGCGGCGGTGGCGCAGCGGCGGCGGCGGCGCCCACCGAGGTTGACACAGGAGCGGCAAGTTCGCACAGCTGTCGCCCGGGAGCGGACGGCGCAGCCTGGCAGGAGGGTCCTTGATAACACGCACCCGAGCCGGAATTGGAGCATGATTTACCTGGTACCTTCAGGGTGGATGCTCATGCATACGCGCGGACCCGGTTCGTCGATTCAAAGTCGTGCGAGAGTTTGTAAAAGAAATGAGACTCCTACCTCAGCCAGGAACAATGTGAAAGGCGGCGAAGGCAAGCCACCCCCGGATGCCACCCCTATGGCAACGGCGGCGGCGCGGAGCTGCGTGGGGTGCGTGGCGACTGCCGCACGGTGCGCCGCCGGCGGCAGCAGCGGCACCGGCAGGGCGGACGCCGACCGATCAAGGATCAACCGCGCGCCGCTGCCAACGATTAGGGCCTATCAGATATCGCTCGCCACGTCACAGGATGCCATTGAACTCAATAAACGAGGGTTCACAATGCGTTGACTGATGTGGCGAGCCATATCTGAAGCGAAGTTGCACAATGCGTCGACAGATGTGGCGAGCAATATATGCCAGGCCCTACCGATGATGGACCAAGTGTGTGCCGTGGACCCGCCGTTGCCGCCTGTGCACAGCGTCATCAGACCCCGCCCCCCCGGCAGAGCCGATATCGCCAGCACCGCATGCGGCCCAGCCTGCGCCACCGCAATCGCCTCCGCCGCTCCCGGCTTCTCACCCTTATCACCGCCGCCGCCTTCGCCAAGGGTCTAGCATATATCACTCGCCACGTCATTCGATACCATCTAACTCGAGAAATGAGGGTCATAAATGCGTTGTATGATTCGTGGCGGGCAATATCCGCTAGGCCCTACCTTCGCTGTCATCGTCTGGGCCGAACCCTCCGCTGCCGGCCGGGGCGGCGCTGGCAACCTGCCACAGTGACAGTCGCCCCGAGGCTAAGGCCTGGCAGATATTGCTCGCCTCGTCATAGGATGTCGCTTAACTCAAGCAACGCGGGTTCCTAATGCGTTGGATGAGGTGGAACAACAAGGGTTCCGCATGCGTTGTATGAGTTGGCAAGCAATATCTGCTAGGGCTTACCTGAGGCGTCACCCACCGCCACCACGCCGAGCGCCCCGCCGCCGCCGCCGCTGCCGACCCCGCCCCCCAGGCCGAATCCCTTCATCACAGCCAGGGCTGTCGAGGGGGGCGGGGCCGCGCCCTTCTTATCTCCCGCCGCGGCTGGCAGCTTGAACGCCGTGCGTACTGTCTGACTTACGAGGTCGTATGCTCTCACGCTGCCGTCCGCGTAGCCCGCCTCAACATATGGCCGGTCAGATATTGCTCGCCACCTCATTCAATGCATTTTGAACCCGTGATTATTGAGTTGGATGTCATCCCATATCGTGGCGAGCAAATCCCGCCAGGCCCTACCACAATAAGCGGCGAGTCGGGGTGGCCCGCTAGGGACACTAAGGGCTTGTGGTGCTCCCCCTTAATCTTCATCAGCGGTGTGTTGGCTGCGCTCTTGCCTCCAGTTTCGCCGCCGCCTCCGCCGCCTCCGCCGCCGCTGCCGGGCGGCTTGAGCGACGCCGCGGACAGTGTCGTGTCACCTGTGAGCAGGGTCTTTCAATCACTCCTTTGTACAGCTCAACATGAGCCGTCTGGTCCCTGACCCCACTCGAAACATCCCTCCGTTCCCGCACACACTCGCCGCATCCTCCTCCCTGACCTGTCACGGCGTCTCCAGACTGCGTGCTGAGTTGAAGAGAAACGGGAACGATTGGGAGGCCCTACTCCCGACGGCAAATACCACCCAAGGAACCATGGGCGAGCCAGAGAAGGCGATGAGGCCGCGGCGGTTGGACGGCGCCAGGCCGCGCTTCTTGACGTTGACGGTGGGTGGGTGCAGCCTCGTCACCGCGCCGCGCCCCGTCTCCGTGTCCACCGCGTGCAGGCTCCCGTCATAATTGGTCAGGTAACTAGTGCTCGCCGAGTCACAGGATGCATAGTGTACCGGTTCTGGTCATAGGATGCACGGTGTGCCGGTGCTCGACACATCAAAGGACGCATGGTGTACCAGTGCTCACCTCGGCACATGATGCCATTCAAGTCAGAAACGAGTCCAACATGTGCTACACGACGGTCAAGTGCCAGCCACGTCATAGGGCGCCATACAACTCGAGCAACGGGGGTCCAACAGGCGTGTCGGGCGATATCTGCTTGTCCCTACCGTCGCAGAGTAACACCACCAGGCGTGCGCCTAGCGCCGCGGGTGAGTAAGCCAGCGCGAGGGCAGGGAGGGGCAGGGGGGCCGCGTGGCAGGGTTTGGCAGAGCGTTCCCCGATGACTGCTCGCTCATAGTTAAACAGTGCACCCGCACACACACGCCGCATCCGCCTCCTTTGCCTCGCAACTCGTTCTCTGTTCAGCTTGACGTACCATGCAACTTGGGCGGTGTGAGGTTGGGATACCTTGAGGTGAACAGGCAGACACGTTCCTCGCACTCGCGTGCAAGGCCCTGCCGCGAGCAGCACCGCGCCGGTGACGCCGTCGACGAGGAACATACGGCGCCCCGACACCGCGGCGCACAGCGCGCGCGTCGGGTGCCACGCCACGTCCACCACCGCGCCCGCCGCGTCGCCGCTGCCGCCGCTGCCGGCATCTTCACCAAGGGCGGGTCGCTTCAAACAGGGTGCCCTCCATCCAAATGCGCAAAGATTTAGAAGACGACGACACTTCACATGCCCAATAAAGTCTCTCATAGTGAAATTGCATGAGCTCGGTCGCGAGTGGCCAGGGCGGTGGCGGGGGCAAGGGCGGGGCTTTCGAAAGAGGGGCGCAACGTCGGGGTAGCAGGACAAGCAGTGCGTAAGTAGCAGGCTGATGCGAGAGTGACAAGTTTGAGCAGAGAAACGAACAAGTCACAACAAGCATTCCATCCAGCCCCACCCGGGAGTGAGGAGGTGCGGGTGGAGCCTCCCGAGGCCCCACCACGGTGTGCGAGAGGGACCACGTCGGGAGCATGGTGTGCCGCGCGCGACGCCGCACGTCGACGAGCGTGGACGCAGCGCGACCTCGAGTGCCTGGACCGCATGCATGCTCATAGCTTTTCTTGATCTTGACTAGTCGGAAGAATGGTCGCTCGGACACCGCATCAACCAGCCAAATGCTGGCCGGACATTCGAAATTGTGCTGACAGGTACGAGACGGGTGTGAGGAAGAGGCTACAGTGGTGACGTTTCTTGATAGTGGTTTAGCGGAAACGGGGGCTGTTGGCGAGGCTGCTTGAGGATGAAGAGGGTGAGGATGAGGAGGATGCGGGTAATGAGAGGTTGAGAGTGAGGAGGCCGAGTGCTTTGATTAGATGAAGGTTGAGGGTGCGAGGCTTTGGAGGTCGAGTCCGGTGGCGAGGCTGCGTGAGCATCAAGGGTTACACTCGTCCACTTCTCAGCTCAACTTGGGCCACTGAGTCCAATCAACCAACCAACGAATCAATCTTAAAGTGCTCAGGTCAAACCAACAAGTGGAGGAGTGTAAGCCCCAGGTGAGCATTCGGCGTCGAACCAACAGCCGCGCCGCGCTCCCGGGCTCGTTGTTTCCCATCCGGTCCCAGTTTCCCCCGCTAATGCGAAACGTGATTGACTATCTGAGGTTCATATGTATTGGTGCTTCACAAATCAACTCAACGTCAACCCCATACTCCGTCCCGCCGGCACGCCTGACTGCCAGTTCGAACCGAGGCTCAACACCAGCAGCGCGGTGAACCAGGCGAACCCCCCAGCTCCGCTAGCTCAACACCCATTGGCTGATTCCCGGTGAGCCCAAAATCCCTTCACGCGGTGCGCCGCTCGAGCACCGCCGGTAACTCGCCCGTCAAACCCTTCCCATCGAGACCACCAATCTTCACCGCCCGCCCCACATCCGCGCCGCCCGCCTCGCCGACACTGACGGACTCCCGCGTCCCGCCCACGTAAACACGCGCTTGCTCTCCCGCCACTGCCTCTGGAACTCGGGGCACCTGGCTCGCCAAGCCAGGCCAGAGCGCCTCCGCGTCCGATTTGGCGCTGGCGGGTGCTCAGGTGCATCATCGTCTTACTTTGCGCCCGCCGCCCGAAGCGCCGTCACGACCGCCTCGTGGCCGTTCTCCGTTGCGAAGTGCAATGGTGTCTTCCCCTTTTTACTCGCAATATTGACATTCGCGCCCGCCTTCACCAGCGCCGCCATCACCGCCTCGTAGCCTTTCAACGCGGCGAGGTGCAGCGGCGCCATCCCGTCTTTGCGCGCCGCGTCCACCTGCGCCCCTGCCGCCACCAGCGCCGCCACCACCGCCTCGTGACCTTTCGCCGCGGCGACGTGCAGTGGCGTCTTCCCTCCTTCACTCGCTTGATCAACCTTTGCGCCTGCCTCCACCAGCACCGCCACCACCGCCTCGTAGCCGTTATTCGCGGCGATGT
>Ga0307489_10003432_pt1 | contig 10507 bp, 14 predicted proteins | sample SB12metaG_FD_202247 | JGI IMG/M metagenome (GOLD analysis project Ga0307489, IMG submission 202247) | Sea-ice brine microbial communities from Beaufort Sea near Barrow, Alaska, United States - SB 1.2 | ecosystem: Environmental > Aquatic > Marine > Coastal | place: USA: Alaska | collected...
TCTCCTCGGCCTTCGCCCACTCTCCGTCTGTCCACCATCCGCCACCGCTGCTGTAACACCCTCCACCTGCCCCCTGCATACAAACTAAACTGTACATGAGCACTGGCCAAATTAAACTGTACATGAGTTCACATGCCCCAGGCATTATGCGTCAGTCCCTCCACCAAGGCCATAACCGGCGCCACGAGCGCCGTGGATGCCGCCAAGGGTGAGGCGTCAAAGGCGGCGGCCGCGGCCACCAAGGCCGAGGAGGACGCTAAGAAGGCCGCCACTGGCGACGAGTCCGCCAAGGTAGGGAGGGACCAGGGGTTGCCACTCGTCCACTTCTCTGCTCAACCAGAGCCACCTTTGTCACTACAACCCTAAAAACAACCCAGCGTATCGCGCTAACTCCAGTACATCACCAACGTTGCCTTCGAACCGCCCCTACAGCCGCACAACCTGCCGGCATCCTATCCTACATCCTGAACTCTGAACTCTGAACACTAAACCCTAAATCCTAAAGCATACACCCATCATCTGCCAGTCCCTGGGTGAAGGAGGCGGATGACGCTGCTAAGAAGGTGGCCAAGGCGGCCACGGCGGCCAGGGTTGCGGAGACGGCCGTGGTAGGACAGCGCAGGTTGACCCCATTGAAAGCCGTGTTGAACGCGCCTCGTTTCAGCTTTTATAACTAGAATGTGGGAAGCTGCTTTCATCTGTCGCTTTCAGATTCAACTTGCGCCACTACACCTTGGCCAAGGCTAAGACTGCGGAAGCCGACGCCACCGCCGCGTCCGAGGTGTCCAAACTCTCTGCCTCCAACGCCACGCAGGTAGGGCGGTGCAGGTTGACCCCATGTTGACCCGAGGTTGACCCGAAGTGTACCCCAGGTTGACAGTAATTGCTTTAGCCTTCAGCGCGTGAAGCTGAAATATGATGGACCCCTTTTAAACTTTGCTTTCAAATTCAACTTGCGCCGCTAGAACTAGGCGCTGAGCGACGAGAAGACGCGTAACGCCGAGCTCGCCAAGGAGAGCAAGTCCACGCAGACCGACTATATGAGCGCGGCGAGCGCTGAGGCAGAGGGGTTATTACGAAGCAGCACTCGACCGACTTGAATCTCCTCTCGCTGAGAACAAGCCCTCGACCGACGTTGAATCTCCTCCTCCTGGGTGCGTTGAGAACAAGCTCTCGACTGACGTTGAATATCCTCCTCTTCCTCCTCCTCCTCCTCCGCCTCATCCTCCTCCTTCATCCTCCGCGTGTCTGTGTGAGCATTCACCCTAAACGTAAGTCATGCCTTGATCTGGGTGCGTGCTCTCAATGACTCTCCTGCCAGGCGGCCGCGCGCGCACACGGCGCCGCCGCCGCGGACTCCGCCAACACTGATGTCGAGGGCGCATCCGAGGACCAGGCGTCGTTCGAGGCCGCGGCGGACAAGGCCGAGTCCAAGGCAGGGCCTTACACTCCTCCACTTTTTCAGCTCAACCTGAATGGAGACGGATGGTGCACTGACCCATTCACATTGTCACATCTAGTGCCACGGCGATGCTGGCAGAGTGACAGTTGAGCTGATTCTAGACGGATGGGGTAAACCAGGACCTTCCACTCGTCCAATTTTGAGGCTCAACCTGAGCCATTTTTGGTCACTGAAGACACTCCACGCACAATAAATCCCACCAACAGTTATCACGTCTAGCCGAAAAGTGGATGAGTGTAAGCCCCTGGTTCAAGGCGAAGGAGCTCGAGAAGGCGGCGAACGGCGCCAAGAACCAGGCGGACGCTGCTCGCACCGCCGCCGACAAGGCCGCCGATGCTGCCACCGTCGCGTCCGCCACTCTGGTCGAGGCTGAGATGAACCTCAAGCTGGCGGAGGCCCAAGCGGAAACCGCGGTGGCCGAGTCGTAAATCGTCGCAAAGTCGCAATCTACAGGCCAAGCTGCGCTTTATCTCCGTCTCCCCGGCGACCAAGCGAACGGCGACCGAGCGAACGGAGTTTCATAATGATATTTACCGAACACATCTTTCAGTCTGTTATCTAATACACTTATTTTCCCCATCACGACGGCACCGGCCCACCGCCCCGGAAGCCGGTCGCATCAGTAGTCTGTGTTCTTTGACTTGCCCTTGCGAAATCCATTTGCACTTACATTAGCGTCTTATTGAACATTGCGTGGAAGAGAACGCGCTTCGTGAGCACACTTTTGTCATCGATTCCATGTGTCGCCTAATCAGAGTCCCTGTTTTCACCCGGCGCATCATGGTTTGGTTTGGTTGATTCCGCTGCGGCAGTCGGCCTCAGACGGACAGAGGAAGGTTGTCGGAATATCCCTGTATTGCGGCCTGGTCACTTCAGCACCTCCAGATGCCCACTTCAGCACCTCCAGATGCCCGCCGTCGGCGGCGTACGCACAAACTGACTTGGGCATGGGTCCACGGGTATCGATCCACGGGCACCCTCTCTCCTTGGCCCAAACCAGCCGCTCGACAGACCCGACAAAGTCCATGACCCTGAACTTCAGACGAGGCGGCCCGTCCTCGTTGCCAGCGTCGCTCGTGCTCCCCTCCTCCTCGAGAGACTCCTCCTCCTGATGCTCCTCCTCAATGGACTCACCCTCCTCACCTTCCTGTTCCAGAGATTCCTCCTCCTCCTCCTCCTCCTCCTCATCCGCCTCCTCCAGATACTCTTCCTCCTCCCCACCCTCTACTAAAGACGCCTCCCCCGCAGCCTGTTGCACGCCGAAGGCCACCACCGCCGCGCGGCACGCGCGCCCCGCCTGTCCGAACAGCACCAGGTCCGTGGGGTCCAGCCGCGCAAGAACCTCAGCCTCGAGGACCTCGGGCAGCCTCTCGAGCAGCCCCTCGAGCAGCGGCGACGGGTAGGTTATCAACCCTAGCTCCCGCAGCCTGAGCAACAACTCGTCCTCCCCAAACTCGGCCGCTCCGAGAAGCTCAGCGAGCACGCCCTCCGGGCGCACGAGATAGCGATCTGGGGTGTGATCAGCGAAGGCAGCGGCGGGGGCGGCGGCGGGGGCGGGGGCGGCTTGCATGGCGGAATGAAGGTATGAAGCGTGTGGGTGGGCGCGGCGGCGGTGGCTGTGTGGTGGTTGTGGGCGTACGCGTGGGAGGGGAGGTAGCAGAGGCGCTCTGTACTACAAAAACGTAAAATAATTCCCGGCCGGACCCTTTAAGCCTTTGCGGCCGACCTTTCCGCAGGAAGCTCAAAGATGGCAGTCAAATCATGGCGGGGGCGGGGTGTGGCAGCGCTGCCCTCCTTCCCTCCAGGGCTGGCAACGGCGGCATCGGGGTTCCATTCGCGCACCGCAGCATCGGTAGTGTGTGTACTGTAACGTCGACATAATACAACATCCATTATAAGCTGTTTAGCATCTTATGATCAACGCTTGAAGAAGGAGAATGCAGGGTAACAGGGAACGCGCGTCGTCATCATTCATTCATCATAGTTTGGCTGTATCCTCGGCGTCCTGACCTCCGCCCCCGGCGCATCATGGTGTGTTCTGGGTATTCAGCTGCGACAGTCGGCCTCAGACGGACAGAGGAAGGTTGTCGGAGTATCCCTTGGTTGCGGCCTGGGCACGTGTCGCCGCAGTCCACGGGCAGCCGTGCTCCCGCGCCCACTTCAGCACATCCAAGTGACCGCCGTTAACGGCATCGGAGCACGTCCCCGAGTTCCACGGGCAGTGGTTCTCCCGCGCCCACTTCAAAACCTCCTGGTGCCCGCCCTGAGCGGCCGCCGCGCACGTCCACGAGTTCCACGGGCAGCCGTGCGCCCGCGCATACTGCAGCACGTGGAGGTGCCCACCCTGAGCGGCGGTCGAACAAGTGTTCCACATATCCCATGGGCACCCTTGCTCCCGCGCCCACTGCAGCACCTCCAGGTGCCCGCGCCGAGCTGCCTCCAAGCATGTCATCGCGCCCCACGGGCAGTCGTTCTCCCTCGCCCACCGCAGTACCTCCAAGCGCCCGACCGAAGCGACGATCCGACACGTCCACGCAACCCACGGGCAGCCGTTGTTCTTGGCCCACGCCAGCCGCTCGACGGACGTGCAAAACTCCGTGAGCTTGTGCATCACTACCCACACACCTCTGCCCATCACCTCCTCGCTGGTCCCAACGCGTGGCAGATCGGAGGCCGCCACCGCCACTCGGCATGCGCCCCCTGCCTGCGCGAGGAAGGTGAGGGCCATGGGGTCCAAGTGCGCTAGAACATTCAGCGCAAAGAGGTCTGGGAACCTCTCGAGCAGGTCGAGCAGCGGCGAGAAAGTGTTGTTGTCGTCGTCGTCGGCGGCGGCGGCGGCGCCGCCACCCCCGTGGCCCTCCGCTGCGGGCAGCTCGGGCGGCGGCGAGAGGGGTGCGGCGGCGGCACCGGAGAAGGAGATCCCTGTCATGACGCTCCCGTCTCGTACGTGCGGCGCTCCGGGGGGGCGAGCGCGCGCGACGGAGTGGGGGGGCGTCGCACCCTCCAAGAGTTTTTAGGTTTTGCAAGGCTTTCTGGGACGGATCGGCACATTGTCCGCCGACCCAGCCCTGGCGGACCGCTTTGTGTTCGAAAGCCCGGGCGGGGACTTCTCCTGGGCAAGACCTAGCCACACATCCAGCGCCCCCGCTCGGCATGCAGCCGCAGGCGAAGGGCGCGCAGCTGGCGGCGGCCCCTGCCGGCGAGAATGACGTGGTGAAGTGCCTGGGGTGCCACGCGGCGGATGTCGACCCGGCCTACGATATGTTTTGCGAGGTGTGTAAGGCGGCGGCGGGGGTGGGGGTTGGGGTTGCGTCAGACGACGGCGACGACGGCGACGGCGACAGCGGCGGCGTCGGCGGCGGAGTCGGCGGCCTCCTGTTCTTCAGCGACGTCATCGCCGCTAATCGCCGCGCGGCCCTCGAGGGCGGCAGGGCCTGACACTGAGACACGGTGTCCGTGAATTAACTACCAGCTGTGTTACTTGTTGTTGTCGAGTTTGCGGCTCTGTCAGATCTTGGCGCCTGATCTCTTTCCATCCCCCTTGCTTCACCGCCCCACAACGGTGAACCACCAGCCGCGAGACGTGAACCCACCAAAGGTACGAAACAAAGTTTGAACCTTTGAAAGGTACGAAACAAAGTTTGAACCTTTGTTATGTGCCTCGAACAGTTGCTCAAGTTACGTTGCAAAGGGAAACCGTGCGTTAGGCCGTCGCAGGCGGAGCGGATCACGCCTCCCGGATGATGCTGGCGGCGCTGGGCGCGCAGGGCAACGGCGCGGAGAACCAGGCCGCGCACGCTATCGCGGCGGAGTCTATGGCGGCAGGGGGTTGCGGGTTCAGCACAGGTCGACCCTGGGTTGACCCCGGATTGCCCCCGGCTTGACCCCAGGTTGACCGCGTTGGCGCCGCAGGCTGTGCCTTACTTACACCCGTTTCTTTTATTTCGGCGTGTACGGGCACAGGCATCAGGCGGCGGCGAGCGTGTGCGGTTACACTGGTACACTGCGATCACACCGTCAGGTAGAGCTGAACTGGAAGTTGAGCTGAACTGGAAGGGGAGCTCCGGCATGGCCGGCCCTAGCCGCGGCGTCGGCCGCGTTCGGATACAGCTAACGACAGTGGCGGCGGTGGCGAGGCGGCCGAAGCCCCGGCCCCGCACGGCCCCGGCCCCGGCCCGCTGTCGAAGAAAGCGAAGGTGGCAAAGAAGGCGACGTGCCCGAAGTGTGGCGACAGGCTGCAGAGGTGCGATGTGAATTGGCCTGCTTTCTGCGAGAAGTGCGAATGCTGCGAGGAAGTGGAGGTTGACGACGAGGAGAGTGAGAATGATGAGGAGGAGGATGAGGAGGAGGAAGATGAGGAGGAGGAGGATGAGGACGATACAGCTGGCGACGGTGGCGACGGTGGCGATGGCGGCGATGGTGGCGAGGCGGCTGAGGCCCCTGTCCCGCCCGGCCCCGGCCCCGGCCCGCCGGCGAAGAAAGCGAAGGTGGCGGAGACGATGGAGTCGGAGACGTACCCGGAGTGTGGCGACACGATTGAGGTGGGGCTTGATAGACACTATTCGCCACGTCATGAAATTCCATTCAACTCAAGAAACGAGGGTCTACAATGTGTATGATTACGCGGCAGACATGATCTGGCAGGCCCTAAATTGAGAGGTGCGACGTGACGAAGCCTGCCTACTGCCCGGAGTGTGACTGCTGGGCGGTAGAGGAGGAGGAGAAAGAGGACGAAGACGACGGGGTGACGACGGAGCTGTGCCCGGGATGCGGCGACGCGCTGGAGCGGTGCTACGTGAACAAGCCAGCCTACTGCCCGGCGTGCGACTGCTTCGCGGATGGGGCAGGCACCGGCTGACAGACTCTTGGGTACGCTTTAAATGGCGGAGGGGGATGATTAATGCTCGCCATGTGAGTGCCTTGGGGCTCGATGAACGGAACAGCACAAATCAATGATGAGTCGTGTTCCCGACTGCGGTGGCGGTGATGTGGCCACGGGGCCGCAAGGACCTCGGGATCTGACTAGCACGACAACATGATGTAATCGTGCAGCTCGAACACGATGCAACGTAACATGAAACTACTAGCTCTACGTTGAACAAACACACTCGTAATATGAACCGAGCGAGCATTATCTGGAGAGTGGGGAGTGAGCTAGACTAAGGGCTGGAGTCACTGAATCTCTCGAGGCACTGGTGTTACTTCTCATCTAGCAACTTGCCGCCGTCGCTAAAACACCGCATGCACTCGTCCAGCCCGTCGCCGCTGTCATCCGAGCTATCGCTCTCGGCGGGCTCCACCGGCGCGTCTAGCCCCATCAGCTTGATGTAGCGGCTCAAGTTGCAATTGAAAGCAAAGTTTGAAAGCAGCGCATCATATTTTAGCTTCAAGCGCTGAAAGCAAGAGCGCTCAACCCAGGGTCAACATAGGGTCAACCTGCACCGCCTTACCTTGGCCCACACCGCGGCCTTGCGCCCTTTGCTCACCCCCGCTCCCGCCCCCGCCGCCGCCCCCGCCCCCGCCCCCGCCCCCGCCGCACCCGCCCCCGCCCCCGTCGCCGCGCTAGCACCGCCACCTCCGTCGCCTGCTCGCACCTCCGTCATGAGTGGGTACAGCCGCGTGCTCGCCCGTGGTGTACCGGCACAAGTTGAAATTGAAAGCAATGTTTCAGGGCAGTTCAACATATTACAGCTTCAAGCGCTGAAACCAAGCGCGGTCAACTTGGGGTCAACCTGCACCGCCCTACCGTGGCACCTTACCCCGCGGGGGCTCGAACGCGAACCCACAGCTCTTATAAAACGCCATTAGCTCCGCCTGGCACCACGCTGTAGCGTCGTAAGTTGAAATTGAAAGCAAAAGTTGAGAACGTTTTAGGATATTATCGTGTCAATAAGCGCTGAGAGCTATATAAGGGAATTTCAACACGGGTTGTGACACTGTCAACCTGCACCGCTCTACCACGCGGTGACACACTCGAACCCCAGCTCCTCACGCGCCAAGTTGTAGCAGCGCAAGTTGAATTTGAGAGCAAAACTTGAAAGACGTTTACCATATTCTAGTTTCAAGCGCTGTTTCAGGCGCTTTCAACATGGGTTTCTTACGGTCAACCTGCGCCGCCCTACCAGGTGGACGCTCAAGTGGACCAGCGCCCGGCCCAGGTGCAAGCCCCTGAGTGTAGCGGCGTACGTTGAATTTGAAAGCAAAATTTGAAGGCGGCTCATCATATTATGGTTTCAAGCGCTTGGCTCCAGGCGCTTTCAACATGGATGTCACCGGTTCAACCTGCACCGCCCTACCTCAGGTGCTCGGGCACCAACACGGAGTTGAGCGTGCAGTTGGTCGCCTCGAGCGACGCCGATGCCGCCGCCGCCGCCACCGCCGCCGCATCCTCCGGCGCATGCGCCCCACTCGCAGCAGCGTCCACCTCCACCTTCATCTCCACCTTGCTGCCGATCTGTACGCCTCCCTCCTTGGAGTCCTGGTCAGAGTTGCCCCCCCTGATGGTGGCCGGGTCAGAGTCGCCCCCTCTGGTGGATGGCTTTACGGATGGGCGCCGCACGCTACATGACGGGTAGATGATGGTGTACCCCAGCACCAGGCTGTAGCGGCGCAAGTTGAGTTTGAAAGCACAGTTGAAAGCAGTATATCACACTGCGGTTTCAAGCGCTTAGTACCAGGTGGTATTCAACTTGGGTCTCATAGGGACAACTTGCACCGCCCCACCAGGCGCCCCGCATCGGGCCCGTCCAATGGCACAAGCACCAGCGGCATGGGCTTTTTGTCCTTCGAGTACAGTCCGCGGCGGATGCTGTTGCCCTCGCTGTAGGACCCGGCGGATATTGCTCGCCGCGTCATCCAACGCTCTCTGAACCATCGTTTGTGCGGGGCTCCAGGCTGGATGTGTCTGGTGCTGGTGTGAGTGTGTTGCGTGGGGCTCTAGGTTGGGGTGTGTCTAGTGTGTGGGGCTTCAGGCTGGTGTGTGTCTGGTCTTGAAGAAAAGGCACCCTATGGTGTGGGCGAGCATCACCGCCCTACCTCGCCGCCGCGCTCGGGCCACACCGCTACGAAGGCGCTCGCGACCTCCTTACTGTAACGCCGCAAGTTGGAACTGAAAGCAAACGTTGAAATCAATTTAGTTTTACAGCCCCAGGCGCAGGCGCCCGCGCCCGTACCCAAGAATAAGGTTTGGGGGAATGGGACAGTACCGCGCCCGTGCCCAAGATGGAGGCGCCCGCGCCCAGAAGCGCTGAAGCCGTAGGCGCTGTCAACACGGGTTTTGATACTGTCAACCGCCCTACCTTGCGGAACGGCTCGGCCAGCTCCCACAGGCGCAGCAGCCCCACGCGCGTGCTGCGCCCGTCCAGCGGCAGTGTCACCCACCGCTGCACCGACGCCAGACGATCGACCGCCGCGCCCTCCGCGCCACCCGCGTCTTCTCCCTCATCGTCAGCCACAACGTCCTCCGCTGCCACCGCCACCGCCGCCCCCCCCGGCCCCCCCGCCTCCGCCGCCTCCGCCGCCTCCGCCGCCTCCGCCGCCTTCTCCTCCGCTGCCGCCGCCGCCGCCGCCGCCGCCGCCGCCGCCGCCGCCGCCGCCGCCGCCGCTGCCGCCGCTGCCACCGCCGCATCGTCGCCCGCCGCTACAGACACCATGTTGTGTGAAATCTTCTCTGATAATCGGTTATGGCTTTCGAGATAACCGTTAGTCGCCGCGCTCCGATGAGTGGACGTCGCCGCGGCGGCCGCCGCCGTCACGGATTGTGCGCGGGGTGGCGTCGTGCGTGTCTGGTGCCGGGGGCGCGCGCGTGTGACGACCCCGGCAATATTTTGAAAGTGTATGCGCAGATCCGGTGGGGGGTGGAGACGGAGGATCTGCGCAGACGAGATTTTCAAAGTGATCACTTCGTCCGCGCGCCCGTCGCCCGACGGTATCCTTCTCGACTGACTCCCCGCCGTGCGCGAGGCTGCGTGTGGGCAACCCGTTGACGCGAAGAGTGGTTGCGACCCGGCAGCTTACTCAGCTCATCTTTGACCTCCTCGCACTCAAGGGCCGGTTACTGCCAGATATCATAGGCAGAGTTGCTCATTGCGTCAGACGATGGCGCCATCTCGCCAGGAGCGACGCCGGGCGGTGCGCGACGCCGCCAAGCGCGCGCCAGCTCAGTCGGGAGCCGCAGGAACATCAGCTCGCGCGAACGCAAACGTTAACCCGGTCGGCGACTGGACCACGCTGACAGCAGACCCCAACCTGTTTTGGCCGCTCGGAACCGAGATCGTGAAACAGAGGGCGAGCGCAGGCGACAGGGAGGCGCAGTGGAGCCTTGGCTGCCGAATGATGAGTGAAGCGAAAAGGGCTGCGGGGCAGGGGCTTTACCTCCTCCACTTTTCAGCTCAACTTGAGGGCTTTGCATGGCATAGGGGGTGCGCGTAGGGGTTGTGCAGCCCTTGGTAAGGGGGTGTTAGGGGGTGATGAGGGTGCGTAGGGTGTTTTCTTGTGTCAGACACGGCTCAAGTTGAGCTGAGAAGTGGACGAGTGTAAGCCCCTGCTGCGGGGACGCCTCTGGGTGCCTCCTGGCGCAGATCGCCGAAGGCGGACGTAGGGATTCAACTTTGCGCGCACATCAGGTCGCTCACAAGAATACACAAGCCAAAAGATGATGATATGTCCCAGAATAAATGTCCTGGGCTCAAATTTGATCTGAGATGCGTCGATGCGGTCACCTGATGACCTAACTATCGGTTGGTGCAAACCCTGGGCGGAGGAGGGCATGGCGCTGCTGGAGAAGGCGGTAAGGCAAGGGCATGTGTACGCTATGCATGCGATGGGGGTATTTTACGAAAAGAGGAAGGAGCACGACCACGCCATGGAATGGTACACCAAGGCAGGGGCTTACACTCGTTCACTTTTCAGCTCAACTGAAGCCGTGTCTGACGCACAAAAGCACCCTACACACCCTAAACACCCCCTACCACCCCCTTGACACGGGCTACACAACCCCTCCGCGCACCCCCTATCCCGTAAAAAGCGCTCAAGCTGAGCTGATAA
>Ga0307489_10003433_pt1 | contig 10507 bp, 8 predicted proteins | sample SB12metaG_FD_202247 | JGI IMG/M metagenome (GOLD analysis project Ga0307489, IMG submission 202247) | Sea-ice brine microbial communities from Beaufort Sea near Barrow, Alaska, United States - SB 1.2 | ecosystem: Environmental > Aquatic > Marine > Coastal | place: USA: Alaska | collected 2017-05-06
TCAAATTTAAATTCCTCGGTATATTCACCCAGCTCACCTTTCACGCTGACTTCATTCTTATTCCAGCCAATAATCTTTGCAGCACCACTGAGATGCTCTATTTCAACAGTTCCTTTTGGATCTGCGGCCATCGATTCATCCACGCTTTGTTTTGCATTCGCAATGAACGCAAGTAAGCTAAGTCCAATAACGGCCGAAGTGCGACCTATTAATAATTTCATAATTACCTCATTTATAACACGTTGATTTTATTTGGTTAAATTTATTATTGCGTATCTTTTAACGCTCTAATTGACCTCTCTATTTATTCGAATAGGTTAAGCGGAGTTTTAGATTTGATGCGTCAAATATGATTCCATCTTGGTTCATGTACGCGTTCAATAATGGTCATTTGTTGCTCATATACGTTCTTTAATATTTTCAATAACGCGTTGTTATTAGGATCCTCAGCAAGTGCTCCTTTAATTGCTTCAGCGGCCTCATCCAAATCATCAATTTGCTGTTGCCAGTTATCTGTTGTTGCCGGTTGGTCTTTGAATCGAATTAATAGGGATTGTTTTTGCACATTATGTTGTTCTGATAATGTCGCTACCAAATTCTCACTTAATAGTGATTTCCCACTTTCGAATGACATCCATCCAACAACAGCGAGAATCATTAAGCTTGCTACCATCGCCAACAGTGGTTTTGGATTACTAAAAATACGCTTTTGATTGTCCTGATGAACTTCTTTTATATAACCGGCTCGCTCTGATGTTTGTTCTAAAGCATGCTCTATGCCTTTCCACAAATCTCGATCTGGTTGTTTTTGTACATCTAATTTCTTAATGTTCTTTTCGAGACTTTGGTCAAGATGGTTGCCTTTGCTACTATTCATCATCTATCCACCCTTGAATTAAGCCTTTTGCTCTATGAAACTGCGCTTTACTCGTCCCGACAGCCACATCTAAAATAGTCGCGATTTCCTCATGTCGATAACCCTCTATGGCATGCAGTACAAAAACCCACCTCGCTCTTTCAGGTAATCGATAAATATATTGTTCTAAATTAGAGTCAGCGATTGAACCTATTGCTTCTTTTTCCATTGCTGAGGTTTGCTCAATGCTAAACATTTTCTGCCACCACCCTCGCTGTTTTCTAATATATGAAATGGTGACATTAGAAGTGACGCTATGTAGCCAAGTTGAGAACTGACTATTACCATCGAAATTCCCTAAGTTTCGCCATAATTGAATAAACACCTCTTGCGTTGCATCTTCAGCCAGCGACTTGTCGGCACATAAACGAAAGCACAAACCGTAAACTCGACCAACATGCAATTCGTACAAGGATTTGAATGCAGTTTTATCTCCCAGTTTTGCGGCATCAAGTAAGGCCTTGTCCTGCAGATTTTTCTCTGCAATCTGATAATCCTGAGTATCGAAGACGCTTAATTTATGGTTCATAGTAAAAGTATGCTTTCTTCTTTTTGTGTATTTAAGCTGATTGTACAAAGAGTATGTCGCACTTCGATCGACAAAGGTTTAAACCGAGTAATTTTTTTTTACCTTTTTTTAATCTGTTTTTTATTTAAACCAAGCTTGTGCTACTTTATTAGAATATGAATTAGTTGGAATATAGGTGCGTTTGCGGTTTTCTAAGTCATGGTATTATTTCAGTTTTCAACACAGCGGTATAAGGAAAATCAACGATGTTAGTGGACGCTTTATTTGCAGGTAAGCCTCAAGCCTTTGGACCTCGACAGTCGCCTAGCAGCATTATTAAGGAGCAATTCAAGCGACTCCATATCGAATTAGACGGCGCCCGTGAAGACGAGCAGGGAAACAAGAAATTACATGGAGGCCCCGAAATGGCGATGCACCAATACTCTCAAGAAAGTTATGAAGCACTCAAGAAACAATTTCCTAGTATTGCTCACAACCTATTTGTTGGCAGTATTGGAGAAAACATCTCCGCACAAACAATGAATGATGAAAATGTGTTTATTGGCGATACTTATCGTATTGGCGGGGTTGTATTGCAAGTTAATTCACCCCGCGCTCCATGCGCTAAAATCAACCAGCGATATGGCGTCAAAAATATAGATTTGTTTATTGCCGACAAAGGCATAACCGGATGGTACTACCGAGTTATCGAAACAGGAATAATGCAGGTTGATGACCGCATAATACTGGAGCATCGCTTGCAAAAAACTAAGTCTATTCGCGATATTATGCGTTTGCTTCGTAACAAAGATAAGAATATGCCCCAGAGAATAGAAGCCGCGGCGATTAATGGTCTAGCTGCTGAATGGGTAAGGAAGCTTAAAAAATAATTCGTTCTCTTTTTTGTCTCGTTTAATTTTCACTTCCTTAACAGGCTATTTATCACTCTGACCATACCAACACTTTGCAGAGACGAAGAACAAACCGTTATTATGGATAAGTACGTCATTTATTTTTTATTTATACTAGTAGGAATGGCACCCAATGATGCTCAATTTATTTACAGTATATTTTACGCAAACCAATGTCGAGTGCGATTAACAAACCAGACCAACGACAACATAACAGGTACTTCAACTAACACACCAACAACCGTAGCAAGTGCAGCGCCTGAATGCAGGCCAAATAAGGATATTGCAACAGCTACGGCCAATTCAAAGAAGTTTGACGTACCAATCATACAGGCGGGAGCAGCAACATTGTGCGGTAGTCTCATACGTTTCGCTAACCAATATGCAAGAGCAAATATACCGTAAGTTTGAATAAGCAATGGAATGGCAATAAGCACAATCGCTTCAGGTTTTGATAATATGGTCTCAGCCTGAAACCCAAATAACAATGTCACCGTCGCCAGCAATCCTAATATTGACCAAGGTTTTATTTTACTGAGGAATTCGTTCAACTTTGAATGGTCATTGCCATTATCTAATTTTTTGCGCGTAAATGCCCCAGCGATCAGAGGCACTAGGACATACAGCACTACAGATAGTAAAAGCGTATCCCAGGGCACCGTAATATTGGTCATACCAAGCAAAAACCCAGCAATTGGGGCAAAAGCAAAAATCATGATTACATCGTTTATAGAAACTTGTACTAAAGTGTAATTAGGGTCGCCTTTAGTCAATTGACTCCATACAAATACCATCGCTGTACAGGGTGCAACACCAAGCAAAATCATCCCTGCAATGTATTCCGTTGCTGTTTCAGGGTCAACCCAATCGGCAAACAGTACTTTAAAAAACAACCAACCAAGAAAAGCCATAGTAAACGGCTTAATCAACCAGTTGATGACCAACGTTAGGATCAAACCTTTTGGCTTTTTTCCTACATCTTTAATAGATGTAAAATCAATCTGTACCATCATGGGGTAAATCATTAACCAAATAAGAATGGCAATAACAATATTAACATGAGCAAATTCAAGTTCTGCGATTATGGAGAAGGCATCAGGCATCATCGTACCCGCAAAAATACCGACAATAATGGCAAGTCCTACCCATACAGATAAATAACGTTCAAATAGACCCATTAGAGATTGCCGTCGTTAATCAAATTGGTAACGGCGATTTTGAGTTCAGCTTGATCAAGTCTACTATCGGCAATACTTCTTAATTTTTTTACTCGCACTGCTATTTTATCAATACAGTCTGAGAATGCCCGCTCTACTGCCGCTTCGTCACCTTCTACTTTTGACGGATCACTCAGTCCCCAATGCAGTTTTATACTATTACTAAAATAGACCGGACAGGTCTCGCCCGCTGCAGAGTCACAAACAGTGACAACAACATCAGGATGGAAGTCTTCAAAGTCATCCCACGACTGACTATGCAAATCGTGGGTCGAATACCCTGCCTGCTTTAAATACTTCAGTGAAAGCGGATGGACGATCCCAGCAGGCTGACTACCCGCACTTTTAGCCTCAATGCTGTCATTGGCCAAATCATTCGTGATCGCTTCAGATAAAATGCTCCGACACCTGTTATGTGTGCATATGTAGAGTATTTTCATATTTTAAGTATACCTAGTTACATGTAACATAGCTTATTATATTGATTTTATTATATATTATAGTTGTTACACTTTTAATATTTTTTTCAATAATTTAGAACTTGAGGAATGTCAGAGCCGAGATACTGAATGATACTCCCTAAAAAAAGAAAACCCCTAAAAGTTTTTAACTTGTAGGGGTTTACAACCAAATTAACGCAACGTATTTGCGGATTAATAGGTGTTATGCGATTTCAAATAAGCCCGCTGCACCCATACCGCCGCCAACACACATAGTAACAACAACATACTTAACACCACGACGTTTACCTTCAATTAGTGCATGGCCAACTGCTCTTGCCCCAGTCATTCCATAAGGATGACCGATTGAAATTGCGCCACCATTAACATTATAGATATCAGGATCAATGCCTAGCTTGTCTCTGCAATATAATGCTTGGCAAGCAAAAGCTTCATTTAATTCCCACAAGCCAATATCGTTGATGCTCAGTCCATGAACTTTGAGTAGCTTAGGGATGGCGTAAATTGGACCTATACCCATTTCTTCAGGTTCATTACCCGCAACCATCATACCGCGATAAATACCTAGCGGAGCCAAGCCGCGTTTTTCTGCCATTTTGGCTTCCATAACAACACATGCAGAAGCACCATCAGACAATTGACTTGCATTGCCTCCTGTAATGCAACCGCCATCAATAACTGTCTTCAAACCTTGCAGACTTTCTAATGTCGTTGCAGGACGGTTGCCTTCATCTTTTTCTAATCTAACTTCTTTAAATGAAACTGCTTTTGTTTCCTTGTCCATAATGCCCATAGTTGAAGACATTGGCACTATTTCGTCATCAAACTTACCGGCAGCTTGCGCTGCTGCGGTGCGTTGTTGCGACATTAATGCATATTCGTCTTGAGCTTCGCGAGAAATATTAAATTTCTTAGCTACATTCTCCGCTGTCAATAACATTGGCATATAAGCATTTGGAGCTTTGTCGGTAACATTCTTGTCTACACATTGGCTCACCCATTCAAAATACTTGGCTTGGATTTCAGAAATGTTTTCCTGACCACCGGCAACCACCACATCCATACCATCAACAATGACTTGTTTAGCGGCAGTAGCAATAGCCATCAAGCCCGATGAACATTGACGGTCAATTGTTTGACCTGAGGCAGAATAAGGCAATCCAGCAGCTAAAGCAGCCAACCGAGCAACGTTCGAGCCTGCACTACCTGCATTCAATACGGAACCAATAATCACATCATCAATTTCGCCACCATCAACACCAGAGCGCTCGACTGCATGCTTTATTGCATGAGCTGTCAAGGTAGGTGATTTAATATTATTGAACGCACCACGAAAAGCACGGCCAATTGGTGTGCGCGCGGTAGAGACGATTACGGCTTCTTTCATCGAAATATTCCTTCAGTTAGGTAATAACAGTATGCTGGTGAGAATAATTTGGCCAACATCACCAATTCAAACTTGCACAAATAAACGATAATAGTGCGTCGAAAAAGGATTGATATCAAGCCAACGGTCATTTTGCTTTTTTATGCGCAACAATACCTATTACTTATAGTCGTTCACCTTTCATTTGAAGAGGTAATCAAGAAATAAAAATAAATGAAACTAGCTAAGCGTTCACTTGAGCGTAAGACCAATTGCGGCTTTTTGTGATGTTATGCATCAATTGATTGACACCAACTTGTGTTAAAGGTAATTTTGAGGCATAAAAATAATGGATTTACACCACAGTAGTTGTGCGTTTTACAATCAAAAATTACGTAAAAAATAGTAAAAAAAATGCCATAAGATAAGGATATGCAATGGACAATTTTTTAGAATATATTTTCAGTTTTCCTATTATTACCTTCACCATACCATTGATGATCATGATCGTTTTTTGGATATTTGCGCTGTTTGGTACAATAGACATAGCAATACTCGATCCTGATCTAGAAACTGAATCTACTGATGCCGCAGGCTCGTCATTTTTAGAGTCTCTTGGACTTGATGGTGTGCCCCTTACCGTCGCCGTTACTTTGATTGAAATATATGGCTTTGTGTTTGTATATTTAGCAAAAAAATTCATTACGCCATTGTTTGACGGCATTTTAACCGCCACAGCTTCTGGCTTCGTCGTCGCCATCTTTGCGCTTGTGCTGGCTATTCCTTTTGCTGCTTACACAAGCAAGCCCCTAAGGCGCGTTTTTATAACGCACGAGGCCATCGAAAAATCAGATCTTATTGGCACCTATTGCATAGTTACAACTCAAACCGTTACCGAAACTTTTGGTCAAGCACGCGCTGAAGACGGCATGATTTATAGTGTTAGAACGACTTCTGACCACCAGATTTCCGGTGGTTCGAGAATTGTATTGATCGATTTCAACAAAGATGATGACACTTATATGGTAGTTACAGAGGCCGAACTGATGGCCATGTCATCGACACAACTTAGTTAATCCATCCCTTTATTTTTTAATTAATCCACGTTACCCAATATTTGTAGTTTAAGGAGTAAACTTATGAGTGAAACATTAATCCTTTTTGCGTCGGCCTCGGTCGGGATCGTCGTGCTTTTTTTTATCGTCATTTTTGCAATAGCTCAGCTATATAAGAAAGTCGAACAAGGTCGAGCCATGATCATAAACACCATGCGCTCAGAACCAAAAGTAACCTTTACTGGTGGCGTAGTACTTCCTGTTTTCCACAAATTGGAAGTCATGGATATCTCGCTAAAAACCATAGAAGTTGATAGAAGCGGCACCGACGGTCTTATCTGCAAAGACAATATCCGCGCCGACATCAAGGTCGCATTTTTCGTTAAAGTAAATAAAAATCGTGATGACGTGCTCAAAGTTGCCCAAGCAATTGGTTGTGAGCGCGCATCAAACATCGCCACATTGGAAGATTTATTCAGTGCTAAATTTTCGGAGGCATTGAAAACCGTTGGTAAGTCACTCGAGTTTGAAGACTTATATGCAAAACGCGATAACTTCCGTGACATGATAATTGATAACATCGGTACTGATTTAAATGGCTACGTACTTGAAGATGTTGCCATTGATTACCTCGAACAAACGCCTATTGAAAAGCTCGATCCTAACAATATTTTGGATTCTCAAGGTATTCGCAAAATCACCCAATTAACCGCTGATCAACATATTCAAACCAACGTTTTTAAACGTGATGAGGAAATGAAAATCAAACGTAAGGACGTTGAGACGCGTGAAGCAATACTCGAATTAGAGCGTCAAGAAGCGGATGCAGAAGCGAAACAACAACGAGAAGTTGCTACGGTTCGTTCGCGTGAAAAGGCGGAGACAGAGCGAGTTCAACATGAAGAGCATTTAAAAGCTGAGCAAGCGCGCGTTTTAGCGGAACAAGAAATTCAGGTTCAGGAACAAAACAAACAACGTGAAATTGAGGTCGCTGAAAATAACCGATTCCGCGCGGTAGCTATTGAAGAAGAGCGCGTTATTAGAGCTAGAGAGCTTGAGCAAATTGATAGAGAAAAAGAAGCATCATTGCAACGCATCGCGAATGAAAAATTAATAGAACATGAAAAACGCGAAATCGCTGAAGTAATTCGTTCACGTATTGAAGTTGATAAAACGGTTGCAGAGCGCGAAGAAGAAATCAATGAATTACGCGTTGTTTCAGAGGCTGACCGAAACAAAAAAGCGCGAATTATCCAAGCAGAAGCGGAAGCAGAAGAAGCGCTGGTTAAAGATATTAAAGCCGCAGAAGCAGCAGAAAAATCAGCCGAACACTTAGCTAAAGAGAAATCGATTACCGCCCTAGCAGACTTGGAAGTTGCTGAGAAGAAAGCACAATCACAACGTCAGGAAGCAGCCGGTCAAGAAGCGCTTAGTGCTGCTGATGGATTAGCGCAAGCAAAAGTGATGGAAGCACAAACCATTGCGAAAGAGAAAGAAGGTATGGCTGATGTTCGTGTGAAAGAAGCAATGGCGGATGCTATTGAGAAAAGTGGTGTTGCTGAAGCTGAAGTAATGGCCAAGAAAGCAGAAGCCGAAGCTGAAGGCATGACCAAGAAATTTGCTGCAATGGCAACAATGTCAAAAGAACAAAAGTCCCATGAAGAATTTAGAATGCGCTTAGATAAACAACACGAACAAACAATGAAGTCTATAGAGACCAACGTGGTAATTGCACAACAACAAGCATTGGTCTTAGCCGAAGCCCTGAAACAAGCAAACATAGATATTGTTGGTGGTGACACTGCTTACTTCGATAGCTTCGTTAAATCACTGTCGGTCGGCAAGTCAATTGATGGCACCATTGGAAAATCGGAAACCCTCAGTACCGCTTTCGCTCCTCACTTTAGTGGCGAAGCTAGTTTTGTGGAAGACGCTAAGGAGTTAGTTGCTGGATTTGGTAATGCTAGCGGCAACGCTAAAGACACAGCTATTACAGCGCTTGTGGCTAAGTTTTTGAAAGAAAGCTCAGATAATCCTCAAATCATGGAAATGGTCGTTAATGCATTAAGTAAAAAAGCGACGAGTGAAGGCGAAAACAGCCCAAGCTAAAGGGTGCTAGCAAGGAAATACGCATGGCAACTGAACAACAACAACTCGATCAGGCGGTCGCTGAAGGTGGCGCGTACGAAGTAATCCGTGCGCGCCTTGTCGAACAAGCAACTGCATTAAAAACGAAAGTAGACACCTTAAATAACGCACGCATTGAAGAGTTTGGCCAAGCCAAACTGGACGTCGCGGGCAGGGTAAGAGTGCGTACTGAAAATAACTGCATCGCCCGAGACATTGTGCCTGTCGGTAAAGATATTTTATTTGGTTATAACGTGTTTATCGGATTAAAAAAGGAAACTCAAGTTGCCGACGTATTTAGTCTTTATCATCTTATCGAAAATGAAGGTAGTTACGAGCTTGAACAAAAAAACCTCAATACTAGTTTCCTCGCTCAACCAGCATTTGTAAAAGACTTCAACGAACTATATAGCTATTACAAAGAAGCGCGTTTGATCCAACTGAAAGTGCAAAATCAGACGCTTTTTGCTGTATTTCAAATTGGTCAGAAACTCCAAGATGTTCGGGTTTTCCAATGGCGGATAGAAAAAGATAACACGACGTCGTATATTGATAACCGTGGTGAGCGCGCTATCGAGAAGGCGGCCTCACATGACTTTGAGTGGAGAAGTGTTAGTCGCAACCAGCATGAAGCTGGGAGTCACCCGCATATCAACATACTCGACAAGGTTTTTGTCGAAACCACTAATGGCCAATTAACTATAAAAGTCGAAAATAATACCGAAGATGGCCTTGGTATCTATAATGAAAATGTTGATGATAGCACCCAAAGCTTAGCAGATGCCGATGTCCAATATGCACAAGTAGGTTCACTGGTTCTATTAAAAATAAAGCCCTATCGGGAAAAAGCTTATCGTTACCTTGTTTTTAATACCCGCACTAAAAAAGTCAATCGTATTGATGCAATTGGCTTAGCTTGCGTTTCCTTACCTGAAGACCACGGCATTATTTTTCCAGGTGGCTATTATCTGCAAAGCGGCGAAACTAAGAAATTCCCAGACAACATAGATGGCCTTACATTTAAACGCATGCTGCGTTCGCCAAATGGTGAGGATGTGCTGTATATTTTTTATGAACCTGAATCAGGTTTAGCTGGCTTGTATTCCTATAATCTTATTCGTAAAGAGCTACAAAACCCAATCTATGCACATGGATTTAGTATTTTTGACAACGGCAAAATGGTTATATTCAGCTCAGAAGATGAAGCAACCCGGGTGCACCCAATGCAAGTTTGGGAAACACCTTATTACAGTGATGAATTTGCAGCTAAACAACCTAATACTGATAGTTTCTTTCATCGCATAGGTAACAAAGAACTTGTGCGTGGTATTTCTGATTTAGTGTCTATTCATCGCATAGTCAATACCAGCAATCCCAGCAAAGTATCCTTTGAGGATCTAATTAAAACTGCAAAATCAATGTTCGATACATATTATTGGATGGCTGACAAAGCAATAGACGGCCTCAGTGATGTCATAAAAGAAATTGGTTCGACTGCTGAACTCGTCATTGATGAGTTTGAAAAAGTAGAAAAAATTCGCGAACAAGCGCTTGTCGCACTTAACGATGCGGAGGAGAAACAGCAGGAAGTTATTAGTGCTATTCGAATTTCCAGTTGGAAAACACCTCAAGAGTTTGTTGATAGTTTACTGTCGCTGCGTAAGCAGCGTGGTTTTCTAGTTACACTGAAAGACCAGCGTTATATAGACCGAGAACGTCTCTCTAACCTAGATGAAACAGCCACTCAAGCATTTGATCAAGTTAGCAATGCTACAGTAACGTTCCTATCGAACGATAAAGCGTTAAAACCATATTTAGGTAGTATTGAGACGTTTGATCGACGCATCGGCAGTGCAGAGTTGGTCATAGTAATTAATGAAGTGAATGAAGAATTGGAAAAGCTATCATTAGGCTTAGATTTGCTGACTGAAGTACTCAACGGATTA
>Ga0307489_10003434_pt1 | contig 10506 bp, 22 predicted proteins | sample SB12metaG_FD_202247 | JGI IMG/M metagenome (GOLD analysis project Ga0307489, IMG submission 202247) | Sea-ice brine microbial communities from Beaufort Sea near Barrow, Alaska, United States - SB 1.2 | ecosystem: Environmental > Aquatic > Marine > Coastal | place: USA: Alaska | collected...
TTCGAATCTGAGTTGAAAGCGCCTGGTTTCAGCGCTTGAGACCAAAATGTGATGAACCGCTTTCAAACGTTGCTTTCAGTTTCAACTTGCGCCGCTACACACTGGCCGGCGCCGCCAAGAGCCTGGCGGTACTCCGAGCGCCCATGACCAAACCGCCGCTGCGCATGGCGCGGCCGCTGGAGACGGCGTGGGCTATGCTGTCGGCCGCCGCCGCCGCGCACGTGGTAGGGTGGTGCAGGTTGACCCTATCAAACCCCCGTTGAAAACGCCTGGAATTAAGCGCATGAACCTAAATTACAATATACTGCTTTCAGGTTTTGGTTTCAAATTCAACTTGCGCCGCTACAACGTGGCCGCCGTGGTGGAGGTCCACCCCGACGTGGCCGCCGCGGGCCTGGTGCTCACCGTCCGCTGCGACCACCCCAAGGCAGTGCCCTCTCACACTGTACCGGTGCTCGCCACGTCATTTTATGGGGGGGCATGTTTTATTTAAATTTTGGGGTATTCAAACGTCATCCACCGCATGGTGTACCGGTGCTCGCCACGTCATTCGACACATAGTGTACCGGTTCTCGGCATGTCATCCACCACATAGTTTACTGCTGCTCTTAACGTGACGAGCTTATTGACTAGGCCCTACACCTAGGCTCCCTTCAGCGCCACATTCACCGTGGACGTGGACGCGGCGGGGTCGGACAATCCGGTGGGACGGTCGGAGCGGGCCGATGGTGTGCGGGAGGTGACGGTCCGGGTGCCGCTGGGCGCCGTGGTGATGGCAGCGCTGCAGTCGGGCGTCAAGGTGGGGCGGTGCAGGTTGAACCGATGAAACCCATGTTGAAAGCGCCTGGAACTAAGCGCTGAAACGAAAATATGATAAAACTGCATTTAATTTTGCTTCAATGTTGCTTTCAAATTCAGCTTGCGCCGCTACATCGAGGAGCTGCCGCTGTTCCTGACCGTGCAGCCCCTGCTGCCCGACTCGCCCTCCGCGCCCAAACTCACCGGGATGTTCGAGATGCCGCTCACCGTGCGCCTCCCTGACGCCGTCGGTAGGGCAAAAGCACATTTTGTGAGTACTCATCATCTCGAGCGATCACAATACGGAAACTGGCCAGAACACGTCGCTCCGATGCTGATGTGTCGATGACGTGGGGGGCAAAGGGTCTGTCAGATACTGCTCGCCACGTCACAGGATGCCGCTTAACTCAAGACACGAGGGCTCGAAATGCGTGTCGATGAGGTGGCGGGCGATTCATGCCAGGCCCTAGCCGTCGGCGCCTGGCGCATGTCAGGCATGAGCTGCTCGGGCACGGACGGCGAGCCGTCGAGGTGGGCGTGGGGGCTGGGGCACCTCCTGGCCACGCCGCGGTTAGTCGCCACCGCCTCGCGGTTTCTGTTGGTGCGGTGCTACGACGTTCGCACGGCAGGGGCTTACACTCGTCCCCATTTCAGCTCAACTTGAGCTCTTCTGTCCACCGTATAACCCAACTTAACTCATGAATGTGTCCTGGAGTTGCTGAGGTTGAGCTCTACCGTGAACGAGTGTAAGCCCCTACCGCAAGGGCGGGCCGGTGGAGGCTGGCGTCACGGTCACTGTCCGACCGGTAGCATCAGACGGGCTGGTGCTGGCTGAGGTGGAGGCCGACCGGGACACAGGGGTAGGGCCTGGTAGATGTTGCTCGCCACGTCCCCCAACACATTTTGACGTTCTTGGGTTATGACATTCAAAGACCAGCCCACGTTCCAAAACAAATTGGTCTTGAGTTAAAAGGACCATTCAACTCAAGACCTATTCATTTTCGAACGGGGGCTTGTCTTTGAATGTCATACATGGATGTCCTACGACATGGCGAGCACTATCTGCCCAGACCCTACATAGTGTTGGCCACTTTCCTGAGCAGCGCGCCGGCGAAGGAGGGCGGCGGCGGGGCGGACGCCACGGCGGCAGGGGCTTACACTCGTTCCCAATTCAGCTCAATTTGAGCTCCACTGTAATACCCGACTTAGCTCATGAACGTGTCCTGGAGTTGCTCAAGTTGAGCGCTAACGTGAACGAGTGTAAGCCAGCCCCTGCACGGCGGCGGCGTTCCTCGCGGGGCCGCTGGAGATCATGGCGCGGAGCCCGGACGGTGAGGTGCGCTTCGCCGCCGCCGCCGCGGACCTCACGGACATATTGGTCGACGGCGTCACGATATACCTGCCCGCTCAAACCGTGTATCGCGTGGTGGTACGCGTGGGCGGCGAGGGAGGGTTGGACGGCTGGGCGATGGCCGGCCGGTCGGCGCGCGTGGTCGGGGCGGACGGGGAGGACGGGGGGGGCGCACTGGGCGGTCGGACAGTGCAGCTTCTGGGAGGCGCGGGCGGCGCTCTGGCCCAGGGCACCACAGCAGGGCCTTACAATCGGTCCCCCTTTTTGTGCTCGACCTGACTATTAACTCATCGTCACTAGCGTCCCGGTACACACACGTCGCATCCTCCTGACTGCCCTGGACACTCAAAGGTACCAGCAGTTGAGCTGAAAATGGAACGGATGTACAAGCTGTTGAGCTGAAAATGGAACGGATGTACAAGCAGTTGAGCTGAACATGGAACGGATGAAAGGCCCTGGGCGACGGACGGCGACGGCGGTGTGGTGTTCGAGTCGACCGACCCGGCGTGGGGCGCGGTGGAGGGGGGGCTCACCGTCATGGTAGGCCGGTGCAGCTTGACCCTATCAAACCCAAGTTGAAACCGTCTTCAACTAAGCGCTTGAAACTAAAATGTGATAAACCGCTTTTCAATTTGGCTTCAAATTTGCTTTTGAATTCAACTTGCGCCGGTACATCATGGTGGGCGACAGCTGGACCCACCGGGCGGGCGCAGTGCAGGTGCTGGTGACGCCGCAGTCGCCGCAGGCGGCGGTGCAGGTGATGCTGCCGGCGAAGCCACCGCCGCGCCGCGTCATGTTAAGGCGGTGCAGGTTAACCCTATGAAACCCACGTTGAAAACGCCTGGAACCAAGCGCTTGAAACTCATATGTGAGCACCCGCATTCAAATCCTGCTTTCAAATTCAACTTGCGCTGCTGCATCATGGTGCGGTGGTTGGACGCCATCACAGGCGAGCACATCGCCGGCGGCAACGTGGAGGTGTACGCGGTGGCCGAGGGGAGCGGTGAGGTGGGGGAGCTCGTGGCCAGCGTCGCCGCCGCTGCCGCTGCGGGGGACGCCAGTGACGCGGTGGGCGCCAGTGCCGCGGGTGGCGCCAGTGCCGCCGACGCCCTGGCCCCCGCTGACACCCGCGGAACCCGCCACTCCCTTACATCCGCCGACTCTCCCGCGCCCGACGGATCCGCGTTCACCATCCAGTGCCCCGCGGAGGACATGCCGGATCGGGTCATGGTACGCGTCACGGGCCCGCCTTGCACGGGCGGCGAGAACGGGGGAGCCAGTGGCGTGGACACTGAGCTGAGCGAGGACGCGGGAGCCAGTTGTGATTTTTACTCGGAGGTGAGCGAGGAGGTCCACTTCAGTTCAGATTCGGACCACACCAAGTTCATCACCGCGCACTTGCTGCGTTTGACACCAGGTGATAACTGCCTGTGGGTAGGATCAATAAGAATAATGCTCGCCACGTCATCCACCACGTTTCGAACCCTCGGTTCTTGAATTACATATCACCCTTAGCATCATCAATATCTCGTCCTTAATCTCATCCTTAATCTCATCCTTAATCTCATCCTTAATCTCATCTTTGATTTCTCCTTGATCTCATCCTTAATCTCATCCTTGACACGTGGTGAGCGGTATTTATTTGACCCTTCGTGTGGGTTGTGGTGTCAAACGGCGGCGGCGGGTCGGGGCATAGCAGGGTGGGCGAGTTGCGGGTGCTGTGTCCGTCGGGTGACGTGGTGGGCGGTGGCGGCAGGGCGCGGGCGGGTGTGGACCCAGGCGCGGGGGCGGAGGTGCTGGCGGCGGCGGCTCTGGACGGCGGCCGGGCGGCGCCGTGGGTGGGGACACGCAACCAGTGCTCGCCACGTCATTCATTCACAAGATTTGCCGTCCTCCGTTTCTTGCATTGAATAACATTATATGACGTGGCGAGCTTTATGTATCCATCCCTCTGCGTGGGCGCTGCGTGTTCCGCTGCGGGGGGAGATATCGGGCGAGGCGAAACCCTACCGGACGGGCGAGGACGAGTGGTTCCGGCTGTTGGCTCGCTGTAGCGTGCCGGGCGGCGGCGGCGGGGGCGGGGACGGGGACGAGGGGGGTGGACGGGGCGGCGGGGACGAGGGCGGGAGCGGCGGGGAGTATGGCGAAGATGTATTCGAGGAGGAGGCTGGGGCCGGGCACGGGGAGGATGGCGGTGAGGAGGCCAGGGATGGGGGCGGCGGGGAGGCCGGGGATGGTGGCGGGACTGGCGGGGATGGGGGCGGAGACGAGGATGGCGGGGGCAGGGACGAGAGCGAGGACCGGGGCAGAGACAGGGGCGGGCAGGAGAGCGGGGGCGCGGGCGGGTACAACGAGGTGGAGACTTCAGGGGCGGTGGTGCGGGTGTACCGGGTAGGGGACGACTCAACAATGCTCGCCACGTCATCTGCAGCGTCGAAACCCTCACCCTCGTTTCCTGCTGCAAATGTCATTCTGCAACCAAGCAGTGCTGTCTCACCTGGTCATCCACCACATTTAGCCTCGTTTGTTGAGGTTACCCGCATCTATGATGCTGACGCGGCGTGCATGGCTCCCCCGGCCCTCTCTCCAGGCCTCGGTGGGGGCGGCACCGATGTATACGGCGCGGTCGGCCGGCGTGGTCGGCGGCGGCGGCGGCGGCGGTGGCGCCTGGTGGGACATCGCCGCCTTCACCGCCGACGGCGGCACCGCGGACCCGGACGACGTAGGGCCTGGGGTGTTTAGGGTTTAGGGTTTAGGGTACGTAGGGCCTGCCACAAATTGCTCACAATATCATTCACACATTCGCCAACCCTCATTTCTGCCCGCTGATATTTTTTACCCATTCCCGGCGGGCCCTGCGGCGCGGTGTGGTTCCTGCCCATCAACCAGGCGGCGGCGGAGGCGCCGCGCCGGTTCTTTGGTGGGGCGGGCCCCGCTGCCAGATCACACCACACTAGTTCCTAGTTCCGTCCCGAGAGGGTTGGTTAAGCTCACCATGTGATGCGCCTCGGGGCTCGATGAACGCTATACAAAATGTATATATAAATACCACACTAGTTCCGGCGGACGGGTTTGGTTCTCTCAAGACCGGTTGGCGGCGTCCACGCTCCACCAATCAGAAAACCCGGGTTCGCTACCGCCTCGCAGTCAGAGAATCCCTGTGTTGGATGCTCACCATGTGTGTGTGTGCCTTCGGGCTCGAAGAATGTTGTTTTTTTTTTTTAAATGTAAAAATGTCAATATGCAAGGCCCTGGTGTGAGGCATCTCGAAGCGGTTGGAGGCGGCGGAGGAGGCTGTGGAGGCGCGGGATGAGGCGGCGGCGGCTGCGGCGGCCAAAACGGTGGGGGGCGCCATCAAACGCCCACAACATCACAGGGTGGCATTTAAGATCTAAATCAAGAACGAGGGTTGGCAAATGTGTTGAAGGATGTTGTGAGCAATTTCTGGCAGGCCTTAGCGGTGGAGGCGCGACTCACGTCCCCGGTGAAGGCCAGCCCGACACATGAGCAGCCATGGTGCTGGGTACGGATGTATTGCACGCTACGCATAGCGCTGGGTATCATGGTGACTGCGAACGCGCAACCTACGCGTCTGCTGACTGGGGTTGACACTGAGGTGTGCTTCCTTGCCTCACTACCAGGCACCAATTAGGCTCTTGGCTACACGTCACATGCTTCACCCAACTCTGTAAAAACAAATGAGCATTAGTTACGTGGATTGCTGACACCAAATACCATCTCAGCGACAACGGGTGATGTGATGGACTACAGGCCCCTGCCCCGCCGTCAATCAGTGCACGGCAGCGCAGTAGGCGCCGCATAGGTTGTAAATATAAAGACCGTCTTACATATTATTGCAAATCTAACAATCTAACACAGTGTAGTAACATGTGAGCGCGAGTGTCTCCGTCATAATCACAGATACAATCCAAGACAGCAACATTTAAAACATGTGTCTTGTCGTTCTGCAACGTTCGAGCTCTCTATGAAAAGCACCCACACTCCCACGTCCATAATCATCTCCCCCGTCATTGCGCATCTGGGATTGATTGCTCTGCCCCGCCTTTAGCCTTGGCCACGTCGACGGCGGCGAAGTCGGAGACGGCGGCGACGAACGCGTCAGAGTCCTTGGGGGCGAACTTCGCCCGCGCGCAGGGCCGCACACTCCTGCCCTTCTCACCTTAAACTGGGTGTCGGATCTGGTATCGAAGGTATGGTATCGAATCCCGTTCGACCAATCAGAACTGTCCATTTCGAAAATCCCACCGACCGACTCGCCGAGTGTCCGACCGGGTCGCCATTCTTGAGTAAATGGACCCTTGCTTTCGAGGAGATGAGGGTGACATGTCAGCCCGACACCGAGTTCAACGTACGCATCTTCGAGGCATAAAGCTGGGATAACTTGAGTGGTTCAGGGTGACTGCTGGCAGTTAATCCTCCCGAAAAGGGGAGGCCGTGTGAGGCCCTGCGGCCACAGCTGCAGCAGCTGTCATGGCTGGCAGCTGAGCTGGACAGGGGCGGCCGTGTGAGGCGCGGCGAGTGTGTACGGGTACAGTATGAGCAAACAGTGAGGAGGCGGCGTGCGACCAAGACGAGGACGACGACGACGAGGCGGGCGGCTTGCACCCCTAATACACCCCCATGACACCCCTAATACATCCCTAAAACATCCCTCATACCCTTAATACCCCCATACACCGCTAATACACCCTTACCAATACACCCCTATTACACCCCTAATACACTCCTAACGGCCCTGCCCGGCTGCGCTCGATGCCCAGGTCCTGCGCCTGGATGAAGGCGGGGGGGGTGCTTTTTGTGGGGCGCGGCGCCGGGGCATTGGCCGCCCGCTCCGCCGCGTCGGGGCCCGTGCTGGACCCCCTCTCCTCCGCCCAGGGTGCAAGTGCAGCGTACATTGTGGGGGCGGTCAGACGGACGACGCATGTAGTTTTAACCACCCGTAAGTGTCAGCTTAGCTCCAGCATCCGCGGGGTATCGAGCTGAGATGACGCAAGTGGTTTCAGGGGCACGGGTTACAGCTGCATTAGTTGAGATGAAGAGGGAACCAGTGTATTGGGGAGAGGCAAGGCGCGGGCACCGGGCACCGGGCCTTGCCGCCTTCTCGCGCGCCTTCGCCATCACGGCCGCCTTCGCCGAGGGACAAGCAGACGTTGCCCGCCACGTCATCAAAACGCATTGCGAACCCTTGTTTCTTGACTTACACGGCATTGTGGTTAATGGCAGGGAAAGGTTGCCCGTCTAGTCATCCAACGCGATGTGCACTTAAGTTGAACGGCATCCTATGACGCGGCGAGCAGCATCTGCCCGGCGCGGTCGCGGCCCTGCCCTGCTAGCCGCCTTGTCGACGAACACCCCGGTCTCCGCGAGCGCGGGGGCGCAGGCCGCCAGCTGCACCGCCACCATACCTGCAACATATTAGCGGGAAGAAACAATTACATTACAACACGCGTCGTATTCGTAATGGCGGAGGGGTTGGTTAACGCTCACAGCATGAGCGCCTTGGGGGGACGGGACGTTTGTGAGAAAAAAGCCTGCATCGTGTTTTCAATGGACAGCTATGCCAGGCTGGGGGTGATTCGGGAAGCGGACGCACCGGCCACCATGGCCTTCTTTGCCGCCGCTGGGAAGTGCGCCTCGCCCTCGGACGGCCTGCGGAGGAGCGGAGGACGGTGGGACGCCGACGCGTCAGTCACAGCGCCGTGCGTAGAATTGCAATTTGCAAAATACAGATAAAGTGCGCACGGCAGATAAAGTGCTGCTGCTGTGCCACGTCGTTCGAAAGCTGCGAAGGCCGCGGCGGCAAATGGCGGTGGTAAAGGGAGGTGACTGGAATGCGCGTTGTAGTGACTCGCCTGGAAGCAGCGGCGGTGACGACGCGGCGCGCGGCCGGCGCGCGGCGGCCCGCAGCGGGGGCCACGCGGGCCACGAGTGAGGTGGAGGCGATGGTGAGCTGCATCTTCACTATGTTGTGAAGGGAGGAGAGTAGCGAGGTGCGCGCGTGGAGGCTAGGTGTCGACGCGGTAGGCGGGAGCTGTGGGGGACTGCGGAGGTACAAGCGGTGTGTGCGATGTGCTCTGCTGGATAACACTGGGACGCGGTGCAGGGGGGTTCATGGCGGAACCAGTGCACCCGCCCGCCAGCTCAGCCAGCGCTCAGGCTGCCACGTATGATAGGATCTATACAGTCAACCGCCACGCGCTTTTCTGCACTTTTCGACAAAACGCTTCGCTCCTCCGTGGCTTCCCCCCATCATCCCACACCTTCCCCCCACGCCGCGCACGCGCACATTATCCTCCGCCATACAGATCTCGCCCCTCGCCGCGGCGCTCGCCACGTCGTGCGCCTGTTTGGCGCGCTCCAACAGCATTGTGCGGCCAAGACTGAGGACGTTTCATATTTTGAGGCAGAGGTGTTCGGCAAGTTGAGGGCCGCAACCCTGGCTCTGTGGACGGAGCTTTTCGGGATGGCGGCGACGGCGGCCTCTATGCTCGCCGCGCAACTTAACCCGGACGGCCGAGAAACGGTCTACAAGAACGGTCAGGGCGCGGTGTTGTTGAGCCGGCTGGGGGAGGCGGGGCTGATACCCTTCCCATCGCCGCTACTAGGGGCCTCGGGCAGCTGCAGGGGTGCTAGGTGGCTGGGCCGCACAGCGCGCACCATGCTCGCGCAGGTGGGGCGGCCGCTGCGGTGATGGCCACCGGTTCGCCGACGACGCGCGAAGTCGTGCGGCTCCTGCCAGCTCGCGACATTTCGCCAGGGGCGGGCATCTGCAGGCAGCTGATATGGGCGCGTGAGCACGACTGCCCGTGGAACGAGCTCTCCGTCCGCGCCGAAGCGTTCGGGCATCGGGAGGTGTTGAGGTGGCTGGACGAACACGGCGATTGTGGCGGCACAACTCACGACGTGCCCGTGGGACGAGTGGACATGCTGTTCCCCATGTGCGTCCAGCTATAGAAAATGTGCTATCAAAACAGTTTCAGACAGAGCGTTTCATACCTGCTTTCAATAGTCGAAATTAACCGATGAGCGTTTTGATTCATACCGGCTCAGATGAACAGATCGGTAATGGCGGTTGTTTGAGAAGGCAGAAAGCATACGAGGCCGCTGCTACAACGGTATGATGCACGGAAGCGCGGTAGGATACGACGCCAGCATATGTCAATTAACCGAAACTAATATTGCAGAAAGCAGAAAGAACTAATATTATTGTTATAATATCAACCAACCGAAACTGAGTTTGTCGCGTCTTGCAAATATGATAGCAAATACAAAACGAGCCAGTTGTAATGTCGCAGCGCCTCCCCCGCCAGCGCTGCGTCCGTCGGGGGTCCATCTAATTGACCGTCACCGCCGTCACCGCCACCGCCGCCGCCGTCACTAAAAACCACACCCTCTCGCTCACGAAAATCCCATTGGAAGGACCCCCGTCACAACTCGTCTCACCGACTGTTGTTCTCCTGTCCTGCCCCCTCCCTCCCCCTCCCTCAACCACAATACAATACCGACCGAGCTAAGCACTTCGCCCTGACTGTTTGCTCATAGTGTACCCGCATGCATCCGGCACCGACCACCGCATGCATCCGGCCCCGCCCACCGCATCTTAAGCCTGCCTGATTTGCAGGTTAAGGATTTCAGGGTTTCGGGTACCTGCACTGCGGCGGGTTGATGTCGCTGGGGATGTGCTCGCCCTCCCGGAACGAGGAGGAGATCGATTGGGACAGCCCCTCCAGGCCCTCCGCCGCCGACCCCGCGCCCGCCGCCGCCGCCTTCGCTGCAGCCTCTTCCTAAGGCCTGCCAGATATCGCTCGCCACGTCACAGGATGCTACTTGACTCAAGAAACTGCCAGATATCGCTCGCCGCGTCACAGGATGCTACTTGACTGAAGCAACGAGGGTTCGGATCGAAATGTGTTGGATGACATGGCGGGCAATGTTTGGCAGGCCCCACCTCCTCCTCATCCCGCACAGCCTTGCGCTCCTGCGCCTCCATGACCCGCGCCAGCTCCTCCATGCCCCCCGGCAGGCTCGACAGCTCCGACGTGGCCGTGAAGCAGGGGCTTACACTCGTCCACTTTTCGGCTCAACTGAAGCACATTTTGTGGGATATGTCAGGTGCATGCTGTTCCCCCAGTCTGTTAAACAGGGGGACACGGGGAGGTGTGACCAAAATATTTTAGGTTGAGCTGCGAAGTGAACGAGTGTAAGCCCTTGCCATGAAGAGCCCCCATGGCACCCCGTCGAACGCCTCGGTGTGGTGGATGCTGTGCCCGGCGGCGATCTGCTTCAGAAACGGCAGCTGGCCCAGCGGCCCGGTGGGAAACCGCTTGTGCACCATG
>Ga0307489_10003435_pt1 | contig 10503 bp, 16 predicted proteins | sample SB12metaG_FD_202247 | JGI IMG/M metagenome (GOLD analysis project Ga0307489, IMG submission 202247) | Sea-ice brine microbial communities from Beaufort Sea near Barrow, Alaska, United States - SB 1.2 | ecosystem: Environmental > Aquatic > Marine > Coastal | place: USA: Alaska | collected...
GATGGTGCACTGCCTCGACCAGGTTGTGAAAGCGGAAGAGGCGGCCGCGCCGCCGTCTAAATAGCGCACTGCCTCGTCACGAGAGAACTGATAATTATCATTCCGGCTGGCAAGATGTTTTGGCTGATGGTGGGTGACTTTGTGTCATGATTTCACTGTTAATGCACAGGACGATTTCTGATGTGTAGTCTGGCGTCATGGCAGTCCTTTAGAACACTTACATAAAGTTAGTTTGAGTTTCATTCCTAAGTAGCTCTACCAGTAGTGCTCGAACGACGTCGTCGACGCGACGTCACTAGCGTGCCACTACGACACGATGCGGGTGTTGACGCGTGGAGTGGCGCTCGCCGGCAACCGTCCTCAAGCTCGGGTTTCCAGTGCGATCGGACAGTGCAGTTCAGCCTCGCCGACGTCGACGGCCGGTCGACGTCATATGGGATGACGTGTCTCTCTGGCGCATCTGGAGGCAGGCAGACGTAGACTTAATAGACGATGCGAGTGCGCCAGCTGACTGTGTGTGCAGGTTTTAGGGTTTCTTGTAGTTTGGGGGATTAGGGTTTTTACATGTGAGGACTTTCTGAAGCTCTTGCCCTCCCTTACTCCCCGCCGACGCGCGGCACTTGAGCATCACGGCGCCGGTCTCATGTCGAAGATGGCGCCGCTGGCACCGCCGGCCAACGCGCCGCTGGTGTGCCACGGCCACAGCCGCCCCATCGTCAACCTCGAGTACAGCCAGGTCACCGACGACGGCGTCTTCCTCATCTCCTCCAGCAAAGGCGCGTCAGGGCGTTTTGTTTCCTTCAAGCGGTGCCTTAGTGCCAACCCCGCGACACGCTCTGACGAGCCGCTTCGCGCGCCACTACTTGGGCTCGACGCCCGCCGCCCCCGCGGCCCCGCGCCCTGATCGCTCGCGCCGGGATCGCCTCCGCCGCTCCCGACGTAGCTCTCCCTCCTTTGCGGCCAGTTGGCGACTCTTGTGTCGGGTGCCGATACCCTAAAAAATTAAAAGACATTCCGCCGCCCGTTAAGATCGCACCTTCAGCGGCGTCCTTGCAACGCGCGATCGTCGAACGTCGCGCCTCCCTGCCTCGTGTCCGAGGAGTTTTCGCTCATTATTAGCGCCAAGCTCCTGTCGTCGATACTGACCTCCTGTCTCCCTCATTCCCCGCCAACCTCCACCGCCACCTTCCCAACACAAAATTACCCGAGACCTGCAGATGGGCAGCCGATGCTACGGAACGGCGAGACGGGGGACTGGATCGGGACGTTCGAGGGGCACAAGGGGTGCGTGTGGGGCGCCACGCTGGCGGGGCCTGCCACGGCGTTCCCTTTGCGGCTCAACGTGGGCCGTCCGATCCCTGAATCCAAACAACTTGATGGGTCATACTGAATGAGATCCACGCGAAGATGCTCCAGTTGAGCTGCCACAGGGACTGGTGCCACGGCCCTGTCTGCCGAACGCGCCGGCGACGCACGGCGCGACGGCGTCCGCGGACTTCAGCGCGCGCCTCTGGAACGCCATCACGGGCAGGGCATCCACTTAATCGTTTTTTCAGCTTGCACTCTCAGCAGTTCGTCCCTGATACCACTTGAGTATCCCTCATAATACCACGTTACACCTCAAAGATGCCTCAGTTGAGCTGGAAAACTACTTAGGGCATGGCCCTGATCACCGGCGATGAGCTGCACTGCTTCCAGCACAAGCACATCGTCAAGTCCGTTTGCTTCTCGCAGGAAGGGCCCAGGGAATAAACCGCGAGCGCGCTCGCCATGTCATCCACCACATAGTGTACCGGTACTCGCCACGTCGTCCACCGCATTCCCGCAGCGTGCGGAGCCCTCGTTAACGCTCGCCACGTCATGCACCGCATAACCTCCGCTTGCTACAGGATAAGCCCTCGTTAACGCTCGCCATATCATCCATCGCGTTCCCACCGCGTTCTAAATCCTCCCTCATTGAGTTACATGTCTACCCATGACGTGGCGAGCATGATCCACCTGGCCCCACTGGCAGGACTGCCAGCGCCTGCTCACGGGCGGCTCCGAGAAGCTCCTCCGAATCTACGACCTCGCGAAGATCGACGCCGAGCCCTATGTCATGGAGGGGTCGCCTTCGCAGATCCGCACAGCTCAATTCACGGCAGGGGCTTACACTCGTCCACTTTTCAGCTCAACCTAAGCCGTTTTGGGCACAGCTCCCCGTGTCCCCCTGTCTTATAGACTGGGGGGAAATCATGCACCCAACGGATCCCACAAAATCTGCTGACATTGAGTTGAAAAGTAGACGAGTGTAAGTCCCTGGTTCACGGCCAACGACACCCTGATACTGTCCTCGTGCGCGGACGACGCGGGGATCCGGGCAGGGGCTTACACCCGTCCACTTTTCAGCTCAACCTGAGCCGTTCCTGACACAAAATACACCCTGAGCACCCCGTATGTACCTCAACACCCCCTCGACACCCCCTAAACAACGCCTAAACGCGGCCCCTATCCCACAGAAGCCGCTTACAATGAGCTTAAAAGTGGACGAGTGTAAGCCCCTGGATCCGGGTGTGGGACGTGAGGCAGGGGCTTACACTCGTCCACTTTTCTGCTCAACTTGAGCGTTTTTTATGGGATAGGGGGTGCGTGTAGGGGCTGTGTAGCCCGTGTTAAGGGGGTGTCAGGGGGTGCTCAGGGTGTGTGGGGTGTTTTCTTGTGTCAGACACGGCTCAAGTTGAGCTGAGAAGTGGACGAGTGTAAGCCCCTGACGTGAGGACCAACGCGGTGGTGACCACGCTGGACACGGCGGGGCCGGTCACCAGCATCGAGCTCAGCGGCAACGGGCGCTACATCACCACCGCGGACGGAAAGAACGTCACCCTGTTCGACTCCACCACCTTCACGCCGATCAAGGTAGGGTCAACTTGTTCGACGCCTCCACCTTGACGCCAACCATACGCCTAAACCCTAAACCCTAAACCCTAAACACTAAACCCTAAACACTAAACACTAAGCCCTCAACCTGCCAGCGGTTGGTCGACCACTACAAGGCGACGATGACCGGGAACAGGAGTGCCAATAGCCCAATATGGTGACCTGACTCGTGGAGAGGCGCCAATATGGTTACATGGACTATTCTTGCTCCGATGACTTGTTACCTGACCGACTAATCGGTGTGCTGATGGTTGGCGACCCTGGGTGGTGAAGTGGACGCTGGAGTACGAGGTGGAGTCGGCGTCGGTGTGCCTGGAGCACAACCGCTTCGTGGCGGGCGGGCCGGACATGTGGGTGCACGTGCACGACATGGCCAGCGGCTTGGAGATTGCGACTGGGAAGGGGCACCACGGGCAGGGGCTTACAATTCCACTGTTCAGCTCAACCTGAGCCATTTCTGACACAAATACGCAACTTAAACACCCCCTGATACCCCCTGACACCTCCTAAACACCCCCTAAATGCACCCCCTATCCCTACGAATGCGCTTAAGTTGAGCCGAGAAGTGGACGAGTGTAAGCCCCTGACCACGGGCCCGTGCACTCGGTGCGCTTTGCGCCGGACGGGAAGTCGTACACCTCGGGGTCGGAGGACGGGACCATCCGGATATGGCAGACGTTCCCCGAGCAGAAAAAGGGGCCGGGCGCGGAGCCTGCCGGGCCGCCTCAGCGCTGAGAGGGCTTGCTTGTGTTGGGGGGGGGGGTTGGGGTCGGGTGTGGAGAGAGGGTGGTGGTGGTGCTGCCCCCAGCATTGCGAGGGCGTGGGGGGAGGCAGAGGGTTTATAGGGTAGCGCCACCCGAGCACTGAAAGGGCTTTGAGGGGGGTGGGAAGGGGTAGAGAGATGGTGGTGGTGTTTTTAGCTGCCTTAGTCAAGTTTTGCTTCGGTTGAAATGCCTTGAGTGGTGGTGTTTTTGGGCTGCCTCAGCTGCTTCGCCTGCCTTAGTTACAGTGAGGGAGGGTTCAAGGGTGGAGATGGTGGAGGGTGGTGGCGTTTATTTTATTACTTAGCTGTCAGCATTGAGTGAGAGTGAGGGTGGCCTCTCAGCGATGAGTGCGAGCGAGTTTCCTCAAGCCTGAGGGAGGGTGAGTGAATTTCTTCAGCACTGAGTGAGAGAGGGATGGCCCTCAGCACTGAGCGAGAGAGCGAGTGCTTGGTGGGTGTGGTGGGTGGTGGTGAGTGGTGTCTACTTCGCTAAGACTGAGGGGAACAGAGGGGGTTAGATGGGGTCCTTGACATAGCCTTGACCTCTCGGTAGCTCAAATGCATTTCACATTCTTTTTCTCCACACACACCTTTGCATTCGTCGCATGTCGTGTCCCACGTGTCTTCGCGTTGAACGCGTCCACTATATGTTTAGAAGGGTTGATTTCATTACAATGTAGTTGAGTGGTCAAACCGCGTCTGGGTCACATGGTGACCTACGTGTCACACGTGTCTTTGCGTCCTTGGCAGGTCCCTAGCTCATCATCATACACATGCGTTGTTATAACACGCTGTGCGCATACAGCATGATATTTCTATTACACCGTTCATCGAGCCAGCACGAACCGTGACTTCGTGTATATGCGTATAAGTGGCGTTGTCTGTGGCTTCATGGCTTCGTGTCTTGGTGCCCTGGTGTGCATTCACTTGTTGTACACAGGCGCCCAGCGGTGCTTCGTCTCGATCTCGCGCACCGTGCCGTAGTGCAGGGCCGTACCGCGCAGGGGGGTTATTGAGAATAAGAACTCGACGGACGGCCAGACGACGATAAACCGATAGACGAGCATCCCAGAACGGCTGAACGAGCTGGGTAATTGCTCATTCGGACGTGCGGACGTGATTCGTGGTGGCCGACCGACCCCGGGGCGTCTGTATGAGCATTTACCCTGACCGACCTGGAATCGCGCCTAGCCGTTCGAGTGCTTATTCTCAATAACCCCCGTGCCACGACCTCCCTCACTGCTTTGGATTTCGAGTTTAGGGTTCAGAGTTGTAGGGTTAAACCCTAAACCCTAAACATAAACCCTGAACCCTAAACCCCAGGGCCGTAGCACCACCTCCATCACTGCTATACCACCTTTTAATAAATACCCCCCAATCTCCGTCACTGCTTGCTCATGGCGTACCAGTGTCACCCGTGCCCACTCGCTGCATCCTTCTATCTGGCATCACACCAGTTGAGGGACAACACGACTCGAGTTGAGCTCAGACAGAGTGACGAGTGTACGGCCCTGCCGCTGCGGCTGCGCAACACCACGCAGCAGGGAGCGCAACACACATCCGGAGCCGCACGTGGTGAGACCACCGCATATCACCCAATACCGCACACAGGCGTCTAGTGCCTGGTCTGTCAGGTTACTGTGAGAAGTATCTCGTACTGTACACAGTATTTGGCCCGTTTGACCATTGGCCAAAAGTCAAATATGCATTTTGGTAATTTACCAAAGAAATCACTTACTTGAACTAACTTACTCACAGACCAGTTACTAGTCAGGCGCACCAATGCCCCAACGCGGTGTTGATGCCGTGGGTGCGACCGCCCACCCCCCCCACCCCCCCCCCGCCCCGCGCCGCCCCGCCCCACCATGCTGTGGCTGGTGGCGCCGTCGTGGGTGAAGCGCACGCCGCGCAGCAGGTTGCCGTCGCTCACCCCCGTTGCCGCGAAGAATATCTCCTCGCCGCCGCACAGATCCTGGGTGTGCGGCCCGCTGTCACCCACATCACCACTCAGCATGGTCGCTTCGCCTAACACGTTGCCACTCAGCATGGCCGACGCTGAGTGAATGAATTATCCAATAGGCCGATTTCGGTATATCGCTTCCCGCGGCGAGCGCTGACGCATTGCCCGCAACTCTGTATGGGCATTCAACCTGACGCCCGCTTTCCCGCGCGGAGCGCTGACGCTTTGCCCGCAACTCTGTATGGGCATTTCACCCAGGCGATATACCGGAATCGGCCCATTGATCTCAGACGTGGGGCGGGCGGCGCCCCACCTTGGTGTGGAGCACCCGGGAGATCTCGCGGCCGGTCTCCGCGATGTGCTTGGCGTCCGCGGCATCGCGCGCCCACAGCATGGCCTGCATCTCTCCTCCGAGTAGGACCGGACTGACATTGCTCGCCACGTCATAGGATGCCACACAGCTCAATAAACAAGGGTTTTGGGTTTATGGTTTATGGTTTAGGGTTTAGGGTTCAGAGTTTAGGGTGACATTGCTCGCCACGCATAGGATGCCACGCAGCTCAATAAACGAGGGTTGACAACGTGGTGGATGACTTGGCGGGCAATATGTGGCAGGGCGCACCTCCCAGGCAGCGCAGCGCCGCCGCCGCGATGACGCCCTCGGGGGTGCCGCCCACGCCGAACAGCGCGTCCACGCCTGCATGTGTGAAATTTAGGGTTTAGGGCTTAGGGTCTGGGATTTAGCCCTGTGTCCGCTCACGCCGGACAGTACGTCCACGCCTGTGCCGCTCGCATCACTCCAGGTCAGTCCAAGCCAGTCGGACGTCGAGGTGAGCGAGTGGTATAGTAATACGCGCTCAGAGCTCAGTCGAAGCTTATTCGCTTACTCCATGTACTTACTGCCGAGTGGTATACTAATACGCACTCAGAGCTCAGTTGATGGTTATTTGCTTACTCCATTTACTCACCGCTCTCGGGCTTGCAGGTGGCGATGGCCGCCTCAACGTCTCCGTCCGAGATGAGCTTGATGCGCGCGCCGGCCAGCCGCAGCTCCGCGATCAGCCCCGAGCGCCAAAGACCAGTACCGAGAACGCTCGCCGCGTCATCCACCACGTTATATACCCTCATGAGTTGATTTGAATAGGCCGATTTCGGTATATCGCCTGGGTGAAATGCCCATACAGAGTAGCGGACAAAGCGACAGCGCTCCGCGCGGGAAAGCGGGCGCCACGTTGAATGCCCATACAGAGTTGCGGACAAAGCGTCAGCGCTCAGCGCGGGAAGCGATATACCGAAACCGGCCTAGTACATCCTGTGACGTGGCGAGCCCACACGTGAGTGGTACCCTACCTCGTGGCGCGGTCGGTCGAGCACCACGCAGGTGACCTCGCCCACCGGCTTGCCCAGCGCCTTGGCGATGGCGTGCACGTTGCGGCGCGGTGAGAGGTTGATGTCGATGCAGCCGGCGGCCTCGGGCCAGGGCCTTACACTCGTCCACTTTCCGGCTCAACATAAGCACATTCTGTGGGATACATTAGGTGCATGATTTTCCCGAAGTCTACTGGACAGGGGGACACGGGAAGGTGTGATTAAACCGGCTTAGGTTGAGCTGAAAAGTGGACGACTGTAAGCCCCTGCCTCGGGCCCGACTGCGATCTTGTCCATGTAGAAGGTGTCCTTGGGGTCATACAGGCTGCCGCTCTCGGCGATGGCGATGACGGCGATGGCGCCGTTGCGACCAGCGGCCACCAGCGAGGTGCCGCGCGTCAGGGCCCGCCCACTCGTGTCTGTCGCAGCTCAACCTCAAGCTAGGCCAGGGAGGATGATGCGGTGAGGCGAATGTTGTTCTGTATAACGTTCATCGAGCCCCAAGACGCTTCACATGGTGAACTTAAGCAACCCTCTCCGCAATGTGTACGGGTACACTGGTCCGCAGTGACCAGTGAGGAACCAGTGGGGCGCCGCGCGTGCGGCCCCGCCGTCGAGGGGGTCAACGGCGATGTCCGCGTGCGGCTTGCCGCCCATGCCCACCTTCTCGCCCGCGCGCAGGGCCGTACACCAATTCCCTCTTCACCTTAACTGAGCAGATTTAACCTTGATGACACTCAAGTTCACCCACCTCATACGACGGGAAAACACCTCCCGTGTAAATTAAACGCAATTGGCACATGGGGCCAGTCTGGATGGTGACACAAACACGGGAAGTGTTTTCTGGTAGCACCTCGCTGATTGGTCCCTAGACTCACTCAAGCTATCTCAAGTCAATGCCTCGACGGTGCTTACGATACGGTAGCGCGGGAGGGAGTAGCCGCGGTGGGGAGTCGGCACCGGAGGGAGTGGGCGCGGGAGGGGGTGGCCGCGGGAGGGGGTGGCCGCGGGAGGGAGTGGGCGCGGGAGGAAGTGGCGGTCCCTGCCGTTGTGCAGCATGGGCGCCGCGTCCTTGGCGCCCTCGCCGATCACCACGTGCCCGGTGAAGTCCACCTCCCTCACGCAGTGCCCGAGGACATACACCTGCCCACGTCATTCACCATGGCTTACTCCGTCGTGAGTTAAACGTTATGCTCCTGCGACGTGGCCTTTTAGCTTGTCCACCAGCTGTCATCCTCCCATTATGTGGCGAGCACCGGTACACTATGTCACCGTCCTATGATGTGGCGAGCACCGGTACACTATGTCATCCTCCCATGACGTGGCGAGCACCGGTACACATATCATCTTCCCATGACGTAGCGAGCACCGGTACACTATGTCATCCTGCTATGATGTGGCGAGCACCGGTACACTATGTCATCCTCTGCAATGACGTGGCGAGCGTCTCGACTACTCCCCGCCATGAGGCAGGAGCGCATGGCATCGACCGCGGCGCCGTCTGCGGCGTTCTTGTCGCCCTGTTCAAGTTGATAGGACGTCAGATTCAAGCGGATGGGACGTCAGGTTCAAGTGGAAAGGACGTCAGGTTCAAGTGGATGGGACGTCAGGTTCAAGTGGGAAGGACATCAGGTTCAAGTTACTGGGACGTCAGGTTCAAGTGGATGGGACGTCAGGCTCAAGTGGATGGGACATCAGGTTCAAGTGGATAGGACGGCAGGTTCAAGTGGATGGGATGCCAGGTTCAATTAGATGGGAAGTCAGATTCAAGGGGATGGGATGTCAGGTTCAAGTGGACGGGACGTCAGGTTCAAGTGGATGGGACGTCAGGTTCGAGTGGATGGAACGTCAGGTTCAACTGGATGGGACGTCAGGTTCAAGTGGATGGGACGTCAGGTTCAAGTGCACAACCTTCAAAGTTCACACATGTCGATTGGACGTTGGGTTTAGTGGATGGGTTGTTGGGCTCATTGTGTTAGTCACCTTGCCCATCCACCGCGCGCCGGCCACCGCAGCGCTCTCCGTCACGCGCACCTGCATTGCACGTTCGGAAAGTTGAGTCAGCGTAGCTCTACGGCGTAAAAAGAAGCAAGCTTCATGGCTGACAGGAAACAAGGACCGAGACGTCGAAATGGCAACGCAGTGAGCCGCGGGGCGTCGAGCACCAAGATTCGAAAGCACGCGCGCCGATATGCTAACGGGTGCGGTGCCGCACCATTTCCAGTGCGAGGTTGCGGTGCATTCCCGAGAGCTCCGACGCCGAAGGGGAGCGGCTCAGCGCGTTGCTGGCGGCGTTCTCGAGCGAGTCCTTGTAGAGTGGGCGGGATGCCCCCGCGGTGCCCACCGGTGTCCCCGGGATGCCCACCGCCTGCTGGCTGCCCACGTCCAGGGCCTTCGTTATATATACGCGCTCGTTGCTCGTTCAAAACCAAGATTGAGTCGGAGCGTCCGACGCGAGTGCCCCTCGCGCCGCTGGGGGCGTGACGCGCTCGCAAGACCCGTGGTGCTGGCATCTCACCCGCTGCGTTCCCATGCTGGCTTAACTTACAGGGCGTCGCGCGGTGTTTGAAGCGTTGTTCAGATTCAGTTCTGGAGCAGAAGCCGCAGCCACAGCAGGCACGCGGTGAGTTAGTTGTTGTTGGAATGGGGGGGAGCCGGCTCAACCAGATCCTACCGTCACCGGGCTCGCCGTCGGAGTCATCCAGGATGACGAGCGTGGTCGGGCGCATCGCAGACGGCGCAGTCCGCGCGCGCCCGGCCGCGGCGGAGAAGAGCCGCCGCGACGCGGGCGACCGGGCAAATGAGGTCGTTGTTCGGGAACAGGGTGCCGTCAGGCGATTCCTCGGCGCGAGGCCCCCACACGAAGGGACGCGCGGGGCGGCGGCGGCGGAGGTACGCGCGAGGAGCATCGTGGTTTGTAGTATGTCGTTTCGAGGCGGGTAAGGCGCAGGGGAGTCGGGGTGCCGTCGCGGCGGAATGGGCGCGCGTGGGTAGTCAGCACACGAGTCAACGTTTCAACGCTCGACAGACTAACAGAATCTGATTCGGCACTTGAATTTTTCGGCCGGTCGCGGTCGCCTGGCGGACAGAATAGGCGGCCCTCACACTGCCCCCACGGCGTCGGCCTCATCTCACCCGCATCCCCGCTGCGCGTTTGTCGAAGGTCGGAGGCAGCATGTCGTGCCTATCGCGGGCCGCCGCGCGCGCCCTCCACACCCACGTCTGCACCCGCTCGCTCTCGTCCGCCGCTTCCAGAGCGTCACCCACCTCGCAGCCCGCAGCATTATTTCTGCAATGCCTTCGGGGCGGCTCTCCCGGGGGAAGGCGACAGCCGGTCGCAGTCGCAGGCAGCGTCTCATCCATATCGCGCGGCGCCGCGCACGTCCACACCCACGTGTGCACCCGCGTGTTCTCGTCTACCGCAGCTCCTGGGGGTGGGCAGCATCTTCCGACGACCATGAGCTACCTGCGCGACCTGCGGTCCGGCAACGAGGTG
>Ga0307489_10003436_pt1 | contig 10501 bp, 19 predicted proteins | sample SB12metaG_FD_202247 | JGI IMG/M metagenome (GOLD analysis project Ga0307489, IMG submission 202247) | Sea-ice brine microbial communities from Beaufort Sea near Barrow, Alaska, United States - SB 1.2 | ecosystem: Environmental > Aquatic > Marine > Coastal | place: USA: Alaska | collected...
CCGCGCCCGCCTCCGCGCCCGCCGCCGCCGCCGCCGCGCGCCTGGCCGCGGGCGGATCATCGTCTGAGTCGTACAGCGAGTTGTTGACCAACATCTTGGGCCAGGGGCTTACACTCGTCCACTTCTCACCTCAACCTAAGCCGTTCTGTCACTGAAACCATCGCAAAAAGTGCTCATGCAGGCCGACAGTTGTGCACAGCTGTGTTTGGGCCTTACAGGGGCTTACACTCGTCCACGTTTGGGCTCGACTACGCGGTACGCGCCCCTCTACTCTAAGAAACTGGAAGGTTCAGTGGTGAGTACTGTGATTCGGGGACTCACGACCGACACCCGGCCGACCGGTTTCAGTGCCTTGTCGAGTTAATCAACCCCCAACTGTAAATCAGTGTGATTTACCCCCCAGTTTCTTTAAGTAGAGGGGATCGTACCGCGTAGGACGTGAGCACTTTCGAGGAACACGTTGCTTGGTTGAACGGTTGCGGCACAAATGGCTCAGGCTGAGCTGAGAAGTGGAGGAGCGGAAGCCCTGCAGAGCGTTGGCACGTGATAAGTAGATGGTGAGTCGACAGGTTTCTTGGGTCGTTAGACCTTCAAGTGCTCAGGTTGAGGTGAGAAGTGTAGGAGGGGAAGCCCCCTGCCTTGGGCCGTGGCGGGGGCTCATCGTCGGAGGAATCGTACGCGGCGGTGTTTGCGGTCGCGGTCGGGCGGCGGGGCGCGGGCCGCGGGGCAGGGGCTCCCACTCGTCCACTTCTCACCTCAACGTAAGCACCTTTTGCGGGCTGCACACCTCCACCTCCACTTCTCAGTTTGTCGTGAGCACTTTTTGTGGGCTAGGTTGTGTGTTTCATCAATGAAAACGGCTCTGGTTGAGGTGCCAATCGGACCTAGCTGTGGCTTCAATGACCAAAACTAGCTCAGGTTGAGCTGAGAAGTGGACGAATGTAAGCCCCTGCCGCGGGGGGGAGTCGTCTGAGTCGTAGGCTGCGCGGTGCAGGGTGAAGCGGAGGGAGGGAGGGAGGGAGGGAGGGAAGAGGTCAGGAGGAGGAGGCACAGCCAGTCAGCGGGGAGGTTTTGGGGGAAAAGGGAGGGGCGAACCAACAGACGCGAGGCGGGGTTCGTAGAGCGCCGAGCGCCGCCCCGCCGTACGCGAGGAGGTGGTTTCAACAAGAGGAGGTTTGGAAGTTTAGCGGGTGCCTTGGGCAATTGAGAATGGGAAAGGGGCGGGGATCCAAAGTGAAGAAAGGTGGACCGGAGGCCGGGTGGGGCGGCGGGCGGCATGGGAGGGAATCTGGTTGGGCGCGTACTCATGGCCCGGCGTGCCGCGGGGGACGCCGCGGGTGTGTCGCCGTCGTCCTTCACACTCGCCTGCGACCGTGGTGCGGGGTTGGGGGAGCGAGGGTGAAATCAGCAACTCGACAATTTCCAACCGAAGGATGGAGGAGGGGCCCCATGGCATGGCACGCCGGTTCAGAGGGCGGCAGACACGTATGTTGCGCAAGGGCATTGGGGTGGATGCGGGGTGGCAGCCGTCCGCGCGCGGGGCGTGGGGCGGGGTTGGGGGGGCGAGTGTGAAATTACAAATCAGCGTCAAGCGACAATTTCCAACCGAAGAGACGGGCTCCACGGCAGAAACGTAGTAGGTTGTACAAGGGCATTGGGGTGGACGGGTGGTCGGCGCGGGGGGCGGTGCACACGCCGCCACGTACCGCGCGCGCCTCCGATCCCGCCGCCTGCTTCGACTCCGTGCGCGCGGACCCCCTCATCTGCGCGCGCTTCTCCGCGTACGCGCGGAGACCCGACATTTTTCAAGTCGTACTCGAACACCGCCGGTTGAACCACTCCTGCCGGTGCCCCCCGTGCCGCGCGGCGGCGCCTCCCAACCCGCCCGACCGCGCTGCGGCCCTGCGCGCGAGCCGAGGCCAGGGCCGGGGCCGTCACTCCCGCGGAGAATCCCGTCCGCGGTGGAATTTGCCCCCGGTGCCACGCCACGGTCACATGCCAGTGCGCCACGAAAACCGCTCCAAAGTTCGACAAAACTGGCACGCGCCAAGCGCCAAGCGCCGCGCGCCAATGGATACTGGAGCGACAAAAGTCCCGCAGGCCATCGCCAGGCGAGACCTCTCACACGTGCCGCTCGCGCGCGCGTCGAGGGTGGGCGGGGGCAGAGCGTTTGTAGGAGCGCGGTGATGGCCGCGACCCGTCCACGGGTGCCCCGCCCCTGCTTCGCGCGCCGCGGCCCCCTCGCCCCCGCACGCCAATGCCACCGTGTCGGCACCCCCTTCTTCGCCCGCGTGCTCGTGCTCGCAGTGCTAGCGCTGCACGGGCCGGGTACGGCGCGCGCGGCGCACTTCGGCACCAACAAGGGCGGCGACACGGGCGAGATCCCCGAGCTTCCGGCGTTTCGGCGCGCGGGGTCCGGGGACAGCGCCACCCCGGGGATACAGACGCAGTTCATAGCGCAACACGGCGTGGTGGCCATTGGCATGGTGGACGAGCTGTTGAACGAGCTGAACCGTGCGTTCTGCGACCAGACGCTGAGCCGCGTGTACAAGTGCGCGAACTACGAGGACGCGCGCCGCCGCCTGTGGCAGGGCCTGACAGATGGCTTGCAAAGGCGTCCCATTCACTTTGAACTCTTGTTTCTGGAGTTACACGGCACCCTATGACGTGGCGAGCGATATTGCTCGCGAAGGCGTCCAACGCACTTTGAATTGTCGTTTCTTGAGTTAAACGGCACCCTATGACGCGGCGGACAATATTCTTCAGGCCCTGGGCTGTGGCAGTCCTTCGCCGACGAGTACATGTGCGGCGGCCTGGGCATCGAGCAGTGGGCCGCAGGGCTGCGCGTGCGCGACCTCCCCGTGCAGGAGCAATTCGAGTACCTCCTCTCGCAGTGCGCAACGCCGTGGGTTGGTGACCTGGCAGGGGCTTACACTCGTTTACTTGTCACCTCAACCTGTGACGCTTCCGCCCCTCACGCCGCCCAGCGGGTCAATTAACTCAACAAACGGGGTTCTAAACATATCGATGGCTAAAGCAGTGCTTACGTTGAGCCGAAAAGTGGACGAGTGTAAGCCCCTGGGACCTGGTGGCGGTCGTGCGGGAGGCCACGGCGTTTTTCCTGGCCCAGTCCACGCTGAACCGGCCGGACATTCAGGCCGTGGTGGTGGCCAACGACCGCCAGGTATGGGGATCATTGAGAACAAGCACTTGGACGACCTTGAGTCGATGATCCGAGTCCACGCGTCTGTATGAGCATTTACCGTGATGGTACGTCAAGCTCGATATCGGTTCGCGTGCTTGTTCTCAATGACCCTCCCGCCAGGCGGGCCGTGCGGACACGCTGCCGACGGATGACCTGTACTCACTGCACCCGGGCTACTATGAGGATATCGCGCCGGTGCCCACGCTGTTGCGGGAGCCCGCGGTGGCGACGTGGCGGCAGGAGGTGGACTTGGACGACCACACGCCGTACGCCGTCGGGGGCGCGCCGCGCGCCGAGGCCGTCACCGCGCGCACGGGGACGCTGCTGGTAGGGACTCATGGATAGTGTTCGATCATGGACAGTGCTCGCCACGTCATAGGATGCCACTTAATCCAAGAAACGAGGTTTCGAATGCGTTTGAGGACGTGGCGAGCGCTATCCACGAGCCCCTGATTGGTGGCGAAGGATGAGTCCTCTGAGCAGTACCCGCCGCAGTACGGCGCGGTGCAGGCGGCGGGGGCGCCGGGGCAGGCACTGTATCGCGCCTCGTACCTCGTGCACCCCAGCCCGGCAAGGCGGTGCAAGTTGTAATGTGCTGAAACCTGTGTTGAAAGCGCCTGGTTGGTTACATCTCCTGAAACTAAAATAACACAAACTGCATACAACTCCATTGGTGCTAAAACATGACGAATCGTTACTACTGGAAAAATCCCCCTGTCGTTTAATGAAATGAGTTCGGGAGTTGTGACTCGTCACAAGGGATGCTGATCCGGGAGTTGTTACTGGTCCGAATGTCCGGCCGGAACGGAAAGTTGTCGGTCCGGGGGTGTCGGGTTTCGACACCCCCCCCCATTTTGCTCATACGAAAAATCGACGATCTCGACATGCCGAAATCACTATTCGACAGGGGTCCGCGGCCAGTAGTAATGTGTTGCCTTCAATGTCAACTTGCGGCACTACATGCCGGAGGCGAAATGGGATGCAGCGTACTGCGCGGCGAAGGGCGCAGCGGACGAGCTGTGCTATCCGCGCGTGGACCCGTTCGTGGGCATCACGCACGCGGCGGACGGGCGGCGGCTGCTGACCAACCAGGGGCTGGAGCTGCCGCCGGGGTACCAGGACCCCAATGTCATGCCGCCCCGGGACGGCGGCTAAGTCCCGGAAGGGCGGCGGTGGCATTGAACTAGAGAGTAGAGAGTAGACTAGACTGAATAGACCGACTAGACCGTATAATTCCGGGAAGTATTCAAAAAACTGCACAAAGACATGCCGAAACACTAGACCGGAGTTATCGAACCCATCACTATTTTGAAGGAACGCGGAACGCACACAGATGGAGCTCGCGCGCGGCTAGCGTCGTGCTGAATAAAAGCTCTCTGTCAGGTACATGTTCCAGTTTAACATTCACATGAAACTACTATAAATTTCTATAAATTTCGGCTCAGCTCTCCTGACCCTTCACGTATTGAGGTTATCGAGGTACTGCGGGTTGGTGATGGCGCCGGCGGCGGCCATCACGCCCTCGCCCGCCTCGCCGTTGGCCTTCACAGCGTCGGCCACCGACTGCTCCAGGTCCTCGCAGCAGGGTCATTGAGAATAAGCACTCGACTGAGATCGGAGCGTGACTTACCTCCAGGGTGAGTGCTCATACAGACGCGCAGAGTATACGGAGCAGCAGCAGGAGGAGGAGGAGGAGGAGACGGAGAAGGAGGAGGATGCAGAGGAGGAGGAGGATGAGAAGGAGGCGATTCAATGTCGGTCGAGTGGTCGTTCTCAATCCCCCCCCTGCCTCGCCGAGCCCGCACATGCGCACGTCCATGGAGCGCAGCACGCGGTTGTGCTCCAGCGCGTCGCGGATCAGCCGCCCGCCCTCCGTGTAGCGCCGCACGCTGAAATTGATAGCGTAATATAAAAGCAGTTCATCATGTTCTAGTTACAAATGGTGGAACCTGGCGGTTCCAATGGAGTAGCATGCGATAAGATCACTGCGCAACGCACCGGCGTTGAGTCAGACGAGCTATCGCCAATGATGTGTTCTCCCGGTGAGCACATTCGGGTTGCAGCGTGCACCGCCTTACCTCGGGCCCAAACGCGTTGCTGCTGACGTCCAGCTGCAGCAGCGTGCGGTTCGTGCGGATCAGCGCCGCCACATAGGGGCTTACACTCCTCCACGTTAGAGCTCAACTCGAGCACGTCGCAGGACACGTTAATGTGTTAAACTGGGTTGTACAGGCCACAAAGATAGCTCAAGTTGAGCTGACATGGGAACGAATGTAGTGTACGCCCCTGACACTCCTGCACGTGAGAGCTCAACATGAGCACCTTCGCACTTTTTGTTGGGTCAAGTTGGGTTATGTATGTGAAGGACAAAAGCAGCTCAAGTTGAGAAGAAACGGGAACGAGTGGAAGACCCTGCCGCCACCGCCGCCGCGCTCTGCGGCCCCAGGGAGTTGGCCGACAGTGTCAGCTTCTGCAGCGTGCTGTTGTTGCGCAGCACGTCACACACCGCCTTGCCGCCCTCGTCCCCTAGTCGGTTGAGGCGCAGCGACAGGCTGAGCAGGCTGTGATTGGCGCGCAGCGCTCGGGCCAGCGCGCGCCCGCCCTCCGTGTGGATCTGGTTGTCCGTCAGGTCCAGAAAGCAGGGGCTTACACTCGTCCACTTTTCAGCTCAACCCAAGCACTTTGTGTGTGATACGTCGGGGATACTGTTTTGGCTCACACTCGTCCACTTATCAGCTTGACCTGAGCCGTTTTGTCACCGCAACATCCCAACATCCCAACGTATGTCACAAAAAGTGCTCACGTCAAGCCAAAAAGTGGACGAGTGTCAGCCCCTGATACGGTCAGAAAAAGGCTCAGGTTGTGCTGAGAAGTGGATGAGTGTTAGCCCCTGCCAGGAAGCTGATCACACTGCGGTTGTCCAGCAGCTTGGCCAGCGCCCGCACACCGCGGTCCGCGATCTTGTTGTAGAGGCGCAAGTTGAAATTGTAACCAAAGTTCGAAAGCGAGTCATCACATTTCAGCTTCCAACGCCGGAACCATGCTGCGGTCCACCCGGGGTCAACCCAACGTCCGCCCAGGGTCAACCCAGGGTCAATCTGGGGTCAATCTGGGGTCAATCTGGGGTCAAGTCGTGTCAAGCTGGGGAAAACCCGGGGTCAATCCGGGGTCAACCGGTGTCAAGCTGTGGTCAACCTGGGGTCAACCCGTGGACAACCCGGGGTCAACCAAGCTGGGTTGAACCTGCAGCGCCCTACCTTGTTGTGGCTGAGGTCAAGGTGCACCACGGACAGGTTGTCCACCATGCCGCTCGCCACCATCCGCACCTCGCAGCAGGGTCATCGAGAACCAGCACTCGACCGACGTTGGACGGACGAAAAGCCGCAATCGGGCCGAGGGTACAAGCTCATACCGCAGTCTGGCCACCACAAACCGATACCATGGGTCTACATAAGCTGTGCATCCACCCTGAATTCCAGCCGTGCTCCGTCCTGATTTCGACTCGTCGTTCACTATGCATCAACCTCCCTGCCTTGTCGTCGTCCAGCAGGTTGCCGCTGAGGTTGAGGTACATCAGCGTCTCCGCGCGCTCGATGGCCGTGCGGCAGGGTCGTTGAGAACCAGCACTCGATAGATATCGGAGCATGACATACATACCTTCAGAGTGAATGCGCTTACAGACGCGCTGAAGAGGATGAGGAGGATGAGGAGGATGAGGAGGATGAGGAGGATGAGGAGGATGAGGAGGATGAGGAGGATGAGGAGGATGAGGAGGATGAGGAGGATGAGGAGGATGAGGATGAGGAGGAGGAGGAGGGGGAAGAGAAGTAGGAGGAGGAGGAGGAGGAGGAGGAGCAGGAGGAGGAGGAGGGGGATCATCGTGCTTGCGCGCAATACCCCCCCTGCCTTTGCCAGGCTGCGGCAGTCCGACAGCTTCATCCCAAACAGGCTGCGGTCGTAGTCCATCCCCACGTGCCGCATGCCGTACGTCAGCGTCAGGCTCGTCAGATGCGACGCCGTGGTGTCGAACAGCATCTGCAGGTCTATGTGCGCGGGCAGCTGCGTGATGCTCAGCGTGCGCGCGAACGTCGCGCAGGGCCGTGCACTGCTTCCCTCGTCACCTCAACCCAGCTCTCTGCTTATAGTGTACTGGTATACCCGTACAACCTTGCCGCATCCTCCTGCCTGGCCGTTCAAACAGTCAGGTTGAGGTGGAAAGGGGAGGAGTGGCGCCCTGCCTTTTTGCTAAACGTGAGCAGGCGCTTCAGCTCGTTAGGGTCGCTAGTCGTGGGGTCGTACGCCTCCAACGCCCCCTCCACGTAGAGTCTTTCACTCGTTCACCTTTCGGCTCAACGTGAGCACTTTTTCAGGGATGCGCTAGTGCTATCAGTGACCCAAACGGCTCAGGTAAAGCAAAGAAGTGGATGAGCACCAGGGGCTTACACTCGTCAACACGTCGGCTTGGCGTGAGAACTTTTTGTAGCATACGTTCAGTGGTGTTAGTGACAAAGACGGCTCGGGCCGAGCTGACCAGTGGACGCCCCTGCCTCCAGGTGCCGCTCGAAGTACAGCTGCTTCCACGACCGCCCGTGCGGGATGACGTCGCAGGACTTCCAGCGCAGGCACGCGCGGCGCTTCCAGTAGCTCTCGTCGTCGATGAGCGTGCCCACCAGCTCCAGCGGCAGGTCCAGTGACAGCAGGTCCACAATGCGCTTCACGTACAGCGCCGGGAGCTTGCCAAACGTGGGGGACGCCGAGGTGCAGGGTCCACCAGATTGAACGCCATGTCAGGCCATGGAGGAGGATGCGGCGAGTCTGCACGGGTACACTGGTAGAAAATGAGCACACAGTGAGGACACAGGGTTCCTCTGATTGGCGAGGGTGTATGGGTACTCCACGAGCGAACATTCAGGACACCGTGTGAGGCAAGGGAGGAGCATGCGGCGAGTGTGCACGGGTACACCGGAGTCGTATGAGTCGCAGGAGGCTGTGGAGGAGACCGAGCCTTAAATTGAGGAATCAGGGGAGGGCGAGGAGGAAGATGAGGAGGAGGAGTAGGCGGAGCAGCGGGGGGTGGGCTGTCCGGTGGGACCATGCACCGCGTCTCGCGTGCGCGTGTGCAAGTGGCGAGCCCAAATGCCCCAAGTGCGGCGTTGTGTCAGCCCCCCGCCTCGAAGTTAGCAGCTACCTGCTCGATACACAGCTCCTTGAGTGGCGTCACGTACGGGTGGCCCGTGCGCACCGGCGCGGGGTCCTGCGGGCCCAGCCCCTGCGCCACCTTGGCTCCCAGCGCGCCCCCCAGCGCCCGCGCCGACTCCGCCGCGACCATCGCTGCCCCCTGCCCGCTGCCCCGCTGCCTGCTGCCCCTCTCGGATGCGATTCCCCCGGTGCCCTAAACGGGAGGACCCGCAATTCAGTCCACCGAAAATCAAGTCTCCTGTTTGGGAACGGCACCTCCTCAATGTTCCCCCCGCGCGCGCTCGATTGCTCGGTTGGAGCGCCCTCCGACCGGCCGCGTGCACAGCCACACGGTCGTGAATCGCCGGTGTTTCGCGACGGGGCGGTGGCGAATGGGAGCCCCGGTGATGACCGCCGGAGGTCGCAAATGAAGAATTGCAGTGCAAATCCGAGTTGGAACGCGGATAATCTGATGGAATAATATTTTTTAATAAACAACTCGCCGATATTTTTCCGGCGGCCTTGGGACTCGAATCGAAATCGAAATCGGAATCTAATCGAGAACGAGAGCGAGCTCCTTTCGATTTTAGAAAATTCGACCGCTCGTTTCCCCGAATCTTGAGCCGTTTCTTAAGTTTCATGCTCGGACACGCCGACACGCATTGGCCACGGCGGCACTCGGGGGGTAGCGTGTGGTCTGCGTCAGATCATCCATGGAGAATGTCGCACTCGCGCGTGCATACACGGAGTGGCACGCCAACACGGTGCGCCAGGCAGGAGAGCAGCTGGCGGCGCGGGACCCGGCAATGGGGGAGGCCTTCCTAAATCCCGCAGCCGCGAAAACACCCCCTCGCGGGTTCGCCTCTTGCGCCGGTAGGGCCTTGCGGACGTTGCTCGTGCTCGCCACGTCGTAGGATGCCGTTTGATTCAAACAACGAGGGCTCGAAAAGTTGTCGATAACGTGGCGGGCAGTTGGCCTGGGCATACTGCTCGCCACGTTCAAGGACCAAAATGAGGGTTCACATTGTTCGGGACGACGTGACAGACGAGGCGAGCAATGTCTGCCAGGCCCTACGCGGCGCGGCAGAGGCGAAAGGGTGGGAGTTCGACGCGACGCTCGGGCGGTGGACCCCGCCGGCGGGCATGCTCGCCGCGTACAAGGAGATGGAGAAGTTCGTGAAGGAGTTAACCGACGAGCGCATCGACGCCATGGGCACGGGGGAGCTGCGTGAGCATCTGGAGGCAAGGGACTTAACACTCGTCCACTTTTCGGCTTAACTTGAGCACTCCTGGTGGGATAGACCTCGCTGTGTTTGATGGGTGGTTTCTGTGTTTGAGCGACCAAGAACGTCGAAGGTTGAGTGTAAGCCCCGGGGTCTGATGGGTGGTTTCAGGCTTTTGGTGACCAAACACGTTTAAGTTGATAAGTTGAGTGTACGCCCCTGTCTGGAGGCGCTGCTCGAGGCACAGAAAGTGGAGGGGGCAGGGGGGGACAGCGGGAGCAGCCGGCGCGTGGCGGAAATGGATGCGGATGCGGATGAGCTGAGGCGGCGGTTGAAGAAGTCGGTTGCCGAGCTAGCGGCGACGTTCCGCTCCGTGCGCACGCACGATATGGTGGGGTGGTATGCGATTGACCCGGGGTTGACCGCGCTTGGTTCCAGCCAACATATTTGACGGTGCGACAGCGCTATGTGTTGCCGCACGAGGAGGCAACTTGGATATCGTGTCGGCGCTCCTCGATTACGGCGCGGATCTTAATATTGCATCGTACCGCGAGGAGAAAACGTCGGGGGTGTATAACTCCCCAAACGATAAACAACATAACTATATATGATGGTACATATTGATGGTCATCATAGATCACCGCCCTCGCAAAAAACACTCATACACCCAAAGGTTGTAAAGGGCTTAGATGGCGGAGGGAATACGCAGAATCGGCTCCAGGTATGCAGAGAAACGCGATGTCTCTGGTCCGAGCGCACTCGTAACTTCGATGACACGCTGGATCATTGACACATACAAGGAGTGTGAACGTTTTGACATTTCGTTAAAGGAGGTCATGGACACGTGGATCGCCACAAACGGCGATGCCGAGCCGGTCAGTCTGAATAATGTCGT
>Ga0307489_10003437_pt1 | contig 10501 bp, 19 predicted proteins | sample SB12metaG_FD_202247 | JGI IMG/M metagenome (GOLD analysis project Ga0307489, IMG submission 202247) | Sea-ice brine microbial communities from Beaufort Sea near Barrow, Alaska, United States - SB 1.2 | ecosystem: Environmental > Aquatic > Marine > Coastal | place: USA: Alaska | collected...
CGTGCGGCAGCGGCATGGGCCCCTTGTTCCCGCCGGTCATCAAGTGGTGAGGCTATGCACCTTCAACCCATCGAATCCAAGTTGAAACCGCTTGGAACTAAGCGCTTGAAACTGCTCATATATGACACAGCTTTCAAGTTTTGCTTTCAAATTCAACTTGCGCCGCTACACATTGGGTGGTGCCGACCATCTTGGGCACTTTGCTGGTGGGGCAAAATGTACATCAATGATTCTCGCCCGTCATAATATGTAGTTTTACTCAGTTACTCAATTGACGCGGGTTTGAAATATGGTTGATGACGTGGAGAGCACCGGAATGCTATGTGGTGGACTTTTTGGCGCGCAATGTTGCACTATGTGGTTTTTTATGTGGCGAGCACCGGTACAGCACGGCCTTACGTGGCGGGGTACAGCCTATCGGAGGAGGCGAAGGGCACGTACGGGGGCTACCCGCGCTGGGCCATTGCCATTTTCGGGTGGATTCTGTGCGTGATTTTGCCACTGTCGTTAATCGTTTTGGGAATGGTGAAGCCATTGCACCTGCTGCGGCCCAAAGAGGAGGACGGGTTTGGGCTGTCGGGCGGGCTGGCATCCACGGAGCTGACCGCACTGAGCACCACCATCAGCTCGGATGACTACCGAGACGAGGAGGACAGGGAGGACGGGGACCAGTTGTGAATTCTTTTCACCTTATCCACCAGATGCAGATGGATTGTGAATGAATCGATTCGTTGTGAGAACATAGCAGTAGTGGGAACGAAGTAGTCGAAATAGCGCACATTCGGTGCTCAAAGCTGAGTATTATCTCATTAAATAGTAGTAAAAGTGTTTGTACAATCGGAATGGGCACTAAGCCTCACCCCCCAGCAACTCTCCTGACCTCCCCCTTGCCTATTTGCCTACCCCACCTGACCCAATGGGCAACGACCCCTCACCACCCAGCAACTCTCTTACCCCCCGACACCCAATGGGCACTGAAGCCATCACTTGGACACAATCTGCTCCGCGGACATCATCTCCGCGTGCTCCAGCGCCGGCGCCCACGCCTGCAGCACTGGCTCCACCTCCACCGCGCTCATGCCCCCCTTCCCCACCGTCACCGTCGCCTTCGTCGCCCCCTCCTTCGCCCTGTAGTGGTGCGCCGGATCCATGAGCTCCGCGCCGCCCCCCTGCGAAGGGTGGTAGGGCTTGTTCTCGCCGCCGTAATACGTATCCAGCCAATCCGGATTCGCCTTCCAGAATTCGTTTTGCACCTGGCTCACCTCGCGCGAAGGCCAAGTAAACAGTTCCGGGCAATTAAGACTCAGGACAAGAGGGGCTCAAATCTGGTGGACGTTATGATGTTATTGTAGGTTAGGTGATCTGGTGTCAGTTTCAAGTTGATGTGATGTTCGTGCCATTTAGGATGACATTGAACGAAAGAAACATCGGTCTAAGAAGTGGTGGATGAGCATCACAATGAGGCCCCACCTCCCACATGAGCCCCAGGTGTTTGGGCAGCGGCGCCAGAGTGGCGGCCGCGATGGCACCCGACGCCGCCACCGCCGGGCAGGGGCTTACACTCGTCCACTTCTCAGCTCGACTTGAGCGCTTTGTATGGGATAGGGGGTGCGCGGAGGGATTGTGTGGCCCGTGTTAAGGGGGTGTTAGGGGGTGTTAAGGGTGTTTTATTGTGCCAGGCACGGCTCAAGTTGAGCTGAGAAGTGGACGCGTGTAAGCCCCTGCCGCCGGGACGCCGACGCCCGGGAACACCGTGTCGCCGCAACGCACCAGATTGGGAATGGGCGTCAGCACACCGGGCTGCGGCACCTCCGGCAGCGGCAACATCCCAAACAGCCGACCGCCCGCCGGTATGGCCGGACCTCATGTCAGGGCCCGCCAGAAGCTGCACCCCACGTCATGAGATGCGTTGGACGCCACGTCATGAGATGCTGTTTAACTTAAGACACGAGGGTTTAACAGGTGTAAAATGTGTCAATGGAATTTTGAGCAAGTTCTGGTGGGCCGCACCGTAGGTCCCGCGGTGGCGGCGCAGGAATTTCTGGTGCGTCAGCGGGCTGGCGTAGATCTCCACCTCCACCCGCTGCCTGATGTCGGGGATTATCCGCTCGATCGTCTCCCACAGAATCTTGGCCCGCTCCCTCTTGTAGTCCTGGTATTCCTGCGACTTTTTGTCCTTGCCCTCCCAGAGGTCGAAGGGCTCGCTGCCCGCCGTGTACACGTGGATGATGTGCTTGCCCGCCGGCGCCACCTGCGGGTCACGAGGGGGGAGGGGAGTGGGCGGGACGTCAGGTAGGGGGGAGTGGGCGAGGCGTGAGGGGGGGGGAGTGGGCGAGGGGTGAGGGGTCACGGTCAGTGCTCGTTACTGCAAGCAGTGGGTGAGAGGGGGTCGGAGAGGTGGGGGGGGAGGCGATGGTTGGGGGAGGGGGGAGGGGGGATAGGAGAGTTGGCATGGGGTGAGGAGTCAGTGCGCAGCGGGTGGGGGGGGTGTGCGAGTTGGGCTGGTAGGCGAGTTGGATGGGGGTGGGGGGGGGGTGTAGGGGGTGCGGGGTTGCGCACCTCGGGGTCCAGCACGGTAGGAATGAAGATGGTGACCACGTTCTGCGGGTCACCCAGCGGCCGCTCCCAGTCGATGACCGCCAGGTGCGACGGGTCCAGGTCCGGGAGCCCCGTCGCGTCGATGCCCAAAAACAGGTGCATGATTGACCCCAGCGCGGGTATCTCCGCCATGTTGTAGCGGCGCAAGTTGAATTTGAAACCAAAGTTTGAAAGCAGTCCATCACATTCCAGTTTCAAGCGCTTAGGTTCAGGCGCTTTCAACGTGGGTTTGATAGGGTCAACCTGCACCACCCTACCATGTCCTCCTTCCAGTCCGCCGCGGACTCCAGCCCCTGCGCCGTGATGTACCGGCGCAAGTTGAATTTGAAAGCAAATTTAAAGCAAAAGATAGCAAGTTACCATATTTAAGCTTCAAGCGCTTACTTCCAGGCGCTTTCAACTTGAGTTTGATAGGGTCAACACGCACCACCCTACCGTGAGGCCGTCGCGGTCGGGCAGCATGGGCACGGTGTCCCAGATGTAGCGGCACAAGTTGAAACTGAAAGCAACACTTGAAAGCAGTTGATCATATTTCAGTTTCAAGCGCTTAGTTCCAGGCGCTTTCAGCTTAGGTTTCACAGGGTCAACCTTCACCGCCTTTACCCAGATGGTTGCGTTGGACACCACCGCCTTCTTGGTGTAGCGGCGCACGTTGAGTTTGAAAGCTGCAGTTGAAAGGCAGTATATCACACTTTAGTTTCAAGCGTTAAATTCCAAGCGGTTTCACCTTGGGTTTGATAGGGTCAACGTGCACCGCCCTACCTTGGCGCGCACGATACGCCCGTCGCGAAGCCGCACCCCCGTCGCCGCGGTATAGGGCCCGCCCGATCATGCCCGCCACGTCATCGGATGCCATGCCACGTCATAGGATGTGAGGCCACGTCAAAGGACGCCATGCCACGTCATATGATACCATGCCACGTCATAGGATGCTGCAAACGAGGGTTCAGAATGCGTGTCGATGACGTGGCAGGGTGCGGGTGCAGTCTGGTCGGCCCTGCCTCACCACCCTCCACGATGATCTCCTCCACGTGCTTCTTGAGCTCGATGGAGCCACCGAACTTCCGCAGGCTGCCGACCAGCTTGTCGACGACGGCCTGGGTGCCGCCGACCGGGGCGCACAGGCTGGCGCCGGGGCGGTGGAACCCAGGGACAGGGGCTTACACTCGTTCCGATTTCAGCTCAACTTGAGCTCTTCTGTCCACCGTGTAACCCAACTTAACTCATGAATGTGTCCTGGAGTTGCTCAAGTTGAGCTCTAACGTGAACGAGTGTAAGCCCCTGCCCCGGGATGGAGTAGATCATGGTGGCGCCCATGGTGCCCTCCGCCGGGAACCAGGGGCTTACACTCCTTCACTTCTCAGCTCAACTTGAGTCATGTCTGACACAAAAAACACCCTAAACACCCTAAACACCCTAAACACCCCCTGACACCCCCTAAACACGAGATATCCGACCCCTACGCGCACCCCACATCACGTAAAAAGCGCTTACGTTGAGTTGAAAAGTGAACGAGTGTGAGCCCCTGCCGGGAACCCGCTGAAGAAAGCCAACATGTCGATCCACTGCTTGAGGAACGGCTCCGTCACGTACTGCTGACTCATCTTGTGGAACGAGTCCAGGATGTACGGGATGTCGAGCATCACCTCCGGGCAGGGACCCCATCGCACACGCAAACCAACTGGTCAACATCGCAAATCATCTGGTCAGGTGACCGTTATCGCCACGTCTCTGTTTGGGAACGTGATCAAAATAGTGACACAATGCGTTAATAAATGCCAAGTCTTACCTTGGGGTGTGTGAGGTAGAAGGGGATGGCGATGACGGTGCTGACGAGCAGGCCGGCGTCCTGGCGCAGCGCCGTCAGGGGGCACGCGTCCAGCGCGTCATACAGCGGCTCCAGACGCGCCTTGGTGTAGCGGCGCAAGTTGAGTTTGAAAGCAAAACTTGAAAGCAGATCATCACAATTCAGTTTCAAGCGCTTGGTTCTGGGCGCTGACAACGTGGGTTTGATAGGGTCAACCTGCACCGGCCTACCTTGAGCGCCTTCCACTCCCGTATGGCCAGCTCGGGGTCCGTGGATTTCTCGCGGAGCAAATCGCAAAACCCGCCCGGAGCCTCGTCGTCGCCGGTCTGGAAGCGCCAGTGTCCCTCCGTGGTGTAGCGGCACAAGTTGAAATTGAAAGCAAAGTTTGAAACCGACCCATCATATCTTAGTTTCAAGAGCACAGATCCAGGCGCTTTCACCGTGAGTTTGATAGGGTCAACCTGCGCCGCCCTACCGTGGTCCACAAGCTGATGCCATCGTACGTCTTAACCGGCATCTCCTCCCCCAGCGCGTCCAGCACCATGCGCAGCGGGTTGCCGGTCGGCCGGTCCAGCCCCTCCCAGATGGACGGACCCACCTCGAACGACCACAACCCGCCGGACTTGTCCGGGTGCTAGAGGCTAGTAAACAATATGCTCGCCACGTCATAGGATTCCGCTGAACTCGAGAAACGAGGGTGTACCCCCAGGCGGGGATGATGTGGCGAGCACTGGTACACTATGTGGTGAAGTGAATGACGGGGCGAGCAGCGATGTACTACGTGGCGAATGACGCGGGTGGCGTGTTGCGCCCCCGAGGCTCACCTTGTGGTCGAACATATGGCAGCAGCCGCCGGCGAGGTAGTGGCTCTCGAAGATCTTGACGGAGTACCCGTACTTGGCCAGCAGGCTGGCGCAGCTGAGGCCGCCGATGCCGCTTCCGCTCCCCAGGGCCGCGCTCACACCCCGCTCTCCCCGCTCAGGTTCACGGAACAGGAAACGAGTGCCAGGCCAGGGCGGAGGAGGCGGCGAGTGTGTACGGGTTCACTGGTACACTGGTGCACTACCAGCAACCAGGGAGGGAACGAGTGGCCGGGCCAAGGAGGAGGAGGCGGCTAGCGTGTGCGGGTACACCGGTACGGCACTCGTACGAGAAACAGTCGGGGAACGAGTGCTACAGTTGAGCAGCGGGACGAGGCCGGGGACGGGGCCGGGGACGGGGAAGGGGACAGTGTGTGGAGCCCTGCCAACGACGATGACGTCGTACTCCTCCTCCGTGTCCGCCGCGGTGCAGTCCGTGCTGCGGCTCGCCTCCACCGCGCGCGTCGCCACGCCCGACGCCGCCGCGCGCCTCGACTGACCGAGCGAAGATACACGCGTTGTCTCCCACCCACCACCGCTGCCGCTGCTGCCGCCATTTCTAACGCGAGGTGCGGGTGTGGTGGCATCACTGGAGCGCGCCGCTGCCGCCCGCCTCGCCGTCACCCGTTTGGCGCGCGGCGTGACGCACGCGGCGACGGCGGCGCCGCCTCCCACCGCGCTAGCCATCGTGGTCGCCGGGCTGTTGGACTGTTGGAATGTGTTTTACGTTTGAGGCAACGTCCTTTGGCAACGCGCAGAACGGCTTTCGTTCAACCACAGCGGCACTCGGCGTGCATCGGGTGTCGGCGCGTTCAACTGTGGGGACCTGTCGGGGGGATGCGCTTACGTGTGCGTGCGGGAATGCGCAGTGAGGGGAGCAGGTGACGTTGTTCGCGATTCTGTTGCGCTGCTCGCGATTCCTGTAGTGAATCAAAATGGAGCTTACGTGGCGTTTCTCCATTGGTTCCCACTTTATTTCTTTATCCAACGTGGGAATCTGGAGAATCGCCACCTCAGCATAATAACCAGATTTCCCCTTAGAACCCCCTACATTTTAATAAAGCATATCCCCCCTCTCCAGCCAACTAAAATATACCCCCCCTTCTCCCGCCAACAGGGAAGTCGGTGACAAGTGTCTCCTGTCTTTTCGCTGGGTCGTTCTCCACATGCCAATAATGGTGGCACGGGGAGGCGACGCCGACACGGGCGCGGACGTGGCGCTACGCCACCTGTCCGATCCACAGGAGGTCGCGGGGGGCTTCGGCGGCGGCGGCGGCGGCGGCTTCGATGCGCCGGGCTATGAGTCTGACGGCCAGTGGTCCGAAGTGTCCGAGACGAGGTGTGAAAGTGCGACCTCACCAACCGCCAGCGTGGGGATCTCCGGAGTCAGTCGCGGCAACGTGAATGCCGGGAAGAAAACGGCAGATAACCGCGCCGCCTCCGCTGCCGCCGCCGCCGCTGCCGGCAGCAGAGGCAGCGTGGTCGAGGGTGGGGCCGGTGGCTCCGGCGGCACGGCGGAGCCCGACGCTGCTTACATGTTCAAGCCGAAGTTGAAGTTGAGTGGGCGAATCATCGAGGTGGAGCATCAGTTCCCGCTGCCGGGGCTCAGCCGGGGGGCGCGCGGCGCCGCGGCGGCCAAGAAGAGGGTAGGAAAGATGTCGCCCGCCACGTCATCAACGCGCGTTTTGATCTCTCGTGTCTCTGGTTAGATGGCATCCTATGTCGCGGCGAGCAATATCTGCCAGGCCAAATGCCCGTCACGGCACCGAACGCGTGTCCGACACGCGTTTGGAACCCTCTCTAGTTAGATGGCCTCCCAAGACGTGGCGAGCAACACTTAGGCCCTGGCAGAAGGACGATGCGGAGGACGAACGGCGGCGGGTGTTGGCATACCACCTCACACGCGGTACGCCGATGGACCGCGGTAAGGCCTTCACCTTACCATTCCTCAACTCTTTCCAGCCGGCGCAATGCCGATGTGTCCACAGCTGGCGCTTTAAGCTGGTTGTTCAGTTGTGCCCGTTTCGGTGTCTGCCTGGCTTGACGTGGGAGACAGCTGACTGAGAGAGCTTAGCCTCAGGCTTCTGTCTCATACCCACTTTTCCCAGGCGTGCGATTCCCCACTACCACACCGAGTCTGCCCGACACCAATTGAGTTATCCCACTTGTTACTACCTCACAAGGTACGTATGTAAGGAAATGAGTGCTCACAATAGGCGTCACAACAAACTTCAGTAAGGCCCTGGAGCGAGAGGCACGCGCGCAATTGGGAGACATGCTGCGGAACATAAACGCGGGCCGCGCACATTCGATGCCCCAATTCACGCCGCTCAGTCACGGCCCATCGCGGGAGCTTCGCCCCGTGCCCAGCGCATTGCCCCCGCTGCCGCAATGGCGGAGTGAAGGGCGGAACGGTGGGGAGCGGAACGGGACGAAAGGTTCCGGCAGTTCCGAAGAGTGGCGGCGGCAGATGGAAATGGCCGAGGAGATGAAGTCACGGCGGTGGAGTGAGTTCATCACTAAGCGGGCGAAGGCGCGTGAGGCACTCGGACGCCGGGCCGGGCGCGGCGGGGGGCGCGGTGGGGGGGGCGGCACTTGGGGCGATGATATGCCGACGCCGCCGCCCAAGACCGCTTTCTCGCTGTATGTGCAAACCGTCAGAAGCGGAACCGACATCACCGACGACGGCGGCGGCAGCGGCGGCGGCGGGGGCGGCGGCGGCGGCGATAACTCCCTGCATGTGCACAGATCTGGAGGCAGCGGCAGCACACACTGGGGCGCACATTGGGGCGGAGCGGCGGGGCGGGGTGGCGGGGTGGCACCCGCGGGCGGCGGCGGCGCTCACCCGGGCGGCGGCGGCGCGCTCGCCCGCAGGCGCGGCTCGACAGGCAGCACGGCAGGCGGCGGGGCGGGAGGTGGGGCGGCGGAGGGATCACGGCGGGACTCGAGCGTTTCGATGCCGTCCATAGCATCAGCCATGTCCGCGTCCACGCAGCATCATCCGGCGGCGGCGGCGGCGGGTGCCGGCCGCGTGCAGAGCAAAGGCGGCGGCGGCGGAGTGAAGGTAGGGTCCGATGGGAAACGCTCCTGATATCATGCGGGCGGCATTAGACTCAAGAGGGTTGAAAATTGCTCAAACCATCACAAGGCAAATGTATTGAAGGACGTTTTTTACAATTTATGCCAGGCCCTATGGGGCGGTGAAGAGGCGACGGCTCGGCCCGAATCACGGGCAGGCACGGGCCCCGCCTGCGTTCATCCCTCGGGCGGTTATTTCCGGGTTGGAGCCCCCCGCCGGTCAGAAATTGGAGGGCGCACCAGCGAAGATTATCCGATCTCCAAGTCGGGCGGATATTGCTCTCAGATTACAATTGAATTGATGAGTGAATTTGAGACATAGCTAGCTATCATAGTGTTAGTTGCATCTGCAAGACAAGCAAACCAGACAATTGATAAATGCGGGTGTCGAACGCCTCGCGAGGGGTCTCTAAGTCGCCAGACCCTAATCTGGCCACAGACGGCGCACGCATCTGGATACTCGATCACTCATAGGTCATAGCGTCAGAACGAGCCGAGTTCTTAGCGCACGTTTCTACGATCGCTCGTAGTCGCGTCAGAACGAGCCGTGTTTTGAGCGCACGCATCTACGATTACTCGTAGCGTCAGATAGAGCCTTGCTTTTAGACAGTCAAAGGTCAAAGGTCGGATCCTGTGAGGTCCTGTGTTTGCATTTAAAACACCTATGACATGATTCGGCTGGACGAAGCCAGGCTATACTTGAATACGTGCTCCATGCCTATCAAGCTATGATGAGCAGCTGTCTCTGCCGGTCCGACTGTTTGCATGGTGCCTGGACTGGTACATCCATCCGAGGCACCGTTCACTTTCTCCGCTTCTTCGAAGCGTGTTTCAGCTCGCCGCTCACCACAATCTCCACCATTTTCCCGCCGCCGTCACCGCCCACCGCCGGCGCTGCCCCGCCGCCATCCTCCCCCTCCCTTATGTCGTCATCAATGTCACCACTCTCACCGCCCTCGCCCTTGGCACCACCCGCGCCCTCCCCCTTTGCCTCGCCCTTGGCACCGCCCGCGCCCTCGCCCTTTGCCTCGCCCTTCGCCTCGCCGTCGCCCTTTGCCGTTGCCTCCCCTCCATCCTTGACGGCCTCCGCGGCCTCGGCGGCTGCTTCGATCTTGGCCTTGACCGCGGCCAGGTACTTCCCAGCGTTGTTGTGCTCGGGGTCCATCTTCAGCGCCCTCGCCATAGGGTCCCACCACTCGTTCCCTCACTGTTCGCTAATAATGTACCAGTGCACCCGTACACACTCACTGGATCCTCCTCCATGGCCTGTTCACGCCGTTCCCTGTTCAGCTCAACCTTGTGACAAGTGTACCAGTGTACCCATACACACTCAGGTGGCGGGTGGGCTTGACAGCTGGGTGAGGGTTTAGGGTTTGGGGTCTAGGGTTTAGGGTTTAGGGTTTAGGATTAGGGTTTAGGGTTTGGGTTTAGTAAATTAGGGTTTAGGCAGAGCACTGCCTGGTGAACTCGCGCGCGGCCTCCTTGAGCTTGGCCTGGTTGACGTACCCGGCGCCGCGCGCCACGTACGCGTCCGTGTGCAGCGGGTCCGCGATCAGCGCCAGTGCCCACGGCCGTACACCACCTCCCGTGCCACCTCAACCTCGCTGTTTGCTCATAGTGCACAGTCGGGATGCCGGGTCACGCCAGGGAGGAGGCCGCGGCGAGTTTGTACAGGGACACTATGAGCAAACAGTCAAGACGCCGTATAAGGCCAGGAAGGAGAATGCGGCGAGTGTGTCCGGGTACACTATGAGCAAATGTTCAGGACGCCGTATCAGGCCAGGAAGGAGGATGAGGCGAGTGTGTCCGGATACACTATGAGCAAACAGCGAGGGGACGAGGCGACGTGTGAGGACCTACCGCCTGGTACTTGTCGAACGCGTCGGCGAAGTTGCCCGCGCGCGCGAAGTCGATACCCTCGCGCACCAGCTCCTGCGCCTCCTTGTACTCGGCGCGCTGCGAGCGGTCCACCACCTGGTGCGGGCGCACCACGTGTGACGTGTGCGCCCGCCGTTGCAGAAGGCCTGCCACAGACATTGCTTGCCACGTCATACAATGTACCCTGAACCCACTTTTGCAGGGGTTAAATGGCATCCAATTGTTTGCCACGTCACACAACGTACCCTGAACCCACTTTTGCAGCAATTAAATGGCATCC
>Ga0307489_10003438_pt1 | contig 10501 bp, 15 predicted proteins | sample SB12metaG_FD_202247 | JGI IMG/M metagenome (GOLD analysis project Ga0307489, IMG submission 202247) | Sea-ice brine microbial communities from Beaufort Sea near Barrow, Alaska, United States - SB 1.2 | ecosystem: Environmental > Aquatic > Marine > Coastal | place: USA: Alaska | collected...
TTAATTGAAAGCAATTGATCACATTTTAGTTGCAAAGGGCTGAAAACAGGCGCCATCAACTAAGTAGGACGTGACAAGAGTACAGAGCAACACACACAGGCGCCAAATCAAACACGCTGTCGCCAATGATGTTTTATTCCGTGCTTGCAAACACGGGTCTCAGACTTTCAACCTGTGCCGCCCTACCGTTGCCTCCGAGGATGCCGATCTTGGCGCCGAGGTACATGCCGAGGTTGATGTTCTTGAGTAGTTCCTTGTTCGTGGGGGTCACCTTGCTGTAGCGGCACACGAGGAAATTGAAAGCAGTGTTGGACAGGGCTGCATCATATTTCAGCCTCAAGCATTGAAACCAGGCGCGGTCGACTCGGGGTCAACTTGGGGTCTATCCGGGGGCAACCTGGGGTCACCCTGTGGTCAACCTGGGGTCAACCTGGGGTCAACCTGGGGTCAACCTGGGGTCAACCTGGGGTCAAACTGGGGTCAACCTGGGTGAACCTGGGCCAACCCGGGGTCGACTTGGGGTCAACCTGCACCGCTCTACCTTGCGCACCTTGCGCAGGGAGAGGATTACTTTGCGGGTCTCGGTCTGGTACGCCGACCCCTCCTTCACCTTGCCGGGGGACTTGTACCCGCCTCCTCCGCCGCCCAGGGGCTTACACTCGTCCACTTCTCAGCTCAACTTGAGCCGTGTCTGTCACAAGAAAACACCCTGCACACCCCAAAACATCCCCCGAAGACGGGCTGTACAACCCCTACGCGCGGCCCCTATCCCATACAAAGCGCTGACGTTGAGCTGTAAAGTGGACGAGTGTAAGCCCCTGCCGCCGCCTCCGCCGCCGCCGCCGCCCTTGTGCTTGTCCTTCTCCTTCTTACCACCCTTTTTGTCGTTTGGGCCATCGCGGATGTTAGGATTCTTGGCGGCGGTGGCCGGCGAGGTTGTGAACGTCCTCGCCCCTTTCGCCGACGCCGCAAATCCAGACGGCCCCGCCCCCGATGCCGCCGCCGCCAAGGCCGGCCCGCGGACGCCCGCGACGTTGGGCACCCGGCACCCAGCCTGCAGCATCCATCGCCCTCGTGCCAGCGACCCCACCTCGCGCGTGGAGGCGGCGGCAGCGGCGGCGGCGGCGGCGGGGCGCCTCGCAGCGGCGGCAGCGGCGGTCACGAAGGCCCGCATTTTCTGCATTCTGTGAGCGCGAAGGGGCCGATGGCACAGCGTAGCTCCCGTGTGTGTGGCAGCACAGAAGAAGGATACCTTGGCAAGCTTATCCTATTTAGCGCTCAGCGCGCCTACACAAACTTCATCGTGCCGACTCGTTGCGGCGCCGTGCTTGCCACGGCACAGACAAGACTTGCCACGGCACGCCGGCGTGCGGGAAATGCACTGTACAAGAGGGAGGCGAGGTGTGTAGACTGCTTGTGTCGTGCGACCCCGCCGGTGCGGTGCAACCCCGCCAGTGCGGTGCGGCCCCGCCGGATGCTCGGGGAACACCTGTGGGGCGGGGCGCCGCTCGGGCCATCGCCAGGGGGCGGCGAGAGCGGCGAGGGAGGCGGCGGCACCGGCGGCGGCGAGGGGCAGGGCGAGGGAGGCGGATGCGGCGATGGCGGCGAGGGCGGCGGCGGCTTCGCCTGCGGCGGCGGCGGCGTCGGCAGCGCAGACGCGGCGCTGGTGGTAGCGGCGGTCGATGCCAAGCAATGGAAGGAGTTGCTGAACGCACGCGGATGGCTGGACCGCTCCCGCCGCCCGGCCACCTTCGCCGCCCTCCCCCCCGACACCGGCAAACACTTAACGCTGCTCGGACGACCAGCGGCGGTGGCGTTCCCGGTACTGCCCGGCGCCGTCGACACACTCCGCGCCAGGGTGTGTGCCCACGGTGTGACACCGCTACCGGTACAAGCGAGCACGAGTACATTCACCGCCAGGGCAGGGGCCGGGGAGGGGGAGGCGGCGGGAGTGGGGTACCCCGGTAGGGCAGTGCAGGTTGACAGTATTAACGCTCAGGTCGGAGGCGCCTATGGTTTGAGCGCTTGAGGCTAGATTATCATGAGCCGCTTTCAAATTGTGCTTTCACATTCAACTTGCGCCGCTACATCCAGAGGCCACTGCGTTGGCGCTGTGCAGGCTGCAGTTGCCCACGGCCGCCATGGTGCGGGAGCAGCCCTCCGCCGCCGCCGCCGCTGCTGCCAAGGCCCGCAACGCCGCGTCCAAAGCTGTGGCAGCCGCGGCGGATGGCGGCGGCGGCGGCGCGGGACCGCTGCCCCCGGCACCGGCGCTGATGCCGGGCGCGCCGGTGCTATGGCCGCCGCCGCCGCCGCCGCAGCCACCGCAGCAGGACATTCGCCGCATCCCCTGCCCCGCCTCCCGCGAGGATTTCGCTGCGGAGGTCACCGACATGGGCGAGCCCGTAGTCCTCACTGGGGTGCCCATGGGGTCAGCGCCCCAGCTTTGGACTACGGACTACCTTATGCAGAGTTCAGAGTCGAGCAATAGCATCGACGTGCATGTGTGTCCGCCACCGCCGGAGGCGGAGGAGGAGGTCGGGGATGAGGGGGGGGCGGAGGAGGCGGCGGAGAAGCAGGAAGGAGGCGGGGGAGGCAGCTTCACCAGTGGGGGAAAGCACAGGGACAGGACCATCGTGGAGGGGGAGGCTGAGGAGGAAGAGGGGGAGGAGGAGGGGGAAGGAGGCGGGGGAAGCAACGTTGGAGGAAGAGGGGGAGGAAGAGACGTAGGAGAAGAACGAGATGCAGGAGGAGAAGGAGGAGTAGGAGGAGGAGCAGCATGGGGAGGTGGGGGAAAGAAAAAGGACAGGACCATCGTGGTGGACCTGGCAGGGCACCGCGCGCCCGGCACGCGGCGCAACTTCGAGTTTCGCAAGATGCCCTTTGGAGAGCTCATTCGCCGCGTATCTTCCCACTCCCACGCCCAGTGCAGCCGCAGCCACTGCACGGATACACGCACGGATACCAGGACGGATGGTCTGCCTCCGGTGGTGGCGCGCGGCGAGAAGTACTACCTGCGGAGCGTGGCGCACAAAACCCCCGCGCACCTGCCTGCCGCGTTCCCCTCACTCGCCGAGATAGGGCGGTGCATGTTTAAACCGGCTGACACCCATGTGAAAGTGCCTGGTGTCAGCTCTTGAAACTATATAAAGCTGCCTTCAACGTTTGTCTTCGATTTCAACTTGCGCCGCTTTACCGAGGATCTGCAGCCAGGCGTCATCCTGCCCGGGTCCGTTGGGGAAGCTGGGGCGGCAGGGGGGGACCACACGCTGTGGCCCGCTGGGGCCTACCACAGCAGCGTGCTCCGCATCGCCTCTCCCGGCAGGGCACCGCCACGTGTCAGGCCTGCACTGGCTGTCCTGCCACCTGTCACACCCCCACTGGCCGCCCTGCCACCTGTCACGCCCCAACTGGCCGCCCCGCTACCTGTCACGCCTCCACTGGCCGTCCCGCCACATGTCACCCCCTTACTGGCTGCCCCGCCACTTGTCATGACTCTGCACCCCGGCACCGCGCTGTGGACGCACTACGACACCCACGACAATCTCTTGGCGCAGATCGTGGGCCGCAAGACTGTCACGCTCTGGCCGCCAGGTCAGGCCCGATACCACCCTCGTCAGTGCGGTCAACTCGAAACCACCCACGTTAGTGCCGTCACTTCACCTCATGCGATACACTCCAGTCACCAAAGATAAGGCGCAGTGCCTGGTGCGTGGTGCCGGATGCCCGATGCACGGTGCCCAGTGTCATCCACGCACGTCAGTATGGTCACCTCATCTCACATGATACGGTAACGGCAACGTTAGGTAACTGTGTATGGTCACGTTGCCAAACGTACGGTCGAGTTGTCAAACGAATGCTGTGCTTACTGCTGGGCCTTACCCTACGGCGCTGAACCTTTCCTGTACGTCGAGGGTTCCAGCTCCAGGGTGGACAACATCGACCCCGCGGCTGACGTGTCCGACCTATTCCCTAAGTTCGCGGCGGTGTCCGACCGGAGGCGCGTGGTAGGGCGGTGCAGGTAGAACCGACAAACCTCATGTTGAAAGTGCCTTGAACTAGACTCTATGCGCTTGAAACTGCTTTCTGATGAACTGCTTTCAAGTTTTGCTTTCAAAACCAACTTGCGTTACTACAGCGTGGCCAAGCTAGGGCCCGGGGCAGGGCAGCGCAGGTTGACCCTATCACACCTACGTTGAACGCGCCTGGGGCTAAGCGCTTGAAACTCCGATACGATGGACCGCTTTCAAACTTGGCTTTCAATTTCAACTTGTGCTACTACACCGGGGAGGCTCTCTACATCCCCGCGCTGTGGTTCCATCACGTGCTGTCCGCACCCTTAGAGGAGTCGAATGTTCATGGGACAGGTGGCGGGGCGGCAAGTGGGAGCGGGACAGGTGGCGGGGCGGCCAGTGGGAGCGGGACAGGTGGCGGGAGGGCCAGTGGGGGCGTGACAGATGGCGGGGCGGCCAGTGGGGGGCGGACAGGTGGCGGGGCGGCCAGTGGGAGCGGTACAGGTGGCGCGGCGGCCAGTTGGAGCGGGACAGGTGGCGGGGCGGCCAGTGGGGGCGTGACAGGTGGCGATGCGGCGGGGGCGGGGGCGGGCGGCGGCGGCGGTGGGGGAATGTCGATAGCCGTGAACGTGTTCTGGCGGTGCCTACCAGACGGCCAACACGACCAAGGGGATCTGTTCGGTAGGACCTGGCAGACATCGCTCGAGCACTCCACGTCATGTTATGCCATCTACCGTAAGAATCAAGTGTCCAAAACACATGTCGGGATCGATGACGTGGCGGGCAACATCTGGCAGCGCTTGGCAGATATCGCCAGCCACGTCGTGGCTGCTATCAAACTCAAGAAACCAGGGTTCTAAATGCGTGTCGGTGGTCGATGACGTGGCGGGCTATTTGCCTGTCAGTTATCACTCGCCATGTCATAGAATGTTATCTGACTTAAGAAGCCAAGGTTCGAAATGCGTATCGGGAGTCGGGGGTCGATGACGTGGCGGGCAATATTTGGCAGGCCGTATTCTTCGGGAACAAGGACCCGCCGGCGGCGCGGCGAGCTGCGGAGCTGGCCGGTCGAGCGGGTGCCGCAATCGCGCACCTCCCCGAGCCGCACAGGACCTTCTACGCCAGGCAAGGGGGGTGTATTGAGAACTGAGAACAATCACTCCATTGGCGTCTGCGCGTCGTCTGTACGTATGAGCATTCACTCTGGAGGTAACACCCCCCCGAGCCGCATAAGACCTTCAACGCCAGGCAAGGGGGGGTGTTGAGAACTGTGAACAATCACTCCATCGGCGTCTGCGCGTCGACTGTACTTACGTATGAGCATTCACTCTGAAGGTAAGCCGTGCGGGCTTGGGGCTTGTCCAATCGCGTGTCAATGGTTTGTTCTCAATGACCCTCGTGCAAGAGCGTTGGCACGTGATAAGTTTATGGTGAGACGATATCTTGCTTGAGTTAATAGACCCTATATGTTCTCAATGACTCTCCTGCCAGGAGAGCGGTGCAGCGGCTCGCGGCGCAGCTCGGGATGGAGCTCGGGGGATTCTCTTGACTCTAATGGGGGTTACTTATTAACAGGTGGTATAGGGGTCTTATGATTCGAGCTATCGGTAGATCGTAATTAAATCAGGGGCTCTGCTGCTATTCGCGGCACTAAAACTGGGAGAGAAGGGCGGCAATGTTGTGACGCGGGACTGCTCATCTCGGTGCGTGGGTGGGTCCACCTGTAGGTATAGCTCGTAGATGAGTAGCGTGCTTTTAGCATGCGGTCGAATATCATTGACAAAGATTGACGTAGAATTAACCAAAACATATTAGTCATTTAGACACTTACATCTTGCAGCATGCAGCTGTTCCGCTGTCAAGCCACATGGTCGCCTGCATGAACTGCATACTGTGTTGGCATCCGCGGCTCCGGCCCGGCAAGGCAACATTGCGGTTTGCTGAAGCAGCAACGAAGGCATCGCCGGCAACCAACCGCTTCGAATGGCTGCTTTCACCCAGGATGTCCTGCAAAATGTCCCACAAGCTCTCCAAACGTGTACACATCCCTTCTCACCACGCACCCCGAATCGCGGCGCAAACGCGCCGCACACCAGCGTTCATAAAAGGCTTGGCTTCAGTATTAAATACAATATATGTTACCGATGGTACTAACTTCTAAGGGCTGCACGAAGGCACTCACATGGTGAGCATTCAACCAACCTCAGCCACCAGAATCAGACTGGCGCGAATTCGGCATATGTTTCTATCTAAACGTCACATTTCCTGGTAGTACTAGTGCGTTGTCTGTAAAGCTCTAGTTAACTCGCCAAACGTACTTACTAGGATACTATATATAGTACGCTTTACAGACTAGGCATTAGTGCCTGGTCTGCTCTGTAGTACGGATCTTAATTTGTAGTACCGTCTGACTTTTGGCCAAATTACCGAAACACATTTGGCATTTGGCCAGATCACCAAATTCCACCCGTACTACACCTAGTACGAAGTACTACACCTAGTACGGAGTACAGACCAGGCACTAGCGAAGGCTATCTCTAAACTAAACTACAGTTTCCCGTGATGTGTGACTGCCGGCGCTCAGCGGACAGTCCGACCGTCCAAGGCCCCGCTCCCAACTATATCAGAGCGGTCTATCGGATGTGCGTACGCCCCAACGAGCACACCGAGCTCTCGTGCACGCTGCCCTGGCTCTTGGGGCCCGGGAAGACGTTCCAGAAGCGCAGCGTCTCGTCCCCCGCGCCCGTCACGATGGTCCGGCCGTCGGGCGAGATGGCTAGGTACAGCACCCGCAGCCAGGGGCTTACACTCGTTCACTTTTCGGCTCAACGTAAGCGGTTTCTGTGGGACAGGGGTGCAGTTTTAAGGGGTTGTTCAGAGTGCGCGCAGGGGGTGTTGGTGGGTATCAGGGGGTGTTGAGGGTGATGTTGAGACACAAACGGCTCAGGTTGAGCTGGAAAGTGGACGGTGGTAAGCCCCTGCCCGCTGCGTGTGCCCCGTCAGCGTGGCCAGCTTGGACATGGTGGGGTACCGCCACACGATGATCTTATTCTGGCCGTACCCATGCGTCGGGGCTTACTCTCGTCCACTTTTCAGCTCATTCTAAGCCATGTTGGTCACACCTCTCCTTGTCCTCCTGTCTAATGGACTGGGGGATTATCATGCATCCAACGTATCCCACACAATGTGCTTACGTTAAGCCGAATAGTAGTGGACGAGTCTAAGCCCCTGCCCCTGCGTCGACACCAGCTCGTTCACATTCTTGCTCCACACCAGGTTGCACACCTGGCTGCCGGTGTCCACACACCTCAGCGCCCTGTTGGCGTTGCTGGCGGTGTTCCAAAAGCGGATGCAGCGGTCCTCCGCGCCGCCGCCGCTGGCAAGCAAGCCGCGCTGGTGCGGGCTCCAGGCGATGGCCTTCACCGCCGCGAAGCAGGGGCTTACACTCGTCCACTTTTCAGCTCAACGTGAGCGCTTTCTGTACGATAGGCGTCCATGTAGGGCTTGTTCAGTTGATGGTTTTAAAGTGTCAGGGGGTATTGAGGGGTATTTAGGGTGTACTTTGTGTCAGAAACGGCTCAGGTTGAGCTGAAATGTCGACGAGTGTAAACGCCTGCCGCGGAGTGCTCGCTGTACCGCAGTATCGGGCGCGTGGAGTTGGCGCTCCAGATGAACAGCATATCATCGTCCCCCCCGGACGCTAGCTCGCGGTCGTCGTAGGACCATTTGAGACCGAGAACCTCCGCCCGGTGCCCCACATATTTGCTCACGTAGTCGTCCGGCGCCCGCACGTCCCGGTGAAGAATGTTTCGGTCCCAGCTGCCGCTGGACAGGGGATTACACTCGTCCTCTTTTCTGCTCAACTTGAGCGCGTTTTATGGGATCTGGGATGCGATTAGGGATTGTATAGCCTGTGTAAAGGGGGTGTTAGGGGTTGTTTATGGTGTGTAGGGTATTTTCTTCTGCCAGACACGGCTCAAGTTGAGCTGAGAAGTGGACGAGTGTAAGCCCCTGCCACTGGACAGGATGCCACTGCTGCTCCGCGCCAGGGTGCCCACCCGCGTGCGGTGCCCACCCATCAGGGGCTTACACTCGTTCACTTTTCAGCTCATCGTAAGCGCTTTTGTATGGGAGAGGGGGTGAATTTAGGGGGTGTTGAGGAGGTGCCACGAGGCATGAGGGGGTGTCAGGGTGTATTTTGTGTCAGAAACGACTCAGGTTGTGCTGAAACCTGGACAAGTGCAAGCCCCTGCCGCCCATGCTGCGAATCTTCTTGCACCGGTTGGCGTCCCAGATCTGCACCTCGCCCTGGTTGGTGCCCACCGCCAGGTAGGTCCCCTGCTTCGTCCACCCAACCGAGCACACCCAGTCGTTGGGCCCCAGGTCGCACAGCTGTGTCGTCCGGCAGTAGGGCCCGGAAGATGTTGCCCACCATGTCACAGAATGTCATTGACGTCAAGATACGTTATTTTAGAGCGAGTCGGGTCACGCGGCGGGCAATGTGTGTGACGCCCTACCTGGCTAGTGCACGCGCTCCATAGGCACACGCACGTCCCTAGTCCGACCGCCAGCACATTGTGCGCCGACCAGTCCACCAGATTCAGGTGAAAGTCGTCCTGCAAATACGGCGCGGTCAGCATCTTGAACGGCGAGAGCGCGATTTTGCGCGGCGAGCGTCTTGGGGTGGCGCGGACGGTGCCCAGCGGGGCGTCGCCGCCCACTGGGGAGAGGGAGTAGGGCGACTCCAGGGGTGTGCCCAGGCCCGTCACGCCGTCGCTCTTGAAGCGGAATAAATTGCGGCTCGGACTGGAGTGAGAGTACTGTCGCGCCACTCCCACTTCCCCCCTCGGGCTGGTCTTCGTGGGCGACACCCCGCCGGGCGCCACTGCGTCGCCCAGCAGCTCGGTGCGCAGCAGGGTCGAGTACGCCGCGGACGTGTCCTCGCGTCCACTGCACGGTAGCTCCCCCTGAGTCGGAATCGAGCAGGTTGAACCCCCTGAGGCCCGCGGATGCCGACCGCGACGGCACGAAGCGGTCACTGTACACCGGCGGCTTGCTCGGGCTCTTCCTCCCAATCAACATCCCGCCCCACCTCCCTTGCTTCACGCCAGACTCGCGCGTGCTACTAGCACAGCCTCCCGTGAATGAGGATGCTCACAGCGAGATTGAAGATTCTCTGGTGACAACGCAACGCAGGGCTGCTGTACGGACGCAACGATTTGAATAATTCCCCACCGGTGCGCGAGTGACGAGTGCAGTGGGGGATCCGGGTTTCGCTTCACTCGCTCGATGACGTCACACAGCCACAACCCATGCGACGTCGTCCTGCGGAGAGCGGTGTATGGGTGCGTGACACCGAAATCTAATTCTGTGTTTTTCGTGGTGCGACCGCAGAACGTTTCTCGGGATCGCAAAGGAGGGATCCCTGACGTTCACGCACTGCTCAATGCGGCCGATCGGGGCGTCCATGCGCACGGAACACAAGAGGTGGTCGGGTACGCCTGTTAAAAAGGTGGGAGGAATGCGTCAGAGAAAATTGGTAACCGACGAGCGTTACGCGACGGGAATGCCTGAAAATTTGGGGTGCATCGTTTATTTGTCTCGGCCCAAGGGTACTCGCCACGTTGGGCTCGGGATGCGCGCGCACGACGCCGCGATTCCCGCAAGCTCGTCTCGTGGATGTTAGCTCCACGGCGCCGACGGTCACAGCGTCGCTCCCGCGCGCGAATGGCGACGGCCTGCCCACTTCATCAGAGCAGCGCAGCAGGGTTTAGGGTTAAGATCAGACTGGGTAGGGTTTTAGGGTCACTACTTTTAGGGTTAGGGCCGCTGAACTGGGATGGGATATTCCGGTGGGGGGGGTGGGGTATTGTTGAATATTGATGCGTATCTGGATCGCTTGCGTATTCGCGTATTCTGTATGAGCAGATGACGTCGAACATTTCGACACTAACTCACTGTGCTGCCCTAAAATTTTCGCGGCGCTTCGCGCCGGCTGGGCTCAGTATTATTCTTGGGTATTTCTGCGTATTTGGGCCGTTTGCGTATTTGCGTATTCCCGGTTTTCCCATCCCAGGCAGTCCGCTCAACTGCCTTAATTAAGGTCATTTCAAAATCTTCCCCGATCTTGGATCGCGTATGGGCATCTCACGTACGAGATTCCACCCCCCCAAACCTCTATCCCATATCCAAGTTTGTTTCGTAGCGCGGCGCGCGATCAAATCTCGCAGTCGAAATGCCCATACGCGAAAACGATATCCAAGATCGGGGAAGATTTTGAAATGACCTTAATTAAGGCAGTTGCGCGGACTGCCAGGGGCTGAAGCGTTTTTTCCAAGTTTTTCGCTTTTCCGCCGGTGACGAGGAAGGGACCATTGACGCGCGCGCCACAGTGCCCTTCTCGTAACACTCCCCGGCGTGACTGTCGTCCTCTGAGCGTCGACACACCCGTCTCCCACTGAACCCAAGGGTGGGTCGGTGGAGGTTGCGCA
>Ga0307489_10003439_pt1 | contig 10501 bp, 16 predicted proteins | sample SB12metaG_FD_202247 | JGI IMG/M metagenome (GOLD analysis project Ga0307489, IMG submission 202247) | Sea-ice brine microbial communities from Beaufort Sea near Barrow, Alaska, United States - SB 1.2 | ecosystem: Environmental > Aquatic > Marine > Coastal | place: USA: Alaska | collected...
CTCACACATTATGAGCGAACAGTCAGCGGCGGCGGCCATGCCGTGATCAGCGGCTCCTCATATTGCTGCAGCGTCGACATCGCCGACGAACTCTTCTTTGCCTCGAACCAGGGGCTTACACTCGTCCACCTCAGAGCTCAACTTGAGCCGTGTCTGACACAACAAAACACCCTACACACCCTAAACACCCCCTTAACACGGGCTATACAACCCCTACGCGCACCCCTTCTCCCATACAAAGCGCTCAAGTTCAACTGAAAAGTGGACGAGTGTCAGCCCCTGCCTCGAACATGAGCATGTGGTGCCAAACCACCCAAGTCTTGTCCACATCGGGGTTGACTTTTGGGCGCCCCGGCCGCAACCCGTCCCGCAGAATCTCCCGGATCCGCTTCGCCAGCGGCTTGGGAGTGGGCACCTTGAGATATGGCCTCGCAGGATTTGCTCGCATCGTCGTGGGATGCCGTTTAACTCGAGAAGCGAGGGTTGCCGGTGCGTTCGATGACGTGTCGGCGATATCTGCCGGGGCAGACTTTGCTCGCCTCGTCACAGGAAGCCATTTTACTTGAGAGAGGAGGGTTAACAATGCGTTGAATGATGTGGCGTCGATATCTGCCAGGTCCTACCGTGAGAATCCGCTCCACATCCTCGTCCAATATCAGCTCCGCCGTGCCGCCCACGTCTGACGCTATCACCGGAATGCCTGTCACCAAGGCCGGATGGAAACTGCTCTCGCCGCGTCAGAATGTGCCATTTGACACAGGAAAGGAGGAATGACAACGTGGAGTCAGAAGGATTTGACTCAATAACTGGGGGGTTACAACGTGGTGAATGACGTGGCGATCACCGGTGCTCGATGTGGAGGATAACGTGGTGAGCACCCGTACAATTAGGCCCCACCCAGCACCAGACACTCCATGACCGTGTACGGACTGTTCTCCATCACCGACGGCAATATCGCCAGCCGGCTACCCGCGCTCATGTAATCATACCACGCCTTAGGGTCTGGCGGATTTTGCTCGCCACATCATCCAACGCAATCCGAACCCTCGTCTCTTAAGTTGGCGAATATTGCTCGCGACCTCATCCAACGCACTTTGAACCCTCGTCTCTTAGGTTGGCGGATATTGCTCGCCACGTCATCCAACGCACTTTGAACCCCAGAATCTTGGGTTGAACGGCACCCTATCTCTTGGCGAGTGATGACTGCCAGGCCCTAAACCCTAAACCCTAAACCCTAAACCCTAAACCCTAAACCCTAAACCCTACCGCGCCTGCGTGTCCATGTCCTTTAAAATCTGCCATGGAAATTTCCACTTCTTGGCGCGCTGTTTGATGTACTCGTCGGTCCGCACGCGCACCCCCCCCTCCATCTAGGGACATGTTAATATGGCCCGCCACGTCATCGACGCGCGGTTCGCAACCACATTTCTTAGGTAAAACAGCACCCTATGACGTGGCGAGCAATATCTTTCAGGCCCGACCTTCATTGTCAGCTTCTCGCTCGAGCTCTCTGGCAACTGACCTAAGAACGTCACCTTGACCCCCTCCATGTCCTTCCTATCCCCCGGCACGCAGGGCCATACACTCACTCCTGTGGTGGATCAGACACAGCGTCCAGTTTGGCATCGAATCGAAGCTTTACAACCAATGAGAACGTTCCAATTCAAGCCACAAGAACGTCTACCCGGCACCCTTTGGCCAATCGCAGCACGGAAACGCACGGTCACAAGTGTTGCCGATACTGCGAGTAGTTTGCGCTTCTTTGACTACCAGGTATGCACCATGAACGAACATAAAGGGAACGAGCGTGAGTAAGGCCCTGCCCGCAACGCCAACTGATCCAGCAAATCACAAAACAGCACGATGCCTTTTCGAAGCTCGAACCGAGTAAAGAACACAAGCTCCAGAATGACCACCTCCTCATTGAGCACCCGTGTTCGTCGCTGCACCCACGCTGGGAGCAGGTTAGGATGGATCGCTGTTCTCGTCCGGTTGAGCGGCCACCCATTCTCCTCCATCCAGGGTCTACGCAGATCGGGTGGGGCGGCATAATGGGGATATGGAGTTTCTTGAGTTAATAGACCGTCGCTTATATAAATTACAGTGTAGATCAGCCTGCCGTACACGGAATGATGAAACATGTATGGGCCAGGGTCTGTTGACTCAACGATCGTGATCAGACCGCGCCACGCGCCATCCCCGTTTGCCCCCCCCCATCAGAAATGCGTAGGTCCACAACCACAACTGGCAACACAATTACTTAGTCGGGTGACCACATTGACGCGCCCTGCCTCTGTGTTATGCTCCTGACTCGGGTCTACGGAAAGCCACTCGCCGTGTTTGAAGGAAGCAACCGGTACACTGTGAGGGAGGGGGATGGCGAGAGAAACAGCAGGTCGCGGAGTCTTGCAATCGCGAACTTCGCAGTTTTCCAGGGTACCTCAAATGGCTGTCGCCAATTCTTGAGAAACAGACGGTCGAATCGCCATATTGTACCATTGTATGGCAAATCTGATGGTTTATTTACTCAAGGTCTCAATTTCGAGATGCGTTGACCGCCAGTGAGATAACCTGGAAATCTGCGTAGCAATGAGTGCCCTGCCTCCATCCAGTCGAGCATGTACTCAGTCGGGCTGATGACATAGTCCGCCATCTTGATCGACTGCCGCTCCAGGTGGTCCATGATGAGGTCGTGCAGGGTGTCCAGCGTCTGCAGACTGTTGGTCTTGTACCACACGTGCGGCGCCACGCAGTGCACAGCTGGCAGGGCCCGGCATCATCCACGATGGAATATTACACATTCGCCGCCTCCCCCCCATCCTCCTCCTCCGCCTCCTCCACCTTCTCCAGCCTGATATCACTTACGCCCTCATGTTGGCACGGTCCGTTACCCTAACACGATGGCACTCGATATGGGAGAGCCGCTGTACCTACAAACAGCTAACAGCTCCCTGTGATACTGGGGAGACTGCGAATGTGTACGAATTCAACAGAAGCACACAATCTGACGTGGATGATAGCGGGCCCCACGGATAAAGTACGTGTGCATGAACGCCAGGTTCTGCTTCTTGGCCGTGAAGTAGCAGCGCAAGTCGAAATTGTAGTAAAAGTCGAAAGCAATTTATCATGTGTCAGTTTCGAGCGCTTAGTTCCAGGCGCTTTCATCGTGGGTTTGATAGGGTCAACCTGCACCACCTTACAGTGAGAGTGAAGTAGGCGCGGCCGCGGCTGTCGGCGAAGTGCACGGCGTCGAACCACTGCTGCAGGCTCAGCCAGATGAACACCCGGTGGCTGATGCCCACGTCCAGGGCCTTACACTCGTCCACTTTTCAGCTCAACGTGAGCGCTTTCTGTGGGATAGGGAGTGCATTTAGGGGTTGTTTAGGAGATGTGCAGTGGTTATTAGGGGGTAATAGGGGGTGTCTACACATGAGCCGTTCCTGACACAAAATACACCCTAAACACCCCCTATTACCCCCTAAACCCCACCGCACACCCCCTATACATCCCCTAAATGCACCCCCTATCCGACAGGAAGCGCTTACGTTGAGCTGAAAAGTGAACAAGTGTAAGCCCCTGCCCACGTCATGCGGCACATCGTACACTACCGGCGTGTTGGGCAGTGGCACCCGCTGTTAAGGCCGCAACTCGAAAGCAATGTTCGGTCAGGTGACCACATCATCACCCCTCTCTCTCCTCTTTCTTCTCTCTCTTCTCCTCTCTCCTCGCTCATCTCCTCTCCTATATCCTCCCTCCTCTCTGCCCTGTCTCCCCTCGTCCCTCTTCCCTCTTTCCTCTCTCCTCACTTCCCTCCTCTCTCATCGTTACCTCTCTCTCCTCTTTCCTCTTTCCCCTCTCCCCTACTCTCTCCTCTCGCTCCGCTCTCTCCTGTCTCCCGTCTCCTTTCAACATGACAACACAGCAGGGGCTGCAGAGTCCCCCCCCCCACCAGTCGTATCCCGCGGCTGAGGTACCCTAAACCCTAAAACCTAAACCCTAAACCCTGAACCTATACAGCAGGGGATGCAGAGTGTCCCCCCCCGCCAGTCGTATCCCGCGGCTGAGGTAGTATTGCACCCAAAAGTCGATATCCGCTGTCTCTGAATAATCGCCCCGCGTGTATAGCAGCGTCACGTCGAAGCCGTTGTTGGACAGCGTCTCCGCCAGCGTGGTCATCACCGTGCCGGCGCCCGACGATACCAGCATGGAGGGTCCGTGTAATAACGGCAGTCATGTCATTGCATGCCATTTTATTATGATCACAGCATGGCTAGCTATGTTCCTGTATAACAAGTCGGCAATCACAAGGCGAGTACGGTGGATGGGATTCAATGTTCACCATGAGAGCACCTTAGGGCTCGATGCACGTGAGTTAAAACAAATATGAGAAAGTGCGTGGAACCACTTAGACACTTAGAAACAAGTAGTACCAAGTCGTCCAACTGGAGCGTTCTGATTGGTCGAGCGAGAACTACGTCAGATTAAGTAGCACTAAGTCAGACTAAGTGTCTAAGTGGTTTCGCGCACTGTGTCATATATGTTTTATTTTACATTCGGCCCCACCACCAATCCCAGGAAGTCGTTGCTGACAATGCAGACGCGGCCGTACTTCTGTATGCGCCAGGATTGTGCGCCGGTGACGAAGAAGGTCTCGTACGTGTGGTACATGGGGTCCGCGCTCACCATGTCCCGCAGCATTCCGTACTTGTCCAACATGCAGGGCCCGGCAGATACTACGAGTGCACTGTTTCGGTGATGTTCCGAATCAGGTACTCACCTCAGCTGTTGTTCCGGAGGTTTCGGGCTCTGTACGAGGCGATTCTGGGCGGTTAGATTCACTTTTGGGCGATGTTAGCGTAGGCACGCTCCCAAAACACACCTACTTTCCAGGTTCCTGTGTTGGTACGGAGCATTATTTGAACTGTGCACTCTTACTACCCTCCACGTCACCGACACGCACTTCGACACAACCCCCGACACATCATGCGACGCATTTCAACCCTCGTGGATTGTGTTAAACGGCGCTTTATGACGTGGCGACCAATATCTGCCAGGCCCTACCAGCATTCGCATGGAAGCTTCGCTCGCGTTGCGAACATAACCGTCGCCCTCACAGCAGGGCCTTTATACACATAGGGATGAATATCTTTTCAGCTCAACTTGAGCACCTTCAAGACATTCAAGTTGAAATAAAAGAATTGGTATCAGGGACATATCCACAGCTACCACAGCTACCACAGCTGTGACGGCTGGCAGTTGAGCTGAAAAGGGGACGCCGTGGCAGGCCAGGGAGGAGGATGCGGCGAGTGTGTACAGGCACACGGGTACACTACGGGTACACTATGAGTAAACAGTCGAGGACGCCACGTGTGGCCCCGCCTCCGAGATATTGAAGATGCTTTTGGTGTGTTTGCTCAGGCCGATGTGCTCCGCGCCACTGGGCACCGCGGCGTAGCGGCGAAAGCAGAAGTTGAAAGCAGTACATCACACTTCAGTTTCAAGAGCTTAGTTCCAGTCGGTTTCAAGAGCTTAGTTCCAGTGGGTTTGATAGGGTCGACCTGCACCTCCCTACCGCGGGCTGCAGCGCGCCCCCCCTTGCGCCGACGGCCGCGGGCGTGGAGTCCATCATGTTGGACAGCTGTTGGAGTAGGGACCACGCCGGGGAGCGCGGTGAGTCGGAGGGGCGCGCGTGGGTGGGGCCGACGGAATACGGATTGAATGTGAGCCGAGCTCTATACGCATCGAACGCCTCGCGCTGTGCTCTCATGAATCATAACATTACGGGTGTGGTGACGGATGGCGACGGTAGCTGGTGCAGCGCGGAGGTGTGTGGCGCCGCCGTTACTCGACCCCACGAGCCGACGCCACAGCAAGACCCGACGCGACGCCGCTCCCTCCGTTTCCTTCAGTCTACCGTTCACTCAGCGTGGGCGGGATTCCCCGAAGGAAGACCACGCACGAGCTGAGCACTACGGCCGAGGCGTCTCTCTTCCAGGCTTCTCGCGTCGGCTGCATCAGTGCCCGGCGATGCGCGAATTCCCGTACCCAGCGCGCCCCAAGGTGCGTCCGCGTCCCCGCACCGCGGCAACCGGCGTATGACAACCGCATGCCCACTCTGGATTCTACGGTCACTTGGGCGGCGCGCGTACCAAAGGCATGGTCTGCGTCGCGAGGAACAGCAACACGTTGCTGAGCGGGAAGCCGATGAGGATGGCCGTGAAGATGACTGGCTGGTACTTGCGCCAGAACGGCGCATCCGCCTTAGCATACCCCGCCCCCCGCTTCCCATGCCGCCCGCCGCCCTCGTGCAGCGGCAACATCCTGCCCGAAAAAGGGCACCCTAGCTACACGACTCTTTGCTTGCCCCTCGCGGGCGGGGCGGGCACGCTGACCCCGCCCGCCTCACGCCACGGTGCCAACCGCTGTGGGTGTGGAAGGGAGCGACGCTGCTACCGCGTGCGCGCGTAGAGGAGCACCGCCGCCGTGTCCCGACTTCTGAGTGTCAACGGCTCGCGCGTCGCACCCAATAACACGCAACATACCCAATCCAGTTGGGGGGATTGACGCGGCACCCGCCGCGCGTCGTCTGCAACGACTCGTGGTTCATTTCGAAGCCCGCCCAGCGACGCCGCCAAGTGAGTTAGCGGTGTTCGTGACGTCCGCGCGGGGCCGGTGTGACTGTTGCATGCTGGGCCCCGCTGTGCCCGTGTGCTGCGCGCTCTGACTGCCGCAAAAGAGTCAAGACAGCGCTGACAGCTGAACCGGCCTACGCAGGCACAAAACACATCGTTGGCTGACACTGGATGACCGCGACCGTGTTCCGCGCGGTGTGAGTGGCAGGGGCTTACACTCGTCCACTTGTCAGCTCAACTTGAGCGCTTTGTATGGGATAGGGGGTGCGCGTAGGGGTTGTGTAGCCCGTGTTGAGGGGGTGTTAGGGGGTGTTTAGGGTGTGTAGGGTGTTCTCTTGTGTCAGACACGCTCAAGTTGAGCTGAGAAGTGGACGAGTGTAAGCCCCTGGTGAGTGGCGCATGTTGGACGTGATACTGATCCTCCTGGCCATCCTCGGCCTACCCGTGTTCTTCATCTTCTGCTGCCCGTGCATCAACTCCCCGTGGAGCTGCGCCGCGTGCTGCTTCTGGGCGGGGCCGCGATTGCGTGCACCGGTCCCCTGATATTTTTCGTACCTGTGTTCCCGTACACACTCGCCGCGTCCTCCTGCCTGGCCTGACACGGCGTCCCCTTTTCAGCTCAACTAACAGCTGTCGCGCTGCACATACCAGTCCCTTCTCCAGCTCAACTTGAGCCGTGAGCTGTACTCCGGTCCTATGTTCAGCTCAACTGGAGAGCGTGAGCCGTACACCGGTCCCCTCTCTGGCCCAATTTCAGGGCTGTGAGCTAGACTTTGGTCCCCTCTCCGGCTCAACTTGAGCCATGAGCTGGTGAGTCATCCCCTCGAGATACCTCGGACACGCGTACAGCGAACATTCAGGCCTCACCGGTGGCGTATACCGGCACACTATGAGCAACCAGTCAGGCCGCACCGGTGGCGTACACCAGTACACTATGAGCAAACAGTCCGGCCGCACCGCTGGCGTATACCGGTACACTATGAGCAAACAGTCAGGCCGCACCGGTGGCGTATACCGGTATATTATGAGCAACAGTCAGGCCGCACCGGTGTAAAGAACGAAGTTGAGCTGACCAAGGCACTGGTGCGCGGCCCTGCGTTCAGTGCTTCCTGCGCTCCCGCGCCGTCGGCCAGCCGCGCACTGAGGTAAGGCGGTACAGGTTGACCCTTTCAAACCCACGTTGAAAGCGCCTGGAATTAAGCTCTTAGAATTGAAATATAGAGCTTAAATATGATAAACCGCTTTCACATTTTGCTTTCAAACTCAACTTGCGCCGCTACACCGAGGAGGAGATAGAACGGCAGCGCGCCAAACAAGAGGCGCGCGGGAAGGCGCGTGGGGAGACGTGGGTTGTGCCGCCGGAAGCGGCGGCGCTCATGGAGGTGGCGGTGGAATCCGAAACGCGGTAGGGCCTACCAGATATTGCTCGCCCATTACAGGGGGGGCAGGCGCCCATTAGAGGGGGGTCAGGTGCCAATTATAGGGGGTTCAGGTGCCAATTTATTGATCGCCACGCCATACAACGCATTTTTCAACGTATTACGAGCCCTGGTTTCTTGAGTTAAAAGGCATCCTATGATGCAGCGAGCGGTGTGTATTAGGCCCTGCAGTGCGGGAGGCGTTGGAGATATTGAACGCCGGCAGGGGCATACACTCGTCCACGTCCCGGCTCAACTAAAGCGCATTCTGAGGGATAGGGGTGCACGTAGGGGTTGTTTAGGGGGTGTTAAGGAGGTGGCGGGGGGTATTAAGGAGAATCAGAGGGTGTTCAGGGTGTATTTTGTGGTAGAAACGGCTCAGGTTGAGCTGAAGAGTGGACGAGTGTAAGCCCCTGAACGCGGGCTACGCGAGGGATGCACAGCTGGCACAGCTGGCGCAGTTGGATTCGCTCGCGGCGGCGCAGGATGAGACGCACACGCGGCGGGCGGGGGAGTCGGATGGTGCTCCAGGCAGCGGGCATGCGGGTGGTTCCGAGGTAGGGCGGTGCAGGTTGATTGACCCTATCAAACACACGTTGAAAGTGCCTGTATCTAGGAGCTTGAAACTAATATATTAAATGGCTTTGAAATGCCACTTTCAAGTTCAACTTGCGCCGCTACACCGAGGGTGGTTTTGGTGGTGTATTAGGCGACGGGCGGGCAGGCGATTCGGACAGCGCAACATCATCAGATAGTACTTCAGGCTTGATAGTAAGGGTCCATTCAGACGGCGCGTCGGGCGGTGGGATCGGGTCGACGCGCTCGACGCGTCGGGAGGGCGATTCGGACGGCGCCTCGGGCAGCGGGCTTAACTCGCACCCGATACAGAATTGGCCGAACCGCGTGTAGATGGTGAGACTTAATGGGTCAGATTAGACTAGGTGTGTCTTACTAGCATTGGTAAATTTATGTTACAAGACGTTCCTGCTTGGCAGGCAGGCAGGGCGTATGACGTGCAATATGTACGGGAAATCTATCATCCTGACCGCCCCAGTGATTTGCAGTTTACCGGACACATCTTTAACGCGGGGAGTGCTTTCCCGTAAACGACTATTCCATGGCAGGCCTCTCGGGCTGTGAAACTGTTACTACAGACATGTGACCAGATGCTCAGAGACCGGTGATGCGGTTGTAGTTGGGCTTGATGTAGCGGCGCTTATTAAATTTGATAGCAAAAGTTGAAAGCAGTATATCATATTTTAGTTTCAAGTGCTTAGTTCCAGGCGGTTTCAACATGGGATTCATAGGGTCAACCTGCACCGCCCCACCTTGACCTTGGACTTGGAGTACTCCGGCGAGTTGCTCGTTCCGTTGGTTGACCAATCGTAAGCCGCGTACGTGACCTTGATTCCGCGACCCCCCGCGATCAACCTCTCCAACTTCGCCTTGGCCTCCCCCCTTGACCTAGTGCCTGACAGATATTGCTCGCCACGTCATTCAACGCATTTGAATCCTCGTTTCTTGAGTAAACCAACATCCTGCGACGTGGCGAGCATTACGAGTATAGCTAATAATCCGTTTCCAAGTGTCGAAACCGGTATTTCTTTGCCCGAAATCTCACAACATCGACCAAAATAGCTCAAAGTTGAAGCTTTAAAAAGAAAATTGGGGCGTATCTGCGGACACAGATCGTTTCTGAAAACGGGTTATGAGCTACACTCGCATCTGTCAGGCCCTACCGCAGCCAGTCCACCACCCGCGCCGCCACCTCCGCGTCCCGCCGCCCAAAATCCACCCTGTACCACTTCAGAATCGTGGACACCGGCAACCAGGGGCTTGCACTCTTCCACTTTCCGACTCTACCTGAGCCGCTTTATGTCGGATATAACCGGCGGTGCACTCTGGAAGTGTTAAACAGCGGCTTGAGTTGAGCTCAACCGTGGACGAGTGTAAGCCCCTGCCTGCAACTCCCCGGCAGCCTCGTTCACCGTCGCTTGGTCCTCGTTGAATGCCAGCGCGGCGATGCGAAGCTCCTCTCCATAGGGCCTGGTAGATACTGAGCACGCTATGACGGCTATTCGGCGCATGCCGAGAGAAGCAGACGGCAATCAGGCCGCACGAATTTGGGCGGGGCACCGTTGCCCATCGCTCGCCATGTGTCATCCAACGCATTGTGAACCCTGGTGTCTTGAGTTGGATGGCATCCTATGCTGTGGCGAGCAATTTCTGCCAAGCCCCGCCTCGCTCAAAGCCTTCGCGGCGAAGGTTCTGATAGGCGGGCAGGGTTTAGGGTCTAGGGTTTAGGGTTTAGGGTTAAGGGTTCAGGGTTTAGGGTGCCAGGCCCTTGCCTCGCTCAAAGCCTCCGCCGTGAAGGTTTTGATAGGCGGGCAGCTCTTGGCGCCGCAGTTCAGGGGCTTACAATCGTCCACATCTCAGCTCAACCTGAGCCGT
>Ga0307489_10003440_pt1 | contig 10499 bp, 15 predicted proteins | sample SB12metaG_FD_202247 | JGI IMG/M metagenome (GOLD analysis project Ga0307489, IMG submission 202247) | Sea-ice brine microbial communities from Beaufort Sea near Barrow, Alaska, United States - SB 1.2 | ecosystem: Environmental > Aquatic > Marine > Coastal | place: USA: Alaska | collected...
GACGCTGGGCTTCTGACGAGTGTGCTGCTCCACCGCAGGTTGAGCTGACGTCGGACCCCGAGGACGCGAAGGGCCTGAAGCGCGGCCTGGAGCCGGCGGCGGCCGACGTCACGCAGTACACCGCGTATGGTGGAGGTGCGCACAGCTCCGATCCCGCCTTACGTCCACTGAATTGCCAAGCCGCTCGTGAAGCTCGAGGGTGCCCGCCCTTCCCGCTACCGCCCTCGTTGCGTTGCTGTCTCTCTGACGCCCATTTGCACCGCCTCTCCCCCGCTTCCATCGACCCGCAGGGTGGTACGACAAGGCTGGCAATTACCGCTGGGTGGACCACAGCGGCAAGCTCTACAAGCTCAAGCCTGGCACGACGTGAGTCTGCCGCGCCCCCTTCACTCAAATGCAATTGACAATCGACAAATTACTTTTTAGGGTTCCCGGGAGGTCAGATCTAGTGCTTTGGGAGGGGAGGGGGGGCCTGGAGCACGTCAACAACATCGCATCTTTGCTGGCACCGCCAGCCCGTCGCATGCCCGGCGTTTGTACGCCTCCCAACGTTGCGGTGGTGTGGTTTTAGTTGCCTTTCTGGTGATTGAGGTTGCCATTCACGGGCTGCGCAGTCACTCGTCACAAATCCGTTTGCTCATAGCCTCATACTGACGGGTACACAGCAGGCCTCACAAAGTTTGCTCACATCACTGGGTGCAACCCAGGCCTTCCACTTTTTGTTCACAATGACCGACGGTACCCCCACCCGCCGCGCCGCCACTCCACCAGCGTGCCCACGGTGACGGGCGAACACGGCGCCGCCAATGGCAGCGGCAACAAGCGCGCCAAGAACGGCGCCAAGGGCGGCGAGAGTGCGCAGATGGATTTCCCTCAGCACAAGCTCAGCATCCTCACGCCGCAAATGATGAGGGAGATCACGACCAATACCGGCGCTCGGATCCGCTATACGGAGGGCTGCGTGAAGACGGGCGCGGTGAAGAAAGGCGTGCAGGCGGGGGCTTACACTCGTTCACTTTTCGGCTCAACGGAAGCGATTGCTGTGGGATAGGGGTTGCGTTTAGGAGTTGTTCAGGGGGTGTTTGGGAGGTACTCGGGGGTATTCGAGGCTGTTCAGGGTGTACTCTGCTTCAGAAACGGCTCAGGTCGAGCTGGAAAGTGGACGAGTGTAAGCCCCTGCGTGCAGGCGACGGTGTTCCTCACGGGCAGCGCTACGGCCATCGCGGCGGCGCGCGCGGACGTGGAGGCAGGGGCTTACACTCGTCCACGTTAGAGCTCAACTTGAGCACATTCGGGACCGTTTCATGGGTCCGGTCGGGGTACGTGGGGCACAAAGACCGCTCAAGTTGAGCTGAAACGTGAATGAGTGTAAGCCCCTGCGTGGAGGCGCGCCTGATGTCCAACACCGCCAACACGGTAGGACGGTGCAGGTGGACCCTATCAAACCCAAGTTGAAACTGCCTGGAACTAAGCGCTTGAAACTAAAATGTGAAGGACCGCTTTCAATCTTTGCTTTCAAATTCAACTTGCGCCGCTACATGGAGCGCGAGGAGGGCGACCCCCTCCTCATGCTCAAGCAAAAGAAGAAGTCCAAGTACCAGGACACCTTCGTCAGCGGCAGGGGCCTTCCCAATGGGCCGAATTCGGTTTATCGCCTGGGTGAAAAGCCCATTCAGAGTTGCGGGCAAAGCGTCAGCGCTCCGCGCGGGAAAGCGCGCGCCAGGTTGAATGCCCGAACAAAGTTGCGGGGAAGGCGTCAGCGCTCTGCGCGGGAAGCGAAATACCGAAATCGGCCTATTGTTCCCTAGTTCAGATTTACGTCTTTAGCAGACCTTACAAACGTTCCCTTCTTCAGCTGGCACTTGAGCCGTTTGATCCCTGACCCTACCATACACGTCCTTCAAAAGTGCTGAAGTTAAGTAGACAAGGGAGGCGGATGCGGCGAGTGTGTACGGGTACACAGGTACACTGCAACGCTACGAGCAAACAGTCAGTTTAGGGTTTAGGGTTTAGCCTAAAAACTTAACCCTTAACCCTAAACCTGCCAGGCCAGGGAGGCGGATGCGGCGAGTTAACAGTCAGTTTGAGGTGGAACAGGGAATGAGTGGGCAGGCCCTGTGCACCGGGGAAAAGGCGCGCATCAACCCGTACCACGACTGGCGGCACTCGGGCATGGGGTGGGACAACGGCGGGCTCACGGGCAGGGGCCTACACTCGTTCACTTTTCAGCTCAACATAAGCACATTTTGTGGGATACGTTGGGTGCGCGATTTTCCCCCAGTCTATTAGACAGGGGTACGCGGGGAGGGGTGACCAAAACGGCTTAGGTTGAGCTGAAAAGTGGACGAGTGCAAGCCCCTGCTCACGGGCACCGACGGCGCCGCGGGTGCGCACTGCACGTGGAAGAAGTCGTAAACGTAAATAGCCTCATAAATAGCCTCTGAAATAGCCTCATAAATAGCCTCATAAACAGCCTCCTATGCACACGCCACCACCGCCCGTCACACACACCCTTCGCGCCGCGCCTCCAAGGTCCCGTCAGGCGACAAGCGCTGCTCAGTGAACGCAGGCGCGAGCCCTTTCCTTGAGTTATCAACCCTTCGATACCTCCGTTCAAAATAAATCAGCTTGAGGGGGTCTGTGCGGGATCTTTATGAGGTAAAATAGGGGGTGATGGTAGTTGTGCCTAAAACTCATGCCACACCACTCCTCCCAGCGCCCGTGTTGCGGCGACGCCAGTTCGAACCTTTCACGCACCATGGGGCTGGTCGCGGACTACGGCGACAGCGATAGTGACAACGACAGCAATGAGGACGCTGGGGGCAAGGTGCGAAAGCACACCCCCTCCACACGCCGCGCAACGCGGCGCCTTTATTTTTACATTTACATAATTGTCTTTTTCTGGTTGTTTCGACCCGGAGCGTCTGACGAGTGTGGTCGTGCTCGCCGCTGCAGGTGGAGCTTGTGTCGGACCCTGAGGACGCGAAGGGCCTGAAGCGCGGCCTGGAGCCGGCGGCGGCCGACGTCCAGTACACCGCGTACGGCGGAGGTGCGCACAGCTCTGATCCCGCCTTACGTCCACTGAATTGCCAAGCCGCTCGTCACGCTCTAGGGTGCCCGCCCTTGCCGCTACCGCCCTCGTTGCGTTGCTGTGTTTCTGACGCTCGTTTGCACCGCCTCTCCCCCGCTTTCATCGACCCGCAGGGTGGTACGACAAGACCGGCAATTACTGCTGGGTGGACCCCAGCGGCAAGCTCTACAAGCTCCAGCCTGGCGCGACGTGAGTCTGCCGCGCCCCCTTCACTCAAATGCATTGACAATTGACAATTTAATTTTAGGGTTCCCGGGAGGTCAGATCTTGTGATTTGGGAGGGGAGGTGGGGCCTGGAGCAATCCAACAACACCGCACATTTGCTGGCACGGCCAAGCCGTCGCATTCCCGGCGTTCGTACGCCTCGCAACGTTGTGGTGGTGTGGTAGTGGCCTTTTGTGGTGATTGAGGTTGCCATTCACGGGCTGCGAAGCCACTCGTCCCCAACCCCGTTTGCTCATAGTGATGGGTACACCGCAAACCTCACACTGTTTGCTCACACCACAAGGGTGCACCCCAGGGCCTTCCGCTATTTGTTCATGATGACCGACGGTACCCCCACCCGCCGCGCCTCTACTCCATCTCCACGCCCTCAACCTTAAACCCTAAACCCTAAAACCCTAAACCCACCGCGCCTCCACTCCACCAGCGTGCCCACGGTGACGGGCGGTCACGGCGCCGCCGCCAAGGGCAGTGGCGGCAACAAGCGCGCCAAGGGCAACGCCAAGGGCGGCGCCAAGGGCGGCGAGAGTGCGGCGGAGCAGATGGACTTCCCGCAGCACAAGCTCAGCATCCTCGCGCCGCAGATGATCAAGGTAGGGCGGTGCAGGTTGCCAGTATCAAAACCGGTGTTGAAAGTGCATATGGTATCAACGCTTGAAGCTACATTGTGATGAACTGCTTTCAAGGTTCGCTTTCAAATTCAAGTTGCGCCTCTACATCCAGGAGATCATGACCAAGACCGGCGCTCGGATCCGCGTGACGGAGGCAGGGGCTTACACTCGTTCACGTTAGAGCTCAACTTGAGCAACTCCAGGACACATTCATGAGCTAAGTCGGGTCATACGGTGGACAGCAGAGCTCAAGCTGAGCTGAATTGGGAATGAGTGTAAGCCCCTGGACGGAGGGCTGCGTGAAGACGGGCGCGGTGAAGAAAGGCGTGCAGGCGACGGCGTACTTCACGGGCAGCGCTACGGCCATCGCGGCGGCGCGCGCGGATGTGGAGGCAGGGGCTTACACTCGTCCACGTCAGAGCTCAACTTGAGCACATTCGGAACAGATTCATGGGTCAAGTTGGGGTACGTGGGGCACAAAGACGGCTCAAGTTGAGCTGAAATGTGAACGAGTGTAAGCCCCTGCGTGGAGGCGCGGCTGGTGTCCAACGCCGCCAACACGGTAGGGCAGTGCAGGTTGACCCTATCAAACCCACGTTGAAAGCGCCTGGAACTAAGCGCTTGAAACTAAAATATAATGTACTGCTTTCAACTTTTGCTTTCAAATTCAACTTGCGCCGCTACAACACGGAGCGCGAGGAGGGCGGCGTGTACAAGCACAAGAAGAAGTCCAAGTACCAGGACACCTTCGTCAGCGGCAGGGGCCGGGGCCCAATTGTTCCCTCGTTCAGATTTACCGGCCTTAAAAACGTTCCCTTCTTCAGCTGGCACTTGAGCCGTTTGGTCCCTGACCCCAGCATACATGTCCTGCAGAAGTGCTGAAGTTGAGTAGAAAAAGGAATGAGTGGCCACACCAGGGAGGCGGATGCGGCGAGTGTGTAAGGGTACACAGGTACACTGTGACGCTACGAGCAAACAGCCAGTTTGAGGTGGAACAGGGAAGGAATGGCCAGGCCCTGTGCACCGGGGAGAAGGCGCGCATCAACCCGTACCACGACTGGCGGCACTCGGGCATGGGGTGGGACAACGGCGGCCTCACAGGCACCGACGGCGCCACGGGTGCGCACTGCACGTGGAAGAAATCGTAAACGTAAGCGGCGACGGGGGGACGGGGGCGACAGATGCTTGGGGGAGACGCTTGGGGGGAGACGCTCAGGGGAGATACTTGGGGGAGACGCGTGGGGGGAGACGCTTGGGAATACGCTTCAATGAATTTTGTACAAAACACCAAAAACGTAAATTTGAATCATATCTACGCGGTCGGCGCCCCTCTACTCTAAGAAACTGGAGGGTTCAGTGGTGAAGTGCGTGATTCGGTGCTTGACGACCGACACCCGGCCGACCGATTTCAGTGCCTGTTCGAGTTATTCACCCCCCAACTGTAAATCAGTGTGATCTACCCCCCAGTTTCTTAAAGTAGAGGGGCGCCGACCGCGTAGATCATAGAACGTTGAACGTTGATGAACGAGCCCAGGCGCGATGCTGTGATCCTTGGAAAGCGTGCTGTGATCCTTGGAAAGCGTGCTATTGTAAATCAAACTTTGCCGGCAGTAAAGCGATGGGTAGGAAACTACCTAAACGTCAGCGAAAGAGTGGGGGAGGGAGAGGGAAGCGAGAGAGCGAGAGAAAAGAGACAAGACATCCCTTGATGTCAATGTGCAACAAAAGCTTTGCGTTCTAATCATCTTCGACGAAACAAAACTCGGCTATACATCTAAACATCCGCCCAAACAATCCAGCTATGATGTGGATGCGGCTTCAGCGCGCCGGCGCCTTGTCCGCCTTTTTGGCCGCCTGCTTCGCCTGCTTCGCCGCCAGCACCCCGGACTTGATTCCCCCCCAGCAGGGCCTCACACTAGTCCGCTTCGCTTCACACACAGAAAGGTCCGGACAAGGGCCGGTAAAGTGACCCCAGAATTTACCAGTTAAGAGAGGTGTAAACGATTATTTGGGGGGTATGAGGGGGGCATAATAGGGGGAAATTGTAAATCTGGGTGCCGACCCCCCTCATACCCCCTTCATACCCCCCTGATATTTGAATGTACCCCCTCTCAACTGGTAAATTCTGGGAAACTTTACCAGCCCTGGCTCGGACCTGACAGACGTTTACAGACGAACGAGTCGAGCGTGGGCACAGGAAGCAGACAAGAGGGACCCGAGACGCGAGGACGGCCCCGCCTGCCAGTGCGGCGAGCAGCCGCTGCACTCGCACCCCCCCGCGTGACTGCCCTCCTTGTTCTTGCCACCCCCGAACAGCATGTTATCCACAAAGTCGATGTACGGCGACGGCCCGTCGCGTACGGCCAACCAAGTGTGTTTCCTTCCAAAAATAAGGCAGGCAAGCTTTCGTTTGCACGAAGGTATTTTTTCGTCTACTCCCAACATCCGGCCGCCATCCCCAACGCCGCTGGACAAACTCCATCGGTTACATTCAGGCAAGCTGGAGGTGAACGTCCATGCGTGTTAGCAGGCCCTGACTCCGCCACAGTGCACAACACATGCCTGAGTAACCACACCAGGGCCAAGTTAGTAACGCTCACCGTGTCATTGGATGTGATTTGACTCAATCACCGAGGGTTGGCAATCGTGGCGACTGAAGTGCCGAGCATGTTTCATCATGCATCACCCATCTATCATTCATCATGCGTGTCTTGCATGTCCGAGCAAGGGCCGGTAAAGTAACCCCAGAATTTACCAATTGTGAGGGGTACATTTTAATTTTAGGGAGGTATTACGGGGGTATTAGGGGGGTCGTCTCGTGAAAATAAAACCCTAAGATCTAAACCCTATACCCTGAAGTACTTTTACAGTCTGTTAACTGGTGAATATTGGGGTCACTTTACCGGCCCTTGCTCGGACCTAATTGCCCCCACCGTCGTTAGATAGCCCAATCTTCGCCGTGCCCTCCATGACCACCGACTCCTCGGCGTGAGAAAAGTAAAAGTACTTGAACATCCCCGCGAAGGCGTCGAGGCCGTAGGCGGTGCCGGCCAGCGACAAGAGGCTTACAGTCGCTCACGTTAGAGCTCAACTTGAGCAACCGCAGGACACATTCATGTTCAAAGTTGGGTTACACGGTGGACAGAAGTGCTCAAGTTGAGCTGAAATCGGAAGGAGGGTAAGCCCCTGCCAGCGACAGCGCGCTCAACACCTCCCCCACCACGGCGGGGTTCACCTCGCGCAGCACCGTCTCGCCGTAGGGCCGCCCCACAACGCATGGTGTACCGGTATATAGTCAGTAGTAGTGGAGAAGATAACACACATTGTACCGGTACATAGTTAGTAGTCGCCTCTCATGCCCTGCACAATAGCTGGTATGACAAAGTGCGTGGAAGAACTTAGACACTTAGTGAGACTTAGTGCTAAGTCGTGCCGTTCGACCAATCAGACCGCTCCATTTGGACGACTTAGTGCTACTTGTTGCTAAGTGTCTAAGTGGTTTCACGCACTTTGTCATAGTCAGGAGTAGTAGAGAACACAGCACACAGTGTACTGGTACATAGTTGGTAGTCGCACTCTCATGCCCTGCACAATATGACAAATTGCGTGAAACCATATAGACACTGAGAGAGACTCAGTGCTAAGTCGTCCCGCTCGACCAAGCAGAACGCTCCATTTAAGCGACTCAGTACTACCTGTTGCTAAGTGTCTAAGCGGTTTCACGCACTTTGTATACCTGGTAGTGGTAACGTCACCGGACACCACACACCGGAATGCAGTGAGACACAGACGCGCCGACGTCCTCTGCCCCTGGGTACACTGGTACAGTATGAGCGAACAGTCAAACAGTCCCGCTGCCTCAATATGTCGTTGGATCGGGCGCGCCGTCGGCGGCGGCAGCGGAGGCGGCGGATATGTAAAGGTGCACTATGAGCGAACAGTGAGGCGACGAGTAACCACAGGGCACTGCGATCGTGCGAATGATCGTAGACGCATGCACTTATTGCAGTCTGGACTTGCCATCTAGAAAGTAGTGCACGCCACGCGGGACGTTTAGTCGACGTCTTATTTATTTATTTGAGGGCCCCACCATGGCATCGGGCTCGGCGGCGCCGTTGGCGGCGGCGGCAGAGGCCGCGAAGGCGAACAGGCAGGCCATCCACCAGGGGCTAACACTCGTGCACCTCAAAGCTCAACTTGGGCAACTCCAGGACACGTTCATGAGGTAAATTAGGTCATACGGTGACGAGAGCTCAAGTTGAGCTGAAAAGTGAACGAGTGTATGCCCCTGCCACCCACACGCTCTTCCCCGCGGCGCCCGCCACGGCCACCCACTTCAAGATCTCGGTGTTTCTCATCGCGCCCTGGCAGTGCGTGCAGTACTTCGTGTGCATCTCCAAGTAGGGACAAAACCATAATGATAACATCTAACTCAACAACCAGTTCAAAACCTGGTGGATGTCTATGACAAATCAAGTGAAGCTATGACTGATATCAACTGATATCAATGAATTGATATGGATATTTACTGATCTGTGATTGGTCGAGAGGACGACTTTGATCCTCGACCAATCACAAATCAGTAAATATCATTTGATATCAATTGATATCAACTGATATCAGTCATAGCTTCACTTGATTTGTCATAGGTGGCAGCGCTGTATCGGCAGTACGAATGGGCTCTTTAAATAATGTTCCGAGCCAGGTACGCACCATAGTTGTCCCGGAGGTTCCAAGCGCTCGACGGTGGGATGTTCGGCGATTTTGGGCGGTTTTGATCAGTTTTGGGCGGTTTCAGCGTAGGTACGCTCCCAAAACACACCTAGATTCCAGGTTCCAAGCTAGGTACGGAACATTATTTAAAGGGTGCACTCGTACGAGTAGTACAGCCTGTATCTAGACTTGAAGCTAAATCTCAAGTCTGACCCCCACTCCTCGGCATTGTGTACATCTATCGACGCGTGGCAGACTGGAGTAGAGAGTTGCCTGGTTATTCACTGGTCCCTGCCTCCCAGGCGTCGAAGAGCTTTGATTGGTCGAGCTCGATGGGGGGGATCTGGTCCCCGTGCTTGCCACCCTCCTCGGGTGTCGCCCACGGCACCGGCCCGTGCTGTAACGGCGCAAGTCGAATTTGAAAGCAGAAGTTGGAAGCAGTACAACGCAGTTTACTTTCAAGCGCTTAGTTACAGGCGGTTTCAACTTGGGTTTGATAGGGTCAACCTCAACCGCCCTACCGTGCTTGCCAAACCACTGGTAGAACATGACCGTCATCTTGTCGGCGCTGGTGGGGATGAACACCTGATTCTTCCACTTGTTGGCCAGATTGTAGCGGCGCAAGTTGAATTTGAAAGCAGAAGTTGAAAGCAGTAAATCACAATTCAGTTTCCAGCGCTTAGTTCTAAGCGGTTCCAACTTGGGTTTGATAGGTTCAACCTGCACCACCCTACCAGGTCCTGCCCGTCGCCCTGCGCAATGATCTTCTCCGGTAGGTCAGGCCGGGCAGTCCGCGCAAACAGCTTAATTAAGCCGCTCTCCAAACCAGCCCCGAACTTGGATCTCATTTTCGCGTATTGGCATCTCACCCAAGAGATGTGATCGCGCGCCGCGCTAAGGGAGAAATTTGGATATGGGATAGAAGTTGTGGGGGAAATAATGTCGTGGGTGAAATGCTCATAAGCGAAATTGAGATCCAAGTTCTGAAAGTTGGCTTAATTAAGCTGGTTGCGCGGACTGGCTGGGGCCGCGCCTGGCGGTGCAGCAGCACCATGTCCTGGTGCAGGAAGGTGGGGCCCACCACGTGCGTCATCCACGCCGGCGACCAGGGGCTTACACTCGTCCACTTTTCAGCTCAACCTGAGCCGTCTCTGGCACATAATACACCCTCAACACCCCCTTATACCCCCCAACACCTCCCAAAATCCCCCAAACAACCCCTACATGCGCCCCCTATCCCAGAGAAAGCGCCTAGATTGAGCCGAAAAGTGGACGAGTGTAAGCCCCTGCCGGCGACGTCAGCGTGAACAGGTTCAGCTTGAACCACCGGTGCGACCGCACCGTGGATGTGTTGTCGCTGTCCTCGCGCTGGCACACCGTGCGCACGAAATGCCGGCACCACCCGGGTTTGGTTGGCACGCAGTAGTGCGCCGTCGGGCAGGGGCTTACACTCGTCCACTTTCGAGCTCAACCTGACCGTATCTGACACCAAATACACCCGAAACACCCCCTAATACCCCCTACACCTCATAAACACCCCTAAATAATCCATAAATGCACCCCCTATGCCAAAGAAAGCGCTTAAGTTCAGCCAACAAGTGGACGAGTGTAAGCCCCTGCCGTCAGGAAGCGCGCCTCCTCGTGGCGCCAGTCGATCTTGAGCAGCACCGGGGGCCAGGGGCTCACACTCTTTCACTTTTCGGCTCAACGTAACCGCTTTCTGTGGGATAGGGGGTGCATGTAGGGGTTTGTTAGGGGGTGTTTTGGACGTGTCAGGGGGTAGTAGGGGGTTGTTTGGGTATCATTCGTGTCAGAAACGGCTCAGGTTGAGCTGAAAAGTGGACGAGGGTAATCCCCTGCCG
>Ga0307489_10003441_pt1 | contig 10499 bp, 7 predicted proteins | sample SB12metaG_FD_202247 | JGI IMG/M metagenome (GOLD analysis project Ga0307489, IMG submission 202247) | Sea-ice brine microbial communities from Beaufort Sea near Barrow, Alaska, United States - SB 1.2 | ecosystem: Environmental > Aquatic > Marine > Coastal | place: USA: Alaska | collected 2017-05-06
GCGCTGCGACTACAACCAGCAGGCGCAAAGGCAACTCAATATCCAACCGCTTTTTGAACCGACTATCAATGAATCAGGCGTTAATTGGTGTACCAAAAATTGATTGGTTTCGCAGTCTGGCCCAAAAACTGTCTGCCGGGCCACTCGAATCCAAACACCTAAGGTATCGCTATCCGCCAAATCGCAGTAGCGAATTAAAACTGGTGTTGCTCGACACATCGGCATCAACACTCGCCGGGCAAGGCCTCGCATCCGCCAAGGGCGTAATAAAAGAGCTGTCTCGACAAGCCTATTTAAAACGTCAACAAGTTTGCATACTGACGTTTGGCAACAATCAGGTAAAAACCTTGATACAGACTCAGCGGGCGCCTAAAAACATTCAGCCAAAACTTGATTTGATAGAAGCCGGCGGAGGCACCCCGGTACGTCAAGTATTAGATCACGCCCAACACCTGCTCTTAGGTCAGCGACATCAAAACCTCGACTGTGCGATTTATCTCATAACTGATGGGAGACTAGAGCAATCAATCCACTCACATACATTGCTTTCAAAACATCAGGTCACTATCGTTGATATCGAATCCAGCCGTATAAAGCTTGGGCTAGGAAAGCAATTGGCCGATGCCATTTCAGCCCATTATCTACCGTTGTCATCACTGACCGCGGTTTAACCCAACAAACTAATAGAGAGGATTACGCCAATGAGCGACAAAGATAGTGACGAAAAACACCTCTATAAAATGCAAAAGAAAAAGGCAGTGATTGATGCACGCATTGCTAAAGCAACAGAAGAACGTGGCGTTCTGATTTTAATGAAGGGCAATGGCAAAGGCAAAAGTTCATCCGCTTTTGGTACAATGGCGCGTTCACTGGGGCATGGACAGCGTGCTGGTGTTGTTCAGTTTAGCAAAGGCTGGTTAGAGACAGGTGAGCACTTGTTTTTTAAAGATCACCCGATGGTCGATTTTCACGTAATGGGCCATGGCTTCACTTGGGAAACACAAGACAAAGCTCAAGACATAGCCGCAGCAGAAAGTGCCTGGGAAGTTGCCAAGGCGATGCTCGCTGATGATCAGTACAATATTTTAATATTTGATGAAATGTCCTACATGTTTAAATATGGCTATCTTGATGTGTCGCCCGTTATTACCGCATTGGCCAACCGCCCAACTCACCAAAGTGTTATTATTACAGGTCGCACCATGCATCGTGAACTGGGTGAAGTAGCCGATACCATTAGCAAGATTGAAGATGTCGAGCACGCTTTTCGTAAGGGCGTCAAAGCTCAACCAGGCATCGAATGGTAGCTTCCGCCCTTTGTCCCGCGCTATTTTTTTGTGCTCCTGCTTCTGGTCAGGGTAAAACCACAATTACCTCGGGAATCGCCCGCTATCATCGTAATCAGGGTCTGGATGTCCGTGTATTTAAAACTGGGCCAGACTATCTCGACCCATTAATTCTAGAACAAGCCTCCGGTCAACCTGTAGTCCAGCTTGACCTATGGATGGTTGGCGAAGCCGAGTGCAAACGCCTGCTCTATCAAGCAGCCAAAGAAGCCGATTTGATTTTAATCGAAGGCGTTATGGGTATGTTTGACGGCAATCCGAGTGGTGCGGATATGGCGCAATTCTTTGGCATTCCCATTGCGATCGTGATTGACGCTCGATCAATGGCACAAACCTTTGGTGCTATTGCCTTAGGGCTTGCCCACCACCGACATGAATTAAAAATTGCGGGCGTCATTGCCAATGCGCTCGGCAGCGATCGACACGAATGGCTCATTACTGAAGCCATGCCAGAATCTGTCAAATTACTGGGGTGCGTGCGTCGCCACCCAGATATTGCGCTACCCGAACGACATTTAGGCCTAGTTCACCCGAATGAAGTCATCGACATTGACGAACGCTTCGACGCACTGGCTGACGTCATGTTTCAATCTGGGCTCACCACCCTACCCGACCCAGTCAAATTTGAAGACGATTCAGAAGCTGAAGTAGAAACATTGCTTCAAGGCCTAACGATTGGTATCGCCAAAGACGATGCCTTTAGTTTCATTTACGCTGCCAATATAGAACTGCTAGAAGCAATGGGCGCAACCTGCTTCTATTTTTCGCCAATGGTAGATAGCCTGCTGCCCAAAGTAGATGCGTTATGGCTACCCGGCGGCTATCCCGAACTTCATCATAAAGTACTCGCCGCCAACCAAGCCATGCATCAACAGTTGAGAACCTTTCACGCCAGTGGTAAAAAAATCCTAGCTGAATGCGGCGGCATGCTTTATTTAATGGAATCACTCACCGATTTGGCAGGGCAGAAAACCAATATGGTTGGCCTGTTAGACGGACACGGCATCATGCGTGAACGTGGAGGTTGCCAAGGTATGCAATATGCGCCACTGCCAGAAGGCGAGTTTCGTGGTCATGCACATCATCGCAGCCGATGCGAACACAAACTAGAACCTATCGCCTTCGGCCGACGCATCAGCCACCCAGCCCCAGGTGAACCTATTTATCAAACAGGTAACCTGACCGCGAGCTACCTGCATTTGTACTTCCCGTCTAACCCTCAAGCGCTCGCCTCATTGTTGCGCTAACATTCTTATTCTTTAAAAAACGTCAGTTAAGGATTTTTCCACCATGGAATATTCAAAGTTGAACTTAGGCATTCATCATTGAGCGACTCCAACCATCATCAGTTGATGCTCTATCTCGCACGTTATCTCGAAAATGATTCAGAAGTGATTGAGGCTATCCAGTCATTTGGTGAGTCATTTCAGCTTAAAAACAACAGCTGGCAATTTACACTGAAAGATTTTTACCAATTTTGCAGCCAACAGATCCCCTCTATCGAAAATCTTAGTTACCCGTTATTCAAACAATTACTTTACCAGAATCCAACGAACCAGTTATTGAAAAGCAAGGGTGGTAGGTTTGAAATTTTATTCAACTCGGGACAAATTGGAAAAACTATTTACTGTTTAAAGCGCCATTAACAATCGTATTTTAGATACCTTAAAATCACCTGATAGGAAAGTTAAACATTATTTTAATTTGACCTGCTCAACACCCCAATTCCAGAATTATAAGCTTTGTTTGAGTTTAAATTAATAGTTATAAACTATTAATTGATAACTTCTATCGATTGGACTGCGGCATTTTACAGGGGGAATATGAACGTAGCCCTTTACATAAAACTATAAACGTGTGGATCTGATCGTATATAAATAGGGCCGTATATGTTCAGTACTCCCTCTGCATGTAATAATAATGAGAGGTATTGTATGGACGGTAATAGTTCGAACAACGACTATGATGAAAAAACCCGCACCCTGATCCAGGGAATGGTCGAAGCTGAAGAAAAAGCAATCGCCAATCGAAAAAAACAAGCTGCACCAGAAGAAGAATGTGAATGCAGGGACGGTATGTTCCCAAATGGTAAAAATCAACCTATTGCGAGTCGACGCCAGTTTCTTGCGGCAACAGCCTCTGGTGCAGCCGCACTAGCGGTTGGCAGTACAGTTAATGCTGCGGTTCCTGCTGGCTCAATGGATTACCCTGTTCAGGATGATCCGAGCAAAGTACAAGGCCGATTAACCAATGATGATGGTGGTTACGGATCTCGTTCACAATTTGAAACCGAATCGCGCTGGCGCTTCCCTACCGCAACTAAAGAATCCTCCTGGACAATGACACCACTAGATAGTGGTCACGGTATCGTTACTCCGTCTGGATTGCACTTTGAAAGACACCACGGCGGCATTCCGAATATCAACCCTGACAAACATGAATTAATTGTCCATGGCATGGTTAATGGCGCACGAAAATACACCATGGAAGATTTAAAAAGATTCCCTTCTATATCGCGTTTTCACTTTATTGAATGTTCCGGTAATGGTTTGACTGAATGGCGTAAGCCCACGTTAAAAACGGTTCAAGGCACGCATGGCCTCACTAGCACAACCGAATGGACCGGCGTTCCTTTATCAACCATTCTGCGAGAAGTGGGTGTGCAAGAAGGTGCCGCCTGGATACTCGCTGAAGGTGCCGATGCAGCTGTCATGACTCGTAGCGTTCCAATCGACAAGGCCTGGGATGACGCTATGTTGGTCTACGCTCAAAACGGTGAAGCAATACGGCCTGAGCAAGGCTATCCATTACGGTTATTGTTACCAGGGTTTGAAGGTAACACTCATATTAAATGGCTAAGACGTCTAGAAATTAGCGATAAACCGTTTATGACGAGAGAAGAGACTTCAAAATATACCGATCTATTGGATGGCGGTAAGGCACGTCAATTCTCTTTCATGATGGAAGCAAAGTCAGTTATTACTTTTCCTTCAGGGGAAATGAAATTGCCAAAGCCCGGCTTCTACGAAATAAGTGGCCTAGCTTGGACTGGCAAGGGGCGCATAAAACGAGTTGAAGTCTCAGTGGATGGTGGCGTTAGCTGGCAGCTTGCCGAATTGCAAACGCCAATATTATCAAAATGTCACACCCGATTTCGCTTCCCATGGCGTTGGGATGGAAAACCGACGATATTACAGAGCCGTTGCCAAGATGAAACCGGTTACGTGCAACCCACAATAAAGCAGCTGGTCGAAGAACGTGGTCTTGATGGTGGAAAATATGGTTCGATTTATCATTTAAATGGCATTCAAAGCTGGGCTGTTGCAGCCGACGGAGGCGTTACTAATGTTCACCAATATTAAAATTTCTGGTTTTTTGAGTACACTGTTGATGTCTCTTACATTAGGGGCTTTTCCAGTGATCTCGTCTGCGGCTAGTGGTTACGGAGGACCTTACAACTTTGGTACGCCCGCCAGTGCAGCCGAGATAGCGTTAATCGATATTGACGCCATGCCAGATGGTCGTGGCTTACCGTCAGGCAGTGGCAACTACCAAAAGGGTAAAAGTGTTTACGCTGCAAATTGTATGGGTTGCCACGGGGCTGATCTTGCCGGTGTAAAAGGTACAGGAGCAGCAGCATTAATAGGTGGCAGGGGGTCTCTTGCGAGTGGCAAGCCTAAAAAAACAGTTGAAAGTTACTGGCCGTATGCTTCGACTGTGTTTGATTATGTTAAACGCGCAATGCCATTTAATGCACCGGGCTCTTTAAGCGACGACGAAGTCTATGCAGTGGTCGCATATGTACTGGGAGAGGCTAATATATTTGATAAATCAGCCAATCTGAATGCAAACAGCTTACCGATGATCGATATGCCAAACAAAGATGGCTTTATCTCTGACCCAAGACCGGATGTCTTTAACTACGAGTAAATGCCGTTTCAAAAATAAAGGATTAAAACTAATATGTCAGTGCATTCAGTTCGTGCACTGACAGTTAGTACTTCGAAAACCTAAACGTAATTTTCTGCTAATAGCGTTATCGTCCCTCGCAGTTGAAGCACGATTTCAAAGTTGGGTAGCAGCAACTAGCTAGGCTTTACAGCAATGTTTATCAACAATGAGTGTGAGTCATATAATGGGAATAGGTTAGGCATCCACTATTTAGACGTTTCAAATTCAGCCCAAAATCATCGTCCTTATGATTAAAATCGGGACCAGTTTAAGCAAGAGAGTGGCTGGATTTAAATTGCTTTAGCCTTTTCTAGCTACACTTCGGCTTTTTGCCAAATGCAGACCACTGCAGTGGTCACGTCTGGCATGGCCGTTATTGTTCCTCGACGCTTGACGAACATTACTTATGGGCCACCATTTGATACGTTGAAAGGAATCCGGTTAGAGCAAAATGATGCATAAAGCAGAAAATTACTCCTGGTCAAGCGCCGCTACAAATTGTTCAGGGCATGCCGACGATTTATTGACCACTAAGACTTACTGGAAGAAACGGTTTAAATCCATTGGTGATTGGTCATCATAGCTAGCAGAAAAAGGTACGGAAGACGAGCTTTCGATAATTAGGCAAAATATTAATAAAGGATTACCCTGTGACTTTGATCGATTTATCAAAAAAATAGAAAAACAGATCGGCCGTATGTTGTAATATCGACCACTCGGTAGGCCGACGAAACAAGGGGACTAATAAAGAATGGGAGCGTCCTTTTATTGTTGGGACCAATCGACTAATTCTAGATAATCGCTGAATCAAAACGTTAGTCTGTTGAGGATGTCGGCTCTAAAGTTACTAGCGAAGAGATGCAGTCCATCGGCCTGTTGCAGGGGATCATTCAGTTGCTCTGCCTTTTTTGCCTGTTCGCAATGCCGTTTGATACTGGTGTTAGCTGAGCCAGTCAGGCCATCCTCATTAGCCCTATAGTAGAGTAGAGGGCAATCTGAATAATTGAATACTGTAAGCTCTGGAAGAAAAGAATACGACGAATTACGCTGCGTTTATTCACCCTACTATTACCTTGAAAAATACGGTAGATTTATCACTAGCTATGGGTGACTTGTAACTAGTTCCAATTGCACATAAACACGTTACATTGTTGCTGCGCTGTTGCGTACGGCCTGTAGCGCCTCGGCATTCAAATATCCATCGGCAATCATGTCGTTGGCGTTTTGAAAGTTGCTCAGCGCTCGTCTGGTGGCAGGACCAAATATACCATCCACCTCCCCTGCATCGAAGCCGAGCAAAAAAAGATCCTCTTGCAAGCGCTGAACTTTGTCAATCGTGATGGGCTCGCCACCGATGATAGCGTCACGTGTCAGACGACCACCGCCGGCAATACGATCAGCTAACCGCCCGATAGATATTGCATAGTACTCAGAACGATTCCAACGCATGATAACGTCGAAATTTTCATAGGTGAGGAAGGCTGGACCCCGATGGCCCGATGGCACTAGTACCGCGGCTTGAATGTCGCGCTGTGGCAAGGGGGCGCCATAAACATCTGTAATTCCGAGTCGAACCCACTCCTCTAGTGTTTGCCCACGGTCTCTGCCGCTAAGACTGTAGTCAAATCCATCGGGGAGCCTAACTTCACGACCCCAACGGAGTTCAGTACGCCAGCCGATACCGCGTAAGAAATTGGCAGCTGAGGCGAGTGAATCTGGAAGGCTACCCCAAAAGTCGCGTAAACCGTCACCGTCGCCGTCAACGGCATATTTAATAAATACTGACGGTAGAAACTGCATATTGCCAATTGCGCCTGCCCAGGAACCGCGCATCTGCGTTTGTTCGATATCTCCTGCTGCAATAATCTTGAGTGCTGAAAGGAATTCGTGCGAGAAGAAAGTAGAACGCCGCTGGTCACAGGCAAGCGTCGCGAGCGCGTCCATCGTGGGTATCTGGCCGAAGAAACTACCGTAGTTGGTTTCAAGGCCCCAGAACGCCAACAGGTAATGACCAGGCACACCGTACTCACGTTGTAGTCGATTCAGCAAGTCACGGTGCTGGACATACAATTCACGCCCCTGTTTTACGCGCCCTTGTGTTACGCGGGGAACATAGTAATCGGCAAAGGTCTTTGTGAATTCAGGCTGACTACGGTCAAGTTTGACCACCCTTTGAAGGCGCTTGGTGTCTTTTAATACTGATGTAATAGTTGCAGCATCTACGCCTTCATTGCTCGCACGTTGTCCAAGTTCGGCGAGGCAGGTTTCAAAACCCTCATCAGAGTTTTGCGCAAATACTGGCAATAAAAAAGACAGCAAAGCCGCCAAGACTATGATCTGAAAACCCCGGTTGAATTTTTTCAGCAAAAAACTAATCTCTTATTAAAATGATGTTAGATTTAACTTTAGTGATTTGTGAATAATGAACCAAAGTCGCTCGTGTTCCAATGTTTAAAGCAATATGCCAAACTAATATTTTAAACTGTCATAGTATTATTGAAAAGAAACATAGCTAAATATAATTAAATAGACATTAAAATCACTCAAAAGGTCAGTGGGAACAGGGCATAAAAAAGTCAATGCTGATGGTATATTTATATATTTACTATAAAACTTGCAGTTAATTATGCTGACTTATTAATTAATAAATAGACTCCTTGTACACTAACGCCATTCCATCAATGCTACCCCTTTGACATGAAATTGATTATTGCCGAAAAACCCTCACTAGGAAGAACTATAGCCAGTGCGCTAGGCCATGGACGCAAAGGCAACGGATGCATCGTGTCTGATGACTGGACTGTTACCTGGGCCTTTGGCCATATGTATGAACAGGCGATGCCTGATAGCTACCTGACAGCAAACGTGCCTACCACCCAAAAAGGCACTAAAGTATGGCGTCTTGAAGACCTTCCGATCATCCCTAAACAGTGGATTTTGAATCCTAGAGCCGATGCCAAACAACAGCTGGCTATTATTGCTGGACTTCTCAAAAACGCCACCGAAGTAACCCATGCCGGTGACCCTGATCGTGAAGGTCAGTTATTGATTGATGAGATATTGTTAGAGATGAAATGGAACGGCACGACACAACGGGTGTGGCTTCAGGACCTTACTCTAGATGGCATACGCAAAGCTTTTAAACAGATTCGTCCCAATAGTGACTATCGAGGACTATACAAAGCAGCCGTGAGCCGCTCCCGTTGCGACTGGTTGCTGGGGATGAATGTGACTCGCGCCTTCACGCTTTGTTATCAGAAGGCGGGGGGAGACGGTGTGATCAGCGTTGGCCGAGTGCAGACCCCAACCCTTAACCTTATTGTGGAACGTGATCGCCAAATTGATAATTTTGTGCCTCTTCCCTTTTACGCCATCAAAGCACAGTTCGAGCATCAAAACGGCTTCATTGATACCCACTGGGTTCCATCTGAAGATGACTCGGACCCAGACCGACACTGCCTTAAGAAAGAAGTGGCCGAACAGGTTTGTGCCAAGATTAAAGGGCAGACTGGCATCATCCGCAAAGCTTCACGTAACAAGAGACGAGAGAGTGCGCCTCTGCCCTTTTCACTGTCTACTCTGCAGACGGTTGCCAACGCAAGGTGGGGATATGGCGCTCAACAGGTTTTGGATGCCGCACAAAAACTGTATGAAGAACATAAGTTAACCACTTATCCGCGGTCCGATTGCGGTTATCTGGCATCGGGACAACATGCCGATGCTAAAAACATCCTTAAGGCCATTGGTGAGGCCAACCCACAATTGGTAAAGGATGCTGATCCATCCCGTAAATCTAAGGCTTTCAACGACAGTAAAGTCACGGCACACACTGGCATTATTCCCACCGCTAAGCGCCCAGATGTTGCCAAACTGTCACCGCTAGAGCGCAACCTGTATGGTCTCATCGCGCGCCAATATGTTGCCCAGTTCCTACCCGATCACGAGTATCAGGCGGTTGAAGTAGAAATCGAGTGTTGCTATGAAAGATTTACGGGTAAAGGAAAAAAGACCCTGGTAATAGGCTGGAAAGACGTGCTGTCCGTCCAGAAAAAAGAGGCGGAAGATCTGCCGCTCGTTAGTAAAGGCGATACGGCTATTTGTCAATCGGCAGAATTAATAGACAAAAAAACCAAACCGCTGAGCCGACTCACAGAGGGGACATTAATCAATGCTATGGCCGGTATTGCGCGTTATGTTGAGAACCCCAAGGCTAAGTCAGTACTCCGGGAATCTGCTGGCATTGGTACTGAGGCGACTCGAGCCTCCATTATCGAAACACTCAAGCAACGCAACTATGTTCAGTTAAGGGGCAAGATAATTCTCTCCACCGAGCATGGTCGGCACTTTATAGATTCCGTTCCCGGTCGCATCAAAGACCCCGCCGTCACTGCTTGGTGGGAGCAGCAAATGAGCGAAATAGCAGAAGAAAATGCGGATGCCAACATTTTTCTTGAAAAGATGACAGACTGGATGTGCAAACTGGTTGCCTCAGCCAACCCCGAACAGTTTAGTGCAGCGGCAAAGGCCAATCCAAAAAAAGAGTTTGGGAGTGGCAATAATAATGGCAGCAATAATCCGCCCACCGCAAAAATGGTCCAGTTGGCTAAGTCAATTGCCAAAGATAGGAAGCTCAAACTTCCCAGTGGTTTCAGCAACTCATTCGATATTACCCGTAAGTTTTTAGATGCACAATTGGGCTAGTGGCCGTTAATTCTCGAGGCTTATTAGCGCGCGGCTCTATTTAATACTTTTTTATCCGTCTGTTAATAAGCATATAACGAATCAAATGGGTAAATAATGCCTTTTATTCCTGTGCACCGGACTAAATAGGCTAGTATTACGTTTCACGAGAGACAGTAGCACTCCTGACACGTTAAACACCAAACCCTAGGAATTTCTGATGAATCTACACGAATACCAGGCAAAAGAACTATTTCGTCACTATGGCATATCGGTGCCGAATGGAAAAGTAGCCTTTTCCGTTCACGAGGCAGTTGATGCGGCTAAGTCATTGAATGGCGATCGCGTCATTGTAAAAGCACAGGTTCATGCTGGCGGGCGTGGCAAAGCGGGTGGTGTCAAAATAGTCGATAGTGCTGCTGAAGCGGGAGAAGTCGCACGTGCCATGTTGGGCACAAATCTGGTTACTTTCCAGACCGATGCCAATGGGCAACCCATTAACCGCGTGCTGGTTGAAGAAAC
>Ga0307489_10003442_pt1 | contig 10496 bp, 12 predicted proteins | sample SB12metaG_FD_202247 | JGI IMG/M metagenome (GOLD analysis project Ga0307489, IMG submission 202247) | Sea-ice brine microbial communities from Beaufort Sea near Barrow, Alaska, United States - SB 1.2 | ecosystem: Environmental > Aquatic > Marine > Coastal | place: USA: Alaska | collected...
ACCGGACGCCAAAAAGACGACACGCGCTCGATACTTCCTCGGCCGATGCGCGGGCACCGGCAAACCCGCGGCGAGCGCGTCGCGTGCACGCTAAAAGTCGCCGCCGGAAGCGTTCTTACCCCCGTCACAGCCCCCGTCCCCTGTGCCCCGGGATATCGATTTTGGTGCTAGCGAAGCGCACCCACGGGCACTACTTGTACATCCAAATTCCATGTTCCAAGCTAGGTACGGAACATTATTTAAAGAGTGCACTCGTACTGACAACTGATACGGCGTAGTTCAGGTTTTGTTACGTATGAATTTGGGGGGGTTTGGGTGGACGTGAAATAGTCGGGTTGCGCATCCGGCTCTTCCTGCGCTGGAGACCCGCACCGCGCCCGACGAGGGTGAAAGGTGTTGCGGGGTCATCCGTGTTATGGATGCAGCGTGGGGTGCGATAGGATGGGGCAGGGGAAGAGGAAGTACCGCGCGAGCCGAGGATACGGGTGACTGCGGATGCGGGGTATCTGTGTACCTGACTGTGTGTTGGATGCAGCGTGTAGGGGCTGTGGCCTGTGCGGTGAAGCGCGAGCACGCTCGGGTTGGGGGTCGGACCTGCGGCGGCGCAGGCTCGTGGGCGACCCGCGTGGGGCGCGCGGGCTCGCGAGTCGACGGGGTCACCCAATCTATCGGATAAGAAGTGTCGCGGCGTCGCGCTCGGCCGCGGCGGGAAATCGTGCAGCGCGCCTCGTGCCATCCCCATGTGCATACCCCCCACCGGATCTGCGCAGAATGAACACAACGTTCAAGGCTCCAAGATCATTCTCCCCACACCTTCAACACCTACACGATGAGTTCGGCGTCTGGGCACGAGCCTGAGGCGGAACCGGCACCCGGGACGGATATTCAGCCCCGCGCTCCGGCTTCGCCCCCGAAGAAACGCAAAGGCGGCGGCTTTATCTCGGTGCTCTCCAAATGGCAGGGTTGTGATGTCGGCCCACTTTTTTCAGTGCGTGCGTGGGTGCCGTTGTGCAGACGCGCCCTTAGCGCGCTGACACTGCCGGCGCCAGCCGCTTGTCATGCGCTGTCAAGGCGGCGACCGCGATGATTTGATATGTGTTCAGCGTTCCTACAGGATAGATCGCTGCCCCGCGCAACCTTGGGGCGGCCCGAAGCCATCGGGGCAGCCCTCGTGCGCTGGGTGCCGGTGTGTGCGGCTTACAACTTTTTAGGTTGACTCGTACCAACCGTGCCCTGGTGAGGCGCGTGCGCGTGGAGCGTCAGCATATCCCCGCACACCTCCAATGTCGGATATCCGTCTGTCGGTATGTGATGCAGCAATGTGTGAAAGCGTGAGTACTGAAGCACCCCGACGGCCCACACCTTCCCCAAACTGGTTACCAATCTTTGCGAATACAACTTCCCAACACGTTGCCCACAGGGGCTTACACTCGTCCACTCTTTCAGCTCAACTTAAGCGCCTTCTGTGTCACAGGGGGTGCAGTCAGGTTTCTTTCGGGCGTGTTTATGGAGTGGCAGTGGGTAGTAGGGTGTGCTTTTGGGTCAGAAACGGCTCAAGTTGAGCTGAATAGTGGACGAGTGTAAGCCCCTGGTTGCCCACCGTCCAGTATCCAAGTCACAACGTCCCGTCCTCCACAACAAACACCTGCCGTTGCCAGCGCCCCAGCCCCTGCCGCGCGGCAGCCGCACAAGACCCCGAAGGTGACGGCGTCGGTCGGGCTGTACATCTTCGGCCTGTTCGTGGCCTTCCTCGCGCGCCCGCCCGTCACCATCACAAACGAGATGCAGACCACGTACTTTGCAAAGATGGAAGCCGCGGCAGGGGCTTACCCTCGTCCACATCTCAGCTGAACCTGAGCCAATTTTGGTCATTGAAGCCACAGCTGGCGTCCACTTCCCAGCTCAACCTGAGCCGTTTCTGTGACTCACACGCACAACCTAGCCCACGAAAAGTGCTCGCAACAAACTGAAAAGTGGAGGCATGCAGCCCACAAAAGGTGCTTACGTTGAGCTGGGAAGTGGACGAGTGTAAGCCCCTGAGGCGCGGACGCGCACGACGCGGCGCCGCGCGCGGAGGCGGAGCGCGAGCTGCTGGCAGGGGCTTACACTCGTCCACTTCTCAGCTCATCGTAACCGCATTCTGAGGGATAAGGGGTGCGTGTAGGGGTTGTTTACGGGGGTGTCAGGGGGTGTCAGGGGGTATAATTAGGAGGGGTTAGGGTGTATTTTGTGTCAAAAACGGCTCAGGTTGAGCTGAGAAGTGGAGGAGTGTGAGCCCCTGGCTGCAGGCGGCGCAGCGGGACGTGAAGCGCGCGCAGGGGTGGTTCTGGTACTTCAACCCCGAAAAGCGCGCGCGCGTGGCGGCGCTGCGCGTGGTGGAGAAGGGGCGGCAACAGGAGGCCGGGGTGTACCGTAAAGCGCGGGCGCGGGCGGTGCGGGAGGCCAAGGGGGGGCTGGGTGGGCGGTGCAGGTTGACCCTAACAAACCCACGTTGAAAGCGCCTGGAACTAGGCGCTTGAAACTGGAATACGATAAACCGCTTTCAAGTTTTGCTTTCGAATTCAACTTGCACCGCTACACCTGGGGCTGTGGTCGGAGCTCGGCGTCAACGAGGCCAAGGCGCTATTCCAGAAGTCCTACGAGCGGCAGGGCCTCACAATCGTCCACTTGTTGGCTTTACCTGAGCCGTTTATTTCACTGAAATCACCCGACGTACCCTACAAAAGTGCTCATGTGAAGCCGAATAGTGGACGAGTCACGAGTGCAAGCCCCTGACCAGCGGGGCAAGTTGTTCGCCACGCGCTCCAGCTACTACGACGCCTTCTGGCTTATCATCGCGGGGAGGAGCGACCAGAACATTGCAGGGCCAGGGCGCTGCGGGTTCACTCCATGTTGAACCTGGACTGGCCGTGCCTGATATTTCGGCATTTATAAAAGCTTAGTATATGATGAACCGCTTTCAAACTTTGCTTTCAATTCCAACCTTGCGTCACTACAATATGGCCGAGCTACTGATGCGGTGGTGGGGCTCGGCAGATTACCCAGTCCGGCTTGCAACGTCACTCATCTCATTTGGGACTCATTCTTCTTGAGTCAAGTGCCGCCCTGCGACGAGGCGAGGGTGATTTACCCGGAGCGCTTGGTGGATTATGCAGCTTGCCACCTCATTCACCTCTCAGTTTGCGGCTCACTTGTTTGTTTCGGTACTGTATTCCATATTTGGGTCGCCGTTCGATCGTTCCTGGGCCTGCGGACTAATCGCAGGATCAGATTTTACTCGCGGCTAGAACACGTGCCAGCCGTCTCCGGCCCACTCCCTCAATGAGACCCGGGACACTCTGTCACAGGGCCCCGCCAAAGCGCGCGCCCTGCTGGACTGGCGAACATCCGTTTATGCCAAAGCCGTTATGCCCCAGCCGTTTATGCCCAAGCCGTTTCTGCCTTTAGTCAAGCGCCGCCCTGTGACAAGGCGAGCGTAGTATCGGCAGTTCGATCAGTACAGCTTGTATCAGACGAGGAGGTGAAGCTCCAGTCTGCTCCCCACACCTTAGACTGCAGTAGAGCGTGGCCTCGATACACAACGGGCCATGTGCGCCGCAATACACCCCTCATACACCCCTACTACGAGTATTACATCCCTACTGATGCACCCCAAATACGCCCCCAGTACACAACACACCCGAATACACCCCAAATACACTCCTGATAGATCTCCAATGAACCCCTATTGCACCCCTCATCAACCCCAAATAAACCGCTACTACACCCATGATGCAGCCGGGCCCTGAGCATGGGGGGTTCACGGTGCTGTCCAACTTCACGGTGGGCATGATCAGCGCCGTCTGCGGCTTCATGATCGCCTTGCCGGTGGGGCTGGGGGCCCGGGGGGGGCGGGTGCTGCGCCAGTACTCCGCGTCACAGGATGCCATTCAATCGGCCGATTTCGGTATATCGCTTCCCGCGCGGAGCGCTTCTGTATGGGCATCCAACCTGGCGCCCGCTTTCCCGCGCGGAGCGCTGACGCTCCGTCCGCAACGCTGTATGGGCATTTCACCCAGGCGATATACCGAAATCGGCCTCTTCAAGAAACGAGGGTGCAAATGCGTGTCGATGATGCGACGAGCAATATCTGCCAGTGCCCGCCGCGTCATAAAATACCATTCAACTCAAGAAACGAGGGTTCAAACGCGTATCAATGACGCGGCGGGCAGATCTGCCAGGTCCTTTTAGGGCTCCAATGCGTGGCGTTGACATGGCGGGTAATGCATGCCAGGCCGTAGGTGCCGGGCCTGATCTCCACGTTCGCCACGTCCACCGCCTCGGCCGTGCTGTTCTACGCCGTGGCGTCGGTGTCCGCCGCCTCGGCAGGGCGGTGCAGGTTGACTGTATCAAAACCTGTGTTGAAGGGCCATGGTTTCAGCGCTTGAAGCTGGATTATGATGAAACGCTTACAAATTTCGCTTTCAATTTCAACTTGCGCCGTTGCACCTCGGTGGTGCTATCGTTCCTGTTGCTGCTGTACGGCACGGCGGGGGGCGCGGTGTACGGCAGGGGCTTACACTCGTCCAATTTTCGGCTCAACGTAAGCGCTCTCTGTGGGATGGGGGGTGCATCTAGGGGTTGTTCAGGGGATGTTTAGGGGGTTCGGGGGTGTTAGCGTGTATTTCGTGTCAGAAGCGGCTCAGGTTGAGCTGAAAAGTGGACGAATGCAAGCCCCTGGTGTACGGCATGGCGAAGGCGGCGCCGGCCATGGCGCGCATACAGGCGCAGCAGCGCGCGGCGGAGCGCGTCAAGATGATCGAGATGCATCGCCGCCGCCAGGCGGGCGCCCAAGCCGGGCACCAACACTTCGAGTGAATGACCATCCTGTGTAGCCAACGGGTGGTGGATGACAAGACTATCCTCTCCAGTCTCCGCTATTTCTCGGTCAACTACATCAGAGAGTAGAATTTGTAGACATGCTTCGGAGATGTAACAATGATGAACCATCACTGATGACTTGACAGTAAACTAAAATGACACTCAGATGGCATCTACAGCAGAGCTATAGTGCTGCACGGTTGAGTAACGGGAAGAACACTAGCCGTGCTTCGCACGCTTAGGTTCAGGTGCAGCGTCGCTGCCGCCGCCCCCGACCCGGGCACCGTCGCCGCTTCCCCCACCCCCGCCTCCACCGCCACCGCCGCTACCGCCGCCGCCGCCACCACCGTCGTTGTCGTCGTCGCGAAGGTCAATAGGATCCTCCTCTCGTTTACGCCTTGCCGGCGCGGGCATCCACTTCGTTGACATGTTCACTTCCGTCTTCACCCCGCCACCCGCCGCCGCTGCCGCCCCTGCCTCCGCCGCCGCTGTCGTGGGTCTTCGTGGCGACGTCATCGTCGTCGACGTCGACGTCGTCCACGGCGGCGGCTGCGGCGGCGGCTCTAACTGTTTGCCCATACTAGTTCTAGTGCTACCCTCCGCCCCCTCCGCACTACCCGCCGCCGCCGCCACCGCAGCCGCCGCCGCACTGCCCGTTGCTGCCGCTGCCACCGCCGCCGCACTGCCCCCCGCCGCCACCGCCACTCGGTAGAGTCGTGACAGCCCCTCAGACACATTTGAACTGTGTGTGAGTCACGTGACCAATATCAGGTGTGGACCTGATTGACAGAAGACCAATACACAAAGAGAGGGGGAGTGTGTGACGATTAGGGCCAGGCGGAATATGCCGGCATTACCTTCGGCATAATAGGCAAATCAATAATTCCGGCATAATGCAGGGAATTCTTGGCATTTTCTCAGGATAATGGGCACAATCGGGCACAATCGGGCATAATAGGCTGAACTTGGGGAATCAAGCATAGGGAATTTGGGTAAAAGTAAGAGCATATTCCGCCTGGCCTGGTGACGATCCAGCCCTACCTGCGCCGCGCGCCGCTCCGCCGCCGCCGCCGCCTCGCGAGCGGACTTGAACATCAGCGCCAACCCCCAGGGCCAAGCACCACTACCTCACTGTTTGCTCATACGAGTAGTGTACCGGTGCGCCCGTACACACTCGCCGGATCCTCATCGCTGCCCTCACGCCGCGTTCCTTGGCAGCTTGACTTTGGCATCTCCGATGTATTCAAAAGAATGCCCGTGGTGCAGGATGCCGGTGGGGTCAGGCAGCCAGTGGTTGCAGGATGCTAGTGGTGTGAGGCAGCCAGTTGTCACAGGAAGCTAGTGCTTTCAGAATGCCAGTGGTTGCAGGACACCAGTCAGCCAGTGGTTTCAGGACACCAGGCAGCCAGTGGTTTAATGGACAAGACGATTTAAGTGCCCGCTGATTAGGCAGTGAGAGTAAGGCCCAGCCACGACAGATTGACGAGCGTCTTGTGAAGAGGAGGCACCCCCCGCGCCACCCCTGCCCCTGCCCCTGCCCCCACGCCCGCCCCCACCGCCATCCCTGGCCCCGCCCCCACCCCCGCCGCCGCCGCCGCTGCCCCGGCCGCCGCCGACCGGGGCAGCGGCACGCGGCGGCTGTGACTCACTAGCCGGCTCATGTACCATTGGCACACCGCCCAACACAGCGGCCAGTGCATCCGCCCCCCCCCCGCCGCCGCCGCCGCCGCCGCCGTCGCCGCCGCCGCTGCTACCCAGAACCCGGCCGCTACCTCGAAACGCATCCGTCGCCACCAGGTAGGGCCTGGCGAATTATGCTCGCCACGTCATAGGCTGCAATTTAATTCAAGAAACGTGGGTCTAAGTTATGGATGATGACGTGGCGAGTATAATCCGCCAGGCCCTACCGCCAGGACCCCCTCCACGCACCCCGCCGCCGCCAACAGCACCCCTGTGCGCTCCCGGATATGCTCGAATCGCGCCGTAGGGGCCCAGCAGACATTGCTCACTTCGCTACGTCATAGGATGCCATGTAACTCAATAAGCGAGGGTTCAAAATGCAATGGATGACGCGGCGAGCAATGCCTGCCTAGGGCCTGGCAGATATTGCTCACTTTGCCACGTCATAGGGTGCAATGTAACTCAATAAACGAGGGGTCAAAATGCAATGGATGACGTGGCGAGCAATGCCTGCCGGGCCCTACCGCGCCTTGCCGATGTTCTCCCCCCCGTAGAAGCGCGTCACCACCACGGCAAACCCCACCGCCAGAGGCTTACACTCGTCCACTTTTCGGCTTAACGTAAGCACCTTGAGGGGGGAATAGGGGGTGCGTTTAGGGGTTGTTTAAGGGGTCTTAAGTGGGTGTTAGGGGGTATGAGGGGGTGTCAAGGGTGTATTTGTGTCAGAAACGGCTCAGGTTGAGCTGAACAGTGGACGAGTGTAGGTCCCTGCCCACCGCCTTCCGCAGGTTCAGCTCGGCGCGGATGGCGGCGCCCGGGTAGCAAGGCCAGGGAGAAGGACGCGGCGAGTGCGTACAGGTACCTTACACTGGTGCTCTTAAGCATACGTTGCGTCCAAGAGAGAACCGACCCCGACAAGAAAGCTGCGCTCTATGCCACGGGCATCAGCTTTCTCGATCCCGCACTCACGCCGCTCGGCGTTTCATTGCCAACGCTCCGGAATGTTGGGAACAACGCCTCCAACGCACAACGGAGCACGACTGGGTGCCTTCAAGGGTGGCTCATACCCTTCGGACGCGCGGACTCGGCTCGTGGTGGCCAGGCCGTTGTTGAGCGTGTACCCTTACACTGGCCGCTTGAGCAAACAACAGGCTGAGCTAACAAAGGCAGTGTGTCAGGCCCAGGGGGTTACACTTGTCCACTTCTCAGCTCAACTTGAGCCGTGTCTGGAACAAGAAAATTCCCTAAACACCATAAACACCCCCTAACACCCCCTTAACACGGGCTACACAACCCCTACGCGCACCCCCTATCCCATACAAAGCGCTCAAGTTGAGCTGAAAAGTGGACGAGTGTAAGCCCCTGGTCAGGCCCTGCCCCGCGCGCCTCGCCGTCGTCGTCAAAGCCGCTTTCCATCTTCACGGCGGGCGGCTTTCTGGGGGCCTTCTTGAACGGGTCCGCGGGCTTGGGCTTGGCGGGGACGCGCCACGCGCTGAGAGGCGCCAAGGCGGCCAGCAGGTGAAGAGTGCAAGTGAGTTGACGTGTGGAGCCCATGGTGGAGTGAGGGAAGAGGTGAGCCTTGGAGACGAGAGTTTGCGGGGGTGAGTGTGAGTGATGGAGATGAGGTGAGACTCCGAGCTGTTGCGAGTGATGCGTCTCGAGAGGTAGGCAGGGGCACACAACACAATACCACGACGCTAACCCACACAAACCAAGGCAACGACGTGGCGACGTGACGACGCGACGACGCGACGCACCTCATAGCGTGGGTGGCGTCGCCCACAGCGGGGTCCCGCTTCAACGCCGAGATGGCAGAAGCTGCCTCAGCGGCGGAGCGAACGGGGTACGCCAGGCGCGCGACGAACACGCTGCCGCGTTCGGTGACTGCGGTGGACGTCAGGACAATGACTGTGCTGCCACGGACGGACAAGCTGTCGCGCCGCTGCACGTGCCGCCATCGTCCGCCATCGTCCGCCATCGTGTGTGGTTGAGCAGCTGATGTTGTGAGGCCAAACGAAACCGACGAATTTTGATGGAGAATCTCGCAGCGTGTGTCGCATTCATTCGTAGGTGCCGACCCCAAACCTCAAACGCCAAACGCTTGCGGTGCGGGCGTCACAAGCAGACACGCTCGCGACGCTCGCGCTGGGGTATCGGAAGCTCCGATAACCCCGCGGCTCGGGGCGTGCCGTGCCGCCGTCCCCAGCGGCGGCGGCGGCGCCCCCCCGCGCCCAGGGCTAACACTCCATCTGGGACCTATCGTTGTCGGGCCAACGGTCAAAAGAACTCCGACACGACACACGAGAGAGGCTGACGCGTGACCCCCCTGCACGCGCTCGCCCCTCGGCCGCCGCGGAACCCGGATGGGCGGTATGGATGACAGTGTCGTGAGTTCATAAGAGGCGACGAGACCTGACGGGTGACCCACCTGCACGCGCTCGCCCCTCGGCCGCCGCGTCCCCCGATAGGAGGCATGGCTGAGCGTTCCGAGCAGGAGCACGAGGGCGAGGCCGAGGCGGCGGACGAGGCCGAGGCCGAGGGCCAGGCGGCGGACGAGGATGAGGGGGGGCACGCGCACGCGGCGGCCGAGGTTCGGACGGACGATAGCGCCATCCACGAGCTCGACGCGCTCATCGAGGGCAACGAGCGCGACGTGGACAGGCAGCGCAGCCTGCTCAGGTCCTTCGAAGAGGAGTGGGAGTCCTCCTACGCCGGCCTACAGGGCGCGTTCGCCAAGCAGGAGCGTGCGCTACAGGCAGGGGCTTACACTCGTTCACTTTAGAGCTCAACTTGAGCAACTCCAAGACACGTTCATGAGTTAAGCTGGGTTACACGGTGGATAGAAGTGCTCAAGTTGAGCTGAAAACGGAACGAGTGTGAGCCCCTGGCTATAGGCCCGGCACGCCAAGCAGGTGGCCGCGCTGACGGCTCTCATGGAAGCGGCGTTTCTAGTAGGTCCCACGGGCAGATATTGCCCGCCACGTCAACGACACGCGTTTGGAACCCTCGTTTCTTGAGTGACCTGGAAACCTGTGACGCGCGAACGACATCGGCCAGGCCGTACCGGCATAGGAGGTTTCCCGCGTTACGATAGTACGTGGGACCCTATGACGCGGCGAGCAATATCCGCCGGGCCCTAGTTTCCAGCATCACCACCGTACACGGCACCCTATGACGTGGCGAGCAATATCCGGAGGGCCCTGGTTTCCGGTGCCACCCATGTACTCGCCCCTACTGCTGGCGCTGCGCTGGGCGCAGCGGTGGGGCCTGCCAGACACTGCCCGCTACGTCATCCTCCACGATTTAGACCCTCACATCTTGATTAAACGGCGTCTCATGACGTGGCGAGCATTAGCTGCCTGGCCGTACCCATGTCAGACCCTCATGTCATGAGTTAAACGGCATCAAATGACGTGGCCAGCATTACCCTGCCTGGCCCTACCCATTTCAGACCCTCGTGTCTTGAGTTAAACGGCATCACATGACGTGGCGTGCGTTTGTCTGCGTGGCCGTACGCGGCGGGGGATGGAGGAGGCGGGGCTCCGCCGCGTCGGCGAGGCCGGCGTGTTGGGCATGGAGGCCGATGCGCTGGAGGCGCAAGAAATGGAGGTGACGCCGGCCAGACATTGCTCGCCACCTCGTTCACACATTAACCGAACCCTCGTCTCTTGAGCTGATAGAGGTCCTATGATGTGGCGAGCGATATATTCCAGGTCCGGCACACCCGCCACGTCATCGAGACGCATTTGAAGCCTCATGTCTTTAGTGAAATGGCAACCGATGACGCGGCGAAGCGATGTGTGCTCGGCCCTGGGCGGAGGAGAGCCTGGTGCGCGTGGAGCGGGACAACCTGGCGCGGATGGGTGCACTCTACCAGGTATGTGCCAGGTTTAGGGTTTGGGTTCAGGATTTAGGGTTTAGGGACAACCTGGCGCGCATGGGCGCCCTGTACCAGG
>Ga0307489_10003443_pt1 | contig 10496 bp, 21 predicted proteins | sample SB12metaG_FD_202247 | JGI IMG/M metagenome (GOLD analysis project Ga0307489, IMG submission 202247) | Sea-ice brine microbial communities from Beaufort Sea near Barrow, Alaska, United States - SB 1.2 | ecosystem: Environmental > Aquatic > Marine > Coastal | place: USA: Alaska | collected...
GCTCGACCGACGTTGGATCGACGAAGCGAGTCCGTGTGCCCGTACTTGCATTCGTGGCCTCCTGCCGATGATTGGCAGAAGCACCCGTTTTTCAGGCCCGACATCGGTTCGAGTGCTTGCTGCCAATGACCCTACTGCATGGCGGCATTTTCGGGCGGGCGTGCGGAGGGGGCACGGAAGAAGCACACCATATTCGTGGATTCTGCGGAGCAGGCGAAGACGTTCGACCCGGCGAGCCACTTCGATACCACAGCGGACGCCTTGCACTCCAAGTCGTATAATCGCCCAAGGGCCGCGGTGGCGGGGGCGGGGGCGGCGGCGGCGGCGAGGGGGGCGGCTGGGGTGGCGGCGAGGGCGGCGGGGGCTGGGGCGGGGGCGGGGGCGGGGGCCGCAGCGGGGGCGGGCTCTGGCGGCACGCGAGGGGCTGGCACGAACGGGCTGGGGTTGCGGCGGGGGCTGGTGCGGGCGGCGGACGCCGAGGACAAGGGGGTTGCAGCGGCGGCGGCGCTGGAGGATGATCCCAAGCTGCTGAAGAAGATTGCGAAAAAGCGGCGGGTGGCGTACCAGGTGCTGGCGGAGCGCGAGCAGCGCGCGGATCGGCTCAAGGACATGACGGCGGAGATGGCGATGCAGAAGGTGATCAGCCACAGTAAGGTAAGGCGGTACGGGTTGACAGTGTCAACACTCGTATTGAAAATGCCCACGGAGAGCAAGACAACACTGTCATCGTGTACACCGTTCAAGCCAGTCCTCCGCCGCCGAACCCTCCAACGTCATGGTTTCAGCGCTTGAAGCTACAATTTGATGAAACGCCTTGAAACTTTGCTTTCAAATTTAATTTGCGCCGCTTCTGCAAGGGTCACAAGCGGAAGCTGGATGCGCCAGGGGGGGGCGTGGGGGACGACAACGATCTGCCGGGGCTGGCGCACCTCAAGAAGGCCGCGTCGGTCTTCAAGTGGAAGAAGGAGCGCAAAAAGTAGTGATACACAATGATGCACAACTCACTCGTCGAGCGTGAGCTCCTTGTAAAACAAACGAACTTGATATGAACTCCTGGTAGTAAGGGACGGACGCCGCATCGCTCGCAGCGATACCACTGACATGTTTCCAACGCGTAGTCTTACACGTTACACGACATCAAGCTATTGCTATCACCCATCTCTCTACGATTGCGCAGCCACCGTCAGATCACACACAGCGGCTCACAAATACCGTTGGATCAAACATGGCGCGGCGTTTCGCCACTTAGTCGAGCTTCAGCTCCTGGAACTCCTTGCGCATGCCATCCTTGCAGAAAGGTCATTTAGAACAAGCACTCGATCGAGTTCAGAGCATGATTTACCGTCAGGGCGAATGCTCATACATACGCACAGAGTATACGGAGGAGGAGGCGGTCGTGGATTCAACGTCGGTCCAGCTCTTGTTCTCAGTTTCTCAATCACCCTCTTGCCTTGTTGATGACCCAGATCTCAACGCCGTCGCCCGTGAAGATGTCGCGCTCGCCCGCCGTGGCGAAGCAGTCCTTCACCAGGTCCACCGCCTCCGCCTCCGACAACGGCGTCGCGCTCGACGACGCCGGCAACCAGGGTACATACTTCATTGTGTGTGATCTATTTAGGGATCATTTAGGATGTATTGAGTGGGTATGGGGAGGGTATTTGTGGGGTATCCAAGGGGTGTTGAGGGGGCATTGAGGTTATGAGGGGGTATTGTGGGGGTTTGGAGAGGGTATTCAACTTTGGTTCAACGGTGTGTGAAGCGAGTGAGTTCACGGCCCCCTACCGGCAAGACGAGCGGGGAGACGGTCTTGAGCTGGTTGTCGAGCACGGGCATGATGAGGCCCTGGCCGCTGCCCTGGCACGAGTAGTTGGTGCGCTCGTACGACCCCACCGCGTCGTATGTGAACACCGCGCCCTTCCCCTCCTTATCCAAGCCTGCCACGATGTTGAACGCGTAGTACTGGAAGTAAAGGCGCAAATTAAATTTGAAAGCAACGTTTGAAAGCGGTCCATCATATCATGTTTTCAAGCGCTTAGCTCCAGGCGCTTTGATAGGGTCAACGTGAGTTTGATAGGGTCAACCCGCTCCGCCTTACCGGGAAGAACCGGCGGTAGTACAGCGTGTTGCTCAGCATCTGTGCGAACGACACGCACCCCATGGGCTTTTCGTTCTGGAACTCATATGTGGTGCACCGCGCTGCCAAGGTCTTCTTCAGAGTCACCGCGTCGGCCATGAACCCGGCAGACGCCATCAGTGTGGTGGGCGACATCTGGGTGACCTTCTTGTAATCGCGGGTCAGGATGCTGAAACCGGTGCCAGGGTCGATGACAACAATCACTCGGACCCAGATCGGAGCACGGACAACATTGAATGTGAGTGCTCATTCAGAACAAGCATTCGGACTCAGATCGGAGCGCGGCCTTCCGTGAGCGTGAGTGAGGCGCGAAGGAGGAGGAGGAGGAGGAGGAGGAGGGGGAGATTCAACGTCGGTCGAGTGTGAGGAGGAGGAGGAGGAGGAGGAGGAGGAGGAGGGTGCTCGCTCTCGTTACCCCCCCCTGCCCTGTGCTCATGCGCGTGTCGGCCGCGCACACCACGTAGTTCTCACCCGCCACCGCCAGCACCGTGCCGCCGTTGTTGTCCTGCGGGGTCGGGGGAGGAGGAGTGACGTCGGTCACGTCAGCATCCAAGCTCGAGAGAGACCAGGGAGCGGGACGTCGGGTAAGGGAAGAGGAGCCGACGTGTGTGCGTGTGTGTGTGAGGGAAAAACATCTCTATCTCTCAACCATCACGATCGCGCGCTCTCTGACGTTCGCTGGCTCGAGACAGCCAGCGCCTCCGCCGCATGGCGCGCTCCTCCGCGGCTCCCTCGCTCGCCCTCGCGCGCCCTCAGAGTGGCCCGAGCCCGCCCCGAACAAGTCAGATCTGAGAATTTCATCGACACTGAACGTCCTGCAGGCGGGCAGGCGGGACCGCGCAGCGGGGAGCGCGGCCGAGGGCAGCGCTCCCGCAGTCCCACTGTCGCCCGGCCCCTCCTCGTCAGCGCCCACCGAAGCCGCCACGGTTCGGCTGGCATGGCGGAGCGCGACGTGTGTCAGATCACCTTCAAAAAAAAAATGTGGAGGTCGGTTGGGGAGAGGGGACGCACGTATGGGCTCCAGTTGGCGCGCATGTTGGGCCCGCCGGCCTCCATCCCGGCGCCGTCGTCGTATTGGAAGTTCGGCGGCATCGCGACTCCACCACCCGGTCGTCCGTACGCACAGTTGAGTGGCAGCGCGGCAACCCTATTCCCGTGCCCTATTCCACGAGCTGACCTGTGAATACCCCCCTAACTTTAAATTATAGCATACCCCCCTAACCCGGAGTAAAAAAGGGGGGTACCTGGTATCTCGCTATCCCAACAAGACCCTGACGACCTCTGACGTGTGACGACCGCCGCACACACAACACTTGCCACCGCCTTCTTCCAACGCCACGATGAACGCCGTGACCGAGCAGCTGTACAGCCTGTACACCGCGGAGTTTAAGGGCCCCAACCGCGAGGGCAACATGGTGCGACGCGTCCTCACACAACTTCTCGACGTGAAATGTTCCTCGACTGTCCATGAAGTATCCTCCGTGCGATCACGCCGTACCACACTCACGTAATCCCTCTCTGTGCCCACCCTCGCAACTCCCATATGAGCCCGTCTCCGGTCGGCCTCGTTGCTCGTATGGAGGTTGCGAGGTTGCGACGCGTCTTGACACCACCTGCACTGAGTCCTCGTCATCTCCATCATGCAAATATCTTCCGTCGCGCTCACGCGTGAGCCAACGCCACCCTACTCACGTGAGCATTCCTTTACTCGCTCCGCTCTCTCCCCGGCGTTCCCGAACCTTCGCAACGCCCGTATCACAAGCGTGTCTCCGGTCGGCCTCCCTCCCACCGAACGAACGTATCCGTCGGGGTCGTTTATTATGGTCTGATGTCCACCCATACATTTTGTTGTGGCGCTTTTGGTGGCGGTGGTTTAGGGTGGAGGCCCGATTTGCTGGGAGGCGTGTCGGGAACTTGGGATGGTGTGCCCGTACAGAGCGGGGTGGATGGCATTACAACAGGTGGGAGTGGGAGTTGGCGGTGGTGGGGGTGGTGGTGGTACGCCGGTGAGTCCGGGGGTCGGCTTCACTCCACCAGCGGTTGCACCGGGAAGCGCTCACCCGCTCTGCCTCGTCTCGTGGCACAGGTCCTGCTGCGGTCCGCGGGCCTCTTCGTCGGCGCCATCCTCTTCATGCGCAACTTCGGAGACCAGATGGCGATTTAGGGTTAAGAGCCGAATTGCTGGGAGGCTTGTTGGGAACTTGGGTTGGTGTGCTCGTACTCGTGCTCGTACTCGCGCCCGAAAAGAGCGGGGGCCCAGGCATGACGACAGGTGGGGGTGGGGGCGGGGGTGGGGGTGAGTGGATGTGAGGACCGCAGCAGGATCTGTGCCGCGCGGAATGAGGCAGAGCGGAGAGCAGATCATTGCTTCCGCTGCAACCGCTGGTGGAGTGAGGGGGCAGGCATTACAACAGGTGGGATGCGTGCGATGCGAACAGGTGGGAGGTGGGAGGGGGCAGGCATTACAACAGGGTGATGGTGGGTGCGATGGTGGGTGCGATGGAGGGGGTGGTGGTGGTGGTGGTGGGGGTGGTGGTCCGCGGTGTGGAGGCGATACTGGCGAGGCAGAACAGTGTTAGTGCAATACTGCGATAGCTTTCTATAATGATCTTTACAGGCAGTTGTTCGTGTACAGTACAGGAATGTTTAATATTTTCTCGGCATGCGTCGTTTGCTCTAGAAGAACGACTACGACTTGCCAGCGCCCTTCTCCTACTCGTCCTCCTCCCCCTCGCTACCGCCGCTGCTGCCGCCGTAGTCCCCCAGCAGCCCCCCCAGCCCCTCCCCCTCGCTGTCGCTCTCCGCCTCGGTGTAGCGGCGCAAGTTGAAGTTCAAACCAAAACTTGAAAGCAGTTTACCGCATTTGAGTTTCAAGCGCTGAGTGGTGCATAGGGGGCGTCCCCCGTTTATCAGAGTGAGGAATAATGGTGCACAGCCCCCCCCCCCGATTTACGAAACCAACGCGCTGTCAACCGGGTTTCAGCTGATTTCAACCTGCACCGCCCTACCTCTGCCGCCGTCTTGGCCTTCTTGGCTGCCTGCTCGTCCTCGCCGTCCAGCCTGGGCGCCGGCAGCCAGGGCCGTGCGTACAGCTGGCGGTTTGATTGGGTGGGATGGCTGGGTGTGAGTCCAGCTGGCACTTAGATGGGTTGGAATGGCTGGGTGTGAGTCCAGCTGGCGGTTTTATTGGGTGGGATGGCTGGGTGTAAGTCCAGTTGGCGGTTTGATTGGGTGGGATGGCTGGGTGTGAGTCCAGCTGGCAGTTTGATTGGGTGGGATGGCTGGGTGTAAGTCCAGTTGGAGATTTGATTGGGTGGGATGGCTGGGTGTGAGTCCAGCTGGCGGTTTGATTGGGTGGGACGGTGTGATAACGGCCCTGCCGGGAGCTTGACACCGCCCTTTGGTGTCCCCTTGGGCGCGAACTTGAACGTCGGCATCGCCGCCTTCTCCTTGGCGGGTGGTTTCGCCATCAGGCTGGGGGCGACCGGCTGGCACAGAGCCGCGTCCAACGCGCTGCCGCCGCCGCCGCCCGCGCATCCTCGTCCTAGGGCCTGACAGACAATGCTCGCCACGTCATGTGATTCAATTTAATTCAATAAACGACGGTCTACAATGTGGAGGGCGACGTGGCAGGCATCTTCTGGCAAGACCTAGGGTCTGCAATATGGAGGATGACGTGGCAGGAATATTGTCAGGCCCTACCTCATCCCCGTCCTCAACCCCGCCACCGCCCCCACCGCTGCCCCCCGCCGCTCCCTTGCCCACGCCGCCACCACCAAAGCTGTCACTCTGCAACCCCTTCATGCGCTTCTCCTTACCAGCAAACTCCGCAAGCACCGAGTGCCAGGGCGGTGACGACCATCGCATTTAGGTTCAGGGTTAGGGTTGACAGTCTAGGGTTTGGAGCTAAGGGCTTAGGCATTAGAGTCTAGGACGTGATGATGGCAAGACATCGTCACCTCAGTGTTTGTTCTCAGCTGGCACATTCACGCTGTCTGCCCCCGAAACCACTCGAGGCACCACCGGACCGCATACCCAGAGATGTTCGCGTCAGACGTACCAGACGTACCGGTTGCTTGAGTGTTCAACCACGGGGTACGGGTCCTGGACTCCGGGATGAGTATCGATCGACATTGGTCGATATCGATCGATATCGATCGACATCGTCCATAGCTTCATGCGCTTTGTCACAAGGGCGGCCTCGCCTTCTGCTTGGCGAAGTCGTCGACCTCATACTTGCGGTTGGCGATCATGTTGGTCAGGCTGTTCCCATTCTTCGGGCACTCCGTGGGCCAGGGGCGCACACTTCTCCACTTGTCGACTTTACACGAGCACTCTTTCTGTGGGATACGTTTGGTATGACAAAGTGCGTGAAACCACTGAGACACATAGCAACAAGTAGTACTAAGTCGTCCACATGGAGCGTTCTGATTGGTTGAGCGGGCACTAAGTCAGACTAAGTAGCACTAAGTCAGACTAAGTGTCTAAGTGGTTTCACGCACTTTGTCATAGTTTGCTGATGTCAGTGACAAAACGGCTCAGGTCGAGCTGAGAAGTGGACGAGCGGAAGCTCCTTATACTCGTCCACTTTTCGGCTTCACGTGAGCACGTTTAAAGGGACACTTTGGGTGGTTTCAGTGACAAAATCGGCTCAGATTGAGGTGAGAAGTGGACGAGTGGAAGCCCCTGCCGTTGGTCGGTGGTCGCCGCCGCAGAACCGGCACTTGTTTGGTCCCACGTTGCACTCGTGACTCCGATGCCCTTTGTTGCCGCAGCGATGGCAGACCTTTCACTAGGGTGGGCGCCGGAAACACAAGTTTGGTCACGGTACTGGCACGAAGTGACCTTAAAACTTTGGGTGCAGAGAGATAGAGAGAGGGAGATAGAGAGACGCTGCCGCGTGTATAAGAAGGCACCAGGCTTTCGCCCTGGCCCCTGTGAGAGGGAGAGAGACGCTTCCACATGTACAAGGAGGAGGCACCAGGCTTTCGCCCTGGCCCGCGTGAACTTTGGGTAGGAAGCGACACATCCCAGGCGTGCCTCGGAATACTTGGAGAGTAGCATCTCCTTCGCGGTCTTCTGCTTCAGCCCGCAGTACTTCTCCGTGTGCCCGGCCATGCCGCACTTGGCGCAGATGCGCGGCATCGGGCAGTTCTTCGCCTGCGACACCAGCGGCAGGGCGCGAACGAGAGAAGCGACGGCATGGGAAGTCAGTTTTCAAGTTTCACGAACCTTCACAAACCTTCACGAGCCCACACGAAGTGAGACCCATAGAGCTAGCTGCCCCCGGGCGAGCCGACGCCGGAGTCGCGCGACTGCTGTGACGCCACCATTTGGACGGGCGCCCTCCACCCGCCAGCGTGCACGCGGCATCACTGCGACGGGGCCGCAGTGCGCTAGAGGAGGCGTTCAAGTTGCAGGAACCCATCACGTCTCCACGCCCCCGGGCGAGCCGACCCCGGAGCCGCCGTTCAGAAGGTCGCCGTCCACCGCGCACGCGGAATCACCGCGACGGTCGCCGCAGTGCGACCTCCCATCGGGACCTGGCACCCGCGCAGGTCCCCAAACGCCAGAGGGGGCTCGATCTCGTATCACGACTTCACGAGTCTCGCAAGGGAAAAAGTAACATGTCAATCTGTAAAAGATCGTGTTGCCGAAACGTTGCGTTGGTGACTTGCTGGGGACGCAGGAGTTACCTGGTGGCCCGGCTTGCCGCATCGGTGGCACGCTCCCTCATACGAGAGGGCCACATTCTTGCTCATGGCGCTCGCTCGCTCCTGCTCCTATCCTCCGACTCTCTGAACACACAGATTAGAGAGCCTTGGTGCTGGGAACACGGTGAAGATGGACGGCACAACCCCGAGGCGTGAGGAACTCAGTGCGTTCCCGCCGACTAGCCGACGACAGAGGGGGATGAGAGCGGTGACGGTATTCCACAGTCACGGACACACCGCACAGTTAAGCGTCAAGAGCGGCGCATTCAACGTGCGGGAGGGTGAGGGGTTGTGTCAAAGCTGAACGAAGCTGCTCTCCTCACCCCCCACATTATCAAGCCGTGCTGACTCAGCATCTGAGCAGGCCCCGAAAGACTCCCGAAAGGAGGCGCAGGCGTCGGGATGGGCAAGCACCCCTTGCAAGGCAGAGGCCTCACAACACGCCTCGCACTTGGACGCCGACGCCGACACTCCAGAACGCACTGAGCCATCCACCGTCTCCACCTCACCCAAGCGTGTCCCTCCTCTGCCACACCGGACTGCTCGAGAGAGAGAGCCAGAGAAAACAAAAACCTCTTGGGCTTTGGCGTTTGGGCACACGCGCCTGCTCGCCAACACGACTCGTTGTAGACATCTGCTTTGAGGTACCGCAGCCGCCGGCCATGTTCGCGTGCGCCGCCCGCTCCGTGCTCGCGCGCGCCACCGCCGCGGTAGGGCGGTGCAGGTTGACCTCAAGCTGACCCCGTGTTGACCTGACCGCGTCTGGTGTCAGCACTTGACGCCTGAAGATCTCATATGTGGTGTGCCGCTTCACACGTTGACAGTTTGCGTTCTCACTTGGCCACTACACCGCGGGCGCGCGAGGCGTCGCCGCCGCTGCCGGCGCCGCCGCCCCGTCGACCTCGGCCCGTACAGCAGCATGGTCGCCGCAGGCTGTCCAGGCGACCCGTACGTTTATCGCCACAATGGCCACCGTGCCACTCGCGGTGGAGGCTGGCTCACAAGCAGGGGCTTACACTCGCACTTCGGTCCCATTTTAGCTCAACTTGAGCTGTGATAGCACCCCGCGCAACCCATTTAACCCATACACGTGTCCCCTTCGTGCTCAAGTTGAGCTTTAATGTGAACGAGTGTACGCCCCTGGTCGCAGGCCGCCGCGTACATGGGCGCGCTGCTGAGCCGGGCGGACCGCGAGCGCATCTCGCACGATCTCGCCACCATGCCGCGGCAACGCATTGAAGGGCCCCAGGTGCCGCGCGCCAGGGCGGTGCTAGTGCCCCTCTGCCATTGCCTCGACGGTAGGGCCTGGCACATATCGCCCCCCCCGTTATCGCCACGCACTTGAACGCTCGTTGAGCCCTTGAGTTACACAGCATCCTATGGCGTGGCGTTGGCGGGCAATATCTGCTAGGCCCTTCGCCCGTGCCCGCGTTGTCGAGACGACGTTTAGAACTTCGGTTTCTTGAGGCGAATGGCAACGTATGACGTGGCGAGCGATACCTGCCAGGCACTACTTGACGGCGTCCCCCACGCGCTGTTCACCGTGTGGCCCGACATCTCCGGTGCCCCCACCGCGGGGTTCCCCGGGGGAGCGCGTGTCACGCACGACTCGACTGATGTCGCCGCTGCGATGCGCGAGGCGTGCCAGGACCTAGGGTTCGCCGACGTGGACAGCCTCCAGATCTTGGGCCTGACCAGCGACTGCCCGGACGTGCCGCGGCAAACCGCGGTGACTCCCGTTGTGGGGTACCTGGGTAGGGCGGCGCAGCTTGACAGGTTTGAAACCCGTGTTGAAACCGCCTATGGTTTCAGCGCTTGAAGCTACAACATGACGAAACGCTTACAGATTTTGTTTTCAAATTCAACTTGCGCCACTACATCTGGGGCGGGTTGACATCGCCGCGTTGAATCGCGGGGGGCTGGGCAGCGCGCCGCATGACGAGGGGGCGGGGGCGGGGTGGGCGGCGGCGACGCGGACGGGGCCGGGGACGGAGGCAGGGGCGGGGGCGGCCCTAGCGCGCCCCAAGGTTTCCGCAATGGCGCTGCACGACCTGTTGAGCAAAGAGAGCATCGCCGCGCGCTTGATACCCGGGATGGGCCCCATGCCGGTGTTCAACGCCAGCTGTCCGCCGGAGAACCCGCTGGCCATCAGGGGCCTCACCGCAGAGATCCTGCACGGGGTGGGGGCGGGCGGATGTTGCTTGCCACGTCGTAGGATGTCACTCAATACCATAAACGAGGGTTCACTATTCGATGGATGACGCCGCGAACAATGGGCCTGTCAGATATAGAAACGAGCGTTCAATCGATATGCGTTGGGTGGCGTGCGGGGACTATCTGGCAGGCCCTGATCAAGAACGAGGTTTCAATCAACATGCGTTGGATGACGTGGCGGGCAATATTTGGCAGTCCCTAGCCCGGGGTGATGCGGGTGGTGGTGGGGAAGCGGGCCGAATACGCGGATGCGTTGTACGGGCCCTTCACCCGCACAAGAAACATCACATGAAGCTCTGAGCGAGTGTACTACGGAGTTTTTTCATGTACCCCAAATGGCGGTCAACGCAACTCAAATTTGAGTTCTCGAGTAAATAGACGGTCAGATTTCCCACACAATGGTACAATATGGGATTCGACCGTCTATTACTCAA
>Ga0307489_10003444_pt1 | contig 10496 bp, 21 predicted proteins | sample SB12metaG_FD_202247 | JGI IMG/M metagenome (GOLD analysis project Ga0307489, IMG submission 202247) | Sea-ice brine microbial communities from Beaufort Sea near Barrow, Alaska, United States - SB 1.2 | ecosystem: Environmental > Aquatic > Marine > Coastal | place: USA: Alaska | collected...
AAATGAGCGAGATCCTGGGCTTCCTCCGCGAGGTTCCGCTGCTGCAAAGGCGGGATGGTGCAACTTGAAACCCATGTTGAAAGCGAAGCGCCTGATTTCAGTGGTTGAAACTATATTCTGATGCACTGCTTTGAAACTTTGCTCCAATCTAAACCCTATACCCTAAACCCTATAACCTAAACCCTAAAACCTAAAACCTAATTCAACTTGCGCCGCTAAGCATGGGGTACCGGAAAGGTTACTGCGGCGGCTGGCTGCGCCGGAGATGTGCCGCGTGTTCAAGCCGGGTGAGATCATTCAGCGCTGCGGCCAACAGGCAGGGGCTTACACTGGTTCCCATTTCAGCTCAACTTGAGCTCTTCTGTCCACCGTATAACCCAACTTAACTCATGAATGTGACCTGGAGTCGCTCAAGTTGAGCTCTAACGTGGACGAGTGTAAGCCCCTGCCAACAGGCTCCCGCCGCGCTCGTCATCGTGTCCGGGAATGCCCTGATGAAACCAGGCGCCGGCCTCGCCCCCACCGCCACGGCCGGGGCCGGGGGCGCGGGCGGTGACGGGGGAGGAGGCAGGGGCTTACACTCGTCCACTTCTCAGCTCAACCTGAGACGTTTATTGTCACTAACTCCACCCACAGACCCGCCGTATCCCACAGTTGGTGCTTACGTTGAGCTGAAATGTGGACGAGTGTAAGCCCCTGGGAGGAGGCGGCGGCGGAGGCGGGGGCGGGGGGCGGATCAGCGGCGGCGGCGATATGCTTGGCCGGTGGAGCAGCACCTCGAGCATATCCGGCGGCGGGCGGAGCGCGCGTCACTCCCAGGCAGGGGCTTACACTCGTTCACGTTATAGCTCAACTTGAGCAACTCCAGGACACATTCCTGAGACAAGTTGGATTACACGGTGGACAGAAGAGCTCAAGTTGAGCTCTCACGCGAACGAGTGTAAGACCCTGCTCCCAGGCAGCGGAGCGGGCGGCGGCGGCGGTCATGGCGCGCTCCGTGGGCGGTTTCTACCTCGAACACCTGGTAGGGCGATGCAGGTTGACCCTATCAAACCCAAGTTGAAACCGCCTGGAACTAAGCGCTTGAAACTAAAGTATGACATGCTGCTTTCAAATTATGCTTTCAAATTCAACTCGCGCCGCTACAACCTGAACCCGCACCTCGGCCCGGGCGACGTCGTGGGCGAGCGGAGTCTGTTCACGGGGGAGGTCGCTATGGCGGACGTTGTCGCGGTGTCGCCGGTCAGAGCTGTCGCCCTTCCCCGCGGCGCCCTCACCGACGGCGGCGGCAGCGGCGGCGTCGGCGGCGGCGGTGGCGGCGGCGGCGTTTTTGGTTTCGACACGCTACTGCCGCACGTGCGGTCGACGCTCCATGCTATCGTGGCACACCGAGCGCTGCGGCGCTACCCGGCGTTCCAGCGCCTAAGCCACGACCAGGCGGGGGCTTACACTCGTCAACTTCTCAGCTCAACTTCACCCCTTTCTGACACAAAATACACCCTAGACATCCCCCGATACCCCCTAATACCTCATAAACATCCCCTAAACAACCCCTGAATGCACCCCCTGTCCCACAGAAAGCGCTTACGTTGAGCCGAAAAGTGGAGGAGTGTAAGCCCCTGCGACTAGGTCGCCGACGCGGTGAGCGAGATGGAGACTCTGGAGGGTCTGCCTCACGGCACACAGCTGTGCGCCGCCGGGGGGCAGGGCCAGAGTGACAAGATATCCCACATCGATATGGGAGATGACCGTATCGATACTGTCATCTCCTATATCATTAGCCCATATCCCATATCGATATCCAGGATGACCATATCGATATGTTAGATAACCATATCGGTATACCGTATCCCATATCGATCTCCCATATCGATACCGGATCATATCTAGTCACTCTGCCTGCCACATGTTGCCGTCACGTCATCTACGTGCTTTTTGAACCCTCGTTTCTTGACTGAAACGGCAAACTGCTCCTATGACGTGGCGAGCAATATATGCCAGGCCCTGCCAGGTGGCAAGCCGACGCGCTGTACGTCGTGCTTCGCGGCGCGGTCAAACTCCAAGCCTCCCCGGGCGGCCTCCTCTTTCCCGCTCTCCCGCCCATCGCCGCCTCTCACGACCAAGGTGTTGGCGGCAGGGGCTTACACTCGTCCACCTCTCAGCTCAACCTAAGCCGTTTCTAACACTAAAATGGACTCCCTCACGCCCCCTAATACCCTGTCACGCCCCTGAATCATCCTATACATAACCCCTACACGTAACCCCTATTCCCCGGAGAGCGTTTACGTTGAGCTGAAAAGTGGACGAGTGTAAGCCCCTGGTTGGCGGCAGCAGCGGCGTGGTCGCGACGCATACTGTGGGCGCATACGACTGTTTTGGCATCGAGTCGCTCTTGCACCCGGCGCCAGGTAGGGCAATGCAGGTTGACCCTATCATACCCACGTGGAAAGCGCCTGGAACCGAGCGCTTGAAACTAAAATATGATTAACCGCCTTAAAAATGTGCTTTCAAATTCAACTTGCGCCGCTACAGCCAGGGGTGCCGCGAGCGCCCGTGTGGGGCTTCTCGGCCACAGTTGAGTCGGTTGGGTCGCTTGCGCCGGCTGCGTCGGTTGGATCGGTTGGCTCGGTTGGGACGGCCTGGGCGGCTGACACGATTGGGTCAGCTGCATCAGTTGTGGCGGGTGAGTCAGGTGCGGAGGCGGGTGAGTCGGTTGTGATGGTGCTGCGGCGCTCGGCGCTGGTCAGGGCGCTGGGCGGCTCCACGCTGGGCGCCGCGGAGGAGCTCCATCAGACGGTACGGCCGCGCAAAACCACCCGCCACGTTATCGACACGCATCGTGTATCCTTGATGATCGATAACCCCCTATGATGGGCACCTGAACTCCCTAAAATGGGCACCTGACCCCCTTACAATGGGCACCTAAACCCCCTATGATGCGCACCTGAGCCCCCTATGATGGGCACTTGAGCCCCCTATAATGGGTGCCTGATCCCCCTTTAAATGGCATCCTATGACGTGGCGGGCAAACTGTTCCGCCCCTACCGGACGGTCTGCTTCCTGGAGCGCGTGCCGACGCTGGGGACGCTGACGCGGTCGCAGCTGCGGGCTGGGGCTTACACTCGTTCTCATTCCACCTCAACTTGAGCTCCTCTGTCCACCGTTCAACCCAAATTAACTCACGAATGCGTTCTGGAGTTGCTCAAGTTGAGCCCTAACGCGAACGAGTGTAAGCCCCTGCCTGCCGGCGCTGGCCGCCGCGTGCGTGGTGGAGCGCGTGGAGCGCGGGGCGCTCGTCATCCGCCAGGACAATCCCGCCGCCGATTCCTGCTACTTCATCCGGTCGGGCACGGTTGCGGTGCTCAAGTCAGCGAGGCGTGTTTCAGTGACGAGGACCGTTCACCTGTCTCAACACTGGAACAGCGACGACGACAACGACGACGAGAATGGCGGCGAGAACGAGGACGACGACGAAGAGGAGGAGGAGGATGAGGAGGACGGTGCCGCATCTGTGAGCTCACCGGTGGCGCAGGTAGCGAGGCAGGGGCTACACTCGTCCACATATTTCCTCAAACTGTGCCGTGTATGTCACTGACACCAGAAAAGCATTAGAACACATGGGAAAACAAGTGCTCACGTTGACCTGAGTAGTGGACGAGTGTAAGCCCCTGTGGCGAGGGTGGCGTTTCTGATGGATCAAGGGGCGAGTGACAAGTCGTTCAAGTCGTCAGACACGTTCACGTCAGATGGCGACAGCCCAAGCCCATCGATTTGGGATACTATAGCAGATGACGAGGAAGATGAAGCGGCATATGAGGAGGAGGATACGGAGGAGGCGGAGGAGGAAGAGGAGGATAGGGAGGATGCGGAGGAGGAGGCGGAGGAGGAGGCGGAGGAGGGGGACGAAGGGGGGGAGGAAGGGGAGGAGGATGAGGAGGAGGCTGAGGACGAAGAGTACGTGATCTTGGAGGAGGAGGAGGAGGAAGAGGAGCAAGTGGAGGCGGAGGTGGAGGTGCTGCGGCTGGGCCCGGGGCAGCAGTTCGGCGAGCGCGGGATGCTGTTCAACGAGGCCCGGGCGGCAGGGGCTTACACTCGTTCCCATTTCCGCTCAACTTGAGCTAACTTTGCCCCATTCCGCTTTGCTTAAGCATACTTTGTCCCCCATGTAGCCCACAATAATCCGTGGATGTGTCCCGAAGGTGCTCAAGTTGAGCTCTGACATGAGCGATGCGTTCCCGAAGGTGCTCAAGTTGAGCTCTGAACTGAGCGAGTGTAAGCCCATGCCGGGCGGCGTCCGTCCGCGCCATCGAGCCCTGCGAGCTGCTGCGGATCGACCGCGGCACTTTCGAGTCGCTGCTCGGGTCTGTGCAGGAGCTGATGGAGCGCTACGTGATGCAAATGGAGTCGCAAACCGTGCAGGCGGCAGGGTCTGCCACATGTTACTCGCCACTGCATCGATGCCATTTAAACTCAGTCTAGGGTCTGGTATCGAAGTTGTGGTATCGCTGTCCATTCGCCCAATCAGACTGTCCATTTCGAAAACCCCACCGACCGAATCGCCGAACGTCCGACCGGGACGCGATCCTTGAGTAAACAAACCCTCGATTCCGAGCAGATCAGCGTAACGCGTTACGCGGACACTCAGTTTAAGTCAAGACAGGAGGATTCGTTGTATGATGTGACGAGCAATATCTGGCAGGCCCTAGCAGGCGGGGCTGTCGTTTGGGCAGCTCGGCATCGGGCCCGTCATCGGATCCGGGTCGTTCAGCACCTGCAGGGTGGTGCGGGTCGCCGCGTCGCCGCAGTACAAGCGGCGCCGCGACAGCGCTGAGGGCAGGGGCTTACACTCGTCCACTTTCAGCTCAACCTTAGCTGTATCTGACACGAAATACACCCTTTACACCCTTTACACCGTTTACACCCCCCGACATCTCCTAAACACCCGCAAAATAACTCCTAAACCATTCCTCAATGCACCCCCTATGCCACACAAAGCGCTTACGTCGAGCCGAAAAGTGGACGAGTGTAAAGCCCCTGGCGGAGGGTGCGACGCCCGTGGCGTTGTGGCGGTCTGTCAGCGATGAGCTTCTCAAGACAGGCGGCGGCAGCGGCGGCAGCACTGGCGGCGGTGGCGGCATAAGCGGCGGCATTAGCGGCTGGGGCTTACACTCGTTCACGTTAGAGCTCAACTTGAGCAACTCCAGGACACCTTCATGAGTCAAGTTGGATTATCTGGTGGACGGAAGAGCTCAAGTTGAGCTGGAATGGGAACGATTGTACGCCCCTGATTAGCGGCAGAAGCGTTCGAAGCAGCTGCGGAAGCACGAGGAGCAGCACAGGCAGCGGCGGCGGCGGCTGCGGCGGCAGGGGCTTACACTCGTCCACTTCTCAGCTCAACCTGAGCCGTTTCTGACTCAAATTTCAACCTGCACACCCCCTAAAACTCCTTATTACCCCCTGACACCCCCTAAATAACCCCTAAACAACCCATAAACGCACCCCCTATCTCACAGAACGCGCTTACGTTGAGCTGAAAGGTGGACGAGTTTAAGCCTCTGGTCGACGACGAGGAGGACGAGGCGCGGTACGGGTACGTGTACTACGCCCTGAAGCAGATCCGCAAATCCACGGCGCTGCGGCTCAACCAAGTGCGCCGGGTGCACAACGAGCGCGCGGTACTTGGTAGGGCGGTGCAGGTTGATCCTATCGAACCCACATTGAAAGCGCCTGGAACTGAGCGCTTGAAACTGAAATATGATGAACCGCCTTCAAATTTTGCTTTGAAATTTAAGTTGCGCCGCTACAACTCGGGGCGCTGGCCGGTGCGAGCCCCTTCATTATCTCCCTCGTTCACTGCTTCCGTGACACGGTAGGGCGGTGCAAGTTGACCCTATCAAAACCCGTGTTGAAAGCGCCCATAGTATCAGCGCTTGAAGCTGGAATCTGATGAACTGCTTTCAATTTTTGCTTTCAATTTCAACTTGCGACGCTTAAACATGCACAGCCTGTACATGCTGCTCGAGCTGGTGGACGGCAGGGGCTTACACTCGTCCACTTCTCAGCTCAACCTGAGACGTTTCTGACACAAAATACACCCTGAACACCCCCTGATACTGCTCAATACCCCTTGACACTTCCTAAACACCCCCTAAACAACCCCTAAACAACCCCCAAACAACTCCTACATGCACCCCTATCTCAGAAAATGCGCTTAACTTGAGCCGAAAAGTGGACGAGTGTAAGCCCCTGGTGGATGGCGGGGAGCTGTACGATCTGCTGCAATCAGAGCGGCGGTTTTCTCCAGACACCGCGGCGTTCTATGCGGGGAGCCTGTTGCTGGCGCTGGATGCGATTCACGCCCGCGGCATCGCCTATCGAGATCTCAAGCCGGAGAATATAATGCTGAACACGCGCGGGCACATCCGAATTGTGGACTTTGGGTTCGCGCGGTACGTCGGGGGCAGGGGCTTACACTCGTCCACGTTTCAGCTCAAGCTGAGCCGTTTCTGACACAAAAACACATCCTAAATACCCCCTGATACCCCACAACACCTGCAAGACACCCCCTAAACAACCCCTTAATAATGCTCCCTCTCTCCCACACAAAGTGCTTACGTTGAGCCGAAGTGGACGAGTGTAAGCCCCTGGTCGGGGGCGGTGGCGACGGCGGCGGCGGCGGCGGCGGGATGGGTGGGGGTAAGAGACGTGCGAGAGGCGGGATAGGCGGGAGCGGGCCCGGGGCCGGAGGCGGCGGCAGCGGCAGCAGTGGAGTAGGGGGGGGAAGTCCAAGAACCAGCAGCGGCGATGGCGCTCGCGCATTTTCATTCGTGGGCACAGCGGAGTACATGGCTCCCGAGATCGTGACGCGGTGCGGGCACGGGCGCGAGGCAGGGGCTTACACTCAACTTGAGCAACTCCAGGACACATTCATGAGCTTAAGTTGGGTTACACAGTGGACAGAAGAGCTCAAGTTGAGCTGAGATCGGAACGAGTGTAAGCCCCTGACGCAAGGTGGACTACTGGGCGCTGGGGGTCCTCATCTACGAGATGTGCGTGGGGTGCACGCCCTGGTAGGGCCTGCCACATGTCGCCTAAACCCTAAACCCTAAACCCTAAACCCTAGGTATGGCTCCTTTCCCAGAGTTGCAGTGTCATCCTTGCACAGCCTGCCACGTTATCTAATGCGTTTGGGAGCCACGTTTCTTGAGCTGAATGGCATCCTGTGACGCGGCGAGCAACATGTCCCAGCCCCTACGCCCGGGCGGCTGCTGACTGTGATGCCTTCGCCGGCTCCGTCTCCGATGGCATCGCCGATGAACTCGCCGCCCGCGTCGCCGGCGCACAGAGTCGTCACGCGCTCCGGCGGCAGGGGCTTACACTCGTCCACATCTTTGCTCAACCAGAGCCGTGTTCGTCACTGAAACCAGCAAAGCACCTCAACACATGGGACGCAAAGTCCTCACGTTGAGATGAAAAGTGGACGAGTTAAAGCCCCTGTCCGGCGGCGGCGGTGGCGGCGGCAACGGCGGAGGGGTGAGTGGGGTAGGTGGGATCGGGGGCGGAGGTGGAGGCGTGGTCCCGGGCTCGCCGTCGGCGGCGGCGGCGGCTGGCGACGTGTTCGCCACGTTTCGCGCCATCACATCCTTCAACCCCTTCACCGACCTCCCCATCACCTCCCACCTGCGCACCAAGCGCGGGCGGCACACCGCTGCCGTGGTGCGGCAGCTCCTCAGCTCTGATCCCGCCGCGCGCCTGGGCGGGCCCGTGGGCAGGGGCTTACACTCGTCCACTTCTCAGCTCAACCTGAGCCGTTTCTGACACAAAATAAACCCTAAGCACACCCTCATACCCCACAACACCCCCACAACACCCCCAAAACAACCCCTACACGCACGCCCTATCCCATAGAAAGCACTTAAGTTGAGCCATAAAAAGTGGAGGAGTGTAAGCCCCTACCCGTGGGCGGGGGCGCCCACCGCCTCATGAAGCACCCTTTCTTCGACACCGTCGACTGGGGGGCGCTGGCGGCGCAGCGGGTGCCGCCGCCGTACCCGCCGCCCAAGGAGCACGGCGCCGCGGGGGCAGGGGCTTACACTCGTCCACTTTTCCGCTCAACGTAAGCACATTTCGTGGGATAAGTTGGGTGCATGAATTTCCCCCAGTCCTTTAGACTGGCGGACAAGGAGAGGTGTGGCCCAACGGCTTAGGTTGAGCTGATAATTGGATGAGTGTAAGCCCCTGCGCGGGGGGATGCACTATGAGCAATCAGTCAGAGCAGGCGAGCGGTGCGAGCCGCGCCGGGAGGATCTCCCGCCACACGAAGACGAGATCCCCTGGCGGCGGCGGCAGGGGCGGCGGAGGCGGCGGCGGCGGCGGGGGGCTGCGCTCAGCGCGGGCTAGTCGGGCGAGCACCTCGTCCGGCGGCGGCGGGGGAGGGGGGGATGCGGATGTGCGGTGGATGGGTAGCGAAGTGCTCGCGCCGTCTGCATTGAGAGCAGCGGCGGCGGGGGCGGGGGCAGGGGCGGGGGCGAGTCAGGGGGGGGATGGGGAAGCTTCCTGCGAAGCTGGAAAGGTGCTGCGCAGGAGGGTGACCAACCAACTACCCGAGGTGGTACTCCCGGACTCGGAGGGTGATCTCTGGGCGGACTGGGACGACGTGCGAATGTGTACCAGCGCACTATGAGCAAACAGTCACCAGAGCAGTGGGGCGTTGGAGTGAGGGATGAACGGGGTTGGTGGTAGAGACGGAGGTATTACCTAGGCCAACCGCGGGACCAAAGGGTTGCCCACCCGGCCCGTGCTTCGATGTTGTTAGCTCTTGGCGACGAGTAACCTCAGGGTGCTACGACCGTGCGAGCGGTCATAGATGCATGCACTTCGTGTAGTCTGGACTGGTCATCTAGCAACTAGTGCACGCCACGCGGGACGTTTAGTCGACGCGTTTATGTATTTATTTATTCACCAAGGGGCGCGCTGTGCAGCTGGGATCGACGCGCGGGCATGAGGGGTGACAGTGACGTAATCAGCGCGACCTCGACTTGGAGCTCCGGTCAGCATCCCACTGAATGTCTTGAGGATGCTCAAGTTCAGCGGACACGGGGCCCGGCTCTATGCTAGTCCACCAAATATGTTCTGAATCAAAATGATGAGTAATTTAAAGGAAAATCAAATACGTCGGCCTTCGGCCACTAAATAACGGTGTGGAAACAAACAAATAAAGTCGAACACATACCAAATAGTGGATTTGGCCGTTTGATGTGCTAAAAGCACGCTCTCGTGCCATGAAAGGACGCTCTTGGGCCATTCTGTTTCCTTTTTTCTTATTCTTTACCAGTTCTGAAGCTACCGTTTTAATTCTTACTATTATACAATCCCCCCTCCCTGACTCTCCCAATATCCGACCTACTCGCACGGGACTCACCGCAGCCGCGCTTCATTTCTCCAGCATAGTGCACCGGTACTCGCCGTGCCGTCCTTGAGAGGCGCGGTGGTCTGCCCTCCGTTGCCGCCTCCACCGATTCATCTCCTCCTCCTCCATCGTCACATCCTTCTCCTCCTCCTCCTCCTCCTCCTCCTCCTCCTCCTCCTTCTCCTCATCCCCTGCCGCCGCATCGCAGGCGCTACCGGTGGGGCCCTCCTCCAGCGCGGCAGTGAAGGTGACCCCCTTGCCGTCCGACCCGCTGCCGCCTAAACGTTGAAGGATTCGCCGCAGCCGCACTCACCCTTGGCGTTGGGGTTCTCAAAGATGAACTCGGACCTGACGCGATCCTGCACGTAGTCCATCTTCGTGCCGATCACGTGCATCAGCGCCGCAGAGCAGGGCCTCACACTGGGTTGGGGGATTCGTTTCCGAGGGTGCATCCAACCCACCGAATAGTCCGAATCTTTGAATCAGTCTAAATGCTCATGCGGTGAAAATAAATTCATCCTGCGGGGCTCAGCGCATCACCCCAAATCCGGCCGAATCCAACCCTTCACCGAATCGTCCAAATTTTCGAATCCCCAAACCAGGCCTCACACTACAGTCCTTCGCACCTCACTCTAACTGTATGCTCAGACCTAACCGGTGTACCCGCACACACTCACCGCATCCTCCTCCCTGGCCAGCCCGCTCGTTCCCTTCCCTTCCATCAACTTCAGCCGTCACAGCTGCAGTCTATCCCCAGAAACCACTCACAATTATCCCGACTTGATACCTCAAAGACGCTGCCACCGGAACGACAGTGGGTCCTGGGAGGAGGATGCGGCGAGTGTGCACGGGCACAGCGGTACAGTGCCCCCCACACAGTGAGGCCTAGGGGCTTACACTCGTTCCCATTTCCGCTGAACTTGAGCTTACTTTGCCCCTTTGCGCTCAACTTGAGCTTCCTTTGTGCCCCATATAACCCAACTCAACCTGTGGATGTGTCCCACAGGTGCTCAAGGTGAGTTCTAACGTGAGCGATGTGTCCCGAAGGTCCTCATGTTGAGCTCTGAAGTGAGCGAGTGTAAGCCCC
>Ga0307489_10003445_pt1 | contig 10496 bp, 10 predicted proteins | sample SB12metaG_FD_202247 | JGI IMG/M metagenome (GOLD analysis project Ga0307489, IMG submission 202247) | Sea-ice brine microbial communities from Beaufort Sea near Barrow, Alaska, United States - SB 1.2 | ecosystem: Environmental > Aquatic > Marine > Coastal | place: USA: Alaska | collected...
TTACCCCTTTTGTATTGTCATGTAGTAGCTCCATAGATGAGTATGAAAACACTAAGCCTGAATTTGATTTACCCACCTATTTTGATGGGGAGGTTACTGCATGGGGCATAGTGCAAGACTACTCCAACAAACTGACTAGGCGTTTTTGCGTAGACATAATTGGCACTTGGCAAGGCAATCAAGGTCAATTACATGAAACCTTTTACTATAACGACGGTGAGCAACAAATTCGTATCTGGGAACTTCAGATCGCCGACGATGGCAGCGTTACTGGTGGTGCAGCAGATGTAATTGGTGAAGCTATTGGTGGTTCAAAAGGCACAGCATTTAATTGGCAATATACCTTACGTGTTCCAATCGACAATACAGAATACGATTTATTCGTAGACGATTGGATGTATATGATGGACAACAATCGCGTTATGAATCGATCTTATATGAAAAAATTCGGTATTACCGTCGCTGAGATATCTATCTTTTTTGATAAGAGCAAACCGATTAGGAAGTGTGGTTAGTTAATAGCTTGTCTAACGATTTAAATCATCGCACTTCTATTGTTGTAATCGATAATTATTTAGCCAAATAGCCCAAATTAATGGCAAACATGTATTAAAAAATATCATGCCTGTATGAGGAAAGCTTCCAGAGGGTGTAACAAATTTTATGTAACTGCTTATCATAAATTATTGTATTGAGAGTTAAGGATAAGCAGATGCAAATGAACAGAAAAGAACTTGAAGGTGACATGGAAATGATAATGTGAGTAATTCCTCAAGACGTGATTTGGCAGTAATATTAGAATGTTCAAGTTTATCGATTAATCTAATGTGGTTTTTTGTTGCTAATTACACAGGACCGCATCAAACAAATCTTGGCGTTTATTAAAATGCCAGTAGAAACTGTCACGCATTACGTTTAGCATTTTAGCGAGTGGATCTACTTTCACTAGAACTACACCAAACGCCTCAAGAGATTAAGTAGCCGCGTCACTCCAATCTTGTTTTGCCAGACTTGGGATACGCTTTCACTACTTTTCATTTACGCTTCCAAACACTATTAATTCGCAACCTATACACTAGTGTATGGGTTTAATCTAAAAAGAAAATTATTCAACAATCACTTTGGTTGACACTATTACCTATTTTTGTCGAAGTAAGTCATACGCTTCTAGCAAAACGATATTAGTTCAACATCCCTCTAATAGGTATAACGATATCAACACTATGCTTTAGAAAGTGCAGCGATGATTGGATATATATAAAGCACTAGCGGTGCGACTGCTTCCCCACCTACTAGCAAGAAAAAAATTATCTTCGAATGACTTTTTATGAGATAACTCAGTGCGTATTTAAGCCTGCTGATTGTCTTTAAGCTGTTCAGATAATATTTTGAATTTACTTGTTTGCAGCTTTTAGCAAAAAGTAATCGGCATAAAACATTCTATGCGCTTCACATCAGGTGGACACCGTACTATATGAAGTGCAGTGAATGCGTTGTGTATTACAAAACGTGAGGCTTAATAATAACTACTCTAGAACTGATATCGGCTCAGAAATTTTAGGCTTACCCTGATTAATAGAAATCTCCACCCGGCGATTACGACTTCGATTCTGCGCATCATCAACATCAGACATAGGATCAGTATCAGCTTTACCTACCACAGACATACGACTCTCATCAAAGCCTTCAGCACGCCTGAGTTCTTCAGCTACAGCCACTGCTCGTTGGGATGAAAGATCCCAGTTCGAACGATATAGCTCATTCGAAATTTGCTGACTATCACTATGTCCGGACACTTCGATGTCACCTGGCATATCAGCTAACAAAGCACCTATCTTACGCAATATCGGGACAAACTGAGGTTGTAAAAATGCTGACCCTGCAGAGAACGAACCATTTTCTCTAATACGAATAGTGATTTGTTGACCCAAAGACTCCATTTCAATCGCACCATCAATAATTTGCTTTTCTAACTTTTGCGCAACTTTGCGCATACGCTCAGCCACTTCTTCTTGGTTAGCTTTTTCACTGTTGCTTTGAGATTGTTGCTCTGAGGCAGTTTGTTGTGCTGCACCGCCTCGTTGTTCACCCCTCTGTTTTTGGCGACCGCCGGCTGAGTCTTCATTACCAGCTTGAAACTCCAGCATCTCCTGGGTCATATCGGTAGTCTGTTGCTGAATGGTGTCTATAGGTGTTGGCTCTGGGCGACCAGGACGAAACTCCATCGCAATCACACTGGTACCTTTGGGAATGTCTTTTACTTCAATTTTATTTTGAACCCCAAAAGCGAACTTCATCGAACCTGCGATCTGTTTGAACTTAAGAACATCCATCTCAGAGAAGGATAACAACAGCACAAAGAAACACATTAATAACGCCATTAAATCAGCAAACGTCCCCATCCAAGCAGGAAGCCCTTCGGGTGGGCATTTAGGGCATTCATTTTCCATCAGTTATTCTGCATCTTCTTCAGAGCCACGTTTGTTAGCAGCTAAATAATTTTTAAGGATCCCTTCAATAACTCGCGGGTTTTGTCCATCGGCAATGCCAATAATTCCGTCTAACACTAGACTTTGGTTAAGTTTTTCTTCATCAGCTCGATGACCTAGTTTGACTGAAATAGGTATACAGACTAGGTTAGCTAACATCGCACCATAAAGTGTCGTTAAAAGCGCCACCGCCATTGCAGGGCCGATTGACTTAGGATCATCCATGTTTGACAACATCGCTACCAAACCCACCAAAGTCCCTATCATACCCATAGCTGGTGCAACATCGCCTAAACCTTTAAAGATAGACTTCCCAAAATCATGTCGTTCTGTGGTCATATAAATATCTTTACTTAACGTCGCTCTGACAACTTCGACATCGTGACCATCCACCAACATATCAACACCCTTCTGCATAAAGGAATTTTCAATTTCAGCTTCTTCTAAAGCTAAAAATCCACCTTTTCGAGCTGCATCGGCCATTTCAACAATTTTTTCTATTTGCGATTCAGGGGTTTCGATTTTGAACATAAACGCTTTACCCGCTATTTTACCGGCTCCAAAAAACTGCCCCAGAGTAAATTGCGATAAAACAACAAATATACTCCCGCCAAATACAATCAATATTGAAGGTACGTTGATAAACATTGCGATATCACCACCTTGGATCATCGCCATCACAACAAAACCAATAGCGCCTAGAATACCGATTATGGTTGCTAAATCCACATTGTGCTCCCAATCAAAATAAAGGTATAAATATTAAACAACAAAGGCCATCAGCTGAGTTTATTGCCAAGCTTAGCCATCCACAATAAACTAATAAAGCTAAACAATTTTAAGTGTTTACCTCCTCATTTTATCGACAATCATAAATAATTCTATAGTAACCATTCATGTTATTGATTTAAAGTCAGACTTTTTTCACTTAACAGCCGTATATAGAAGTACTTATAGGCTGTAATTGAAAAGTATTTGACCCATTTTTTTCGCTCAGGTAAGGTGCCTGCCATTTCAGGAATCTGAAGAGAAATATTATGACAACTCGTAAAAAAGCAGAATCGCTCACTTTTGAACAATCCATGCTGGAACTGGAAGCACTAGTGACCAAAATGGAGCAAGGCGATTTGCCTCTGGAAGACGCATTACAAAATTTTGAGCGTGGTATTGTGCTAGCCAGACATAGCCAACAAAAATTAAAAGATGCAGAGCAAAAAGTTCAAATTCTTACCACTCAAAATGGGCAGCAAACTTTAGACGTATTTGAACCTGATAATTAATGAATTTAAGCACCTTTCAACAAGTGAGTCGCGACAGGGTTAATTCAACCCTCAGTCAAACCATCAATGCTTTACCTGAACATTCAGAAACGCTTAAACAAGCCATGGAATACGCATTACTGATTGGAGGCAAACGAATGCGTCCCTTTTTAGTCTATGCCACAGGCAAAATGCTTTCAGTCCAAGAAAAAGATCTTGATGGCCCTGCGGCGGCTGTAGAAGCCATTCATGCTTATTCACTTATCCACGATGATTTACCCGCCATGGATGATGATGACATAAGGCGCGGACATCCTACCTGCCACATTCAATTTGATGAAGCCACCGCCATATTAGCTGGTGATGCCTTACAAACTTTAGCATTTGAAATATTGTGCGATTACCCGCTCTCAAATGCACTAGAAATTAAACGTATTGAATTAGTCAAAATTATCAGTCGAGCGGCTGGTTACAATGGCATGTGTGGCGGTCAAGCAATGGATTTGGCCGCGACTGCTCGAAGCATCAGCCAACAACAATTAGAAGACGTACATAGCAAAAAGACGGGTGCATTACTCAGTGCTTGTGTTGAGATGTCCATAGCTTTGGCTGCAGATATTACCCCGGAAAGTCGGCAACACTTAATGAATTTTGCTAAAATCATAGGCTTAGCTTTTCAAGTTCAGGACGATATCTTAGATGTGGTTAGCGATTCTGCTGTGCTTGGTAAACCACAAGGTTCTGACCAAGCTCGGAACAAAAGTACCTACCCAGGCATGTTAGGATTAGAGCAAGCACAAGCTTATCTGGATGACTTACATCAACAAGCGCTTCAAGCTTTGCGCGCTTTGCCTTACAATACTCATATGTTGGTGTCTTTTACCGACTTTGTTATTCACCGTACTTACTGAATAAATATGTACGTGTGGTTGAATTAAATTAAATTAGTTGATACTCCTTAATGACCTTAGATATTGCACACTACCCTATCCTCGCTCAAGCTGATACTCCAGAACAGCTAAGAGAGTTATCACAAGAAAAACTTCAGCAGCTTAGTGTTGAACTACGACAGTATTTATTAACCAGCGTGAGCCAAAGTAGTGGACATTTTGCATCTGGTTTAGGCACAGTAGAGCTTACTATAGCTTTACATTATGTTTACAACACCCCCTTCGATCGTCTGTTATGGGACGTGGGTCATCAAGCCTACCCCCACAAAATTTTGACTGGCCGCCGTGAACGTATGCCAACCATCCGTAAAAAAGGTGGTTTACATCCTTTTCCATGGCCGCCCGAAAGCGAATATGACACATTTGCTGTAGGACATTCATCGACCTCTATAAGTGCCGCTTTGGGTATGGCCGTTGCGGCTGAGAAAGAAGCATTAGGACGCAAAGTTGTGGCGGTAATTGGTGATGGTGCTATGACTGCGGGCATGGCGTTTGAAGCGCTGAACCATGGCGGTGATATCAGCAAAGACTTATTAGTGGTGTTAAATGACAATGAAATGTCAATTTCAGAAAATGTTGGCGCGCTAAATAGTCACTTAGCCAGATTACTAACGGGTAACTTTTTTAATTCTATCCGTGATGGTGGTAAAAAATTACTGAGTAATGTCCCTCCAATAAAGGAATTTGCCAGCCGTGCTGAAGAACATATCAAAGGCATGGTGGTTCCCGGTACTATTTTTGAAGAATTGGGATTTAAATATATTGGACCAATAGACGGTCATGATGTGAATGGCGTAGTGGATACGCTTCGTAATATGCGCAACATCAAAGGTCCACAAATACTCCATGTAGTAACCAAAAAAGGCAAAGGTTACGAATCAGCCGAACAAGATCCCATTAAATTTCATGCAGTGCCTAAGTTCAATCCAAGTGATCAAGCTCTGCCCAAAGCAGCGCCCAGCAACCCAACTTTTTCAGCCATATTTGGTGATTGGTTATGTGATATGGCCGCACAAGATTCTAAATTAATGGCCGTCACACCCGCTATGCGTGAGGGTTCTGGAATGGTCAAATTTTCCCAGCAATATCCAGCACAATATTTTGATGTGGCGATTGCTGAACAACACGCAGTCACCTTTGCTGCTGGTCTTGCCAAAGAAGGGCTGAATGCGGTAGTGGCTATTTATTCCACCTTCTTGCAACGTGCCTACGACCAGCTTATTCATGATGTGGCAATACAAAACTTACCGGTTTTGTTTGCTATAGACCGCGCAGGTCTTGTGGGAGCTGATGGCCCTACTCATCAAGGTGCTTTTGACATTGCATTTTTACGCTGTATCCCCAACATGGTGATCATGGTGCCTGCCGATGAAAATGAATGCCGCCAAATGTTATTCACAGGGCATAAATTACAAAAGCCAGCAGCCGTCAGATACCCAAGAGGATCAGCTTCGGGTGTGATGCCTGAGAAACAAATGACTGCCCTTGAGTTAGGGAAGAGTCGCACTATTAGAACCGGTGAAAAGATCGCTATTCTTAACTTTGGTGTTTTGTTGCCATACGCTCAAGAAGCAGCAGAAAAGCTCAACGCCACAGTGATTGATATGCGTTTTGTTAAACCTTTGGATATCGATATTATTGAACAACTCGCAGTAAATCATGATTTATTTGTAAGTATTGAGGATGGGGCTATCATGGGTGGCGCAGGCAGCGCAGTAGCTGAATATTTAATGTCATCTAAACACAGAAGTAAATTGTTAACGTTAGGGCTACCTGATGAATTTATTATGCAGGGCACCCAGCAAGAGATGTATGCTGAATTAGGTTTAGACTGTGTAGGAATTCTTTCAAGGGTATCTGAGTTTAACAACGCCTAAGGATTGAGTCCCAACTAATTTAGCAGGTCCATTTAGGGCTATAAAATTGAGTAAGTTTTTCATATTGCCCTGGATTGTGCCACTCATTGCGGACATGACATATATAAGGATAGTAAGTATTTACAAACCCTTGTGCATCAGTATCGAAAAATTGCCCAGCAACTTTTTCGTCGCATAACTCTAATTCACGGCACAAAATTATTTGCTCATAAAAAGTAAAAAGTTGCTCCAACGCACCGTTTAACTTGTCTTCAGCAATCAAGGTTAATATTTCACTTTCGTATTTTACTTGTAAGTCTTTTGCTTTTAAAGAAGGGTCTTGCAAAATCTCATTGAGTTGACCAGTACGATTGGCCATAGATTTGGTAATTTTTAACCTAGCCTCTACCAACATACTATTACCATGATACCTCTCTACAAAAGCCATCGAACGGTCAACACGTACAGCAGACTTATGTTCCAAATACTGATAAATACCAAACAATCCACCGATCACTACGGCCAACGCCGCTACCCAGGTTCCAGCTATCTCTGCTAGCTGAAGCTTTATTTCTTGATCAGTCATTTTTTACAAACGGGCAAGTTTTTGTTGACTAGGCAAGGGTTATAACCACGATCATCACCATTGTCCTCTTCAGATGCACAGTTTTCATTGGCTTGTGTTCTACAATTGGCGGCAACGTCTTCGTCTGTTGTGCTTTTGCAGCCATTTAAAAATAACAGACAAAAAGTGAATAAAACAAATATTCGACGCGCTCTATTTAATGATGAGTTTTCCATAAGCCTCTGCAATCGTTATGATATATTTTGGTACTATACAAGTAATTATATTGAATTGATGTAATAACATACAGATAAAAATTAAGGATAATCATGCCTATAAAAACAACCCACGCTATTTTGTGTCTTCCATTGTTATTATCTTCACACATTGCCATTGCCCAAGAAGGTTTTGACAACATTCGAGTTGTAACTGGGTTATCTCTTGGTTATAGCGATTTTTCATTTCCAGAAAAACTCGATCACAATATCTCATTTCCTAGTACCACTATCCCCATAGCCTTAACAATGAATAACTGGCAGCTTTCATTGAACGCCAGCAGCACACTTGCCGATGCGGAGATTGCAGAGGAAGAAGATATAGGTAAAGCATCACGAAAAGACTTGGACTTAACCTTGGGTTACAGAGTGACAAAAAACTGGTCACTCTTTGCTGGATTCAAATATGGCAAAACTGAAATGTCATTTGTTCCACGGGACTTTGATGAAGAAATCGACGAAGACGAAGGAATAAGAGGCGAAGACGAAGCAGGCAGTGAAGAGTTGACTGATGAAAGCTACTCCCAAAAGGGACCATTTATTGGTGCTAGTTATAGTTGGCAATTTGAAAAAGCCGGTAGCTTAAATATATCATTGGCCTATGCATTTTTAGATGCAACAAATAATTTTTCTGCCAATACTGATGATGAAGAAGAGGAAGAAGAGTTAACAGAATTTGACGATTTGAGCGGTCAGGTTAAGGGAGATACAAAAGGCTTCAGTTATGGACTAAGTTGGACCATGCCGCTGTCTAGTAGTTTATTATTTCAAACACGTTTTAAGATAAATGCTTACCAACAAGATATTGTTGTTGATGGTGAACGCTTTGAAAATATAGACGAAACGTTTACCACCTTACATGTTGGCCTAGCTTACGTTTTCTAAAAAACCATTAAATTCGGAATATCTCGATTTTTTGGTGGGCTAAAAAACACTTCATTAAGTAACGACGAGTGCTCCCAAGGTATTTGTTTGTTGCGTGTTTCTATAGCTACCCCTGTTCTAACTTTTTTAAATACGGCTTCGACACTAATCTGTTTAGTCATATGTCTTAGCAAATGTTTGGTATACACCCCGTTTCTACGTTTACCATCTGCCGCCACACCGCCGGGCTCAGTAGCAAAGGCAATCATAGTATTAAATGGTGCTTTAATGGGCGCCAAGCCACTCGACATATTACCTTCATCTGCAACCCTGTCATTTTCAAAGGGGTTATTGCGACAGGCATCCAAAATAATAATATTTTGTAAACCCTGAGATTTGTTGATTTCAGTAAACAAGCTATCGATTTTATATAGCCCAGAAATAAATTCGGGGTAACTTTCAAACTGCATGCCCAAAGGCACAATGTAATTCTGATGATTAACTTGAATGGCATGACCAGCGTAGTAAATCAGCGCGAGCTTTTCAACATGAACATCTTTTATTACGCTGGCGTAAAATTGTTGCACCTGGGCAGTTAAATCTGAAAGGTTACTGTCTTTAAGCAAACTGACTCGAAACCCCATATTAGTCAAGCTATCAGCTATTGCGATTGCATCATTGCCGGAATTTTTTAAAGGTGCTGTCGCATAGTTTTTATTTCCAATGACCAAAGCGAAACGTTTTACATCTTGCACAGCAGCATAAGTCTGTAGGGATATGCTGCTGAGATAAAGAAATAATAAGAACCTAACCATCGACGTTTACCCTAGAAACTAGTCACCAAAAACAGAAGATTTATAATACGTTGAATAGGCTGAGATAAAAATAGTAAGTAACTATTAGATCAATACATTTTTTAGGAAATTTGAGGGATATATTTAAAGAGACAGTTTTAGCAGACTATAACCACCCAAAAACTAAGCACAAGTGCAAACAAGCGACAGCAAGTAAACCCGCCAATACATCATCAATCATGATGCCAAAGCCACCGTGAACATGTTCATCTAAGTAGCTAATAGGCCAAGGTTTTATTATATCAAAAAATCGGAATAGCATAAAACCAACCAACACTGTTTCCCAGCTCAGGGGAACTGCAAGCATAGTGATTAACATGCCTGCGACTTCATCCCAAACGATAGATGAGTCGTCATGCACACCCATGTCTTCTGCGGTTTTTCCGCAGATCCAGATGCCCAAAACACAAACCAGTATAGTGACAGTCAAATAAACGGAAAAACTAGAAAAATGAGATAGCAGCACAACTAAGGGCAACGCAGCTAGGGTACCGAATGTACCTGGCATTTTTGCCGCTAAACCGCTACCAAACCCAAACGCCAAAAAGTGAACAGGATTACGTAAGCTAACTCGGCTGCGTATTTTTTTATCCATTACAGTGCCTATCTCTGGTTGAGGTAATTAGAAGTGTTCGTAACCTTTGGCGCTATATTCATAAGGTTTGTCAGCTTGGCGTAACTCTAACTTACCGGCATAGCCATTCAATTGACCAATATAGGTAGCATCCACATTAGCATTGGCTAAGGTTGTCTCTAAATGGCCTTTTTGTTCTTCACTCACCGTGAATAATAACTCGTAATCATCCCCTGCACTCAAGGCATAACTGATCGCTTGAGAATAAGTCACAGATTCTTTTAGGGCTGGAGACATTGGCAATTTATCAACATGTATTGTGGCACCACACTGAGACGCATTCAGAATGTGTTTTATATCAGAGATCAAACCATCGGATATATCGATACAAGCACTAGCAATACGCCTGAGGCTAGTGCCAACCAATAACCTTGGAGTGGGATAATTCAAGCGGTTTAGCAAGAACACCTGATTAAGCAGATTGTCCACCACACACTTTTTTTGGGCTATATGCAAACCCAACCCTGCATCACCCAATGTACCAGTGACATAAACTGAATCACCTGGTTTAGCCTTACTTCTTGTTAGTGCTTGGTCAAAAGGCACAAATCCTTGCGCCGTGATGGTTATAGCTAAAGGACCCTTAACAGTATCCCCGCCAATCAGTTGCACCGAGTAATATTCAGCGTGTTGTTGCAAACCATTTGAAAAAGCTTCCAGCCAAGTTTCATCGACCTCAGGCATACTCAAAGATAAACTTATCCAAGCGGGTTCTGCGCCCATGGCGGCCAAATCGCTTAAATTTACGGC
>Ga0307489_10003446_pt1 | contig 10495 bp, 13 predicted proteins | sample SB12metaG_FD_202247 | JGI IMG/M metagenome (GOLD analysis project Ga0307489, IMG submission 202247) | Sea-ice brine microbial communities from Beaufort Sea near Barrow, Alaska, United States - SB 1.2 | ecosystem: Environmental > Aquatic > Marine > Coastal | place: USA: Alaska | collected...
ATTCACGTATATGCCCGCATCCGACACGGTGATGATGTCTGAGATGTTGGAGGTCCCGATCTGAGCACCGGTGAAGCGGAGGTCCTCCACGTCCACGTACCCGGTGGTGCTGGTGATGGCCAGGCCAGTCGTGCCCGTGTGGGTCAGCTCTGCCGTGTCATAGGGGCGAATATTCAGATTGAAGGCAAAGTTTGAAAGCGGTTAATCATATTTGAGCTTCAGTCGCTGAAACCCAAAGTAGTCAAACCGGGGTCGAATCGGGGTGAAGCTGCACTTTAGCACTACCCTGCCGTGTTCTGAGAGAGGTGGAGGACGTCAGCCAGGGTGGTGATGCCCGCCACATCCAGCGTGCCGGCAGTGGCGGTGTTGCCTGTAGCACTCGACACTCTGAACACGTTTGATCCGACAATAAAGTCACCGCTAGCTGTAAAGTTGGCTGAATTCCCCACCACCTGTGCACAGGGGCTTACACTCGTCCACATTTCGGCTCAACGTAAGCGCTTTCTGTGGGATACGGGGTGAATATGGAAATTGTGTAGGGGGTGTTTAGGAGGTGTCAGGCGGGCTTAGGTTATTTCAAGGGTGTATTTCGTATAAGAAACGACTCAGGATCAGCTGAGAAGTGGACGAGTGTAAGCCCCTGCCTGTGCAGTGGTGAATATGAAGTCACTGGCCGACACCGTTCCATTCACGTATATGCCCGCGTCCGACACGGTGATGATGTCTGAGATGTTAGAGGTCCCGATCTGAGCACCGGTGAAGCGGAGGTCCTCCACGTCCACGTACCCGGTGTTGCTGGTGATGGCCAGGCCAATCGTGCCCGTGTGGGTCAGCGCGGCAGCGTCCTCAGACATCAGGAGGTCATCCGCGAGCGTGGTGATACCCGCCACATCCAGAGTGCTCGACAGGTCTGTGCTCGAGGTAGCCGACAGCGTCCCAGTCACGGCTGCGCCGCCGGAAGCCACAGTGACCACGGTCGGAGTACCAGAGACGCCGATGGTAGCACCGGTGAACCGAACCTCCTCCACGTCCACGTACCCGCTGGTGCTCGTGATGGCCAAACCAGTCGTGCCCGTGTGGGTCAGCGCGGCCGTATTTTCCAAGAGCTGGAGGTCTTCAGCCAGGGTGGTGATGCCCGCCACTGCCAATGTGCCAGCAATAGCAGTGTTGCCGGAGGACGCGACCACCGTGAATTGGCTCGTGCCGACAGTCACGTTGCCGGCCACTCCAAGAGTGGACGACAGAGTAGCGGCGCCGGTCACCGCGAGCGTGCCCGCCACAGCAGTATTGTGAAGGGAAGTAGCACCGTCAACCTCCAAGCAGGGGCTTACACTCGTCCACTTTTTGGCTCAACGTGAGGGATTTCCGTGGGATAGGAGGCGCATGTAGGGGCCGTGCAGGGGTTATGTAGGGGGTAATAGGGGGTGTTTAGGGTGTATTTTGTGTCAGAAACGGCTCAGGTTGAGCTGAAAAGTGGACGAGTGTAAGCCCCTGCCTCCAATCCCCACGCGATAGCGACATCCTTGAGCACTGCCAGGTTGCCGCGAAGAGTGGTGTCACCATCCACTCCCAGCTGTAGGGGCGCAAATTAAATTTGAAACTAAAACTTGAAAGCAGTTCATCATACTATAGTTTCAAGCGCGTCGCTCCAGGGATCCAGGCACTTTCAACATGGGTTTCATCGGTTCAACCTGCACTGCCCTACCAAGTGTGTCTTCGATAGTGACACTGCCCGCTACGATCACATGAGCGTTGCTCAGTGTGATGAGGTCAGTGTCGCCACTCACTCCGATGGAGGCACCGGTGAACCGAACGTCCTCCACATCCACGTACCCGCCGGTGCTGGTGATGACCAAACCAGTCGTCCCCGTGTGCGTCACAGCGTGAGTGGCGCCTGACAGCGTGAGCGTGCCGGAAATGTCAGCCACGCCGTTGACACCGAGATAACCGGCAGTGGTCGCTCCTGTCGACGTGAGGGTCGTGCTGCTGACCGCACCATCCACGGTGACTGTATCGGCAGTGAGCGTGATCATATCTGTATCGCCGCGGATGCCGATCGAAGCACCGGTGAAGCGAACGTCCTCCACAACCACGAATCCGTTGCTGCTCGTGATAGTTAGACCGTCCGTGCTCGCCGCGCCCGTGTGGGTCAGCGCAGCCGCCGTCTTAGTCATCGTGATGTCGCCACTCAGGGCGGCACTAGTAAGAGTAGTGGCGCCGGTGACGTTCAGAGTGGTCGACAGCGCTGCGCTACTCAGAGTGGTAGCGCCGGTCACTCCAAGGGTGGAGGACAGAGTAGTGGCGCCGGTGACTCCAAGGGTGGACGACAGAGTAGTGGCGCTGGTCACCGCGAGCGTGCCCGCCACAGCAGTGTTGTGTAAGGCAGTAGCACCGTCAACCTCCAAGCCCCCTCCGATAGCGGCATCCTTGAGAACACCTATGTTCAGGGGCTTACACTCGTCCACTTTGCAGCTCAACCTAAGTGTGTCTGCCACAAAATCACACCCTAAACACCCCGTAACACCCCCTGAAACCCCCTGACACCCCCTAAACTCCCCCTAAACAACCCCTCAACGCACCCCCTGTACCACAGAGAGCGCTTATGTTGAGCTAAAAAGTGGACGAGTGTAAGTCCCTGCCCATATTGCTGCGAAGAGTGGTATTACCGTCCACTCCCAGCGCGGCGGCCACAGTGATATGTTCTGAGGCAACAAGAGTCATCTGCCCGTCAGCTGCTGTCATTGAAGCATTACTCGAGGAAAGCGAGAACGCTAAAGCAGCGATATCCATAATTGAGGATGACAGCGTAATCGACCCAGAGTTGGCATCCATGGTGATGTCCCCGTGTCGTGAAGCTGCACTGGAGCCAGAGACAAGCGTGATGTTGCCTCCAGAGGCTTCATGCTGGCCGCCCAATGAACCGCCGGCTTGGATGGCGACGTTGCCTCCACTCGCCGTGCTGTAGCGGCAAAAGTTGAAATTGAAAGCAAAATTCGAAAGCGGTTCATCATATTTTGGTTTCAATCGCTTAGATCCGGGCGATTTCATCGCAGGTTCCATCGGGTCAACCTGCATCACCCTGCCGTGCTGCCCGCGTCCGTGCTGTTCGCCGCGCCGGCGTGTATCCGCACGTCCCCACCGTGCGGCAGGGTCATTGTGGTTACGCACTCGAACTGAGATCGAACATGACTTGCCTTCACGGTGAATGCTGATACCGACGCGCAGAGGAGGAGGAGGAGGAGGAGGAGGAGGAGGAGGAGGAGGAGGAGGAGGAGGAGGAGGAGGAGGAGGCGGAGGATATTGAACGGCGGTCGAGTGATTGTTCTCAATACCCCCCCTACCGTGTCCAGCGACGTTGCTGGTGCTTCCAGCCGCCATGCTCACGTTCCCCGAGGTTACATCCGTCCCCCGACCGACTGCGATGTCGATGTTCCCACCCGGTCCGCCGAGGGAGTCCCCCGTCGTCACGAGCACCGACCCACTCGCGGCGGCGTCCGAATCGCCTGTGAACAGACGAAGCCCTCCGCTGCTGCCCACCGCGTTTCCTGAACCGAGGGTCAGACAAACAACGCTGACCACGTCATAGGATGACATTTCACTCAATAAAGGAGGGTTTGGGTTTAAAATACGGTGGGCGATATGGCGAGATTGAACCCTGTTAAAGATTATGAACGATGACGTGAGCATGCTCATTGAGAGCCTACCTGAACCGAGGCGGGCGTTGCCGGACACCGCAAGCGTGCCGGCGAGCAGGTGACGGCGGCTTGCGGATCCGGACGCGGCGGCGTCGGCAGATTTGATCTCCACGGCGCCGGTGACGCCTTGCTGGCTGCCGCCCGTGGTGATGAACACCGACCCGCCGAAGGCCGCCGCGCCGTTTGGTAGGGGCGTATTATTAGGAATGTATACGAGGAGCATTAGGGGAGTATTAGGAGTGTATCAGGAGTATATTGGGGGTGCATTGGCAGTGTATTTGGGGTGTATTAGGTGTGTATAAGGTGTGTATTAGGGGTGTATTATTAGGGGTGTATGAGGGATGTATGAAGGATGTATGAGGGGTGGATGAAAGGTGGATGAAGGGTGGATTAAGGGTGGATTAGGAGAGTATGAGGGGTGTATGAGGGATGCATTCGGGGCGAGTTGGGGATGTATGATCTGGCCAAGCCCCGCCGGCTCCGCTGCCAGCCTGCATCTGGAGCGACCCGCCGTTTCCGTTCATGGAACTGCCCACATTCACCTCGATATCACCGCCCGCCAGGGGCTTACACTCGTTCACTTTTCGGCTCAACGCAGGCGCTTTCTGTGGGATAGGGGTGCATTTAGGGGTTGTTTAGGGGGTGTTTAGCAGGTGTCAGCGGGTATTAGGAGGGATTCAGGATGTATTTTGTGGCAGAAACGACTCAGGTTGAGCTGAAAAGTGGACGAGTGCGAGCCCCTGCCGCCTGCGCCGGTCTCCGCCACGCCCGTTTCCAACACAATCTTCCCGCTTGCCAAAGATCTGGCCGGTCCGGTTCTCAGCAGAAGGTTGCCGCTTTGTGCGCCGTCCCCGCGCCCAGTCGTCACGACGGTATCCCCGCTCGCCTGGCCGTCTCCCCCCGAGCCTGACGTCAGCACAACCGTTCCTCCGGCGGCAGCTGTGCCAACGCCCGAGCCTCCGGAGATCAACACGTTGCCACCACCGCTTCCAAGGCTACTACTCGCGCTGCTTCCACCAGAGATCATGGGCCTACACGCGTCCAATGCTCGGCTCAACATAAGCCCTTTCTGTGGGATATGGGATGCATTTAGGGGTTGCCTAGGGGGTTGCTTAGGAGGTATCAGGGGTTATTAGCGGGTGATCAGGGAGTATTTTGTGTCAGGAACGGCTCAGGTTGAGCTGAAAAGTGGACGAGTGTAAGCCCCTGCCGGAGATGCTCACGTCGCCCCCAGCTCCCATCACCGACGCGCCTCCCCCAATCTCTATACCGCCACCCGCGCACTGCTGCTCGCACGTTCCCCCCGCCACAGCTGTGTAGTCCGTTGCGTTGACGCTGATACCGTCACACACGCTGTTGCCCTCCGAGCAGGGTCTTACACTCGTTCACCTTTCAGCTCAACGTAAGCGTTTTCTTTGGGACAAGGTGTTCTTATGGGGTGTTTAGAGGGAATTCATGGCAGGGATGGAGGGGGTGTTCAGGGGTTTAGAGGATATTATGCGTGTCAGAAACGGCTCAGGTTGAACTGAGATGCGGACGAGTGTAAGCTCCTGCCTCCGAGCCGAAGTTGATCCGGCTGCATCCCTTGAGGACGGCCCTGTACACCACCGCGGACACCAGCTGTCCAGCACACGTGTACATGCCAACATCGCACCCCGCGGTCGATGCCGAGCCACCGCCAGTCAGTTTCAAGTCTCCACCCGAGGCGCCCACGTTCAGGGGCTTACACTTGTCCACTTCTCAGCTCATCCTGAGCCGTTTGTCACTCAAACTACAACCTAAGCATCCCGTTACCATGCTCTATAAAACAAGGGGGCATGACCCCCTCATAAATACCCCCTACACATTCCCTATGCCACAAAAAGGGCTTAAGATGAGCCGAAAAGTGGACGAGTGTAAGCCCCTGCCCACGTTCCCCGATCCTTCACCGCCGTCCACGTAGATGGTCCCCCCCGCCGCGTTATCCTGCGAGCAGGGGCTCACACTAGTCAACTATTCGGCTCAACGTTAGCACTGTCTGTGAGATAGGGTCAGCATTCAGGGGTTGTTTAGGGGTTGTATGGGAGGTGTCGTGGGGTGTTTAGGGTGTATTTTGTGTCAGAAACGGCTCAGGTTGAGCTGAAAAGTGGACGAGTGTAAGCCCCTGCCTGCGAGGCGGCGCCGGCAGCCAGCTGGATGAACGCCCCCTGCGCTTCTCTGGCTATGGCCGAGGACGCGTTGCCATCGAAGGAGCTGAGCATCACTCCAGACCCCTTGGGGCAGGGACTTACACTCGTTCACTTTTCAGCTCAACGTAAGCGCTTTCTGTGGGATAAGGAGGTGCATGCAGTGGTTGTGTAGAGGGTGTTTAGGGGTTGTTCAGGTGTCGATAGGGGTATAAGGGGGGTGTGTGGGATGTATTTTGTGTCAGAAACGGCCCAGTTGAGCTGAAAAGTGGACTAGTGCAAGCCCCTGCCTTGGGGTCGATCACCGCTCCAAATGACCCGTGGCTCAGGTTGCCGACGATCGAGTGCGCGAGCGAGTCGTACACAGTCTGGTTGCCGACCATCGAGTGCGCGATTGAGACGAACGCGGAGAAATTCAATTCCAGGTGGCCCTTGTCATCGATCATCAGCGGCTGCGCCGCTGAAACGAGAAACGTCCCGTTGGCGTCCGGGATGTAGGGCCTGGCGGATTACGGCAGCCACGTCATCGTCCATATTTCAGACCCTCGTTTCCTGAATTAAACTGCAGCCTATGACGTGGCGAACATAATTCGCCGGGACCTACCGGGATGAAAATCCTGTTTGCCCCGCTTGGAGACCGGAGCACGAAGGAGGTATTATATGCGCCAGCCACGGATTAGGGGCTTACACTCGTCCACTGTTCAGCTCAATGTGAGCACTTTTTGTCACTTGTGTTGGGGTGCATTGCTGGTTTCAGTGACAAAAGTGGCTCAGGTTGAGCAAAGATGTGGACGAGTGTAAGCCCCTGCCGCAGATGCGTTCGCATCGCCGCCGAAGGTGAGTGGCGTTTCACCCATTATCGGCCCCTGCATCCGCGTGTTTCCCGAAATGCTCAGCTCGCCAGCCGTGATTGCGCTCCCGCCGACGTTGATGTCCCCAAACGAAGGCAGGATCTGGCCAGCTGCGAGCAATCCCACGCTGGTTATTTGCGTTTGGTCAATTGCCACCTCCCCTTGCGGGGTGATGGACAGCGGCGCCTCGGCAGACACCACCAGTTAGGGCCGGGAAGACATTAGGGTTTATGGTTTAGGGCGTAGGTTAGGGTTCGGGGTTTAGGTTTAGGGTTCAGCATTTAGGGTTAAGGGTGCTCAAAATGTCTGTCAGCTGATCAGCACGCTTGCCAATCCTTGTTTCTGGAGTTTAATGCTGCCAGCCAGATTTAGGCATTTTTTGCTGCTGGACCCTACCACCAGTCGTCCGCTTGCATCCGGCAGTACGATCGTTCGCCCAGATTCGGAGGTGGGCTCCTCCACCACGAGGTTTGTCCTGCGCGCGTCGTCGACGGCGCCGCCGAATGAAAACGCCGTGCGCCCGTGAATCAGGGGCTTGCACTCACGTTAGAGCTCAACTTGAGCAACTTCAGGACACATTAATGTGTTAATGTGGGTTATACGGTGGACAGTGGAGCTCAAGTTGAGCTGAAATGGGAACGAGGGTAAGCCCCTGCCGTGAATCGTCCCGCGAACGTCAATGCCGTCGCTCCTCCCCTCGCCCAGCTGCACGCTGCCCCTCATCAGGGGCTTACACTCATCCACCTGTCAGCTCAACGTAAGCGCTTTTGGTGGGACAAGGGGTGTTTAGGGCTTGTTTAGGGAGTGTTTAAAGCGGGGGTGGAGGGGGTGTTTATGCGTTTAGGGGATGTGTTGAGTGTCAGAAACGGCTCAGGTTGAGCTGAGAAGTTGACGAGTGTAAGCCCTTGCCGTGGAGCGACACAGTCCTGTTGGATATTAGACTGATATCTCCCTGGTGGGCTCGAATCACCACGTTGTTGAATGCGGCCAGCTCCGTGTCCTCGTTGTAGCGGCGCATGTTGAATTTGAAAGCAAAGCTTGAAAGCGGATCATCATATTATAGTTTCAAGCGCTCAATTCCAGGCGCTTTCAACGCGGGTATCATAGGGTCAACCTGCACCTCCCTACCTCGTTCTCTGTAAAATGCAGAACGGTGTCGTTTCCCCGCTTCATCACCACCTGTTCACCCCCCACGAGACTGTAAACGCCAAAGCTCCTCTTATTGATTGACGAGGTGTTCGCTGCACTGAACTCAGCCCCGCCCAGCAGGCGCCTGGCGCCAGGGGCTTACACTCGTCCACATCTTTGCTCAACCTGACCCGTTTTCGTCACTGGAACCAGCAAAGCACCCCAACACATGGGACAAAAAGTGCTCACGTTGAGCTGAAAAGTGGACGAGGGTAAGCCCCTGCCTGGCGCCGGATGATGTGGAATCTGGCGACTCGGGGTCGGGCCCGAGCTGAAACCCAACCGTGTTGGACCCCTGGGAATCGATCTTCAGAACTGAGCTCTGGTTGTTCCCCCCCATGCTGGCGTTGCCTCGAAACAGGGCCTTACACTCGTCCACTTTTTCGGCTTGACGTGACACGTGAGCACTTTTCGAGGGACACGTTGGGCGCTGTCTGTGGAATTCAGTGACAAGAACGACACAGGTTGAGCTGAGAAGTGGACGGGTGTACGGCTTGACGTGAGCACATTTTGAGGGACACGTTGGGCGCTTTCAGTGGAATTCAGTGACAAGAACCGCTTAAGTTGAGCTGAGAAGTGGACAAGTGTAATAAGCCCCCGCCTCGAAACACGGAGTTTCCCGTCACCTCCAGCGTGGCGGGCGCCGCACTGGTCCCCACGCGCTAGGGGCCTGGCAGATATCGCTCGCCATGTCATAGGATGACTTCACATCAAGAAATATGGATTGGATTCAAACTCCGCGTCGATGACGCGGCGGGCAATATTTGGCAGCCATTGTAGGGGGGTTAGGTGCCCTATAGGGGTGTCAGGTGCCCATAATATGGGTTTCAGGTGCCCGTCGAAGGTGGGTCATGTGCCCATTATAGGGGGTCAGGTGCCGATTATAGGGGTCGGGTGCCCATCATAGGGTGGTCAGGTGCCCATTATAGGGGGGTAAGGTGCCCATTATAGGGGGGTCAGTGGGCCCTGCCACGCCCACGTTACCGCCGGTGGGCGCCAGAGCCAGCTGCTGCGCCACCACCTCCAGCCAGGGGCTTACACTCGTCTGCTTTCCAGCTCAACCTGAGCCGTTTGTGACACAAGATACACCCTACACACCTCCTATTATCCCCTAACACGCCCTGAACACCCCCTAAACAACCTCTGAATGCAACTCCTATTCAACAGAGAGCGCTCACGTTGTGCCGAAAAGTGGATGAGTGTAAGCCCCTGCCTCCAGCGTGCCGCCGCCCTGCGACCGCAGCATGTTCTTGGGCATGAACTGCTCGCCGTGCTGCAGGGGCGCAACTTCATATCGAACGCAACACTTGAGAGCAGTAGATCATATTTCAGTTTTAAATACTGGAATCAGGCACTTTCAACACGGGTTTCAAGTTTAGGGTTTAGAGTTTAGGGTCTAGGGTTTAGGGCACCAGCGCTAGCCCACCATGGTAGGTGCCGAACTCCAGCACCTCGTCCGCCTGCGTGGCGCCGGAGGCGGAGGAGCCGGTGCGGCTGCCGATGCGGACGTGCGCCGGGGAGCAGGGTCATCCAGAACAAGTACTCGACCGACGTTGAATCGCCTTCTCCTCCTCCTCCGGACCTCCGCGCTCTGCAGGTGCGTTCACCTTGAAGGTACACGGTATTAAGTCATGCGGGCACGTCCGATCAGGGTTCGAGCGGTTGTTCAGAATGATACCCCCCTGCCTGGCGCGAGGCGCCAGCACCGCCGCCGCCTCGCCCCGAGCTCCGCTCTCCGAAAACCTCCAGAGCGTCGTTCACTGTGACGCTCTCCTCCGAACGATTCACCCCATAGCGTAGTGGTGCAAGTTGAATTTGTGAGTAAACTTTCAAAGCAGTTTCATCATGTGTTATGACATTGAAAGACAAGCCCACGTTCGAAAACATATGTTAAATGAACACGTCTTGAGTTAAAATGTCCACAAATTACATTTTCGAACGTGGGATTGTCTTTCAATGTCATAAGCTCTAGTTTCAAGCGGTCCCAACAAACGTTTTTTTCGACACGCAATTCAACCGGCTTCAATTTGCACCGCCCTGCCATTGAGATAGCCAGCGGCGAACACGCTCGCCCAAATGATCATGACCGTGTAGATCAAGATCAAGATTACCATGATGTAACAGTGCATGATGCTGAGAGACACGCTCGTGGTCTGCCGTTGAGCAGGGGCTTACACTCGTCCACTTTTCGGCTCAACGTAGGCGCTTTCTGTGGGATAGGGGGTGCGTCTAGGGATTATTCAGGAGGTGCGTTCAAAGTTTAGGAGGTATTAGGGGGTGTTTAGGGAGTATTTTGTGTCAGAGAAACGGCTCAGGTTGAGCTGAAAAGTTGACGAGTGTAAGCCCCTGCCGTCGAGTGCGGGGGCTGCCGCTCTGAAACGACGGGCCTGCTGAGCCCAAGATCGAAGCGGCGGAGCGCAATATCGAACCGACGGGTGCTGCGTCAGGCGTGCGGAAGAAAAGCTCCGACCGCGGCAACACGGGCACCTTCAAGCAGGGGCTAACACTCGTCCAATGTTCGGTTTATCGTGAGCACTTTTGAGGGATACGCCGGGTGGTCTCATTGAGTTTCGGTGACCAAAACGGCTCAGGTTAA